>Ga0307372_10001594_pt1 | contig 39183 bp, 47 predicted proteins | sample OX1MG_FD_202533 | JGI IMG/M metagenome (GOLD analysis project Ga0307372, IMG submission 202533) | Soil microbial communities from Risofladan, Vaasa, Finland - OX-1 | ecosystem: Environmental > Terrestrial > Soil > Coastal area > Acid sulfate soil | place: Finland: Risofladan, Vaasa | collected...
CGAGGCGCGGTCGGCCAGCGAGGAGTGGGCGCGCCTGTCGGCCGGGGAGCTGGCCGGCCTGCGGGTGGGCCTCCTGCACGGGCAGATGGCGCCGGCGGCCCGGGAGGAGGTCATGGCGCGGTTCCGCACCGGAGAGGTCGAGGTGCTGGTGGCCACCACCGTCATTGAGGTCGGGGTGGACGTCCCCGAGGCGACGGTGATGGTCGTTGAGAACGCCGACCGGTTCGGCATGGCCCAGCTGCACCAGCTGCGGGGGCGGGTGGGTCGGGGTTCGTCGCCCAGTTGGTGCTTCCTGCTCGGTGGGGGCGGGTCGGGAGCCGATGCGGTCGCCGCCGAGCGTCTGGCCGCGGTGGCGCGCTCGGCGGACGGTTTCGTGCTGGCCGAAGAGGACCTGCGCCTGCGCGGGGAGGGCACCCTGCTGGGCGCCCGCCAGAAGGGACACACGGACCTGCGGCTGGCGTCGCTGTCGGATCCGGCCGACCGGGCGCTGCTCGGCGAGGCGCGCCGGGTGGCCGCCTCCCTCGTCAACGACGACCCTCACCTTCAGGGGCACCCTGACATGGCCGACGAGATCCGCCTGTTCCTGAGCGAGGACGAGGGGGAGTACCTCTTCAAGAGCTGACGGGCGTCTACCGTGGCACCGGTGCGAGTCATTGGGGGCCGGAGCCGCGGGCGCCGGCTGGCCGCCAAGCTCCCGGAGTCGGTGCGCCCCACGTCGGACCGGGTGCGCGAGGCGATCTTCGACATCCTGGGCTCACAGGGGGGCGTCGCCGGCCTCCGGGTGGTCGATCTCTACTGCGGCAGCGGTGCGCTGGGGCTGGAGGCGCTGTCGCGGGGCGCCGCGGCAGCCACCTTCGTCGACCAGGACCCGGGGGCACTGGCGGCGGTGAAGGCCAATCTGGAAGCCGTCGGATTGGGGGACGAGCCCGCCACGTTGGTGCGCGCCGCCCTTCCGGGATGGCTGGGGAACGCTCCCGTCTTCGATCTCGCCCTATGCGACCCGCCCTATGACTTCGACGGCTGGGCCGCACTGCTGGAGGTGTTGCGGGCCGACGTGGTGGTGATGGAGTCGAGAGCCCCGGTCAGCGTTCCCGCCGAGGGTTGGATGGTCACCAGGGAGCGCCGGTACAGCGGTACGCTCGTCACCGTGGCTCATCGCAGCGGTGCCGGCTCGTGAAGGTAGGGCTCTTCCCGGGCTCCTTCGACCCCTTCCACAACGGTCATCTTGAAATCGTCGAGCGGGCCAGCCACCTCTTCGATGAGGTGGTCGTGGCCGCCCTGCGCAACCCGCAGAAGAGCGAGCCCCTCTTCGGGTTGGAGGAACGCCAGGAGATGCTTGAGCAGGTGCTGGCCCATCTCCCCTCGGCGCGGATCGTGTCGGTCAGCACGCTGCTGGTGAACGTGGCGCGCGACGTGGGGGCCTCGGCCATCGTGCGGGGCCTGCGGGCGGTGTCCGACTTCGAGACCGAAATGCAGATGGCGCAGATGAACCACCACCTCTCGGGGGTCGAGACGATCTTCATCCCGACCAGCTCGAAGTACTCGTTCGTGGCCTCCAAACTCGTGCGTGAGGTGGCCCGCTTCGGGGGCGATGTCTCCGCCTTCGTGCCCAAGATCGTGGCGGAGTGCATGGTGGCCAAGTACGAGGGTGCGAAAGGGAGTCTGTGAGCGATCAATTCCTGGAACTTGACGAACCGGCGGTCGAGGTCAACGCCGAATCGATTCTGGAGCAACTGCTGGAGATACTGTCCACAGCCAAGTCGATGCCACTCTCCTCTTCGGTGATGGTGTCGCGCGAAGAGATGACCTCGTTGCTGCACGCCGCGCTCGACTGCCTGCCCGACGAGCTCCGCCAGGCCCGCTGGCTGCTGCGGGAACGCGAGGAGTTCCTGGCCGAGCGGACCCGGGAGGCCGAGGCGCTGATGGAAGAGGTCCGGGCCCAGGCCGAGCGCATGGTCCAGCGGACCGAAATCGTCCGCCAGGCCAACTCGGTGGCGCAGCGGATCCTCGACGACGCCAACGACGAGGCCCGCACCATGCGCCACGAAGCCGAGGACTTCTGTGATCAGAAGCTGGCCGGCATGGAGATCGTGCTGGACCGTCTCACCCGCACGGTGCAATCCGGCCGGGCCAAGTTGGCGGCGGCCCCGGTGGAGGCGGCGGCGGAGGACGAGGACGCGGCGGCAGAGGAGGACGGCTTCTTCGACCAGGACCTTCCCTAGTGGAGAGGGACCCGTTCGTGGTGCACATCGCCCGCCTGAGGCGGTCGCCGGGGCTGACGTGGCACGAGGTCCGGCGGGGTCCGGTGGAGCTGGCCGGCCCGCTCGACGTGGCTGGTATCGATCCGGGGCGCAGTGTGGTCCCGGCCGGTGCCGAGGCCGAGTGCGACGTCAACCTGCAGCCGTTCCACGGGGGCATCGACGTGGAGGGCACGGTGAGCGCCCCCTGGGTGGGGATCTGCCGGCGCTGCGCGGTGGCCGTCTCGGGCGAGTTGCGGATCGCCGTGCACGAGCGGTTCGGCGAGGGTCCGGTGCCGGGGGATGAGATGTACCCGGTGGAGGACGACGCCCTCGACCTGGGGCCCCTCGTGCGTGACGCCGTCGTGCTCGACCTGCCCATGGCCCCGTTGTGCCGGGAGGACTGCGCCGGGCTGTGCCCGCAGTGCGGGGCCGACCGCAACGAGGGCGCCTGCGCATGCGTTGTCCCCGCCGATCCCCGTTGGGCTAACCTCGATGTGCTCCGGTAGCTGACTCTCTGCGGCCGGCGCGCCCCCGTTCGATCGTTGGAGACCCACGATGGCTGTTCCGAAGAAGAAGAAGTCCAAGGCCAAGGGCCGTAGCCATCAGGCTGCGGCCTGGGTCCTGCGCCGCCCGCCGCGCAGCGTGTGCCCCCATTGCCAGGCGGCCAAGACGCCCCACGTCGTCTGCCCCAGCTGTGGTTGGTACAAGGGTCGGCAAGCCGTAGAGGTCGACTGACTTGAGCCGACGGGGTGAGCGTCCGTCACCGGGGACGCTGGCCACCCTGCCCGTCGCCGTCGACGCCATGGGGGGCGACAAGGCCCCGGGGGAGATCATTGAGGGCGCCCGGCGGGTGGCCGCGGAAGACGGCATCCCCGTCGTGCTGGTCGGGCCACCCGACCAGGTGGGGGACACGCTCGGGCTGCCCCTGGTCGCCTGCACCGAGGTCATCTCCATGGACGAGGACCCGGCCGGCGGTGTGCGCCGCAAGAAGGACTCCTCCCTGGTGCGGGCGGCCGAGCTCGTGCGCGACGGCAAGGCATCGGCGATGGTCTCGGCCGGCAACACCGGCGCCACCATGGCCTCGGCGTTGCTGCGCATGGGGCGGCTGCCGGGGGTGGTGCGGCCCTGCATCGCCACTCCGCTGCCCCGGTTGGGACGCTCGCCTGCGGTGCTGGTGGACGCCGGGGCCAACTCGGAGTGCACCCCGGCCATGCTGGTGCAGTTCGCCCGGATGGGAGCCGCCTACGCCTCGGCCCGCTTCGGCACGGAGGCGCCCACGGTGGGCCTGCTGTCCATCGGTGAGGAGTCGGCCAAGGGGACGCCGCTGGTCAAGGAGACCCACGGCCTGCTGGTGCAGGAGCGCGGCTTCTCGTTCGTGGGCAACCTGGAAGGGCGGGACCTGCTGCCGTCGCCGGCCGACGTCATTGTGACCGACGGGTTCACCGGCAATGTGGCCCTCAAGGCCCTGGAAGGTTCGCTGCGCTTCCTCTTCGACGCCATGCTCGGAATCTTCGGCACCAACGAGGAGACCAAGGCGGCAGCCGACGTGCTGCTCCCGTACCTGCTGCCGATGGCGGCCCAGTTCGAGCCGGAGAACACCGGCGGGGCCATGCTGCTCGGGACGGACGGGGTCTGCGTGATCAGCCACGGATCTTCCAACGCCACGGCCGTGGTGAACGCCGTCCGGGTGGCCTTCGAGTGCGCCACACGAGGGTTGGTGGATCACGTGGCTGCAGCCGTTCTCCCTGTTCAAGAGGCATAAACGGGCACTTCGAGGGGAAAAACCCCTACACTGCGACCCATGCCTGCCGAAACCCACACCAATCAGGGCCCTCTGGATCGCAACGGGGTCTTCGAATTGATCCGGGACCAGCTGGCCGACATTCTGGAGACCGACCCGGCGACGATCACCGAGGGTGCGTCGTTCGTAGAGGATCTGGACGCCGACTCCCTGGCCCTCATTGAGCTGGTCGAGGCGCTTGAGGAAGAACTGGGGGAGCGGTCCGTCGGGTTCCGCATCGATGACGAAGACCTGGAAGACCTCCGCACCGTGCGCGACGCGGTCGACTATGTGTATGCCAAGCTTGAGGCGGGGTGACCTGGCCCAACGGTTGGGCCACACCTTCAGCGACCCCACCCTGTTGGAGCACGCGCTGGCGCACCGGAGCTGGTGCGGCGAGCAAGGGGGGGGTGCACCTTCCAACGAGCGCCTCGAATTCCTGGGCGACGCCGTCCTCGGGCTGGTCGTGGCCCGCTACACCTTCGAGTGCTACCCGCACTTCCCCGAAGGCAAGCTGGCCAAGGTGCGGGCGGCCGTGGTGAACGCCCGCGTGCTGGCGCAGGTGGCGGAGCGGTTGGGGGTGGGGGACGAACTCCTCCTCGGTCGGGGCGAGGAGGCATCGGGAGGCCGGTCCAAGGTCTCCCTCCTGGCCGACGCCCTTGAGGCCATTCTGGGCGCCATCTACCTCGATGCCGGCTGGGAGGCCGCCGAGCTCCTCATCCTGCGCGAGCTGCGCGAGGCCATCGCCGACGCGGCCCGCGAGCCCGACGACTTCGATCACAAGAGCCGCCTGCAGGAGAAGGCCGTGCGCGACGGCGACGGCACGCCCCGTTACGTGATCGTCGGCTCGGGCCCCGACCACGACCGCGTCTACGTGGCCGAGGTGCTGCTGGCCGGGACCGTGTGCGGCACCGGCGAGGGGCACTCCAGAAAGGAGGCGGAGCAGGAGGCGGCCCGCAAAGCATGGGAGGGACTCCACAGTGCCTGAACTGCCCGAAGTCGAGACGCTGCGCCAGGATCTGGCCCGCGAGGTGGTGGGCAAGAAGATCAAGGCGGTGGCGGTGGCCAACGGGCGCTCGGTACGCCGCCACGCCTCGGCCAAGCACTTCCGTGTCCCGCTGGAGGGCCGTGTCATCAAGTCGATCGGTCGTCTGGGCAAGTACCTGCTGCTCACCCTGGACAGCGGCGACACCCTGGTGGTGCACCTCGGGATGAGCGGGCAGCTCCTGCGGGTCAAGTCGGTCAAGGACACCAAGCCCAAGCACACCCACGTGACCATCACCTTCACCCAGGGCGGTGAGCTGCGCTACGTCGACCCCCGCACCTTCGGCGAGATGTTCGTCTCCACGCCGCCGCTCAAGGCCGACGGCATGCCGCTCAGCCCGGTTTCGGGCACGGCGGGCGGTGACGGGACGGCCATCCGCAAGGCCATTCCCGAGCTGGCCCACCTGGGTTTCGACCCCATTGAGGACATGATGAGCTGGGACCGCTTCGGCCTCCTGCTGCACCAGCACAAGGCCGGGATCAAGAGCATGCTCATGGACCAGAGCTTCACCGCCGGCATCGGCAACCTCTATTCCGACGAGATGCTCTACCAGGCCGGGCTGCGCTACGACCGCGCCTCGGACTCCCTGACGGCGACCGAGGTGCGGCGCCTCTACCGGGCCATCGTCGAGACGCTGGCCGACGCCATAAAGCACCGGGGCTCGTCGCTGGCCGACGAGCAGTACCGCGACCTGTTCGGGGAGATCGGTGACTTCCAGGGCTCGCACCAGGTCTACGACCGCGAGGGCCAGGCCTGCCGGCGCTGCCGCAATACCATCGTCCGGGTCAAGACGGGCGGCCGGTCCACCTTCTTCTGCGAGCATTGCCAGGTCTGAATCGCCCAGCCTGACCACTCTCTCCCGCTAGGGTCGCCCGAGTGTTCCTGAAGTCGCTCAGCATGAAGGGGTTCAAGTCGTTCGCCGACCCCACCGTGCTGGAGTTCGAGCCGGGGATCACGGTAGTCGTCGGGCCCAACGGGAGCGGCAAGTCCAACGTGGTCGACGCCGTCACGTGGGTGCTGGGCGCCCAGGGCCCGAGGTCGTTGCGCTCGGCCAAAATGGAGGACGTCATATTCGCCGGGACCTCCTCGCGCCCGGCTCTGGGACGGGCCGAGGTGTCGCTGACCATCGACAACGCCTCGGGCAAACTTCCCATCGACCTGGCCGAGGTGACCATCACCCGGACGCTGTTCCGCTCCGGGGACAGCGAGTACGCCATCAACGGGGCGCCCTGTCGCCTGCTCGACATCTCCGAGCTCCTCTCCGACTCCGGTGTCGGCCGCCAGCAGCACATGATCATCGGCCAGGGCCAGCTCGACACCGTGCTCAACGCCCGGCCCGAGGACCGCCGCGCCATCATTGAGGAGGCGGCCGGCGTCCTCAAGCACCGGCGCCGCCGGGAGCGGGCCGAGCGCCGCCTGGCCGCCACGGCCGAGAACCTGGAGCGCCTGGGCGACCTGGTGCGCGAGGTACGCCGGCAGATCCGCCCGCTCGAGCGCCAGGCCGCCGCCGCCCGCTCGCACGACAACGTCGCCGGCGAGCTCCTGGCCATCCGCCGCTACCTGGCCGGTGCCGAGCTGGCCGAGCTGCAGACCCGGCACCGGGCGGCGGCCCAGAGCCTGACCGTCTGCCAAGAGGAGGAGCGCGCCCTGCACGAGGCGCTTGAGGCGCTCGACGCCGAGGCGTCCTCCACCACGGCCCAGCTGTCCTCGCGTCGGGAGGAGGACCTGGCCCGCTCCCTGGGCCGGGTGCAGGGCCTGGTGGAGCGGGCCCGTGGCACCACGGCCGTGCTGCGGGAGCGGGGGCGGGCGGTCGGGGTCGCCCTGGATGCCGCGGCCGACGTCGACGTGGTCTCCACCCTGGAGGCCGAAGCGGCGCGCCTGGCCGCCGAGATCGCCTCCGCCTCTCCGGAGGAGGACGCCGGCACGCCGGTCGGAGCCGCGCTGGACGCCGAGGAGGCCGAGCTGCGCCGGCGCTGGGCCTCCGTCCTGGGCGACGACGGGCCGGATGAGGCGCTCTCCAAGGCGGAGGCCCGGGGTGAGCTGGTGGCCCGGGCCGCCGAACGCGAGCGCCTGGACCTGGCCGGGCTGGACGACCGGGTGGCCGCGCTGGAGCGGCGCGCCGCCGCCGCCGCCGTCCGGGCCGATCTGGTGGGCCGCGCTGCCACCGGCCTGGAGCAGACGGCGGCTGATCTCGGCGCCGAGCTACAGGCCCGCACGGCCGAGCTGCACGGCGCGGCGGGGCAGGTTGAGGCGGCCCAAGGGACGGCCGATCAGGCTGAACAGGATCGTCACCGCACTGCCGCCCGGGCGGAGGCACTGGAGCGGGCCCTGCGGGACCTCCACGGCGCCGGGGGCCGCGAGCTCCTGCGCGACGTGGACGGCGTGGTGGGGTCGCTGGTGGAGCTGGTCGACATCGACGAGGGGTGGGAGGCGGCCTTCGAGGCGGCGGCCGGAGCCGGCGTGGCGGCGGTGGTGGTCGACGGGCGGCGCTCGGCGCAGGCCGCCCTGGCCACCTTGCGCGCGCAGGGCGTCACGGGAGCCGTCCTGGCCCCCCGCGCCCCCCGCGCCGGCGCGGCCACGTCGGCCGCGGCTTCGGTCCCGGACGACCTGCCGGCGGGCAGCAGTGCACAGTCCGTGCGGCGGCACGTGCGGGCCCGCCACGGTGAGGCGATCGCTGAGTCGGTGCTCAATGCGCTGCTCGCCCGGGCTGTCCGGGTCGACGGGTGGGAGGAGGCCATCGATCTGTCCCTGGCCCGTGACGACCTGGTCGTCGTCACCCCCGAGGGGGACCGGTTCGCAGCCACGGGCTGGCGGGTGAGCTCGGCCACCAGCGTGGTCACCGCCTCGGCCGTGGAGGAGGCCCAACGGCGGGCCGGGGAAGCCGCCGACGAGGCCGACGCAGCCGGAGCGCACCTGGCCGAGGCCCGGATCGTCCTGGCCCGGGCCCGCGACGCGCGGGCACTGGCCGAACGGGCGGTCGACCGCCACGGCTCGACCTGCTCCACCGCGGCGGCCGACGCCGAGCGGCTGGACGAAGAGCAGCGCCGCCTGGCCGAGGAACTGGACCAAGCCCGGTCCGACCGTGACGAAGCGGCCCGCCGGCTGGATGTCGAGCGGGCCGAGAGCGCGCGCCTGGCCCAGAGCCTGCCGGTGCTCAAGGAGGCCGTCGGGGCCGGGCACGAGCTGGCCGCCCGCCGCCGGGAGTTCGCCGACCGCCAGGCGGGGCTGGCCGAGCGCCGCCGGGTGCTGGCCGAGCGCCAGGCCGAGATCGAACGCCGTCTGCACGGTCATGCCGAGGAGCGGGCCACGGCCGCCGCCCGGCGCCAGCGCCTTGAGGCGGAGGGGTCGACCCTGTCCCGGCTGGAGGCGGTCGTCGAGGGCGAGCAAGCCCGCCTGGCCGGCATCTTCGACGCCCTGCGCCGGGACTACCAGGTCCAGATCGATGCCGTGCGGGCCGGAGGGGAGCGGCTGGAGCGGCTCCGCCAGGACCGGCAGGAGACCGAGCAACGGCTCGATGCGGTGCGCGCCCGCACCCGGGCCCTCGACCTGGAGTCGAACGAGGTGGCGCTGCGGGTCGAGACCCTGGACGAGCACATCGGCCGCGACCTGGGGGCGGTGCCCGAGGAGCTGGCGGGACTGCCCGCACCGGAGGTGCCCGAGGGCACCACGCTGCCCGCCCATGCGGCCGAGCTGGAGCGCAAGCTGGCGGCGCTGGGCCCGGTCAACCCGCTGGCCCTCGAGGAGCTCTCCTCCTTGGAGGAGCGCCACAAGGAGCTTGAGGTCCAGGTCGACGACGTCCGCGGGGCGCGGCGCGAGCTGCACGAGGTGGTGCGGACCCTCGACCACGAGATCCTGACCTCGTTCGCCGCCGCCGCCGCCGACGTGAACGAGCACTTCTCGGCCCTCGTCGCCATGCTCTTCCCCGGTGGCACCGGCCGCCTGGTGCTGACCGAGCCCGACGACCTCCTCAACACGGGCGTCGAGATAGAGGTGCGCCCGGCCGGTCGCAACGTCCGGCGGGTGTCACTGCTCTCCGGCGGCGAGCGCTCCATGGCCGCACTGGCCTTCCTCTTCGCCGTGTTCCGCAGCCGGCCCTCGCCCTTCTACATGATGGACGAGGTCGAGGCCGCGCTGGACGACGTGAACCTGCACCGGTTCCTCGGCCTGGTCCGCGAGTTCCGCGACGAGGCGCAGCTGCTCATCGTCAGCCACCAGAAGCGCACCATGGAGACGGGCGACGCCCTCTACGGCGTGACGATGGCGCCGGGCGGCTCCTCGCAGGTGGTGAGCCAGAAGGTCGAGAAGGAGAGGGAGCAGGAAATCGCGTGACCGCGCTGCTCATCGCCCTCGTGGTGGCGGTCGTTGTGGTCCTGGCCGCCGCGCTCTACCTGGTCGCCCGTTCCCGGCGGGCCGCCGAACCTCCCGAGGCGCCCGAGGCGCCCGAGCCGATCTACCGCAGCCGCCTGGGCAACGTCCGTGGGCTGTTCAGTGACGCCGTGTCGGCCCTGCGCACGGGGCGCATCGATGCCGCCACCTGGGAATCCCTGGAAGAGGCCCTGATCCGGGCCGATGTGGGGGTGGCCACCACCGACGCCCTGCTGACCGATCTGAGGAAGCGGGTGGCGGACAAGGAGATCGGCGGCGGGGACGATCTCCTGGCTGCCCTGGCCTCGGCCGTGCGCACCCTGCTCAAGACGTCGGGATCGCGTGCCCTGCGCTTCGACGGCGCTCCCGGTGCCACCGACGTCTGGCTGGTGGTCGGCGTCAACGGGGTGGGCAAGACCACCACCATCGGCAAGCTGGCCCGCCAGCAGTCGGCCGCCGGACATTCGGTGCTGCTGGCCGCCGGCGATACCTTCCGTGCCGCCGCTGCCGACCAGCTCGCGCTGTGGGCCGAGCGCGCGGGGGCCGAGATCGTCCGGGGCGCCGAAGGGGGAGACCCCAGTGCCATCGTCTTCGACGCCGTCCAGCGCGCCGCCGCCCGCGGCAACGACCTGGTGCTGGCCGACACGGCCGGGCGCCTGCACACCAAGGTCAACCTGGTCGAGGAGCTCAAGAAGATCCGGCGGGTGGCCGATCGCGCACCGGGCCATGTCTCCGAGGTGCTCCTGGTCCTCGACGCCACCACCGGCCAGAACGCCCTCGCCCAGGCCCGTCAGTTCACCGAGGCGGTCGCCGTCACCGGGATCGTGCTGACCAAGCTCGACGGCACGGCCAAGGGGGGCATCGTGATCGCCGTGCAGCGCGAGCTCGGCCTCCCGGTGAAGCTGGTCGGCCTGGGAGAGGGGCCCGACGACCTGGTGGCGTTCGACCCCGACGAGTTCGTCGACGCCCTGCTCGGCCTGGACTGAGCCGGCGCGGGTCACCCCGCTAACCTGAGACCCCATGTTCGATGCCCTCTCGGACCGCCTGGAGCGGATCTCGACCCGCCTGCGCGGCAAGGGGCGCATCAGCGACGCCGACCTGGACGGGGCGCTCGGGGAGATCCGCACCGCGCTGCTAGAGGCCGACGTCGAGCTGTCGGTGGCCCGCCGTTTCTGCGACGGCATCCGGCTGCGGGTCAGTGTCGAGGCGCTGTCGAGGAGCCTGACCCCGGGTCAGCAGGTCATCCGGGCGGTGCACGAGGAGCTGGTTGGCGTGCTGGGCGGCGAGAGCCTGAAGATCTCCTACGCCTCGCGCCCCCCCACCGTGGTGCTCATGGCCGGACTACAGGGCTCGGGCAAGACCACCGCCTCGGCCAAGCTGGCCCTGTGGTGGAAGCAGCAGGGGCGCAACCCGCTGCTGGTCGGGGCCGACCTCCAGCGCCCCGCCGCGGTGGAGCAGCTGCGCATCCTCGGCCAGCAGGCCGGCGTCACCGTCTTCAGCGAGCCCAGCGATCCGGTCAGCGCGGCCCGGGCCGGTCTGGAGGAGGCCCGCCGCCTCGGCAAGGACGTCTGCATCATCGATACGGCGGGGCGCCTCACCATTGACGCCGATCTCATGGAGGAGATCCGGGGCATCTCCGCCGCCACGGAGCCGCACTACACGTTCCTGGTGATCGACGCCATGATCGGACAGGACGCCGTGGCGACGGCGCGGGCATTCCACGACGCGCTGGCCCTCGACGCGGTCGTCCTCTCCAAGCTCGACGGCGACGCCCGTGGCGGCGCCGCCCTGTCGGTCAAAGGGGTGGTGGGCAAGCCGATCGCCTTCGCCAGCACAGGCGAACGGCTGGGCGATTTCGACCTCTTCCATCCCGACCGCATGGCCGACCGCATCCTCGGCATGGGCGACATGCTCAGCCTCATTGAGCAGGCCGACCGCACCATGGACCACGATGAGGTGGCCAAGGGCGCCGCCCGCCTCATGGCGGGGCACTTCACCCTGGCGGACTTCCTGGGGCAGCTGCGCCAGGTCAAGAAGATGGGCTCGCTGGGCGGGCTCATGAATCTGATGCCGGGCATGTCCAAGGAGATGCGCCAGGCCGCCGGGCAGATCGATGACGGCGAGGTGGCCAAGGTTGAAGCCATCGTCTGCTCCATGACGCCGGCCGAACGCGAGGACACCGCCCTGCTGGACGGCTCCCGGCGCAGTCGGGTGGCCCGGGGTTCGGGCACCACGGTTGCCGACGTCAACGCCCTGCTCAAGCAGTTCAAGGAGATGCAGAAGATGATGAAGGGGATGGTCTCGGGCAACATGCCCAACATCCCGGGCATGCCGAACCTGGGTGGCCTCCCGGGCCGGGCCGGGCGCAAGCTGGCTGCGCAGGCGGCCGGGGCCGGCGGGCCGGACTTCGACATGCTCTCCCAGCTCATGGGCGATTCGGGGGAGCTGCCCGGCCTGCCCGCACCGGCGCCGGCCCGGGCGGTGGTCAGCGCCAACAAGGGGACCAAGAAGAAGAAGAAGAAGGGCGGCCGGGTCACCCCGCCGAAGGGCCGGTAGGGCCGGTAGGGCCGGTAGGGCCGGCATCTGCCAGAATGGACCCTCGACGCACGGATGGACGTGCAGATGATGGAGGAATGGGTCTGTGGCAGTGAAACTCCGCCTGGTGCGGATGGGCAAGAAGAAGCAGCCGACCTACCGGGTCGTGGCCGCAGACAGCCGGGCACCGCGTGACGGCCGGTTTCTCGAGATCGTGGGCACCTATGCCCCCCGGGGGGCCTCCACCGCCGAGCCCGACGCGGTGATCAAGATCGACAACGACAAGGCCGTGAAGTGGCTGGTCAACGGGGCCCAGCCGACCGAGCGGGTGGAGAAGCTTCTCAAGACGTCGGGCGCCTGGGAAGAGTTCACGGCGGCGAGGGCCAAGTGACCGATCTTTACGAGGCCGGCGACATCAACCAGTCCGAGGGCGGTCACCAGGACGTGAATGACTACGACGAGGTTGACGAGGTCGACGAGGCCCCGGCGATCGATGGTGGCACGTCGCTGGCCGTCCTCGACTACCTGGCCCGCTCGCTGTCCAACGACCCCGATTCGGTGGTGATCGAGACCGAGGAGCGCCGGGGAGGGCTGCGGTTGAGCCTGCATGTCGCCCCTGACGACATGGGACGGGTGATCGGGCGCCGGGGCCGCACCGCTCAGGCCATCCGCACCCTGGTCAACGTGGCCGGCGCCAAGGACGGCGTGCAGGCCAGCGTGGACATCGTCGACGACTAGGACGACTGACCTGCTCAAGATCGGGCGGGTCACCAAGGCCCACGGCCTGCGGGGAGAGGTCGTCGTCCAGTTGTGGACCGACCTGACCGAGCGCCTCCACCCGGGCTCCGTCCTGACCACGCCGCGGGGCACGCTCACGGTGGAGTCGGCCAAGCCGTTCGGGGACCGATGGATCGTGCAATTCGAAGGCATCGTCGACCGGTCGCAGGCCGAGCGCATGCGGGGCATTGAGCTGGAAGCCGAGGCCGTCGAGATCCCCGGGAAGCTGTGGGTGCACGAGTTGGTCGGTGCCACCGTCCGTGACGTCGAAGGGACCGAGCTGGGGACGGTGCGCGCGGTGGAGGCCAACCCGGCCAGCGACCTGCTGGTGCTCCAGACCGGCGGATTGATCCCGTTGTGCTTCGTGACCGAGAGCGACCCAACGGCGGGGACCATTGTGGTCGACATTCCCGACGGCCTGTTGGACCCATGAAGATCAGTGTCTTCACCCTCTTCCCCGAGGCAGTCTCCGCGTACTGCACCACCTCGATCCTCGGGAGGGCCCAGGAGTCGGGCGCGCTCTCGGTGGACGTGCACGATCTGCGGGACGGTGCCGAGGACACCCGGCGCACCGTTGACGACAGCCCGTTCGGCGGGGGGGCGGGCATGGTGCTCATGCCCGAGCCGGTCTTCCGGGCCGTCGAAGCGGTGGAGGCGGCCGGCGACCTGCCGCGGCCGCTGTTGCTCCTCGCCCCGGGCGGCCGGCGTTTCGACCAGGCGGCGGCCGAGGAGCTGGCCGCGGCTCCGACCGGTTTCTCGCTCCTGTGCGGGCGCTACGAGGGCGTCGACCAGCGGGTGAGCGACCATCTGGTCGACGGAGAGCTCTCGGTGGGGGACTTCGTGCTGGCCGGGGGCGAGCTGGCCGCCCTGGTCGTGGTGGAGACGGTGGCCCGGCTGCTCCCCGAGGTGCTGGGCAACGACGACTCTGCCCTTCACGAGAGCTTCTCGGACGGACTCCTGGAGTACCCCCAGTACACCCGCCCCGCCGAGTTCCGGGGCTGGGAGGTGCCGGCCGTGCTGCGCTCCGGAGATCACGCCGCCGTGGCGTCCTGGCGGCGGACCCAGGCGTTGCTGCGCACGGCGTTCCGGCGGCCAGACCTGCTTGAGCACCTGGTCAGGGCTTCGGCGCTCAGCGACCAGGACGTGCGGACCCTGGCTGCGCACGGCTACGATGTTCCGTCCGGCAGCGAGCCGTGATGAGTTCGGGATGAGATAAGGACGCGCCCCATGCACCCCACCGAGACGATCGACCGCGACAGCCTGCGCGACGACATCCCTGACTTCCGCCCCGGCGACAACGTCAAGGTCCACGTGCGGGTGGTCGAGGGCAGCCGGGAGCGGGTCCAGGTCTTCCAGGGGGCCGTCATGCGGCGCCAGGGCGGCGGGGTCCAGGAGACCTTCACCGTGCGCAAGGTCAGCTTCGGCGTGGGCGTGGAGCGCACCTTCCCGGTGCACTCGCCGACCCTGGCCAAAATTGAGGTCGCCACGCTGGGCGACGTGCGCCGGGCCAAGCTGTACTACCTGCGCGAACGCCATGGGAAGGCGGCGAAGATCAAGGAGCGGCGGACGGCCAAGCCATAGGGTCCGGACCCGTGAGCGACCGATGAGCGAGGAAGACCTCGAGCGATACGAGTCCGAGATCGAGCTGGGGTTGGTCCAGGAGTACCGGGCCGTCCTGCCCGTCTTCGCCTACGTGATCGAAACCGAGAGACGCTTCTACTTGGCCAACGAGGTCTCTCTCAACGTCCGCTCTGATACCACACCGGCGTGCATTGAGCTCGAACTGCGCGACGCCTGGGTCTGGGACATGTACCGCCCGGCTCGCTTCGTCCCCTCGGTGCGGGTGGTCACCTTCCGTGACGTGAATATCGAGCGCCTGCCCGAACAGGAGCTGTGAGCGGCTCCGGAAACTGCAGGCCCGACCGTTCTCCGGCATGCCGAGCCACCACATCGTTCTGGGGCGGAAGGGCGAGGATCGGGCCGCAAACTGGTACATCGAGCGTGGCTACACGGTGCTGGAGCGGAACTGGCGCTGTGCCCGGGGTGAGATCGACCTCTTGTGCACCCTCGGCGGTGTCCTGGTGGCCTGCGAGGTCAAGGCACGCAGCACCGACGCGCACGGCACACCGTTCGAGGCGGTGTCCCGGGCCAAACAGCTCCGGCTGCGGAGGCTGGTGTCGGCCTACCTACGCCAGGGGGAGGCCCACTACGACGTGGTCCGCTTCGACGTGGCCTCCCTCCTCGGTCAGAACCTCCAGGTGATGGAAGGTGCGTTCTGAAACTCCGGCCGCCTAGGGTCAAGGCTCATGGAAACCCTCATTGTCGATCGTCAGGACGGGGTGGTCACCGTCACCATGAACCGCCCCGAGCGCAAGAACGCGGCGACCGGGACCATGCTGACCGAGCTGCGGGCCACCTTCGAGGAGGTCGAAGATCGCCCGCAGGACAGGGTGATGGTACTGACGGGCGCCGGTGGCGCCTTCTGCTCGGGCGCCGACCTTTCCGATCCCAACGGGCCGGCCTCGGACCCGTCGCGCTCGGGCCTGTCCCGCATGCGGCGGCTGGGCGACGTGGCGTTGGCCCTGCACCGCATCACCAAGCCCACCATCGCCAAGGTTGACGGGTTCGCCGTCGGGGCCGGGCTCTCGCTGGCGCTGGGCTGCGACCTCATCGTCTGCAGCGATCGGGCCAAGTTGTCGATGATCTTCGCGCGCCGCGGCCTCGCACTCGACAATGGCGCCTCCTGGCTGCTTCCCCGTCTCATCGGCCTGGCCCGGGCCAAGGAAATCGCATTCTTCGGGGGGATGTGGAGCGGGGAGGAGGCGCTGGCGCTCGGGCTGGTCAACCGGGTGCTGCCCCTCAACGAGCTCGACGCCTTCGTCGACGACTGGGCCACCACGCTGGCTGCCGGCCCCCCACTGGCGTTGTCCATGACCAAGACGCTGTTGCACGCCAGCTGGCAGGCCACCATGGAGCAGGCGGTGGAGGACGAAGCCCGTTGCCAGGCCCTCAATTTCTCGACCAAGGACACCGCCGAGGCCATGGCTGCCTTCGCCGAGAAGCGCCAACCCACCTTCACCGGCCGCTGAATAGAGTGGGGTTGTGCGCAGCGGAGTGCAAGGCATGGTCGGGGACACGGCTCTGGTGACCAAGGCGATTGAGGGCGCTCACCACCCAGGCCGGATTCGGGCACGCGGTGAGGAGTGGTTGGCCGTCCCCCTGGACCCCGAGGCGACCATTGCGGTCGGGACGAGCGTCGTCGTGGCCGACGTCGAGCGCGGCCTGCTCGTCGTTTACGCAGAGGACAGTTAGGAGCACATCGTGACCGCTGCAGCCGGTGAAGTGCTGGGGATCGTCGTCGTCGCCGTCCTGGCCGGCGTCGTTCTGGGAGGACTCTTCCTCTCACGCTGGATCAAGATCGTCCAGCAGGGGAGCGTCGGCGTGGTCAAGCGCCTGGGCGAGTTCAAGACCGTGGACCAGCCGGGCCTGCACATCCTCGTCCCCTTCGTCGACAGGATGGAGAAGGTCGACGTGCGCGAGTTCCCCATGACCGGTGACCAGCAGGCGGTCATCACCAAGGACAACGTGTCCCTGCAGGTCAGTGCCACCATCTTCTGCCAGGTGATCGACGTGAAGTCGGCCCTCTTCGAGATAAACGACTACCAGCTCGCCGTCGACCAGCTCTCGCGCACCGCGCTGCGCGCCGTGTTCGGCGAGCTTTCCCTCGACCAGGCGCTGTCCGAGCGGGAGACCATCAACAGCCGGATGCAGGACCACATGGCCGACGCCACGGCGAAGTGGGGGGTGCGGCTCAACCGGATAGAGATCCTCGACATCACGCCACCGATGAACGTCGTGCAGGCCATGTCCGAGCAGAAGGAAGCCGAGCAGCACAAGCGAGCGGCCATCCTCAAGTCCGAGGGTGAGCAGCAGGCGGCCATCAACAGCGCCGGTGGGCGCAAGCAGGCGGCCGTGCTCGAGGCCGAAGGCGCAAAGCAGTCGGCCATCCTGCGGGCCGAGGCGGAGATGAAGGTGCTGGAACTTCAGGCCGAGGGTCAGAAGAAGGCGCTCGTCCTCCACGGCGAGGGGGAGGCCGCCCGCCTGACCTCCATCGACACTGCCGTCATCAATCCCCGTACTCTGGCGGTCCTGCAGCTCAAGGCGCTGCAAGAGATCGCGTCGTCCGACAACGCCAAGGTCGTGGTGCCCTACGAGGCGACCAGCCTCATGGGTGCGGCCGAGGTTCTGCTCTCCACGTTGCGCTCCGGAGCGGACGCCGTCGTCACCGCCCAGCTGGAGGACAAACCGGCATCCTGAACGTGAATCGTCAGGCGGCGAGCTCCAAGTGGGCCGCGCGGGCGACGGACGTCCGGACGACCTTGTCCGCCACCGATGGCGCGACCCGGAGGATCGACCTGAACTCGCAGGCGGAACTGGCAAAGAGCGCAAGGTCCGTCGTCGCCGTGGCGGTGGCTGACCGGGGTGACCCGGTGAGCAATCCCATTTCGCCCAGGAACTCACCGCTTCCGACATCGGCCACCTTGGTGACGCCATCTCCGGTCTCCCTGGAGACCCGGGCGCAGCCCTGGCCGATGATGATGAACTCGTTGGCCGGGCGACCCTGGCGCATGAGGATCCGATCCTTCGGCACCCGAACGTACGTCATGAGCGAATCAAGCTTGCGCAACTCGGACTTGGTGCAGTCCGCGAACAGACTGAGGTCGCCAATGCGGATGAGGTCTGGTGTCTCCATGTGGAGCTCCTTCCATCCCGGGCGTGACGCGCCCGGTACCCCGATGCTAGGTGGTCCATCTGCATGACACATCGTCATCCCGCTATGTATCTGCCTAACTGATATACCGGATCTCATGGGCCGGCCGGCCGGTGACCTCCGAGCGACCCTGACCACCCTCGGCGGCAGCCACCTCGAACAGGTCCGGCGAGAGTACGTCGCCCACTACAACCAGCAGCGTCCGCATCGGGGCATCGACCTCGCCGTGCCTGCCGGCGGAACCGATTCTGATCTCGGTCTGTTGCGAGCGCTCACTGGACTGCCCAGTCGTTCGTCCGACGACGTTTGGTGCGTCACTTCTCCGGGGGAGACTCAACGCGGCACGTCTGAAGTTCCCACCCGAGCGACCGTTCACTTCCCGTGCTCGCCGCTGTCGCCTCCGCCACCCTCTCCGGCGCCGTCGGGCGCCCCGTCTCGGTCGAAGTCCACGTCTCCAACGGGTTGCCCGGGTTCACCATCGTCGGCCTGCCCGACGCCGCCGTGCGTGAGTCGCGCGACCGGGTCCGGGCCGCCCTCCTCTCGAGCGGCCTGCCCTGGCCGTTGCGCCGGGTCACCGTCAACCTGGCTCCGTCTGGCGTCCGCAAGGGTGGGGCTGGCCTCGACCTGGCCATCGCGGTCGGCCTGCTGGTGGCCACCGGCGAGCTGCCGACCCCCTGCACCGAGGGCCTCGCCTTCTGCGGCGAGCTGGGTCTCAACGGCGCGCTGCGCCACGTACCCGGCATGATCGCCTTGGCCGATGCCACCGCACCCCTGCGGCTGGTGGTGCCGCTGGCCGACCTGCGTGAGGCCGCCCTGGTGCGCGGCGAGGCCACCCACGGCGTCTTGACGCTGGCCGAACTGTCCGGAATCCTGAAGGGCCAGGCGCCCTGGCCCGACCCGCCGCCTGCCCCCGTGGCCACCCCTCCCACCGACCTCCCCGACCTGGCCGAAGTACGCGGGCAGACCTTCGGCCGTCACGCCCTCGAGGTGGCGGCAGCCGGGAACCACCACCTGCTCATGGTCGGCCCACCGGGATCGGGCAAGACCATGCTGGCCGAGCGCCTGCCCGGCCTGCTCCCGCCGCTGGGCCACGACGAGGCCATGACCGTGACCCGGATCCACTCGGCTGCCGGGTGCTCCCTGCCCGACGGCGTCCTGGTCAGCCGCCCCCCGTTCCGGGCCCCGCACCACCGGGCCTCCATCGTGGCCCTGGTCGGCGGCGGGAGCTGGTCGCTGCGACCCGGGGAGATCTCGCTCGCCACCCACGGGGTCCTCTTCCTCGACGAAATGGGGGAGTTCCCCGTCGCCGCGCTCGAGGCGCTGCGCCAACCGCTGGAGGAGGGGATCATCCGGGTTAGCCGGGCCGGGGGGACCGTCACCTTTCCGGCCCGGTTCCTCCTGGTGGCTGCCATGAACCCCTGCCCCTGCGGTGAGGGGGTCTATCCCGGTGCCTGCACCTGCACCGCGGCCGGACGGGCCCGGTACACCCGCCGACTCTCGGCCCCCCTGCTCGATCGCTTCGATCTCGTCGTTCCCCTGGTCCGACCCGATGCCGACGAGTTGCTGTCGGCCGTGGCGGGCGAGACGACCGCCGTCTGCGCCGCTCGGGTCGCCGCTGCCCGAGCCCGGTCCGCCTGCCGCGCCGACTCCGGAGACACGGATCCTCCGCTGGGTGCCGATGGCGCCCGTCTCCTGGCGTCCAAGCTCAGAGAAGGGCGTCTCAGTGCCCGTGGCCTGCAGAAGATCTCGGGAGTGGCCCGGACCGTGGCCGATCTGGCCGGGGACGACCAGGTCGGATACGAGCATGTCTGCGATGCCCTGTCCCTACGGGCGGCCAGGTCCACGGTGATGACGTGACGGCGGGTCGTCGCCTTCCCGAGGAGGCCTACGCCGCCGCCCTGGCGTCTGTTCCCCGGGTGGGACCGGCTGCCCTGCGCCGCCTGCTGGCCACCGACCCGCCGTCAGTGGCCTGGTCCGGCGCATCCCTCGGCCGGGAGAGCGACGTGGCCCGGATTTGGCAGAGTCACGAGGAGCTGGACATCGCGGTGTTGACGGTCGATCACCCGGAGTACCCTCAGCGCCTTCTGGGAGACCCTGAGGCACCGGCGGTCCTCTTCTGCCGGGGCAACCCGTCCGTGGTCAACCAGTGCGCCACCGTGGCCCTGGTGGGCACCCGCAGCCCGACCCGCTACGGCATTGGGGTGGCCGCCCAGTTCGGCGCCGACCTGGCCGCGGTGGGGATCAGCGTCGTCTCGGGGCTGGCGCTGGGCATCGACGGTGCGGCCCACGAGGGGGCGTGCGGAGCCGGGGCACCGCCCGTCGCGGTGGTGGCCGGAGGCCTGGACGAGCCCTACCCGAGCCGGCATGCCCGTCTCTGGGAGCGAGTGGCCGGTCAGGGCGCCGTGCTCTCCGAGTCACCGGTGGGGATGCCCACCGAGAAGTGGCGCTTTCCGGTGCGCAACCGGCTCCTGGCCGCCCTGAGCGACGTGGTCGTGGTCGTCGAGAGCCGACACCACGGGGGGAGTCTGCACACGGTCAACGCCGCCATGGACCGCGGCATCCCGGTCGGCGCCGTCCCGGGATCCATCCGCAGCCCGACGTCGGAAGGGACCAATGCCCTCCTGGCCGATGGGGCCTTCCCGGTCTGCGGACCGTCCGACATCCTGGCTGCCCTCTCTCTCAAGGGCGTGGCCCTCCCCGGACCCGGTCCGCCCGTCTCGGGCCAGGATTCCGAACATCCGTGTCCACAAGCCGATCGGGCTCTATTCGACGCCCTCTCGCCCGACCCGGTCTCGCTGGACCAGCTGGCCCGCACCACCGGTCTCGATCTCCCCGCTCTCTGCGGTGGCCTGGAACGACTGGCCCAGGCCGGTGTGGCTCGCGATGTGGGCGTATGGTGGGAACGGACCTAGTGTGCGACGCCGTGGAAGGACGGTACCTGGCGGCGCCTGACGTCTTGGCGCTCCGGGAGGCCGCCATCCGGGCCGAGGGGGAAGGCGCCGGCGCAGTGTTCCTCAGCGATGGGCCTCTTGGCGATGCCATCGTGCTGGCGGCCGGCCTGAGCACGGTGACCTCCCGCCTCCTCCTGGGCGTGCCGGCCGGGTTCGGGACCGGCACCCACCGTCACCCGTCCGTGCTGGCTCGTGAGCTCACCACCCTGGACCTCCTCAGCGGGGGACGGGCCGTGCTCTGCTTCTCGGCTCCCTTCACCGATGAGGTGGCCGAGGCCATGACCCTGTGTCGAGACATGTGGCGGAATGGCACGGCATTCAGCTCAGGACCCCACTATCCGGTGCCCGGTGCCGTCAACCGTCCCCTCCCGGCCAGTGGCCGCAGCCCCCAGCTGGCCCTGGACCTGACCGGAGGAGCGAAGAGCGAATCGGGTCCGGAAGCGGCGGGCGACCCGGGCCCTCTCCACCAGCTCGCCGACCTCGTGCTCCGGCCGACGGCAGAGCCCGGCGTGTGCCGGATTGAGCGCAAGTGAGCCCGGCCGCAATCCACTCCGTCACCGGCCGCCACCTGCCTTCCCTCAACGGGCTGCGGGCAGTGGCCGTCCTGGGGGTCCTGGCCTACCACCTCCATCTCGGGTGGGCCACGGGGGGTTATCTGGGAGTCGACCTCTTCTTCGTGCTGTCGGGGTTCCTCATCTCCACTCTCCTGCTCGAAGAGTGGGTGGGCACGGCGAAGCTCAATCTGGCCGATTTCTGGGTCCGACGGGCCAAGCGGTTGCTCCCAGCCCTGTTCCTGGTGGTGGCCGCGCTGGCCCTCTACCTCGTCGTCAACGGCTCGTTCGGTGGGCCGGGAGCCAACGGGTTGATCGACCTGCCGTCACTGCGCGGTGATGCCATTTCGACCCTGTTCTACGTCGGCAACTGGCACGCCATTTACGCCCACCAGTCCTACTTCGCCCAGTTCTCGACACCCTCGCCGCTCCAGCACACTTGGTCCCTGGCGATTGAGGAGCAGTTCTACCTGATCTGGCCCCCCTTGTTGCTGCTCCTCCTGCGCGGCGCCCGCCGCTCGTGGCGTCCGGTGGGAGTGGGGGTCACGGTCACCCTGGGCCTGTGCTCCGCCCTCCTCATGGCACTCCTTTTCCATCCCGGCTCGGACCCCACCCGGGTCTACTACGGCACCGACACCCGGCTCTTCGACCTCATGGCCGGGGCCACCGTCGCCTTCCTGGCCGCGTCCCGCCCCCAACCCGGCATCCGGTCCCGCCGGGCACTGCACGTCGCCGGCCCCATCGCTGCCCTGGGCCTGGCCATCTTCTGGATTATCGGCGGCACCCCGGCGGGCCTGCCCGGCAACTTCATGTTCGAAGGCGGATTCGCGCTGTGTGCCGTCTTGGCCGCCGTCGTGGTGGCCGATGCCCGGCTGATGGAGCCGGGGGTCCTCGCCCGGATGCTGGCCACCAGGCCGCTGCACTTCCTCGGCACCATCTCTTATGGGATCTACCTGTGGCACTGGCCGATCTTCGTCTACGTCACAGGGGAGCGGACCGGGTTGTCCACCCTGCCGTTGGACCTGGTGCAGGTCGGGGCCACCCTGGGTTTCTCGACGGCCAGCTACTACCTGGTCGAGCGGCCGATCCGCCGGGCCCATCTGCGCGGCCGTCTGCTCGCCTGGACGGCGCCGCTGATCGGGGTCACCGCCGCGGCGGTCATGGTGGTCGCCACCATCCCGGCGGTGGCCGATCCGGCCCGGGTGGCGGGAACCACGCAACTCGCTCCGCCCGGGGGCCAGGCGGTGGCCGGTACCGGTGGCTACGCGGGCCAGGAACCGATCAGCCTGAACCCGAGCCCGTCGTCCACCCGGCCCCTGCGCGTCATGGTCCTGGGCGACTCGGTCATGCACGACGCCTCCTACGGCATCACGGCGGCGCTCAGCGCCACGGGGGAGGCCACCGTGTCCACCCGGACCATTGCCGGATTCGGGCTCACGACAGCTACGAACTGGCCCTCCTCCATCCCCAGCCTGATCCGGGAGACGGGCGCCCAGCTGATAGTGGCCAGCTGGAGCTGGGACCAGGACGGCCCCACGACACCGAACGCCTTGCATCAGCCGACGCAGTACACGGCTCTCCTGCGCCGGGCCGTCACGACAATGTTGACCCCGGGCAACGGGGTCGAAGGTGTCATCTTCACCGAGTTCCCTCCCTCGGGAGAGATCCCGGCGACGAACCCTTCGGTGCAGGCCGCCTATGACAGGGAGCGTCGCGCCGGCGTGACGGCGTGGAACGACATCGCGGCGAAGGTGCCCTCAATTTTCCCCGGCCGGGTCATGTACCTTCCCCTCGCCGGCTCCCTTCTGGTGGACGGTCGCTACTCGTCGTGGCTGCCGCCGGTGGGCCGTCCCCACGCACCGATCAACCAGTGGATCCGGGCTCGCAAGCTCGACCAGGTGCACCTGTGCCCCGAAGGCAGCGCCCGCTACGCGGACGCGCTGTTGGTCGATCTCACGGCGATCATCGGACTGGCCCCGGCGACCGCGACCTGGCCGCAGGGCGCGTGGGCCAGGGACCCTGATTTCAACAACCCTCCCGGCGCGTGCCCCGACGACCATCCTCCCGGTGGGCCGTAAGCTGACCCCCGTGGCCGGCACGCGTACGGAAAGCGACAGCATGGGGGAGATTGAAGTCCCCTCCGACCGGTACTGGGGCGCCCAGACCCAGCGCTCGCTCCACCATTTCGACATCGGTGGCGAGACCATGCCGGTGCCCCTCATCCGTGCCTTCGGCATCCTGAAGGGTGCCTCGGCCAGGGTCAACCGTGACTTGGGCAAGTTGGACGACAAGCTGGCCGGCCTGATCGAACAGGCGTCGGCCGAGGTGGCCGAGGGGGCGCTGAACGACCAGTTCCCCCTGCACATCTGGCAGACCGGCAGCGGCACGCAGACCAACATGAACGCCAACGAGGTCATCTCCAACAGGGCCATTGAGCTCGCCGGGGGCACCATGGGCTCCAAGACCCCGGTCCACCCCAATGACCACGTCAACATGTCGCAGTCGTCCAACGATACTTTCCCCACCGCCATGCATGTGGCGGCCACCGAAGAGATCGTCCACCGCCTGCTGCCCTCCGTCGCCTCACTGCGCGACGCGCTGCGGGCCAAGGAGCTGGCCTACGCGGCCATCACCAAAATCGGGCGCACCCACCTCATGGATGCGGTCCCCCTGACCCTGGGCCAGGAGTTCTCTGGCTATGTGGCCCAGCTGAGCGCCGACCTCGACCGCATGGAGGTAACCCTCCCGGGGTTGTACGAACTGGCGGCCGGAGGCACCGCGGTGGGCACCGGCCTGAACACGCATCCCGAGTTCGGCCAACGTGTTGCCGAGGCCATTGCGGAAATGACCGGGCTGCCCTTCGTCACCGCCCCGAACAAGTTCGCCGCTCTGGCCGCCCACGACGCGCTGGTCTTCACCCACGGAGCGCTGCGCACCCTGGCGGTCTCCCTTATGAAGATCGCCGATGACCTGCGGTGGCTGGGTTCGGGTCCCCGCAGCGGGCTGGGCGAACTGTCCCTGCCGGAGAACGAGCCGGGTTCGTCCATCATGCCGGGCAAGGTCAACCCGACGCAGAGTGAGGCCATGATCATGGTCGGGATCCAGGTGCTGGGGAACGACACCGCAGTGGCCATCGCCGGGAGCCGGGGCAACCTCGAGCTCAACGTGTGCAAGCCGGTGATCATCTACAACGTCATGCAGTCCATCGCCCTGATGACGGACGCGTGCCGGGGCTTCCGGGAGTTCTGTGTCGAGGGCCTCCAGCCCGACCACCAGCAGATACAGCGCCACCTGACCAACTCGCTCATGCTGGTCACCGCGCTCAATCCGATCATCGGGTATGACAATGCGGCCAAGGTGGCCAAGAAGGCGCACAAGGAGGGCATCACGTTGCGTGAAGCGGCACTGTCCCTCGAACTCCTCACGGGCGAGCAGTTCGATGCCGCCGTGCGGCCCGAGGAGATGACGCACCCGTGAGCCGGCCCGTGCTCACGCCGGCTGATGTCGACGCGGCGCTGGCCGAACAGGGCCTGGCCTGGTCACGCCGGGGCGACGAACTGGTGACCACGGTCAAGCTGGCCGACTTCGCCGCCGCGCTTGCCTTCGTCAACGCCGTCGGAGCGGCCGCCGAGGCGGCCAACCATCACCCGGACATCGACATCCGGTGGAACACGGTCAACCTGGCGCTGACCACCCATGACTCGGGAGGGCTGACGGTGACCGACCTCGCCCTGGCGGCGGCCATCGACCTCCTGCGTCCCCGGAGCGAGGACTAGGGAGCCGGCTGGAGCAGGCTCAGGCGCAGGCGGGAAAGGAGGCCCTCCCCGACGCCCACGTGGGCGGCGTACCCCTCCACCGAACCGTAGCGCTGGCGCAGGTGCGCGAAGACGGAGACCATGTTGGCCGGATCGGCCGAGAACACCTCGCTGATCTCGGCAATGACGTCCCTGCCTTCGGGGTACTTCAGCATCAACTTGGCCCGCAGCCGTTCCATGGCTTGCCCGCTGAGGGCGTAGTCAGCCACGATCGTGTCCTCGGGCACGCCGAGCAGCGACAGCACGACGGCCGAGAGCAGGCCGGTGCGGTCCTTGCCGGCCGTGCAATGGAAGACGGCGGGAAGCGCCTCGGGTGCGGCCAGGACCTCGAGGGCCCCGACGATCTGCTCCCCGGCGTCATCGAGCATCTCCTTGTACTGGGACCTGAGGAGCCCTGGTCGGCGGTCCCACTGCTCGACATCAGGCACCGAGTCAATGAAGGGGAAGTGATGGAACGCCACCGGGTGGGCGTCCACGTTGAAGCGACCCTGCTCCACCTCATGCTCCGTGCGCAGGTCGATCACGGTGCGTATGCCGAGCTCCCGCACTATGGCGAGGTCAGGTTCGGTCAGCTCGCCCAGCCCATCGGCACGGAAGAGGACGCGCCAGCGGGTGTGCTGCCCTTCCTCTGCTGCATACCCGCCCAGGTCCCGGAAGTTGACGGCACCCTCAAGGACGATGTGGCGGTCAACCGTCACTTCACCGGGAGGTCCCACATGGGGAACCAGCGCGACAGGTCCGATTCGACCGGCAGGTCCACACCGAGCATGGTGCGGATGCGCAATTCAAGTTCGGTGTCCCGCCTTTCCTTCTCCGCGTCGAGGGGAGCGAAGGGATAGAAGGTGCCACGCTTGTACAGGTAGACCAGTGAGAACGCACTGGCGTCATCGGGGGCGTCAGGCCCGGGCACGAACCCGAAGACCGAGCAGAGGAGCTGTGGCCCCCACCCGGCTTCGGTGAGGGTGGTGTTGGCCATGTGGGCCTTGGTGACCAGATCGTCGAGCTCAGGCTCGCTCAGCAGGAGCCAGCCGTAGCCAAAGGAGTCCTGCGCATGGGTGAAGCCGTCCCCGACCAGCTGCGCCACCTCAGCCTGCAGGTCCCCGGCACCTTGCCCGGAAGGAGGTTTCCAGCACACTCCGGCATGGCCCGACGAGACCAAGCCACCGGCGCTCTGCAGCGTGAGTGCGGCCGTCGGGAGGGCGAACAGCGCATCGAGGTTGGCCTTGACCGGCTTGGTGCGGCCGAGCAGGGTGTCGAAAAGGCCCACTGTGCGCTACGGGGGAGATCAGCCAGCCTGGCCGAGCTGGCGCTCCAACGCGTCCAGCTGGGCCAGACGGCGCTCAAGAGTGGGGTGGGTGCGGAAGAGGCTCCCGAAGCTGAATCCGCCGCCCTGCCCCTGCTGCGGGTTTTGGGCTCCGTCGCCGGCCACGGCCGGGGCGAAGAAGAATGCATTGAACGGCTCGGCGGCCCGCAGGTCCCTGGTCGGTATGCGGCCCATCTCACCGGTGATCTTGATCAGGGCCGAGGCCAGCTGGGACGGGCGGCCGATGAGCATCGCCCCCGAGCGGTCGGCCGCCAGTTCGCGGTAGCGGGACAGGGCCATGGTGAGCAGGAAACTGATGAAATACACGAGGATCGAAACCAGCATGACGATCATTTCGATGCCGGCGGCGTTGGAGTTGTTGTTGTTGTTCCGTCCGCCGCCGAAAATCTCGGAGTAGAACATCACCCGGGTCAAGAGCCCGGCAATCATGCCGAGGCCACTGGCGATCGTCATCACCGCAACGTCCCGGTGGGCCACGTGCGAGATCTCGTGGGCCAGCACCGCCTCTATCTCGGGCTCGTCGAGACGACGCAGCAATCCCGAGGTGGCGCACACCACTGCCGCTTTGGGGCTGCGCCCGGTGGCGAAGGCGTTCGGCACATCCGTATCGGCGATCGCCACCCTCGGCTTGGGCATGTCAGCCAGCGCGCACAGGCGATCGATGACCCCGTGCAGCTCGGGAGCTTCTTCGGCCGTGACCTCCCGGGCATGCATGGCAAACATGGCGATCTTGTCGCTGAAAAAGTACTGGCAGAAGAGAAGTCCGAACCCGATGGCCAGGATCACCACGAGGCTCTTGATGAAAATGAAGAGGACTCCGATCAAGACGGCATAGAGCACCACGAGGAAGAACCCCGTCATGAGCATGCGGGTCGTCAGGCCCCGGTCTGCCTTGATGTTGCGGGACAGCGCCATCAGGCGTTCGCACTCCCGGGTCCGCTCTGGTCGGCTGCGGGGAGTGCCGCGGCCTCTCCGGCCACCGCGCCGGTTCCCAATTCCGCCTTCAAGGCGGCCAACTCGTTGTCCACCTGGGACGTCGACGTCACCTTGTCCAGTTCCTTCTGGATGTCATCGACGGGTGTGCTGAGATCGTTGAGCGCACCAGACGCCAACAACTCGTCGATGGCGCCGGCGCGCGCCTGCATGCCGGCGATCTTGTCCTGGGCCCGCTGCATGGTCTGGCCCGCACTCCCCATGGAGTCCGATATTCCCGAGACGGCCTCACCCACCTTGGTCTGTGCCTCGGCCGCGGTGTAGCTGGCCTTCAAGGTCTCCTTCTGGGTCCGGAAGCGCTCCACCCGTGACTGAAGCTGCTGCGAGGTCTCTATGAGCTTCTGCTCCTGCTCGCTGATCTGGTCGTGCTGCACCTTCAGCTCGGTCAATTGCTCCCCCAGGGCGGCCCGGCGTGACAGGGCCTCACGGGCGAGGTCCTCGTTGTCCTGCTGGAGGGCCGCCTTGGCCTGGGCCTGCAACTTGTCGGCCTGCTTCTGCAACCCCTGGGCCTGGAGTTCTATCCGCTTGCGTGCCGTGGCCACGTCAGCCACGCCCCGCCGGACCTTCTGGAGCTGCTCAAGCTGCTTCTCATAGGAGAGATCGAGCGTGTCCCGGGGGTCCTCCGCCTTGTCCAGGACCTTGTTGGCCTTGGCCTGGAAGATCGACGTGATCCGCTTGAACGTACCTGCCATGAGCATGAGCATATGGCCCAGCGGGGCAGTGGGGGCACCGGCCGTATCTGCGGTGGCTCGACGCTAAGGTCAGCGCCGTGCCTGACCGCCTATGTCTCCTGTCCGTGCACGCGCACCCCGATGACGAGTCGTCCAAAGGAGCATCGACCATCTCCCGCTACCACGCCGAAGGCGTGCGGACCGTGCTGGTGTGCTGTACCGGGGGAGAGGAGGGGGACATCCTCAATCCGGCCATGGACACCCCCGAAGTCCGAGCCGACATCGGCCGGGTCCGCCGGGCCGAACTGCAGGTGGCCACCGACATCATCGGGTATGACGAGACGGTCATGCTGGGCTACCGGGACTCGGGCATGCCCGATTCAGAAGCCAATGCTCGCGGCGACTGCTTCGCCCGGGCTCCCCTTGAGGAAGCCGTCGGACGCCTGGTTGCGGTCATCAGGCGGGAGCGCCCGCAGGTCATTTTGACCTACCCCGACGAGCAGTCGGAATATCCTCACCCAGACCATCTGAGGGTGCACGAGATTTCCCTGGTGGCCTTTGAGGCAGCGGGAGATCCGGATCTCTTCCCCGGTGTCGGCACCCCGTTCGCCCCCTCCAAGATGTACTACTCGGTGTGGCCGGCTGAGCGGTTCCGCCAGATCCACGCCAAGTTCCTAGAGCTCGGGATGGTTTCTCCATTCGATGAGAAGTGGCTCTCTCGTCTGAACCGGAATGAGGTCTTCACGACGGCCATTGACATAGACGGCTTCCAAGACGTGCGGGGCAGGGCGTTGAAGGCTCACGCGACCCAGGTGGACCCGAACTCCCCGTTCTGGTTCGGCCTCCCGCCCGAGGTTCTGCGGGACATCCATCCTGTGGACGAATTCCGCTTGGCGCTGAGCCGCGTCGGGAGCACGGAGGTCGCTGAGGACGATCTCTTTGCGGGAGTTCGCTCTCCCTAGCTCAGGCGATGGGCCCCAGGAAGTTCAGGTGGATGGCACCAGCACTCTGGGCCAACACAAGGGCGACGGCCGTGGCCAGAAGACTGAGGAGCACAAAGGTCGCGCTGGAGCGCAGGACTGACGTTCTCCTGCTGCGCTTGCGCCTCTCCGCACGACCAGGTATCGGCTTGGCGATAACGGGTGCCCCCTCAACGGGCATCACCACGAGGGTGGACGACATCGGCTCGGGCGCCACAATCGAAATGGCCGGTTCCATCGTCCGCACCGCCGCCTCGGGACCTGGAATGACCGGTGGCCGAATGACCTCGGGGCCGACCGTTGCCATTCCGGCCGATGGCACATTCTCCACGGGCGGAACGGTGACCGCTGGCGCGGAGGTCAGGAGGGCGATGTCCGGGAGGACGAATTCCTCGGGCACCGGGTCGGCTTCCTCACTCTGGCCCATTGAGCTGGGCCATGAGAGATCGGAGAGTTCCTGCAGTGGAGCGTCGCTGGGCCACACAAGTTTGCTCAGGACGTCATCGTCACTTTCGGAGGCGGCGACTGGGTCGATGGGAACGGAAGTATGGCCAGACTGTACAACGTCTTGGGGGATGGGAGCCCGGATGGTCGGGGGTGCCAGGTGCCGCGACACCACCTCCTCGAATTTCGGACCGATCACCGCCTCGGGCTCGGGTTCCGGTTCGCTCCTAGCCGCATGCGAGGTGATGTCCCGCAGGATCAGGTCGAGGTCGTCGACCTTCCATTTCGGAATCACGAGGGGCGTCACCGAACCGCCGCCCCGCAGGGTGAGCAGCACCCCGCCTCGGCGCTGCTCGATCTCCCATTCGGAAACCCGTTCCCAGGGTAGATGCCTGGTTGACTGGCCGGGTCGATTGATTTCGATGCCGCCATAGGTGAGTACGAGCTCGAATATGTCGGGATGCCGGCCACGGTCCCTGGTGTAGAGCGAGACACCCTGCACCGTGGTTTCGGGCATCAGTTCAGGCTCCGGCTCGGGCCAGCTCGCGCAATGGACGGAACCCGATCAGGGTCGCACCAGCGGCGTCAATTGCTCCACGTACCCATTCCTCGCGACAGATCATGCGGTGATCATCCACCCGGGCTTGCCAATCGTCGGTGGCCAGAGACTGCAGCTCTGGGCTGTCGACGGCCGGGTGTAGGTGGAATTCGGTGACCCCTGGACGCAATGTGGCGAGATCCCTTTCGAACATCTGGCGGGATCCGACCCCGGGCACGAAACGCATGTGATCGGTGAAGACGGCGCCCGCCTCTTCCGCTACGGCACGAGCCGGGAACCCGACGTAGCGCTCCATGCCCGTGTTGAACATGCGCAGGGGCAGGCCGAACTCAATGGCGAGGTCAAGGTACACGTCGAAGAATTCGGGTCTGAGCTGGAGGGTACCCATGTGGGCATCGAGGTGACTCACGTCGAAGCCCCAGAGGATGGCGCGCTCTATCTGCGCCCGGCACTCACGTCGAACCTCGTCAAGGTCAGCGTGATCCCAGACGTCCTCGACCGTCCTCGGGAACCCGCCATCCCCGCCGAGCAATGACGGTGCATGGGTGATCGGGCCCCACCGATACAGCTCGTACTCGGCGTTGACGGTCAGATGCACTCCGACGTCCTCACCCCGGTAACGGCTGCTTGCTTCGCGGGCCCAAGGGCAGGGCACCATTAAGGTCGCACTGGTGACTGTACCGGTGGCCAGGCACTCGAACACCCCGACATTGGCCGAATGGCACGAGCCGAGATCGTCAGCGTTGATTATCAGGAGTTTGGCGTCGGCCGGGTAGCCGAGGCGCTGAGCCAGGCTCCCCTCACCCACCTCGGGCGCCCCCCCGGTTCAGCTCAACGTCCTGGGCCCGGGCGTCCGCTGCGATCTCGTCCTGGAAGGCCACAATCCCGGCTGTCAATTTCACATCTCCGACCGCCAGGATGCGAACAGCGAAGAGTCCGGCGTTACGGGCACCGTTGATGGCCATGGTGGCCACCGGGATACCCCGGGGCATTTGCGCAATGGACAGGAGTGAGTCGAGCCCGTCGAGCTGGGACAGGGACACCGGAACCCCGATCACCGGCAACGTGGTCACCGCCGCCAGTACCCCCGGCAGATGAGCGGCACCACCGGCTCCCGCGATGATCACCCTGAGGCCCCGCCCGGCAGCCTCACGCCCGAATGCGATCGTGTCATCTGGAGTGCGGTGGGCCGAGAGGACCCGGACCTCGTGCGGCACCCTGAAGCGGTCCAAGGCTTCGACGGCGTCATTCATCACCTTCTGGTCAGAAGAGCTCCCCATCAACACCGCTACCTGTGGCGCCGCCGCCTTCATGACGGGACTCCGGCGCACAGGTGCAGGCCAACGGGGCGGAGTGTTCCCGGGGCCAGGGTGGCGGCCCAAGCCCTCGCTGGCATCATCTCGGCGTCGTCTCCACACACGGTCACGTGTCCCAGTTTGCGTCCTGGCCCTGCCTCTTTGCCAGGCGGGTGCACATGTGCACTGTCCCTGGCCAGGCCACGGGCCTGGGGTGGCTCGGGGATGGTCTGTTCATGATTCTCCAACTGTGTGCTCATGGCTCCCTCCATGGTCCAGTGTCCAGTGCCCAGTGCTCCGAATTATGGGGCAGGGTCGCCACCTCGTTGACCGGCTCCCACGAACCCGACGTGGTTGGTTCTCAGGTCGCTAGCCTCGGCTGGAGCATTGTGGCGGGCACGACCGGCACACTAGGCGAGGAGACCACAGGATCGATGGCCAAGCCCCTACGCATCGGAAGCCTCATTGACACGGACAGGACCTTCCCCGACACGGTGGCCCAGCTGAGGAGCTACGCCGAAGCCGGCCTCGACCATGCTTTCGCCACCCAGATCTTCGCGCACGACGCCCTTACCCTCCTGGCCGCCGCCGGTGCCCAGGTGCCGGGGATCGGGTTGGGCACCGGGGTGGTCCCCGTGCACCCCCGCCACCCCATGATGCTGGCTCAGCAGGCCCTCACGGTGCAGTCGGCCACCGGCAACCGCCTGATCCTCGGCATCGGGTTGTCCCACCAGGTGGTCGTCGAGGGGATGTGGGGGATGAGCTTCGACAGGCCGGCCCGTTACATGAAGGAGTACCTGGCTGCGCTCATGCCGCTCCTGCACGGTCAGGCCGTGAGCAGCGCTGGCGACCGGGTCACCGCACATGCGTTCCAACCGCTGGAGGTGCCCGACGTCGCGGCACCGCCGGTCCTGGTGGCCGCACTGGGCACCGCCATGCTCAACCTGGCCGGCCGGGTGGCCGACGGTACCATCACCTGGATGACCGGCACCCGCACCATTGACTCGCACATTGCGCCGACCATCCGCGCCGCGGCCGAGCAGGCTGGGCGACCGTCCCCCCGCATAGGCGTCGCGCTCCCGGTTTCGGTGACGGCCGACCCGGATGCGGCCCGGGAACGGGTGAACAAGGCGTTCGCCATCTACCCGAACCTGCCGTCCTACAAGGCGATGCTGGACAAGGAGGGCGCCGAGAGCCCGGCGGACATCGCGTTCCTGGGGGACGAGGAGCGCGTCACCGCATCCATTGAGCGGCTGGCCGCCGCAGGGGCAACCGATTTCGTGGCTTCTATTGTGGGGAACGCTGAGGAGCGGGAGCGGACACTGGTGCTGATGAGCGCGCTCGCCAGATCCTGACCGGCACGCGCCTCAGCGTGACAACGTCGTGCACTTGAACTCGTTGAGCTCGGGCTGCGTCTCGAACAACTGCACCACATTCTCAATGGTCCGGCGGGCCAGCGCGGCATCGCCGCCGGGCCGGCTCATGAGACGGACGAACACGGCACGTCCCTCGACGATGAAGGTCGGCACACCGAATACCCCCCACTCCTCAACAGCCTGCTGGTGAGCCTGACGGACTTCTACGAGGGCCCTGCCTGTCTCTAATTCCGCCAGCACCTCGGATCCCGGCACGCCCGACCGGTCCAACACCGCCGAGACCACGGCGGCCTCTCTGAGGTCGAGGCCCTCATCATGCCGGGCCGCGAAGAGTGCGTCGTGGGCGGTACCGAATTTCTCGGGGTACCGGTCACGGACCACCACGCCGGCCGCCAGGGCCAGCAGGTCGCCTGCCTTGGCCGGGTCGTCCCATACCGGCGTGCCGCCTTCGGGCACGTGCGCCTGGCTGAGTGAGAAGGGAAGGAAGGTGACATCCCAATCCGCCCCGTCGGCCAGCGCGGAGACGATGTGCTCATGCGCGTTGCGGGCGAACGGGCACCGGTAGTCCCAGGTCACTGAGAAGGGCTTCATATCCACTTCAACCGGTTGTGGCGCCGACTCATTCCCCCACTGACGGCTGCCGGCCGGTGCCGGCGCCCGGGCGTCACGGCATTCACCGCCGGCCGGAGGACCAGGCCCAGGCACGAGCCGATGACGGCCCCACCCAGCACGTCGGTGGGGTGATGGGCGCGCAGGTGGATCCGGCTGGCGGCCACCGCGCCGGCGAATCCCACGTAGGCGGTGGTCTGGCGCTCGGTCTCGGCCAGGACGAATGCTGTGCAGAAGGCGGCCAACGTATGGCCACTGGGGAAACTGCTGCTGGTCGGCGCCCTCACCGCGGCGCTGAGGTGGTCATCCGGGCGCCGGCGCTCAAAGCTCGACTTCACCATCCGGCTGACGAAGAGGGAGGAGAAACCGGCCGACCCCAGGGCAACCACTGCCCGCCGGCGGTCCGGTCCCCGCCGTCGGCCCTTGAGCAGTGCCAGAAGGACCCAGACGAAGCCGAAGTCAGCCAGGTTGGAGACCAGGGCAGCCGCCCCGTCCACTCGGGGTCGGCCCCGCAGCGGTTCGAAGGCCACGTCAATGGTCCGGTCGATGGTGGTCGTCAACACGATCCAGTCCCCCCGAAGGCGGGACAGGACGGCTTGAAGTGGCAGAAGTTGCACAGGGGTCCGGTCTTGGGACGGAAGTCCTCCGCCTTGCAGGATCGCTCAATGGCGGCCCACACGGCGGTGGTCCGTTGCCCCTGCCCGCGGATCGTCTGCTGCGTGGCCACGGCCGCGATCGTCACCGGGTCGCGCAAGTGGAGAAGGCGCACCTCGGCCGGTGCCCGCCCGAGCACCCGCTCGCATAACAGAGCGTAGGTCTGGACCCCGCTCATCCGGCCCTGCACGTAGCGGGCCGAGGGTGCCTTCCCGGTCTTGTAGTCCACCACCGTCAAAGACCCGTCGGGCTCAAGATCGAGCCGGTCGATGATGCCGCGCAACCGCATGCCGTCCTGCAGGATCTCCACACCCAACTCAATGCCTATGGCCCGGACCTGGTTGGGGTCCTCCAGCCGGAAATAGTTCCCTACCAGCACTCCTGCGTCGGCCAGAAAGGCTTTGGCGGCTTCCTTGGTCAGCCTGAGCTCCGTGAACTCTGGATCGGACTGCAGTGCCGACCAGGCCCGCACCAGCTCCGAGTGCGCGGCCGTCTCACTGCGGGCACCGGGCTCGTGGTTCCAGAAGAGGCCTTCCAGTGCGGCATGAACCAGGGTGCCCTTGACGGCGTGAGGTGAGGGTGGTTCGGGGCGGTGCTCAATTTCGGTGTACCGGAAGGCGAGCGGGCAAGTGGTGTAGGCCGTCATCTTCGATGGCGTCAGGGTCCGGGGAGGGGAGAGCACCATGGTCGCCAGGATAGGACGAGGTTCTGACATTGCCACCACATGCACTAGAAAGGAGAGCCCGATGGAACACTTGCCCCTCCCGTTCGGTCAGGCTGCCCACTGGCCCTCTGGAGAGTCCCACGGCTCCCACATCGACAGAGGACAGGGAGTGGTTGATGGCGCCGCCTGAACTACGCCGGGCCAGGCAGTGGGCCGGGCTGGTTGCTGGCGATCCAGTGCGGGTCGACGGCACGCGCCTGCGCAATGCCACCTGGACCTTTGTGGCCCATGTCACCAACGGCGAGTCAGGTGAGGAGTGGGTGGAGGTTGTCGGTGGGCGTTCGGGGGACCGCAAGGTCCGGTCGTTCCGGCCCGATCAGCTCTACGCCGTATCGGCCCGACCGGGGCGGGACCCGTCGTTGGCCGCAGCACCCGGACTCCCGCTCACCTGAGTTTCGGGGAAGACCATGGTCATACCGACGCTCACGACCGAACGCCTGATCCTGCGGCCGTTCGTGCAGGCTGACTTGAACGAGCTGGCCGTGATCCACCAGGAGGAGTCGTTCTGGTGGTATCCACTGCGCGCCGGGATGAGCGCCGAGCAGACCGCCGGCTTCCTTCAGCGGACCATGGCGCGCTACGGATCCGACGGATTCGGCGTTGAGGCCGTGATCGACCGCCGGAGCGGGGACATGATCGGCTGGGCTGGTCTCGCGGTGCCACACTTCCTTCCCGAGATCCTGCCCGCGGTGGAGGTCGGATGGCGCTTCTCCTCTGCCTTCCGGCGCCGAGGTCTGGCCACCGAGGCCGGCGCGGCTGCGGTCGACTGGGGATTCACCAACGGGGGACTAGGTCGAATCGTGAGCATTTACGAGCCGGAGAACGTTGCTTCAGGGAAGGTCATGGAACGTTTGGGTTTCACGCCGTTCCTGACCACCACCGGGGCTCTACACGGCGAGGAGATCGTGGTGACCGAATTGAAGATCGAGAATTGGCGGGAACGCCGGGCCGATGGGTGACCTGGCCCAAGATACCGCGGTCTCTGCGGTAGCCGGACAACCCGAAGGTGGTCGCCGGTTCACGGCGACGGTTCATGAAGATTGGGAGATCTGGGGCCCTGCAGGCGGGTATGTGGCCGCCATTGCCCTGCGGGCTGCCGGCGCGGTCAGTCCCTTCGAACGCCCGGCCAGCTTCTACTGCCACTACCTCTCGGTAGCGGCGTTCGAGCCGGTCGAACTGGTCGTCACGCCGCTCCGAGCGGGCCGCACCGTCCTGGCGCAACGGGTTGCAATGTCCCAGCACGGTCGTCCCGTCCTCGAAGCCATGGTGTGGTCGGTGGGAGAAGTTGCCGGGCTGGTGCACCGGGACCTGGAGCCTCCCGAAGTGCCCGATCCCTCCGATCTGAAATCACCCGAGGAGCTCTGGTCCGATCGGGAAGGACCCCGGTTCCGGTTCTGGAACAACTTTGATCAAAGGCCGATTGACTATGAAGAGTCGTGGCCTCCGCCCGGCCCACTCCCCCCGACCTGGCGCACCTGGCTCCGTTGCCGGCCAACGCCTACCTTCGACGACCCGTGGGTCGATGCAGCACGGACCCTGGTCGTGCTGGACGTCTTGAGCTGGCCGGCCGGCTCGCGTCCCCATGCCTACCTGGAACCACCCTTCACCGCACCCAGCCTCGATCTTTATGCCTCGTTCCAGAATCCGGGCTCGTCCACTGACTGGCTCCTGCTCCATGGCCACTCTCCCGTGGCCGGCGACGGCCTGCTCTCGTGGACAGGGCGGGTGTGGACTCGCGATCGCCAATTGATTGCCAGCGGCGGAGGGCAAGCGGTCTTTCGCCACACCTGACGAGTGGGGCTACTCGGTCGAATAGCCGTCCATGCGGGCCAGGATCCGCAGCATCACCTCGTCGGCACCGGCCCCGATGGAGTCGAGACGGGTGTCTCGGAAATAGCGCGATGTCCAGTGCTCGTCCATGTAGCCGATGCCACCGTGGAACTGCACCGCGGTGTCTGCCACCTCGCGCTGGAGCCTTGATCCCATCAGTTTCCCGATGGTGGCGTACCGGGTGGCGTCCTCCCCCCGAATGACGGCGTCCGCTGTGGTCCTCGCGTAATGCTTCAACATGTCATGCCGAGCACTCAGTTCGGCCAGGACGAATTGGAGATGCTGGTTAGCCAGCAAAGGCTTCCCGAATGCGTGGCGTTCGGCCAGGTAGGACTTGGTGCGTCCCAGGGCCAGTTCGATGGACCCGACCTGCTTGTAAAAGGTGATCAGGCGCTCCGCCTGGAACTGCACCATCTGCTGCTGGAAGCCGCGCCCGATATCGCCGATGGTGTTCGCCACGGGAACGCGCACATCGGTGAAGGAGAGCTCCGCGGTGTCGCTCGACCACATGCCCAGCTTCTCGAGCTTGCGCGAGACGACGACGCCATCGGAGGCCGTCGGCACCACTATCAGCGACATGCCCTGGTAGCCGGGCTCGTCCGAAGTGCGGGCCAGGAGGCAGAGCCAATCGGCTTGAGTGCCGTTGGTGATGTACAGCTTCGATCCATTGATGATCCACTCATCGCCGTCCCGGACCCCCCGGGTCCTGATGCCGGCCACATCACTCCCGGCGTCGGGCTCGGTCACTGCGATTGAAGCCACGGTCTCACCTCTGATGGCCGGTGCCAGGTAGGCCTCCTTCAGCTCGGCCGATCCGTACCGGGCCAGGGCCGGCGTGGCCATGGACATCTGCACCGCCATGGCCATCGGTACCCCGCCGCAGCTGATGCGACCCATCTCCTCGCCGGCGATCAGAGTGAAGGAATGGTCGGCCCCCATGCCTCCGTATGCCTCGTCGTACTCCAGACCGAACAGGCCCACCGGGGCGAGCTTGGCGAAGAGCTCATGGGCGGGGAAGGTACGAGCGGTTTCCCACAGATCCACGTGGGGCTCAATTTCCCGCTCGAAGAGGCTCCGCAACGAATCGCGGAACATCCGGTGTTCATCCGTCTCGATCACCGGCGAACAATACCACCGAGGCAATTCAAGGCTCACTGTGCGCAGGCCCCCTACACTGCGCATTCGTGACGGTCGAGCTGGTCAAGGTGGAGGACAACGGAGCGATCCGCACGCTGACCCTCAACTCGCCCGCCAACCGCAACGCGCTTTCAATGCTGCTGCTCCAAGAGCTGGCCCGGGGACTTGAGGATGCATCGGCGGACACCGGTGTGCGTGCCATCGTGCTCACGGGAAGCGGTACCGTCTTCTGCTCCGGTGCCGATCTGTCCGAGCGCGATGCGAGCGCTCCGAACTTGCTTCCGGAGATCCTCACCTCCATTGCCCGATCCCGGGCGCCCGTCATCGCTCGCGTCAACGGGCACGCCAGAGGCGGGGGCCTCGGCCTCATCGCAATAGCCGACATGGCGGTCGCTCCGGCGTCCAGTACCTTCGCCTTCAGTGAGGTCCGAGTGGGTGTGGCGCCGGCCATGATCCTGGTTCCGGCGCTTCGCGTCACGGCGAGGCGGTTTCTCGCCCGTATGACGTTGACTGGTGAGCAGTTCAGCGCCGACGATGCGGTCCATGGCGGACTGCTGACCGCCGTGGTGGCCGATGAGCGCGAGCTCGACGACTGGGTGGATCGTGAAACGGCGTCCCTCCTGAAGTCGGCGCCAGGGGCAGTGGCGGCCACCAAGGCGCTGCTGGCCTCCCTTCCCGATGCCGACTGGGCGCCTGGGCTCTCAATGGCCAAGGAGCGGTCCGCCGAGCTTTTCGCCGGACCGGAGGCCACCGAGGGGATGGACGCATTCCGCACCAAGCGCCGGCCGGCCTGGGACGCGACGACCAGATGAGCACACGCATCACCACGCACCTGGTCGTCGACGGTGAGGAATTCACGGAGAACGCCCGTGCCATGGGTGCACTCGTGGCGGACGTCCGTGCCCTGCACGACCAGGTCGTGGCCGGAGGCGGGGCGCTCTACGTCGAGCGCCACCGCTCCCGCGGCAAGATGATGGTCCGCGAGCGGGTCGAGGCGCTGGTGGATCCCGGCACGCCGGTCCTCGAGCTGTGCCCTCTCGCCGGTCTCGAGACCGGCGACCCTCTGGGAGGGGGGGTGGTGGTGGCGTTGGTGGAGATCGCCCACACCCAGTGCGTGGTCATCGCCAACGATCCCACCGTGCGGGGCGGGACCACCAGCCCCACGACCATTAAGAAGTTGCTGCGCGCCATGGATGTGGTTGAGATCAACCGACTCCCATTGGTGATCCTGGTCGAATCGGGCGGAGCCGATCTTCCCCGGCAGGCCGACGTGTTCGTCCCCGGCGGCGAGCAGTTTCGCCGGTTGACCCAATTGTCGGCGCAGGGCATACCCACGGTGTGTGTGGTCCTCGGGTCGTCGACGGCCGGCGGGGCGTACCTGCCCGGCATGAGCGACTACACCGTGATGGTCGAGGGTCGCGCCCGGGTCTTCCTCGGGGGGCCACCGCTGGTCAAGATGGCCATCGGCGAGGAGGCCGACGAGGAGGAACTCGGTGGCGCGCTGATGCACGCCCGCACGTCGGGATTGTGCGACTACCTGGCCTGGGATGAGCACGAGGCGCTGCGAATCGCCCGTGGCATTGTGGCCCACTTGCGATGGCAACGACTGGGTCCCGGCCCGGCCTACCCCGTTGAGGAACCCCAGTTCCCGGCGGAAGAACTGCTCGGGATCGCTCCGGTGGACGTACGAGTGCCCTTCGACGTGCGCGAGATCCTGGCCCGGGTGATGGACGGGTCCCGATTTGAGGAGTTCAAGG
>Ga0307372_10001595_pt1 | contig 39144 bp, 40 predicted proteins | sample OX1MG_FD_202533 | JGI IMG/M metagenome (GOLD analysis project Ga0307372, IMG submission 202533) | Soil microbial communities from Risofladan, Vaasa, Finland - OX-1 | ecosystem: Environmental > Terrestrial > Soil > Coastal area > Acid sulfate soil | place: Finland: Risofladan, Vaasa | collected...
CTCCCCGACGGCCGCGTGGTGGAGCCCGCCGAACTGGTGGGGCCGCCCCGCTCAGGTCGCACCGTGGTCATCACCGGCGATACGCGCCCCTGCGACGCCACGGTGGAGATGGCGCGCGACGCGGACCTGCTGCTGCACGAAGCCACGTTCGCCGACGAGGAGGCCGAGCGTGCGCGGGAGACCGGCCATTCCACGGCGCGCGAGGCGGCGGGGGTGGCGGCGCGCGCCGGCGTGCGCAAGCTCGTGCTCACGCACTTCTCGGCGCGCTATTCGCACGACCCGTCGGAGCTGGGGCGCGAAGCGAGGGAGCTGTTCAGCGACGTGGTGATCGGCCGCGACGGGATGATGATCGACGTCCCGTACCGCGACGCGGACGCCGGCTCAGTCGCGCCCGGTGTGTGAGGAGTTGGAGCGCCATGCGTTGGGCACGGGGTCGGGACGGTACACCGGCATCGACCGGCGGAACAACCGGGTGAGCGACTCCTGATCGAGCGACTGCTCCACGAGCTGCGGATCGAGACGCGACGTGACGCTGCGCGCTTCGGGTCCGTGGCTGATGTACCAGTTGTAGCGATCCAGCCGAGAGTGCTGCGCGTCGGGATGACGAAACAGCACGACGGCATTGCTGGACGCAGGATTGGTCACGTGCACGGTGTAGTCGACGCCGTCAGGCGAACGATAGATGAGCATGGTGATGCGATGGTCGAGGGTGGCGCGCCGCGGGGTCAACCCACGGGCGACGGCGAGAGGGGCTGGCGACCGCCGTAGCCGGCATCCGCCTCGTGCCAGAACTGGACTTCGGGCTCGCCCTGGCGCCAGCACAGCAGAATGCGGCGGCCGTCGAGTTCGCTGGGAAAGTCCACGAGGCCGAGCCGCGGATCCTTGAGCTCGATGCCGAGCGCTTCGAGTTCACGCTGGAAGCCGGCGATCTCGCGCGCCAACGCCTGCACCTCGCGCTCCAGCGGCAGCGGCGCGGGGTGTTGGCCCTCTGCCTGCGCGCTCGACGACGCGAGATCCAGTTCCAGGATCTTCTCCCGCCAGGCCGCGTGCTGCCGCACCACATCGGTCACGATCTTGCGAACGAGCGGGAGCGTGGCATTGGCCTGGTCGACCGTGAATAGCTTCATGCTTGATAATAGCCGAATTCGACGGCGCGCCACAACGAGGTCAGCGGTCTCCCTACGCCTCGTCGTGCAATCGCCGCTCGGACTCGCGCTCCTCCAGCCGCAGCCGGCGGCGCTGTTCCGCGGCTTCGTAGCGGCGGAGCTCGGCGGGCGTTTCGGGCTGGAGGGCCGGGATCTCCACCGGGCGTCCGTTGCGGTCCACCGCCACGAAGGTCAGGTAGCACGAATTGGTGTGGCGCCGCCGGCCCGTGAGCAGGTCCTCAGCCTCCACGCGCACCCCCACTTCGAGCGACGTGCGCCCCACGTAGTTCACGCTGGCCTTCATCACGAGCAGGTCGCCCAGGTGGATCGGCTCCCGGAAGTCCACGCGGTCGATGGACGCCGTGACCACGGGCATGCGGCAGTGCCGGAACGCGGCGATCGCGGCCGTCTTGTCCATCATCGACAGCACGACGCCGCCGAACACGTGGCCCATGTTGTTCGCGTCCTGCGGCATCATGAGTTGCGACGACTCGTGCTGGCTCTCCTTCACGGTCCTGGTCAGGCGATGGCTGCTCATGGCGACGAGGCGCGCCGGCGCGCCGGGCGCCGAGCGACGGGCAGGGGTGAGGAGCGGACGTTCGCCGCGGCGCGGAACAGCGCCCGGCCCGCGGGAAGGCGAACGCTGGCCACGCGCGCGTTGTCGTCGTAGAGCACGGCGTCGTCGAACGCGTGGAGCAGTGCGCGGCGCGTGGTGGTGTCCACGCGCGGCTGGTCGAGCCAGAACACGTGGTGCACGGGTATCTGCACCTGTCCCACGCGCCAGACGCGCCGCGCCGAGTCCACGAGGGCCACGTCCATCACGTCGTCGGCGCCGGCCGTGGCGCGCAGCGTGTACCCCGGGCGGGTCCATTCCGCGGTGCCGCCGCGCACGGTGGTGGGCAGCGTGGGCCGCACGCCGGCCCACCACGCCTCGGAGTCCAGCGGAATGGGCGGCAACGGTAGCGCGCCGTTGCCGTCGCGGCGGCCGGCAATGCGGCCGGCAAACGAGACGGCCGGGCGTCCGCGCACGTCGGTGAGCGAATAGCTGCCGGCGTCGAACGCCACCTCGGCCAGTATCAGCCGGACCACGTCGGGCAGTTCGCGCTCGTTGGCGCGCGCCGAGTCCAGCGTGGCGGCATATGCGCGGCGGGCCTGCGCGAGCACGCGATCGCCCGCCGCCGGTCCCACCAGGCTCGCCACCGGCACGGGATGGCCCACGCGCAGGTCCACGAGGGCGCGCCACGTGGTGTGCCATCCCGGCTCCGGCCGGCGCCTGGTGTCGGCGTGGTATTCGAGCGAGAGGAACGGCCCGTGGAGGTCGAGCAGCGTGACGTCGGAGGTGGCGACGAGCGACGGGCGATCGCGGCCCGGCTCGTCGGGATCGAGCGGCGTGTCGTCGGGGTGCGCGGCGGCGTAGCCGTGGGCGATGCGGTCCACCAGCGTGTCGGTGAACACGACCGTGGAGTCATCGGTGATCAGGTCGCGCGAATACACCAGCTGCCCGATGATCAGGGCATCGTCGTACGAGTGATCGTCATCGGCCACGTACACTTCGTGGAAGCGCCCGCCGTACCGCGCCAGGACGATGGACGACCCGCGCATGCGGACGCCGTCCGGGCCGGCGGTCACCCAGTAGGTGGAGTCGCCCGAGACGAGCAGGAAGTCGGCCCGGGGCGGCCCGCCGGCCGGCGGCGCCGCGCAGGCGGCGGCGAGCAGCACGGCGAGGGTGACGAGGCGGCGGGGCATGGATAAAGATATAGGCCAGGGGACTTGGTCATCCCCTGCGCAGTGCCGCCACCACCCGTTCGACGTCCGATTCGGTGGTGTAGCAACTGGCCCCGAGCCGCACCACGCCGTCCGGCGCCTGGCCCAGCCGTTCGATCACCGTGGACGCATAGAAATCCCCGTTCGAGGCGAACAGCCCCTGGCTGGCCAGGCAGTGCGCGACGTCGGTGGTGGCGCGCCCATGCACCACGAACGACAGCGTGGGCGTGCGCGGTTGGCCGGGCCGCGGCCCGAACAGGGTGAGCCCCGGGATCGTTTCCAGTGCCGTCCAGAGTTGGGCCAACAGCGCCTCGCCGCGCGCATGCAACTCGGCGTAGGCCGCGGCGAGCGCGCCGCGACGCCCGCCCGGGGTGCCGGGCGCGGCGAGGCCGGCCAGGAAATCCACGGCCGCCGCGGCGCCCACGATCCCTTCGTGATTCTGCGTTCCAGTCTCCAGCCGCTCCGGCGATTCCTGCGGCGCCGGATCGAGCCGCGGCACGTCGGCGCGCTCGATGAGTTCGCGCCGGCCCCACAGGATTCCGATATGCGGTCCGTAGAACTTGTACGCCGAACACGCCAGGAAATCACAGCCGATGGCCTGCACGTCCACCAGCCGGTGCGGCGCGTAGTGCACGGCGTCCACGAACACGAGGGCTCCGTGGGCATGGGCCAGGGCCGTGGCGGCGCGCACGTCGCTGATCGTCCCCAGGGCGTTGGACGCGGCGCCGATCGCGAGCAGCCGAGTGCGCGGGCCGATGACCCGCTCCAGATCGTTCCAGTCGAGCGTGCCGGTGTCCGGTTGCATGCGCACGGTGCGGACGGTCACGCCGCGGTCCACGGCCAGGGCCCGCCAGGGCGCCACGTTGGCGTGGTGGTCCAGTTCCGTCACCACCACCTCGTCGCCCGGCCCCCAGGCGCGTCCGAGCCCGCGCGCCAGATGGAAGGTGAGCGAGGTCATGTTCTGTCCGAACGCGATCTCGTCGGGGCGGCCGTTCACGAAGTCAGCCAGCGCGGCGCGGGCTCCCGCGATGAGCGCGTCGGTCTCCTGGCTCGTGGGGTACGCCCAGTGCGTGTTGGCGTTGTGGTGCAGCAGGTAGTCGCCCACGGCGTCCACCACGCGCTGCGGCACCTGGGTGCCGCCCGGTCCGTCGAAATACGCCACCGCATGGCCGCGGTACTGGCGGGCGAGGGCGGGAAAGCGCGAGCGGATCTCGTCCACGCTCGCCACGGGAAGTGCCTGGAGTGTCTGTGTCATCGGTCGCTATGGTTCACCGGATCTCGGTATTCGCCAGCCGTTCGATCACCTTCACCGCCTCGACGTGATCGGCTTCCTCGCCCAGTTCCATGTGCGCCATGCGGAACAGCTCGGCGGTGAGCTGCAGGATGGGCGAGGGGACCTTCTGCTCGCGCGCCACGCCGGCGGCGATGCCCACGTCCTTGTCGAGCAGCGCCAGGCGGAAGGTGCGCGGGAACGCGCGGGAGAGCACGCGTTCGGGAAACAGATTCATGGACGTGTTCGACCGGCCGCTCGAGGCGTTGATCACTTCGAGGGCGACGGCCGGATCCACGCCGGCGCGCGCCAGCGCGGCCAGGCATTCCCCGGTGGACCACACGTGGATGGCGAGCATGGCATTGTTCATGGCCTTCACGGCGTCGCCGGCGCCGATGGCGCCGCAGTGCACGATCTTCTGTCCGAAGGCCGCGAGCACGGGGCGCGCCCGCTCGAGCGCGGCGGCGTCGCCCCCCACCATCACCGTGAGGGCGCCCTTCTCGGCGCCGCTCACGCCGCCGCTCACCGGCGCATCGAGGTAGGCCACGTCGTGGCCGGCCAGCCGCTCGGCGATGCGGGCCGACGTGGCCGGATCGCCCGAGGTGCAGTCCACGAACAGGGTGCCGCGCGCGATGCCGGCCAGGATGCCGTCCGCGCCGTCCAGCAGCGACGCCACGTTCTGCGAGGTGGACAGACAGGCCACGACCACGTCGGCGCCGCGCACCGCGTCGGCGGGCGACGAGGCCGCGCGGGCCGCGGTGGTGGCCGCGAACTCGCGCGACCGCTCGCCGTTGCGGTTCCAGACGGTGAGATCGAAACCGGCATTCGCGACGCAGCGCGCCATGGGGCGGCCGATGGCGCCGAGTCCGAGAAAGGCAACGTTGGTCATTCGGGAGGGGTGGAGGCGAAGGGAAGTTCGCGGGCGCGGGCGGGCGCGTCAACGGACCGTGCCGGCGTATATGTTGTGGGCGATGATCACGCGCCTCGCCATCCCCGGCATGATGAGCACCCACTGCGTGACGGCGGTGTTCACCGCGCTCACCGCGGTGGAGGGAATCGCGCGGGCGGACGTCGTGATTGGCCGGGCGACGATCGAGCACGACGGGCGGGCCACGGCGGGCGCGCTGCGGGCCGCGATCGCGGTGGCGGGCTACGAGGTGGCGGAGATCGTGGAGGAGCGGCGGCGGTTGGTCTGAAAAAGGTGCGGGGGGTGCGCCCCCTTCCCGGTGCGCCCCCCCGCCGATCTTTTCCCCCGTATTTCCCTGAACCTCCTGGGCGGGTGCCACTCTGCCGTTGCCCGCAGCGGTTCATGGAGTAGAACCCCTCGACCGGAAATACGTTCCCGCGGGCGTGCCGCCGGGCCCCCGCGGGTGGGCGGGCGCGGCTTGTCGCGCTCACCGCGCGGACCTAACTTCACGCGCCTTTCACCTGGATCCTCTCGCGCGAATGCCCCCCGAACGCGTGACTGCAGCGGCGTCCCCCAACACGCGGTCGAGCACGTGGCGCGCCACGGGGCTCATCGTGGTCAGTGCCTCCGGGTTCGGCGCGATCCCGATCCTCACCACGATCGCCACCCGGTCGGGTGGGTCGCTGCTGAACATCCTGTCGTGGCGCTACCTGATGGGCACCGTCCTGCTCGCACTCCTCGCGGGCACCACGGCGTCGCTGCGGGCGCCGCTCCGGCGCCTCGCGCCGGTGTTCGTGTTCGCCGGCGGCGCCCAGGCGTTGATCGCCTTTGTCAGCCTGTCGGCGCTCGCCTACCTCCCGGCGGCGTCGCTCAGCTTTCTGTTCTATACGTATCCGGCATGGGTGGCGGTGCTCGCCACCGTCCGCGGCACCGAGCGGCTCACCGGCCCGAGGGCGGCCGCTCTGGGCCTCGCCCTCGCCGGCATCTGGGTCATGGTCGGTGGCCCACGCGTGGGATCGCTGCCCCCGGTGGGCGTGGCCCTGGCCCTGGTGTCGGCCATGGCCTACGCGCTGTACATCCCGATGATCGGCCACTACCAGGAGCAGATGTCCGAATCGATCGCGGCCGTGTACTCGGCGCTCGGCGCCGGCGTGATCCTGCTGGCGATCGACGTGCTCACCCACCGCGCCACGCTGGCCCTCCATCCACAAACCTGGATGGCCATCGGAGCGATGGCACTCTGGTCCACGGCCATCGCGTTCATCGCGTTCCTGCGCGGATTGCGCGTGCTCGGCCCGGTGCGCACCGCCATCGTCTCCACCGTGGAGCCATTCTGGACCGCGCTCCTCGGCACCTGGGTGCTGCGGCAGCCGCTCACGCCCACCACCCTCGGCGGGGGCGTGCTCATCGCCGCAGCGGTGATCCTGCTGCAGTGGCGGCGGGCGGCGGAATAGCGCCGCGCCGGCCCTACCCATCCCTCGGCGCGCCGATGCTAGATTTCGCCACGACGCAACCGGAGCACCCGATGGAACAGGTGACATTCAAAATCGAAGGGATGACGTGCCATCACTGCGTGCACGCGGTGACCAGCCGTCTGGCCAAGACGCCCGGCGTGAAAGTCGAGGACGTGAAGATCGGCTCGGCCACGGTCCTGCGCGATCCCGCGCTGGCGACGATCGATCAGATCGAAGAGGCGATCGCGGACGAGGGGTATACCGCGTCCGTCAGGTAGGGACGCTGGACGGGGCTGGGGCGGAGCCGCGGTCGCGGATCGCCCTCAGTCGCCCCAGGCGCTGATCACCCCGTCTTCCAGCCACGCGTAGTCCCCCGCCAGGACCTCCTGGCTCACCCGGTAGATCGCGGCATCGTTCGGCCCCGAGAACCGGCGAAAGGTCTCGTCCACGCGCAGGCTGGCTTCGGCGCAGAACAGATCGGCCAGCGCCACGGCGCCGGGATTGCCGCGCCGCGCGTCGTCGTTGGCGCGGACGCACGCCGCCGCCATGGCGAACAGTTCGGCGCCGATGTCCACGCCGCGGAAGAGCAGTGCCTGCTTCCGCTCCAGCCGGGGGCCGTACCGCACCATCGCGTGGAAGAGCGCGCGGGCCAGCTTGCGGGCGCGGCGCTCCACGAACCGCAGGTGCACGCCCAGCGTGCCGAACTCCCCGTAGCCCTTGAGCCCGGGCAGCCAGAGCCCCGGATACCAGAGCGCGTAGAACGGCGCCGCGCGCAACGCCGCCTTCACGCGCTGTCCGGGCGTGGAGCCGGGACCCACGATCGGAAACGCCAGCTTGAAGTGGTGGTCCACCGCTTCGCGGGCGATGAACAGCCGCATGATCTCCGACGAGCCTTCGAAGATCAGATTGATCCGTGAGTCGCGCAGGGCCCGCTCCACCGGCACCGGCCGCTCCCCGCGGCCGCGCAGCGAGTCCGCCGTCTCGTAGCCGCGTCCGCCGCGGATCTGGAGCGCGTCGTCCACGATCTGCCACGCGGCTTCGGTGTTGTACAGCTTCGCGATCGCCGCCTCGAGGCGAATGTCGTACCCGCCCCGCTCGGCCACCGCCACGGTGAGTCGCGAGACGGCGTCCATGGCGAAGGTGTTGGCCGCCATCATCCCGATCTTCTGCGCCACCGCCTCGTGGCGGCCCACCGGCTGGCCCCACTGCACGCGCTCCATCGCCCACCGGCGCGACACCTCGAGCATGGTCTTGCTCCCGCCCACCGTGCTCGCCGGCAGCGTCAGGCGCCCCGTGTTGAGCGTGACCAGCGCCAACTTGAGGCCGCGTCCCTCGGCCCAGAGGATATTCCGCCTGGGCACCTGCACGTTGGTGAACCGGATGAGCCCGTTCTCGATGGCCTTGAGCCCCATGAACCGGCACCGATGCACCACCTCCACGCCCGGCCAGCTCGCTTCGACGATGAACGCCGTGATCTGACGCCGCGGCTTGCCGTTGACGAGCTTGTCCGGCGTGCGCGCCATCACCACGAACAGTTCGGCGCGCGTGCCGTTGGTGCACCAGAGCTTCTCGCCGTTCAGCACCCAGTGCGAGCCGTCGGCGCTGGGTTCCGCATGCGACGCCAGGTTGGCGGGGTCGGAGCCCACGTCCACCTCGGTGAGCGCGAACGCCGAGATGGCCCCCTTGGCCAGGCGCGGGAAGTACTCGCGCTTCTGTTCGTCGGTCCCGAACAGCTCGAGCGGCTGCGGCAGTCCGATGGACTGGTGCGCCGACAGCAGCGCGGCCAGCGAGCCATCCTTGGACGTCACCATCGCGATCGCCTGCACGTAGCTGGAGTAGTGCAGGCCGAGTCCGCCGTACTCGGTGGGAATCTTGATGCCGAACGCGCCCATGGCGCGCAGCTCCTCCACGTACGCTTCGGGCACCTCGCCCGTGCGGTCGATCATGTCGGAGTCCACGCGCTCGAGGAACGCGCGCAGTTGGGCGAGGAACGGCGCGGCGCGCGCGTCCTCGTCGGGGTCGGGCGCCGGATACGGATGGATCAGGTGGAGCGGGAATCGTCCCAGGAACAGCTCGCGCACGAGACTCGGTCCCGACCACTCACTCTCGCGCGCGGCTTCGGCAACGTCGCGCGCCTCCTGCTCGCTGGCGGGGGACTGCGGCGCCTGGGCCATGTCACGCTCCGGGAAGACGGGACCCCTCGCGCGCCGCCTGGCGCGCCTCTCGGTCCTTGAGGATCACGAACGTCGCGCCGCCCACGGCGATCAGCGCGAACGCGAACCATTGGATGGCGTAGCTGCGGTGCGGGCCTTCGTCGAGCGGCGGGGGGTCGATGCGCATCGGCACGCCGGAGATCACGGAGTCCTTGCCCAGCGCCACCACGTACGCATCGGCCACCGGATACGGCAGCGCGGCCGCCACGGCCGGATAGTTCACCGTGCGGAGATGCCACGGCTCCGGCGGCGGCTTGACCGGCGTCTGGAACTCCTCCACGTACCCCTCGAACGTGCTGTCGGGCGCCTGCCATCGGAACGGTTCTATCGTGGACGCATCGGGCGCGTACACCCAACCGCGGTTCACCAGAACCGCCGTGTCGTGACCGGCCACGCGGATGGGCGTGAACACGTACACGCCGGGCGACCCGTCGCGCGACCGGTCCACCATGTAGAACTCGTGCGCGAAGTCGGGCGTGCCGGTGACCGTGACGCGCCGGAAGTGCGTGCGCGCGCTGTCGCGGGGCAGCGCGAAGAACGGCACCGGCGTGGAGTCGATGCGCGATTCGATATACGCGTTGAGCGCGCGACGCTCATGGAGGCGGCTCAGCTGCCAGAATCCGAGCCGCGTGAACAGGGCTGCCGCCGCGGCGGCGAACAGCGCGAAGACGAAGAGGCGCCGAGACATGGGGACAAAGGTAGCGGGAATGGCCGACGCGGACGTCGGTGGGGGACGCCGCGCGCGGCCGGTCAGAACAGCGACATCTGTTCGCCGATCAGCGCCGGATCCACCGGGTGCTGATGCAGCAGGCGTTGCAGTTCGCGGGCCGAGGCGGGGCTGTGCCCGGAGAAGTGATTGTTGAAGTAGCCGTACACCGTGCGTCCGTCCTTCTCCAGCCGGGCCAGCACGCCGGCCCAGGCCTCCAGATCGCGCGTGCGGTCCATCTGGACGCGCGAGAAGTCCACGATCTCCCGGTTCCCCAGCCAGCGCACATAGACGAAGTCGGCGGTGAGGCGCTCGGCGAGGGCGAACACCTGCTTGCGCGGAATCCACTTGCCCTCGATGAGCGCCAGCGCCACGCCGTGCTCGGCGAGCAGCGCCAGGACGCCATCGTAGATCCATCCCTTGTGGCGGAACTCCACGGCGCAACGGACGTCGCTGGGCAGCGTGGGCAGGAAATCGGCCAGCGCCGGCAGCTCGGTGGGCGTGAAGTCGGGCGGGAACTGCAGCAGCACGGGGCCGAGCCGGTCGCCCAACTCGCGGGCCCGATCGAAGAACTCGGCCGCCACCAGGCCGGCGTCGCGCAGCCGCCGCTCGTGCGTGACTTCCTGCGGCATCTTGAGGGCAAATCGAAAATGCGGCGGCGTGCGGTCGGCCCAGGCGCGCACCGTCTTCGCCGACGGCACCGCATAGAACGTGGAGTCCACCTCCACGGTGTCGAACGCGCGGGCGTACACGCCCAGGAAGTCCGCCGCCCGCGTGCGCGGCGGATAGAACGGACCCACCCACGCGTCGTAGTTCCACCCCTGGGTGCCGATATGCACGATGCCCGCCATATCACCAATTGGCGCACGCCGAGCGAGCGCTGTCAAGCGCCGTCAGCGGTAGGTCTCGAAGAACCCGGTGCCGTCCCCCCGGATCACCTGTCCGTTCACGCGCCCCGTCAGGTGCATCGTGCCCTTCATCTGGATGAAGTAGGGCCGCGCGAGGGCGCGCGCCGCCAGGGCATCGCCGCGCTCGATGAGCGGGGTCCGGGTGTCGGTGCCGGTGGCGTCTTCCACGTCCAGCACCACGCGCAGCGTGTCGTCGCCGCGGATGTCCGCCATCTCGCCGCGCACCGGCACCTCCACGCGATGCCCGTTCACGACGATCGTCCGGCCGTCGGTATAGTGGATGTCCCGAGGGCGGAAGACGGCAAGGAAGCCGAGCGAGTCGGTGAGGTAGACGAAGAGGGGACGTAGGACCGTAGGGCGGGAGGGAGGTTGGACGGCCACGGCGTTGCGCAGTTCATCCGTCCTCCCCCCCTTCTGTCCTACCGTCCTACCAGCACCATCCACGCGTCCGTACAACACGCCGTACTCCCCCGCCCGGCCCGCGCCCCACTCCCACGTCACCCCGCGCCACACCCCCCAGTTGTGATCGTGGTACGAGGGCGCGGCGTCGTAGCGCTCGCAGCGTGCGGCCACGCAGATCGATCCGCTGGCGTCGGCGCGGAGCGCCGGCACCACGTAGCCCGACACCAGCGGGCCGCTCTCCACGGCGGCACCCGGGAAGTACGCGCCCGCCGACGGCGCGACGACCAGATCCAGCGTGAGTGGCGCCCCGGTCGATTCCTCGCGCGCCACGGCGCGCAGCTTGTAGCGCCCGTCGGGCAGCAGCGTGACCGACGACTGGCCGATGCGCAGGTCGGCGTCGCGGGTGGAGAACCGCACGAGCGACGAGGGCACGGAGGCCACGAACCGGCGCGACGGCCGGTCGTGGGCGTGCAGCGTCACCAGCACCTGGCCGCCCCACCGCCCGTCGGGCACGGCGCCGGCCACGATGAACGAGATGAACGCCCACCGCTGCCGGTCGGGGGACACCACGTTGAAATAGTCCCACTCCGCCCACGAGGGATCGCCGGCCGCCGCCGGCGGCGGCCGAGGGAAGTGATCGATCGCGTTGCGCAGTTCGAACGGCGTGGGATCGCGCCACCGGCGGTCGAGCGAATCGTCGCCCCACGCGCCCGCGGTGAGCGCGGCCCCCGCGCCCACCGCGGCGTTGCGCGACGGAATCTGTCCGCTCGCCAGCACCGGCACCTGCCGCCCGTCGGGCAGCGTGAGGTACGCCAGCTTGCCCACGATCTGCGGCGCCGCGGCGCGCACGTCGCCGGCCAGCCGCGGCGCGGCCAACAGCTGCCGGTACACGAACCCCGCGTGATCGATGGACAGGAACATCCCACCCAGCCCGCCCGTCTTCATCACCTCGACGTCGATCCCCTCGGGCAGCACCGTGATCTCGCCGCCACCGATCAGCCGCTCGTTGCGCGCCTGCGTGAGCATCGCCGTGCCGATCGAGAGCAGCACCACCATCACCGCCACGCCCAGGGCGTAGCCCACGAGCAGGAACGCCGTCCGCCAGGGCCGCTGCACCAGATGCCGGAACGACAGCACCGACAGCATGGCTCAGCGCGCCCGCGTATCGGACAGGATCGCGCCGTCCTTCATGTGCACCACGCGCCGCGCGGCACGCGCCAGATCCTCGTCGTGCGTCACCACCACGATCGTCGTGCCGTCGGCGTTCAGCCGCTCGAACAGCGCGATCATCTCGGCGCCCGTGTGCGCGTCCAACTCGCCGGTGGGCTCGTCGCAGAGCAGCAGCGCCGGCCGGTTGGCCAGCGCGCGGGCAATGGCCACGCGCTGCTGTTCGCCGCCCGAGAGTTGCGACGGCCGGTGGCCCGCGCGCGACGCCAGCCCCACGTACGACAGCAGTTCCATCGCGCGGTCGCGCCGCGCGCCCCGGGGCACGCCCGCTTCGGCCATCGGCAGTTCCACGTTCTCCCGCGCCGTGAGCGCCGGCATCAGGTAGAACCGCTGGAACACGAACCCGATGTGCAGCAGCCGGAACCGCGTCGCCTCGCGATCGGTCAGCCGGTCCACGCGCTTGCCGCCGATCTCCACCGCGCCGGCATCGGGACGATCGATGGCGCCGAGCAGGTTGAGCAGCGTGGACTTGCCGCACCCCGACGGGCCGGCGATCGCCACGTAATCTCCCGGCGCCACGTCGAGCGACACGCCGCGCAGCGCGTGCACCGGAGATTCGCCCATCGCGTAGTCGCGATGCAGATCGCGCGCGCTCAGCACCAGCGCCGGGTTGCTCATGCCACCGCCTCCTCGCGCAGCGTGGTCGCGATGGGCAGCGACGCGCCCCGCCACGCCGGATAGACGCCCGCCAGCACGCCGCACACCCCCAGCAGCCCCAACGACACCCAGGCATCGCGCGGCTGGAAGAGAAAGAAATCGATCGCCGCCGGCAGCCCGGGAAAGCTCGACAGGATGCCGTTGAGATATCGCGCCGTCACCAGACCCAGCCCCAGCCCCAGCACCGATCCGGCGAGCATGATCGCCGTGCCCTCGACCAGCACCTGGAGCACGATGGACCGCGTGGCGATCCCGATCGCCCGCATCACGGCGATCTCGCCCAGCCGCTCGTTCACCGACACCGTGACCAGCGTCGTCACCAGCAGCAGACCCACCGTGAGGCTCACCGATCCGAGAATGAAGGCGAGTTGCCGGAAGTAACTCAGCCGCTCGTCCACCTGGCGCAGCGCCGTCGCCGTGGAGATCACGGTCACGCGCGGGATCGCGCGCGCCACCCACCGCTGGACCGTGGCGGGGTCGGCGCCCGGACGAAGCCGCAGCATGAACAGCGACACCGGATCGTCCACCGTCTGTCGCATGGCGCGGAGCGTGGCGATCGGCAGCGCCACCACCCGCGGATTGGCCGGCATGTACACGAAGTGCGCCGTGCCCGCCACCACCAGGCGCCGCTCGCCGATCAACAGGCGCATCTGCGCGTCGTAGCCGCCGGCCACGCGGAGCGTATCGCCCACGCGCGCCCCCGTGGCGGCCAGGAACTGATCGCTCACCACCATCTGGTCGGCCCGCTGGATGTCGTGCCCGGCACGCAGATCGTAGTCCCCCTGCACCGCCGGATCGATGCCGATCGCCACCGCCGCCACGGTGCCCCGCCCGAGCGCCACGTGCACCTGCCCGCCCAGCACCGGGCTCACCGTCACGATGTCGGGGTTGGCGCGCAGCTGCGCCATCACCGCGTCGGCGCTGTCGATCGTGGCCTCGGTGTCGAACGGCAGCGTCCCCTTGGGCGCCAGCCGGAGCGCGAAGCCCCGCGACTCGAGCAGCGACCGGAACGACTCCCGCATGCCGCTCGACAGCATGACCATGTCCAGCAGCAGCGCCGCCGACACCGCCACGCCGATCACGGCCAGCGCCGTGCGGCTGCGACGGCGCCAGAGCGAGGCCCGCACGAGCGTCAGCAGCATGTGGTCATCGCCCGAACAGCACGAGGGGATGCACGCGGGTGAGCCGCCGCGCCGCAAAGAATCCTGCCGCCACGCCCAGCCCCAGCGACAGCGCCACCGCGAAGGCCACCACGTCGGGCGTGACGATCGTGAACGCCAGCGGCGTGCGGTACACGCCGCGGTAGTGGGCGTTCACCAGCGCCGACGCCGCCACGCCGATCCCCACGCCCAGCACGCTGCCCGCCGTCGCGACGAGCGTGGCCTCGAGCACGATCGCCTTGAGCACCGTGGCCGACGAGATGCCCATCAATCGCAGCGCCGCCACGTCGCGCCGCCGCTCGTCCACCTTGAGCAGCATGATGCAGAGCAGGAAGACGGCGCTGGCCACGATCGTGATCACGCCGATGGCGCGGTGGAACCGGCTCACCACGAGAAACGTCTGCGACGTCTCCACCGCGATGTCGCGCGACCGGTACGCCTGGAATCCGAACGCGGCATCGTTGATCCGGGCCAGGGCGCGATCGGTGGCCGCGGCGCCGGCCGTGGCCACCGCGAACCGGTCCACGCGGTCGCCGTATCCGATCAGCGACTGGAGCTGGTCCAGGTGCATGAGCACGCGATACTCGCCGCGCGCCACCTCAGAGGGATCGGCGCTGCGCCGCACGATCGCCCCCACGACCACGGTGTCGCCCAGGCCCGTGGGCGAGGCGCGCACCACCAGCCGATCGCCCACGCGCAGATGCGCGTCGGCGGCCAGCCGTTCGTCAATCGCGATCGTTCGGGGAGCGGCGGCCGCTGCCGCCGCGGCCCTTGGCGGGGCGGCCGGCGGGACGGCGAGTTGCAGCGCGAGCAGCGGAACGAGCAGCACCGGCATCCGTGGAAAGTAGTTCAGGCACGGGCATCACGAGCACGTGGCGCGCCAACTCCGGCCCGATGCTCCGCTCGGCGCCGCCCACGCGCAGCGTGATCGGCCCGCCGAACGGCGCCCGCGCCACGAGGCGGATCCGCGCGCCCGGCGTGATGCCCAGCTCGGCCAGATAGCGCAGCCGCCCGGAATCGTCGTCCTCCACGCGTTGCACGCGCGTGTCCGCGCCCGGCGCGAGATCGTCCAGCGACTCCAGCCGCCGCTCGTCCACCGTTCCGTCGCGCGACGGGATGGGCGCGCCGTGCGGATCGGTGCGCGGCTCCCCGATCGCGGCCGCCATCCGGTCCACCAACTCGTCGGACGCGGCGTGTTCGAGCCGCTCCGCCTCGTCGTGCACACGGTCCCACGGGTAGCCGAGCGCCTGGGCCAGGTAGGCCTCGATCACGCGGTGCCGGCGCAGCGTGCGCAGCGCGGCCCGGCGACCGGCGTCGGTGAGCCGCGCCCCGCGATACGGCTCGTGCTCGATGAGCCCCTGTTCGGCCAGCCGCCGCACCATGCCGCTCACCGAGGCCGGCGCGATGCGCAGCGCCGCCGCGATCTCGTTGGTCCCGGCGGCGTTCCCCGCGCGCTCCAGCTCGTAGATCGCCTTGAGGTAGTCCTCGACCGGCGCCGTGAGCGCCGCCAGGCTGGCCGCGGTCACGGCGCCGGGGTAGGCGGCCGGCGCACGGCCGGCTTGCCCAGCACCAGCAGCACCGGCACCCGCGACGCGTGCCGTACTTCGTTGGCCACGCTGCCGTAGATCAGGTCCTTGAAGAACCGGTGCCCGTGCGTGGCCATCGCGATCAGGTCGCATCCTTCGCGCTCGGCAGCGGCGCGGATCTCGCCCGACGGATCGCCGCCGGCCAGCAGGCAGTCGGCGGGAATGCCGGCCGCCGACAGTTCGGCGGCCACGCGTTCCACGTACTCGCGGTCCTCGCGCATCTCCTCCGACTCGCGCAGCTTGAGCTCCTCCACGTTGCGCGCCGCGAAGCCGTCGGCCACGTGGATCACCAGCACCGAGGCGCCGCTCCACTTGGCGAGGTCGCGCACGTAGGCCACGATCGCCGCGTCGTAGGCCGAATTCTCCACGGGGAGCAGGATCTTCTTGAACATCAGTGCCCCCACCCGCGCACCGTCTGGACCAGCAACCAGGCGTTGAGCAGCGCGATGCCCACGGCCACGCTCCAGGCCAGCCCCTTGAGCCAGCGGCCGTTGACGAACTCCCCCATCTTCTCCCGCTCCGAGGTGAATCGCACCAGCGGGAACACGGCAAAGGAGAGCTGCACGCTGAGAATCACCTGGCTGAGGATGAGCAGTTGGGTGGCGCCGGACGCGCCGTATAAGATGGCGACCACGACGGCCGGCACAATGGCGATGAGCCGCGTGATCAGCCGCCGCACCCAGGGGCGCAGGCGGATATTCAGGAACCCCTCCATCACGATCTGGCCGGCGAGCGTGCCGGTGAGCGTCGAGTTCTGGCCCGATGCCAGGAGCGCCAGGGCGAACACGGTGCTGGCGCCGGCGCCGAGGAGCGGCGTGAGCAGCTTGTACGCGTCCTGGATCTCGGCCACCTGCATGTAGCCGGAGCGGTGGAAGGTGGCCGCGGCCACGATCAGGATGGCGGCATTCACGAACAGGGCCAGCGTGAGCGCGATCGTCGAATCGATGAACGCGAACCGCACCGCCTCGCGTTTCCCGGCCGCGTTCTCCTCGTACCGCCGCGTCTGCACGATGGACGAGTGCAGATACAGGTTGTGCGGCATCACCGTGGCCCCGAGGATGCCGATCGCGATGTACAGCATGTCCGGGTTGGTCACCACCACGCGGCGCGGAATGAATCCGAGCAGCACCGCGTGCATGGCCGGCCGCGACAGCATGATCTCGAACAGGAAGCACACGCTGATCGTGACGATGAGTGCGACGACCAGCGCTTCGAGCGTCCGGTAGCCCCGATGCTGCAGGAACAGCAGGATGAGCACGTCGAACGCCGTGAGCGCCACGCCGATCGGCAGCGGGATATGGAACAGGAGCTGCAACGCGATGGCCGAGCCGATCACTTCGGCCAGATCGCACGCCGCGATCGCGATCTCGGCCACCAGCCACTGGGCGATGGCGGCCGGCCTGGAATAGTGGTCGCGGCACGCCTGGGCGAGGTCGCGACCGGTCACGATCCCCAACTTGGACGCGAGCCCCTGCAGCAGCACCGCCATCAGGTTGGAGATCAGGATCACGCTGAGCAGCGTGTAGCCGAACCGCGATCCGCCCGCGAGATCGGTGGCCCAATTGCCGGGGTCCATGTAGCCCACGGCCACGAGGTACCCGGGGCCGGCAAAGGCGAGCACCTTGCGCCACCAGGACGCGCCGTTGATCGGGATGGTGCGGTACGCCTCGGCCAGGCTCGGCGCCATGCGCGCCCGGCGCCACCCTCGCTCCGCCACGGGCGGCGGTTCGGGGGTGGGCATATCGGGCGGGCCGGAACGGGTCAGGGGCGGGATGGCCATGGAGGACGGCGAGAATGCGTGTAGCCTAATCGCCAATTTAGGTACAACTAACTTTTCCGCAAGCCCGCCCGGGCCATCGGCCCGCCGCATCGCAGCCGGAGAGTGACCGCGGCGCCCGTGAGCGATACCTTGGTGGTCCAACCAACCCGTTGCCCGGCGCGCGACAGGTGCCGCCGGCATCCGCTCCCCGAGGCCGCCATGCCCGATCCCGCCCCCACCCCCGCCGCGTTCGGCCTGTCGCGCATCGGCCAGATCGCCGTCACCGTGCACGACCTCGAACGCGCGACCGCGTTCTATCGCGACGTCCTCGGCATGAAGCTGCTGTTCGCGGTGCCGAACCTCGCGTTCTTCGACGCCGGCGGCATCCGCCTGATGCTCGGGCGGCCGGAGACCGCCGAGCACGACCATCCCGGTTCGATCCTCTACTTCACCGTGGACGACGTGCACGCGGCGTACGAGACGCTCGCCGGCCGCGGCGTGGCGTTCGTGGATCGGCCGCACGTCGTGGCGCCGATGGCCACCGGCGATCTCTGGATGACCTTCTTCAAGGACCCGGACGACAACACGGTGGCGATCATGGCCGAGATGCCGCGGCGCTGACGCGCGGCCGCGGCGTCAGACGGCGTCGCGGTACCGGGCCACGAGCTGCCGCAGCATGAACTCCGTCATCCCCCACACCAGGAAATCGGCGTAGCGGAACACCGGGCGCTCCTCCACGCCGAGCGTGCGGATCGTGATCGGCGCCGTGCCCCAGTTGGCCGGATCGAGCAGATCGCCGAACGGGACCCACGTGGAGGCCGCCACCTCGCGGCTCGGCTGCACGCGCGGCGTTCCGCCCACGGCGGCCACGAACGGGCGCACGAGGATCGGCGGCAGCGCCGGCGTGCGCGGATGGATGTCGTCGAGCGTGCCGATCAGGCGCCCGTGGACGGCGAGGTCGATACCGGTTTCCTCAACGGTCTCGCGGATGGCGGTGGCGGCGAGGTCCGCGTCGTCGGGCTCCATCCGCCCGCCCGGGCAGGCCACGTGTCCGCTCCACGGATCGCGCTCCGCTTCGGCGCGGCGGATGAGCAGCACCTCGGGGGCCGACGCGCCCATGCGCAGCACCACCGAGATGGCGGCCTGGCGCACCGGGATCTCCGGGGTGATGATGCGCCCCGGATGCGCCGCCAGCGCCCGGGCCAGGCGGGCCACGTCGGGGTGGGCGAGCAGGGCGTCGAGCCGCGTCATCGCACCGCTCCCCGTCGCCTCAATCCTCCACGTCGCCGCCGGCGTCCGTCCAGCCGCGGAATCCTTCGCGCAGCGACGTGACGTTCCGGAAGCCCATCATCTCGAGCGTCTCGGCGGCGAACGCCGACCGATTGCCGTTGCTGCAGTACACGATCACCATCGCATCCCGCGGCACCAGGGCTTCGACCCTGGCCTCGAGGTTGCCGCGCGAGATCACCAGCGCGCTGGGGATCCGGCCGAGATTGGTCTCGTTGGGATCGCGCACGTCGAGGAACACGATGTGCTCGCGCCGCCGATAGCTATCGAGGGCGCTCGCCACCGACGTCTCGCTGATGCGTGCCTTGACTTCGTTGAGCAGGTCCTGACCGGTTTTCATATTGTCGCGACTGAAGGGATGCCCGACGGTGCAAGGTAATTCCAGCAGCGGACGACGGTAAGGCGGTCCGCAGGCTCCAACATTGGAGCGTCAGAGCGGGAACACGTGAACACATGAACGCCGCGACCGGTTGACGATCTACGGCTCGATCGTCAACCGCCCCGCGTCCGCATCCAGTTCCCCCAGCGCGCCCAACGGCACCGTCCACTGATCCGCCACGTGCCCGATCGGCGCGCCCGCGATGCACGGCACCCGCAACTGTTCGGCCACTTCCCGCAGCACGGCGTCGAGCGAGCGCGCGCCGCCATGGTCGGGCCGCTCCGACGGGACGTTCGTGAAGGCGCCGAAGACGATCCCGGCGCACGTGGAGAACGCGTCGCCCAGGCGCAGCGTGAGCAGCATGCGCTCGATGCGATAGACGTCCTCGTTCACGTCCTCGATGACGATGATCGCCCGGTCGTAATTGGGCGCGAACGCCGTGCCGGCCAGCGCGGCCAGCAGCGCCAGGTTGCCGCCCGTGATCCGCCCGCGCGCCCGCCCGGGGCGCAACGTTCGCGCGTCCGCCGCCGTGCCGCACGGGTCGGTGCCGCGCATCACGGCGCGCTCCAGCGAGTCGCGCGAGAACGGCGTCAGCTCGGCGCGCGCCACGGGCGCGTGGAAGGTCACGACCTCGCACCGTGAAGCGACGGCCGAGTGAAGGGCGGTGATGTCGGAATAGCCCATGATCGCGCGCGGGCGGCGGCGCAGGGCGCTGTATTCCAGCCCCTCGAGCAGGCGCATCGCGCCGTACCCGCCGCGCAGACACCAGATGCCGTCGATGGTGTCGTCGCGCAGCGCCGCGTTCAGATCGTCCAGCCGCTGCTGATCGGTGCCGGCAAAGTACCCGTCGCGCGCCAGGGCCGACGGGCCGGGCACCGGCTCCCATCCCATGGTCCGGGCGTTGGCCATGGCCCGATCGAGGTCGGCGGGGCCGGCCAGCGGGCCCGAGGGCGCGACCAGGGCCACGCGCGCGCCGGGACCGAGCGGCGGCGGGTGCCTCACGCGGGGCAGCGGACGATGACGAACATGCGCGTGGCAGTGTAGGCGCCCACTCGCGTCCGGTCAACGCCGCGCCCACCTTTCGTGCGTGCGCATCGTCCCCGCGTGATCGCCGCCAGCGTGCTGCTCGCCGCGCTGCCCTGGGCGCTGGCGCCACTGGTCATCGTGGCCCGGGCCCGGCGCTCGCGCGCGCTCGCCGACTGGGCCGATGTCGTGCCGCCCCCCGCGCCCCGCGTCTCGGTGGTGATCCCGGCGCGCAACGAAGCCCGCAACATCGAGCGCTGCGCGCGTTCGGTGCTCGCCAGCAGCTACCCGGAGCTGGAGGTGATCGTCGTGGACGACCACTCCAGTGACGGCACGGGCGAGATCGCGCGCGCCATGGCCGAGCGCGACCCGCGACTCCGCGTGATCATGCCGGCCGCGCTGCCCGCAGACTGGTTCGGCAAGCAGTGGGCCTGCGCCGCCGGAGCGGCCGTTGCCACGGGCGAGGTGCTGCTCTTCACCGACGCCGACACCGAGCACGCACCCGACCTCATTCCGCGCGCCGTGAACGCGATGCGCGAGCGGGGCGCGGACCTGCTGTCGGTGGCCGGCGCGCAGGAGCTGGGCACGTTCTGGGAGCGGGTGATCCAGCCGCAGCTGTTCGTCATGCTGCTGGCGCGCTATGGCAGCACCGAGCGCGTGAGCACGTCCACGCGCCCCAGCGAGGTGATCGCCAACGGCCAGTGCATCTTCGTGCGCCGCGACGCCTACCACGCGATGGGCGGGCACGGCGCCGTGCGCGACAGGGTGGCCGAGGACCTCGCGCTGGCCCAGCGATTCGTGGCGCACGGGCGGCGGATCGCGCTCGTCACCGGCCTGGACCAGCTGTCCACCCGCATGTACACGTCGCTCGGCGAGATCGTGCGCGGATGGGAGAAGAACGTGTACGCGGGCGGCCGCGACGCCGCGCCGTTCGGCGCCTGGGGACGCGCGGCCTACCCCGCCCTGCTGCTCGCCGTCCCCCTGTTCGGTCTCGCGCCGCCGCTGGCGCTCGTGGCCGGACTGGCCGGCCTCGTGTCCACGACCGTGGTCCTCTGGGCGCTGCTGTGCGTGGCGTGCACGATGACGTGGTGGTGTGGCTTCTATCAGCGGGTCGGCCTGCCGCTCTGGTACGGCGTGGTCTATCCGCTGGGGTTGGCGCTCGTGCTGTACATCATCGGCGCCGCGCTGGCGCGGGGACGGCGGGTGGCGTGGAAGGGGAGAACCTACCTGGCGCGGTAGCGCCGCCGCCTCGGTGCGCGTTGCGTTAGCATTCCGGAGACGCATCGCTCCCGCACAGGAACAGGCTCCCCCCAGCCCAACTCCCCATGCGAACCCTTGGCCCGCGCGCGGCCCTGCTCGTCGCGGCGCTCGCGCTCCCGGCCGCCGCGCAGGATTCCACCGCGCGCGACAGCATCCGCGCGCTGCGCGGCGTCACGATCACCGCCACCCGCGCGCCGGCGCGGATCCTCACCACGCCGCTCGCCATCACCACCCTTTCGGCCCAGGATCTGCGCGGGCTCCGCGGGTTCGGACTCGACGAAGCGCTGACCATGGTGCCCGGCGTGGTCGCGCAATCGCGCTACGGCACCGGCGACGTCCGGCTGGTGATTCGCGGATTCGGCGCGCGCGGCGCCGGCGACCGGTCCAACGCCGGCACGTCCCGCGGCGTGCGCGTGCTGATCGACGGGTTCCCGGAGACCGAGCCCGACGGACGCACGTCGTTCGACCAGATCGACCTCGCCGCGGCGGACGGCGTGGAGATCATCCGCTCGAATGCCTCCGCCGTCTGGGGCAATGCCGCCGGCGGCGTGATCAACGTGCGCACCGTCCCGTCGGCGCTGGTGCCGGCGTTCGACCTGCAGCCCATGTTCGGCGCGTTCGGCCTGGCGCGCTACGCCAGCCGCGCGTCGGCGCCGGTGGGCGACGGCGTGGCATTCGTGAACTTCACCAACAGCTCGTTCGACGGATGGCGCGAGCACTCGTCGGCCCGCCGCGCGTTGATCAACGCCGGCATCGTGGGCCGCGTGGGCCCCCACACCCGCGTCGGGTTCTACGCCACCGGCGCCGACAATCTGTTCCGGATTCCCGGCCCGCTCACGCTGGCCGAGGTCGCCGCCGATCCCCGACAGGCCAACGCCACGTATGCCTCGCGCGACGAGCGGCGCTACAACCGGATCGCGCGGCTGGGCGCCACCGTGGAACACGACGTCGATTCCACGGCGTCGGTGTCGGGCATGGTCTTCGTGAGCCCCAAGTACCTCCAACGCTCCGAACGCGGCACCTTCCGCGACTTCACGCGCTACCACGTCGGCGCCAACCTGATCGGCCGCAAGAGCGTGCCGCTGTCGTCCGCGGCGCAGGCGCGCGTCATCGTCGGCGTCGACGAGGCATTCCAGGACGGCGCGATCCTGTTCTACTCGCTCGTCAACGGCGAGCGCGGCACCGAACTGCGGGACAACAAGGGCGAGGGCGCCAACAACTTCGGCCTGTTCGCGCAGGGCGAGCTGGCCATCCGCGAACGGCTGGCGGTGTCGGTGGGCGCGCGCCTGGATCAGGTGACGTATTACGCGCGGAGCTTCATCGATCCCACGCTCAATGACAGCAAGTCGTTCAGGCGCGTGACGCCCAAACTGGGGGCCAGCTGGCTCCTGAACCCCGCGGCGAGCATCTACGCCAACATCGGCGGCGGCATCGAGGTGCCCGCCGGCAACGAGACCGACCCCGCCCCGGGGAGCGCGGGCACGTCCATCAATCCGCTGCTCGAACCCATCCGGTCCACGAGCTACGAGGTGGGCCTCAAGACGGTGGGCGCGCGCCTGGCGCCGCTCTGGGTCTCGTACGACCTGGCGCTGTACGACACCGAAGTGCGCAACGAGATCATCCCGTACAACGGCGGGCGGTTCTATCTCACCGCGGGCCGCGCGCGGCGGCGCGGCGCCGAGCTCGGGCTCAGTGTGCTGGGGTCGCATGGACTGTTCGGGGCCGCGGCGTTCACCTGGTCGCGCAACCGGTATCTGGACTACCTCGTGGACTCCACGTACCTCGGGGCGCCGGGCGCGACGGCGAATTTCAGCGGCCACAAAGTGGTGGGCGTGCCCGACGTGATGGCCAACGTCGAGGTGGGCGCGGAGTTCCACCGCCTCCGCGCGCTGCGCGTGGCGCTGCGCCTCGAACACTCCGGCGCGTTCTATGCCGACGACGCGAATCTCGTGAACGTGCCCGGGTACAGCATCCTCAGCCTCACGGTGGAGTCGCGGCGACCGCTCGTGACCGCCAATGGCGTGGGGCTGGGCGGGTTCGTGTCGGTGCAGAATCTGGCCAACCGCCGCTACATCGGTTCGGCATTCCTCAATCCGGACTACGTGAACGGCGCGCCCCTGGCGTTCGAACCGGGGCTGCCCCGGTCGCTGGTGATCTCGCTCACCGCCAGCCGGCTGCCGTAGCGCCGGTCCGCGGCGCGGCTCCCTCGGCCCCGCGGGATTTTGCGCCGTTCCGCGAGCACGTGATGCCGGCGCCCCTCGCCGCCGCGCGTAGCGTGGCCGCGTGCTCACCGTTCGCACGGCGGCGGCTCTCGTCTGCGCCGCGGATTCACTCGATGCGCTCGCGGCGCTGGTCGCCGCGGTCGGCATCACGGGCGCCCCGCAGTCGCTCGATGCCCCGCACCGCGCCGAACTCAACCTTCCGGTGTCGGTGCGACACGCGCGCATTGCCGCCGGCCCCGGCCTGGCACGCGCCCTGCTCGTGCTGCTGGACGACGGCCCACCGTTGCGCGACCAACTCCCGCGTCTGGCCGCCCGCCTCCAGACGCGCGCCCCGCACGTGTCCTGGCTGCTCGCCGTCACCGATGCCCGCGCGCCCACGGTGGCGCTCGCGGCGTGGACCGCGGAGCGCCGCCCGCCTGCCGTGCGTTGCCTCGTGGCCGACCGCGCCCACCTCGTGGACAGCGACGCCGAGACGGTGTGCGCGCTGGCCGCCGCCGCGTGCGCCGACCACGTCCTGCTGCACCTGCGGTGGACCGAGGTGTTGGGCCGCGACGCGCTCAGCCGCCGCTTCTACGGCGAATTGGAGCAGCGCGTGGCGACGATCGCCCGGTCCGCGCCCGGTAGGGTTCCGCTCGCCGAGCGCCGCGCGCTGGCGCTGCTCCACACCTCGCGCCTGCTGTTCCTCGCCTTCCTCGAAGCCAAGCGCTGGCTCGACGACGACCGGGCATTTCTGGGCAATGCGTTCGATGCCTGCATGGCGCGCAGCGGCGGATTCCACGCCCGCGTGCTGCTGCCGCTCTTCTTCGGCACGCTCAACACGCCCCGCGCGCGCCGCGCCGCCGCCGCCCGCGCGTTCGGCCGCGTCCCGTTCCTGAATGGCGGCCTATTCGCGCCCACCGCGCTCGAGCGGCGCCACCGCGATCTCCGGTTCGGCGACGAGGCCTTCGGCGCGCTGATCGGCGGTCTGTTCACGCGCTATCGCTTCACGGCCCGGGAGGATGCCGCCACGTGGAGCGACGCCGCGATCGACCCCGAGATGCTGGGGCATGCGTTCGAGTCGCTCATGGCCGCGGACGAGCGCCAGGACAGCGGGGCGTTCTTTACCCCGCAGCGCCTCGTGGAGCGCATCACCGATGCCGCGCTCGCCCACGCGCTCGACCAGCTCGACGTGCCCGAGCCCCAGGCCGCTCGGCTCCTCACCCAGGGCGTGGTTCCCGACGGCGACGCGGATGCACTGCGCCGGCGCCTGGCCGGCATCACCGTGCTCGACCCCGCCTGCGGATCGGGCGCGTTCCTCGTCCACGCCCTGCACCGCCTGGCGGAACTTCACGCGCGCCTCGGCGATCGCCGCGCGCTCACCGACGTGCGCCGCGACATCGTCACCCGCTCTCTGTTCGGCGTGGACCGCAATCCGATCGCCGTATGGCTGTGCGAACTGCGGCTCTGGCTGTCGGTGGTGATCGAATGCGAGCCCGACGACCCGATGGCGGTGGAGCCGCTGCCCAACCTCGATCGCAACGTCTGCGTGGGGGACTCGCTCTCGGGCGCGGGCTTCGTCCACGCGCCGGCGGCCGGACGATCGCACGACCTCGCCCTGCTCCGCCGTCGCTACGCGCGGGCCAGCGGGACGCGCAAGGTGGCGCTCGCGCGCGTGCTCGATCGCGGCGAACGCGCCCGCGCCCTGGCGATGCTCCAACGCTCCATCGCCGGCGCGCGCCACGCGCGCGCGGAGCGCCTCGCCGCATGCCGCGCACGCGACCTGTTCGGGCAGCGCCACGGGATCTCGTCCGCCGATCGCGACGAACTGGCGGCGCTCAGACGCCGGGCCGCCGCGCTGCAACGCGAGCATCGCCGGCTGTCCGACGGCGGCGCGCTCCCCTTCTCGTTCTCCGTGCACTTTGCCGATGTGGCCGCGCGCGGCGGCTTCCACGTGGTGATCGGCAACCCGCCCTGGGTGCGGCCGCACCGGGTGCCGGCGGCGGAGCGCGCGTCGCTCCGCCGCGCGTACACCGTGTTCCGCCATGCGGCGTGGAGCGCGGGCGCCGCGGCCGCGCATGCCAGCGCCGGATTCGCCGGCCAGGCCGATCTCTCGGCGCTGTTCGTCGAGCGCAGCGTGGCGCTGCTGCGTCCGGGCGGCGCGCTCGCCCTGCTCCTGCCGGCCAAGCTGTGGCGGTCGCTGGCCGGCGGCGGCGTGCGGCGGTTGCTCCTCGAACGCACGCGGCTCACACGCCTGGAAGATCTGTCCGACGCGCCGGCGGCGTTCGATGCCGCCGTCTATCCGTCCATCCTCGCGCTCCGGCGCGTCACCGACGGTCCGGTGCCGCCCACCACGTTCACCGCCGCCGTGCAGCGCGGCCACGCCACCCACGCCTGGGAGCAGACACCGTCCGCCCTCGCACTGGACGATTCGCCGGGCAGCCCATGGCTGCTGCTCCCGCCCGACGTCCGGCGCGCCTTCCAGCGGCTGGACACGCATGCCACCCCGATGGCGCGGAGCGTGTTCGGGCGGCCCCTGCTGGGCGTGAAGTGCGGATACAACGAGGCGTTCGTGGTGCGCGTGATCGACGCCCACGCCGACGTGGCGCGCATCCGCGCCGCCGACGGCCGGACGGGAGCGATCGAACGCGCGCTGCTCCGCCCCATGCTGCGCGGCGAGACCGTGGCGGCATGGCGCGCCATCCCCACCGACGAGCAGATCGTCTGGCCCTGCGACGTCCGCGGAGAACCGCTCCCGGAGCTGCCGCCGCTCGCCGAGCACTGGCTCAGGCACTGGAAGCGGCGCCTCATGGCGCGCACCGATGCCCGCCGGTCGCGCGCCTGGTGGTCGCTCTTCCGCACCGAAGGCGCCGCCGCCGATGCGCCGCGCGTGGTCTGGGCGGACTTCGGCCGTCGCCCGCGCGCCCTCGTGCTCGCAACCGGCCACCCCGCGGTGCCGCTCAATACGTGCTACGTGGCGCGATGTCCCACCCTCGACGATGCGCGGGCGCTCGCCGCCATTCTCAACTCGTCCATCGCCGCGGCGTGGCTGCACGTGCTCGCCGAGCCCGCGCGCGGCAACTTCCGTCGTTATCTGGGCTGGACCATGGCCCGGCTCCCATTGCCGCGGGACTGGCCGCGCGCCCGGCGCCTGCTCGCGCCGCGCGTCGCCGAACTCGAACAGCGGCTCGATCTCGACGACATCCCGCCGGCCGAACTCACGCGCGCGGTGCTCCGGGCGTACGGACTGCAACCGCGCGCCGTGGCGCCCCTCATCGCGTGGACCACGCCGTGAACTACTCCCGCGTCGAGGCGAGCGCCGCCCGCGCCCGGATCGCCCGGGCCTGGCTCGGCGCGCACGGCCAGGCCACCGTGGGCACGATCACGCTCCACGCCCACCAGCGCGCCGCCGCCGGCCGGCTGCGCGCCCTCCTTGCCGACACGCGCGGCGCCATGCTCGCCGACGCCGTGGGCCTGGGCAAGACGTACACGGCCCTCGCCGTAGCCCGCGACGCCGCGCGATTGGTGATCGTCGCCCCCGCCTCGCTGCGCGCCATGTGGCGCGAGGCCCTCTCCGCGGCCGGCGCGACCGCCACGTTCGTGTCGTTCCAGGCGCTCAGTCGCGGCGGCGCTACGCCCGCCGCCGATTTCGTGATCGTCGACGAGGCCCACCATGCGCGCAATCCGGGCACGCGCCGCTATCGCCGCCTGGCGAGCCTCTGCGCCGACGCATCGGTGTTGCTGCTCTCGGCAACGCCCGTCCACAACCGCGCCGGCGATCTCCGCGCCCAGCTCGCGCTCTTTCTGGGCGAGCGCGCCTGGGTCGTGTCCGAGGAGGAGCTGGCCCGCCATGTCGTCAAGCGCGATGCCGCCGATCTCGAGAACACCGAGCCGGCCGGCGTACTGCCCACGGCATCCGACACGCGATGGATCGACGTGGGCGACGACGTCGATCTGCTGCGCGAGATCGTCGGGCTGCCGGCCGGCGTGCCGGTGCAGGACGGCGGCGACGCGGGCGCCCTCGTCACGCTCTCGCTCGTGCGCCAATGGGCGTCCAGCCGCGCCGCCCTCCGCGCGGCGTTGCGCCGCCGCCTGGCGCAGGCCACCGCGCTGCTCGCCGCGTTCGCCGAGGGCCGGTACCCCACGCGCGCGCAGCTCCACGCCTGGTGCTACGCCGACGGCGCGCTGCAACTCGCCTTTCCGCAGCTCGCGGCCGATCACGTGGTGGAACGTCCCGAGGCGTTGGCCGCCGACGCCCAACGCCATGCCGCGGGCGTGCAGGCGCTGCTGCGCCGCTTGGCCCACGCGCCCGATCCGGACGACGCGCGCGCCGATGCGCTGCTGCGCATTCGCGCCGCGCACCCGGACGCTCCGATGATCGTGTTCGCCGAGTTCGCGGCCACGGTCAATGCACTGTATGCGCGGCTGCGCCGGTACGGCGGCGTGGCCATGCTCACCGCGCGCGGCGGCGTCGTGGCCGGCGGGCCCGTCTCGCGGCGCGAATTGCTCGCCCAGCTGGGGCCGTCGGGCGCCCGCGAGCGCGCGCCGGCGGATCGGGTCACCATGCTCATCGCCACCGACCTGCTCAGCGAGGGCGTCAACCTGCAGGAGGCAGCCATCGTCGTGCACGCCGACCTGCCGTGGAGTCCGGCCCGGGGCGAGCAGCGGGTGGGCCGCGTGCGCCGCCTCGCCTCGCGCCACGCCCAGGTGCATGTCTACGCGCTCCGTCCACCGGCCCCCGCCGAGGAGCTGTTGCAGATGGAGCGCCGGCTCCGCGACAAGATCGCCGCCGCGGCACGCGCCGTGGGTGTGCGCGGCACGATCATGCCGCGGCTGTTCGGCATCGCCGCCCACTCGCCGCCTATGCTGCGCGCCCAGACCGCCGTGACGGCGCTGCTCGACGGCTGGCGGTCGCCCGACCGCGCGGCCACGGCGGCCGCGCCGATCGTCGCCGCCGTGCGCGCGGAGCGCGGCGGCATGCTCGCCCTGCTCACGCGGCCCGGACGCGTGGAACTGGTGGCGGACCTCGGCCGCGGCGTGAGCGACGCGCTCGATCAGGTGCTCGACGCGGCGGGCCGCGCGGCGGGGCCCGATGTGCCGGTGGCGGATGCCGCGGTCGATGCGGCCCTGGCGCGCGTCGCCGACTGGCTGCGCGACCGGGACTCGCTGGCGGTGGTGGAGCTCGCGTCGACCGGCCCGGCGCGGGCGCGCCGCCGGCTGCTGCACCGCATCGATGCGATCGCGTCGGGCAGCCCCCGCCATCTCCGCGGCCGCTACCTGCCGTTGGCCCGCGCCGCCCGCCGCGCCGCCACGTCCACCTTCGGCGCCGGCGCCGAACGGGTGCTGCGCGAGTTGGCCGAGGCGCGGATGCCCGACGACGCCTGGCTCAACGCCGTGCGGACGTTCGCCGATCTGCACGCGCGCGACGACGCGGACGGCACACCGTCCGCGATCGCCGTCCTGATCGTGCTCGTTCCTAGCGCTTGGGCGGCACCGGCTGCGGCGGGCCCGCCGTGATCGCGTCGCCGATGCGCTCGCGCTGCTCGTCGCGGCGGCTGTCCAGCAGCGCGAGCAGATTGGCCGACTGGATGAGCGACCGCTCGGCGCGGATGGTCTGCGGATCGTTGTAGCCAACGAATTGCGTGGTGTCGAGCGCCGCCACCGCCGCCTTGCGCGCCGCCGAGTCGGGAAAGAAGTACAGCGCGAGCGTGGCGCTGCCCACATGGTAGAGCACCCCCGGCGTGGCGACTCCAGGTTCGTGGGCCGCCGCCGAATCGCGCCGCACGCCGAGCCCGGCGCGGATCAGGCGATCCAGCACACTGCACTCCTTCCACCGGCCGTCGGCCGGACAGGGCGCCTGCAATGCCGCCTCACCGGCCGGCGCCTGGACGGCGCTGTCGGCCCGCGCCGCGGCCGACTTGCCAGTCGAGCCGCCGCACGCCGCGACGAGCGTCGCGCCGGCGATTGCCAGCGCGCCCGCGTGCGCGAGCTCCGCGATCGATGGTTTCATCCGCGGAACATGCCACCGCGCGTGCGCCGGCGACAGGCCGGCGCAGCGCGCGCCGTCACACCGTCGCCGGAATGCCGAGCCGCTCCGCCGCTTCCTGCGCGGCGTGGAACAGCAATCCGAACGTGTCGATCACGAACAGCACGTCCTGCACGCGATCGATCTCGAACGGCTGCGCGAGCACGGCGTCCACCGAGAACGGCCGGCGGTCGCAACCAGGCCCCAGGGCATTGGCGGAGTCGGCGTGCGACGAGATCAGCCCGCTCCCGTAGACCTTCACCTCCCCCGCCTCCTTCACGAGACCGAACTCCACCGTGAACCAGAACAGGCGCGCCATGCCCTGGATCTGCTCCTCGCGCTCGGCGCGGCAGGCGATCTGTCCGAACCGCTGCAGGTAGTCGGCAAACGCCGGGCTCGCGTGCAGCGGCACGTGGCCGAATACGTCGTGGAAGATGTCGGGCTCCGGCAGGTAGTCCAGCTGCTCGCGCGGCCGCACGCTGACCGTGGTGGGAAAGGTCCGCGCGGCGAGGCAGCGAAAGAACTCCGGCGCCGGCAGGAAGCCCGCCACCGGGGCCGCCTTCCACCCCGTGAGCACGCTCAGCTTCTCGTTCACCACGCTTAGATCCGGCACGCAGTCGGGGCAGAGCCCGATGCGCTCGGCGCCGCGCAGATACACCTCGCTGCCATGGCGCGCCAGGTCGGCCATGCGGCGTCCATAGAGCACCGCCCAGACGTCGTGCTGTTCGGCCGTGTAGTCGTTCCACCGCTGCTCGATGAATTCGGGCTCCGGGATGCGCACCTTCTGGCTGACGTCCAGCATGCTGACCTCGCGTGGGTGAAATAAAAAAGGCGGCCCGTGTGGAACACGGACCGCCTGAGGATTTGCTGCAGCGCTCGACTAGCTACGCCCACGCCTCCGGCTTCGGCCCGTGTGAGAGGTCGAATACCAGTAATAGCGATAGGCGCAGGTCGGCGTCTGCATGGGCCGAACGATGGCGCGCCGGAGGCGGACTGTCAAGCGCGTCACGAGTCGTCGGCTTCGATGTCGAGGTGGAACCGGTGCAGGAACCGGCGCGCCACCGGGGCGAGCAGCACGCCCACCGACGTGATGAACACGACGCCGCTGAACAGCGCATAGAACGACTCGAACCACTTGCCGGCGCTGTTCGTCACCGGATTCACGGGGCCCATGCCCGACAGGATCATGCTCGCGTTCACCAGCGAGTCGAGCCACCCCAGACTCGCCGTGATGTGGTAGCCGCACACGCCGATCATCAGGGCGCCGAACACCATCCCGGTGCCGAGCACGAAATTCCGCACGAGATGGCGGACGAACGTCTGCTGTGGCGGCAGCGGCTTGTAGCGGCGCAGCCGGCGCACCGGCGCGGGGCGCGGATCGTGGAACGGCGGGGGCGAGGTCATGGATGTCGGGTCAGGCCGATTGGCGGGTTGCGGCCGGCGCGCCGCGGACGAAGGCGATGAAGTCGGTGGGCTGCGGCGTGTCGCCCGCGGCCCGCACCAGCGCCGCGATCTGCCCGCGATGGTACGACCCGTGCATCACCACCTGGGTCAGCATCTCCTCCACCGTCGACTCGAACTCCTGCCCCGCGGAATTCCGGTATCGCACCGAACGCGCCAGCCCCGCCGGCTCGAGCGCGCCGAGGAACGCCACGTACGCGGCGTGGTTCTCCGCCACGAGCGCGTCGCACTCCACCGCCGAGAGCGTCGGCCACACCGACATGCGCGCCGGCGTGCCGAGCATGCGATGGAGCCACACGTGCTCGGCGGCCAGCAGGTGGGCGAACAACGCGAGCGCGTGGGCGGGCAGATGCTCGCTCTCGACGAGCGACTGCAGGGTGCGCTCGTCCGCCCACTGCGCGTGGGCGTACAACCGCTTGAAATGCGCGATCATTGAGTCTCCTCCAACGCGGTACTTTCGCGCAGGACGTTAGCGATCACCGGCCCCGCGCGCGAGGCTGCCACCCGTAACGCTCCAGCGACACCCGACCGCCCCCGTCGAATCGCACGCCTTCGCGTTCCAGCAATTGCCGTTGCCGGAGCCCGGCGCCCGGCCCGGCACGCCGCGGGCTCACGCGCCCCTGGACGTTGATCACGCGGTGCCAGGGCACGCGCGTCGCGTCGCCGAGGGCCGCCATCGCGTAGCCCACCTGGCGCGCGTGCCCCGGGAGCCCCGCCAGACGCGCCACCTGGCCGTACGTGGCCACGCGTCCGCGCGGGATCTTCCGCACCACGGCATGGATGCGCTCCTGCGTGCCCTGCGGCGCGCCGGCCTTCGTCGCGTGCGCGGTCACCGGCGTCCGGCCACCGGTTCAGGCCGCGGTCAACTGGCTCGTGCAGTGCGGACAGCGCGAGGCCGCGATGTCCACGGTCATCCTGCAGAATTCGCAGGTCTTGGTCGTGGGCGGCCCCTTGGGCGGCGCCTTCACGAACACCTTGCTGATGCGCCAGGCCACGAAGCCGACGATGAAGAAGTTGAGCACCGCGCTCGCCAGATGCCCGATCGGGAACTTGAACGGCCCCAGCGGCGGCGTGTAGTTCACCCAGTCGCCGCTCGGCTGCGCCACCGCCACGATCGGCATGATGACGTCGTTCACGATCGCCTGGACCACCGTGTTCAACGCCACGCCGATCACGACGGCGATCGCCAGGCCGATCGCGTTCTGTTTGATCAGGAAATCCTTGAAGTCCTTCCACATGTGACCCTCATGGTTGGAGGTCCGCAAGACGAAGCGCCGCCGGCCCGGCGCCCGTGTCGAACGCGTGGGCCGCCGCGCCGGCGTTGGGGAATGCCGCACGATACCGCGTCAACCAGTGGTGCGCGAACGCCTCGGCGTCCGACCGGGCCACGAGCGCCCACACGCTGCCGCCGAAACCGGCGCCGAACGCCGAAGCCGCCGCCGCGCCCAACTCCCGCGCCTGCCGCTGCAGGGCGATCGTCTCGGCAATCTGATTGCCCAGCCAGCGCTCCACGCCGGCCTGCGACTCGTCCACCAGCACGCCGAACCGCGCCAGATCCGAGCGCGCCAGAGCCGCGTACGCCGCCGGGATGATGCGCGTGCTCTCGTCCAGGAACTGCTCGAACCGATCGAGCAGCACGCCCACCGGGTACTCGTCGTCTCCTCCGTCGCGGATCGCGCCGCGAATGCGGTCGGGCGCGCCGGTCCCGCTCACCACGGCGTCGCCCAGCGCGCCGTCGGCACGCCCGGTGGCGGCGTTCCATCGCCGGACGATCACCCGCGTGGCCACCGACGCCCGGTTGTATGCCTCGCGGGCGCCCCCCGCCTTCTCGGCCAGCACCCCGCTGTTGGCGATCACGAGCGTGTGGCCGGCCGGAAACGGCACCGTGCCCTCGCTCCGCACCGGACAGAAGGCGTACTGGCTCAGCGTGTGCGGCCGGCAGCAGAGAATGGCCGTCTGGTCCTCGCTCCCCCCGAACACCCCCACGCCGCGATCGCCGGCCAGCGTGCCGAAGCTCTCGCCGTTCTCCACGCATCCCACATACGAGGCCAGCGCCTCCATGCTCGTGATCTCGCGCCGGTACGCGGCCGCGTCCTCGAGATCGTTCAGCGCCGAGAGCGCCAGGAATATCGCCACCACGAGCGCGCTCGAACTGCTCACGCCGGCGCCCAGCGGCAGGTCGCTCGTGAACGCGATGTCGGCGCCGCGCCGCGCCTCGGGAAAGTTGCGCGCCAGCCGCCGCGCCACCGTCATCGGATAGTTGGACCAGTGCCCCATCGGCGGCTCGATGGCCGCGTCGAACTCGAACACCACCTCCTCGTCCACCCGCGCGTCCACCACCCGGACCTTGCGGTCGGCCCGCGGCACCGCGAGCAGGCAGACGCCGCGCTCCACCGCGCACAACAGGCTCCGGCCCCCGGCGTAGTCGGTGTGCTTGCCCAGCACCTCCACGCGGCCCGGCACGAACAGCGCCAGTGGCTGCGCGGCCTCCACGCCGCGCGCGCGCAGGGCCTGCGCCGCCGCCGCGAACAGCGGGCCCTTCGCGCGCGCCGCGTCGGGCGACATGCCCTCGGCCACCAGCCGCGCCACATAATGGTCGGTCACGGTCTCGCCTCCACGCCGGCCAGCCGTTCGCGCACGCTCGCGATGTCGCCGCGGCTCGACAGATCGAGCACCCCCGCCGCCACGCGCACCACGTCGAACCGTTCACCCAGGTCGTCGATCGCGATCCGCACCGCGTCCTGCAGCTCCAGCTCGCCGCGCGACGACGGCGTCACCCGCCGGCACGCCGCGTAGATCGCCGGCGTGAACACCCACGCGTTCATGCTCACCAGCGCGTCCGGCCCCAGCGCCGCCGCCGTGGCGGCGTCCGGCTTCTCGACGATGCGGGCCAGCGATCCGTCGGCGCGGCGCGCGAGCAGCGCGTACCGCTGCACGCGTGCCGCCTCGATGTTGCTCTCGCGAATCAGGGCCGCGCGCTCGAAACCCAACAGTCCCGAACCCGCCACCGCGCGCAACGCCGAGAGCGCGCGCGGCGGATAGTAGTTGTCCGAATTCACCATCAGCACCCGGTCGCCGGCCGCGAACGCCTCGGCGGCGAGCAGCGCGTCGGCCGTCCCGCGGGGCTCCTGCTGCACGGCGAAGGCCACGCGGATGCGCGTGGGCGGCGACGTGCGGGTGTAGTGGTCGCGGATATCCGTGTGCTCGGGCCCGATCACCAGGCACGCGTCGGTGCAGCCGGCGTCGGCCAGCGCGCTGAGGGCGTAATCCAGGAACGGCCGCCCGATCGGGATCATCGCCTTCGTGCCGCGGGCCGCCACCTCCGCCTGCGCGTCGTCCAGTGCCGCGGCGGCATCCTCGCGCCGCATGCGCGTACCCAGGCCTCGCGCCAGCACCACGGCCTTGGTCACCGGAGCCCAGCGTGGCGTCATGCGCCGTCCGCCGCCTCGGAACCCGGACTGGCCCACATCCGCGGCACCAGACGCAACAGCCAGAGGCCGCTGATCACGAACGTCACGGCCCACATCTCGGCCTGCGGCCGCCGCCCGTACAGGATGCTCCCCGTGCCGAACAGCGCCGAATACACGAACACGCAGCCCAGCATCCAGCCGAGCATCGCCTGCGGCAGGCTGTCGGGCGACGCCCCCACGCCCGCCTCGGCGCGGATCTTCGCCCACCCCGCCCCCGCCGGCCGCACGAGCTTGTAGAAGTTGAGCAGCGTCGCGTGGTCGCTCGGCTCGGTAAGGTAGGTCGTCACCACCCACACCACCGTCGTCGTCGCCACTGTGATCACCAGCGACAGGTCCGCCGCCACCGGATGCCCCATCTTGCCGGCCACGAAGAACCCGAGCGCCACGAGGAACGAACTCAACATCGCCGACACCTCGCTCCAGGCGTTGATGCGCCACCAGAACCAGCGCAGGAGGTAGATGAGCCCCGTCCCCGCGCCCACCGACAGGATGAGGTCGAACGCCTCCTTGGCCGTGTCGAGTTCGAACGTGAGCAGCGCCGCGCACACCATCAGCAGCGCCGTGACCACGCGCCCCACGAATACGTAGTGGCGCTCCGTCCGATCGCGGCGGATGAACCGACGGTAGAAATCGTGCACCAGATACGACGTGCCCCAGTTCAGATGGGTCTCGATCGTCGACCGGTAGGCGGCCAGCATCCCCGCCACCATCAGCCCCAGGAACCCCGCCGGCAGGAAGCGCAGCATCGCCGGATACGCGATGTCGTCGCCCAGCAGCTTGGGATCGAGCCCCGGGAAGGTGTGCTGGATGGACGCCAGGTTGGGATAGATGATCGTCGACGCCAGCGCGACGATGATCCACGGCCAGGGGCGTAGCGCGTAGTGCATGACGTTGAACAGCAGCGTGCCGGTGAGCGCGTCCTTCTCCGTCTTGGAGGCCAGCATGCGCTGCGCGATGTAGCTGCCGCCGCCCGGCTCCGCCCCCGGATACCACACCGACCACCACTGGATGGTGATCGGGATGATCAGCACCGACAGCGCCACCGTCCAGTTGCCGAAGTCGGGGAGCAGGTTGAGCGTCTTCGGATCGATCTGATGGATGAGCCCCGACAGGCCGCCGATCTGCGGCTGCTTGACCGCGAAGTAGGCCACCGCGAACGTGCCCGTCATCGTGATCGTGAACTGGATGGAGTCGGTCACCAGCACGCCCCAGAGCCCCGACACCGACGCGAAGAAGATCGTGATCACCGACGCGATCGACAGCGTCTTCCAGGGCGGCCAGCCCAGCACCACGTTCGCGATCTTGGCCGCCGCCAGGTTCACCGTGGCCATGATCACGCAGTTGAAGAACAGCCCCAGGTACACGGCGCGGAAGCCGCGCACGAACGAGGCCGCCTTGCCCGAGTAGCGCAGCTCGTAGAACTCCAGATCGGTGAGCACGCGCGACCGCCGCCACATGCGCGCGAAGAAGAACACCGTCATCATCCCGGTGAGCAGGAACGACCACCAGAGCCAGTTGTCGGCCACGCCGTTCTCGCGCACCATGTTGGTCACGAGGTTCGGCGTGTCGGTGCTGAACGTCGTCGCCACCATCGACACGCCCACCAGCCACCAGGGCGCGGCGCGGCCGGAGGTGAAGAACTCCGCCGTGCTCGACCCCGCGCGCTTGTAGAAGAACAGCGCCGGAAGGAACGAGACGACGATCGAGACGGTGATGATGATCCAGTCGATTCTCGCGAAATGCATGGGCGGAGGACCGGGAGGCGGGAGAGAACGGAAGTTGCGGCCGCGCGAACGGGGGGAATCAACACCGGGCGCGCGGCGGCGTCCAGCGGCGATCGTTCACCGGCGCACGGTGTCGCGCGCGGCCTCCATCGCCCACCCCGCCTCGGTCCGCGCCGCCCCCAGTATCGCCCGGCCCACGAACCGGATCGGCGACCCGCCGCTGAACGCCGCCGCGATCGCGAACAGCGTGCGCGGCAGCGCCCGCCGGTCGTCGGCGATCGCGTACACCGGCTCCCATCGCGACGGCGCGAACTTGGCCTTGAATGCGTCCAGCCCGTCGAAGTTGTAGAACCGGCGCCCATGCGCGCGCACCCAGGCCAGCACGACCCGCAGCCACGCCGGATTCATCGTCTCGTCCAGCCGCGCCCGCCGCGACAACGGCGACAGTCCCAGCGTCGCGTACTCCGCCCCCTCGCGCGCGAACGCCCGCATCGCCGTGTCGATCAGCAGTTCGTTCGTCCCGTTGGGGGCGCCACGACCGCGGATGATCTGCTCCACCAGCCAGCCGCGCCGCCGCGGCACCGGCGAGGCCAGCAGAAACCCCACCACGCCGCCGCCCGCCACCTCCGCCACGAACACCCGCCGGTCGTCCAATCGGCCCAGCGTCCGCGGCTCCACCAGAAAGTGCATCGGCGGCAGTCCGCGCGTCGCCCCCCACTCGCCCAGGCAGCGCCAGAGCGCGGCGTGATCGCGCGCCTCGGCCGCCGACCACTCGCGTACCGCCACCCGCTTGTTGCGCGCCCGGTTCAGTTGCGCGCGCAGCGACGCGTGCTGCGCGATGATCGGCGGCCAGTCGGCCGGGTGCCACGCCGGCTGCGCCCCCAGCACGACCATGGCCCGTCCCCCGCGCGCGCGCAGCAGCCGTTCGAGCCGGTGTTCGGCGCCGAAGTAGCACACGTGCTGCCCGCGCACCCGGACCTCACGCTCGAACTCATCCACCACGTCCCCCAGCCGCGCCTCCGGGCACACCGGCGCCCCCGCCACGACGTACACGCCGCGCGCGCGCGCGTACCCGAGCACGGCGTCGCCCCCGGCCGAGAACCAGTGCGCGATGCCCGGATTGAGAATCTGATAGGCAGTGGCGTTCCACCCGTGTTCCAGCACCAGCGCCCGCGCCCGCTCGAATGCCCAACCGGGAGGGGGTTCCGTCACCCTCGCGCGCGTTCGAGTGCGGCCGCCAGCCGCCCCAGCCGGGCCTGCCAGAACTTCTTCATCTGCGCCGCTTTCTTCGCCGTCGGGAGCAGCTCCTGATCCACCGTCACGTTGGCGCGTCCCGTCCCGCGCGGCATGATGAACACGCACACGCGCGTCGTCCCCCAATCGCCGCGCAACGAGATCGCCGGCGTCGCGTCGGTGACCACCAACTCGTCGTTGCGCAACCACTGCGCGCGCGCGCCGCCGTCCATCCACGCCGCATACACCCGGTCCACCGTCACGGCGATCGTGCGCGAGGCGGACATGCGAAATCCTTTCGGTGAGTCCGCCGCCCTCGCCGGAAGCTCCTTGCCCGTGGTCCCAGCGTCCAGTTGTTTGCGCTGCGCCATCTGCGCCTCCGATCTCGTGGGGGCGCGCGCCGCGCGCCCAGGGCTGCGGTCCGAGGCCGACCAACGCCCACTTGTATAGTATGCGTCGGGGGACTGCCCATTCGCCATGCCGTCAAGAGGGCCAGCTTTTCACCGACAGACTGCTCGCCCAATGGGGGCGTTTCCGGGTCGGGATTCGAGGCGCAAACCCCATGGCCAGTTGAGGTTGGCGGTCTTCTGGCTCCCACACAATTCCACCGTTGCGCGCTATTCGGAACGCTGATACCTTTTCGCAGCGACTTCCGCGCCTAGCGTGCGGACACGTTCCACGTTCGACCTGGGGCCTGGCTTTCGCTGGGTCCTTTTTTGTCGATCGATGTCGCGCGTCACGTCCGGCAAGTGTCCGGCGCGGCGGGGGCACCGCCCATCGTGAGGGTCTTGGTCACGAACATTGTAGTCGGTATGTACGGCATCACCGGACTCCGACCACAACAACACACAGGAGTACCGCAATGCGTACGACCGGCACCGTGAAGTGGTTCAACGACGCGAAGGGCTTCGGCTTCATCACGCCTGAGAACGGCCAGAAGGACTGCTTCGTTCACCACTCCGCCATCCAGGGCAGCGGCTTCAAGTCGCTGGCCGAGGGTGAGCGCGTCGAGTTCGACATCGTTCAGGGCCAGAAGGGTCCTGCGGCGGAGAACGTCGTCAAGCTCGGCCGCTAAAGGCCATCGCGCCCTCGGGCGCACACGAAGCGGCCGGCTCGGGGAAACCCGGGCCGGCCGTTTCGCATTGCGCGCCGCGCCGCCACCCTCGCGCCGGCGTCCACCCCGGCTAGAGTTCGCATAGGCGCCTTCCACCCCAGGCCATGCTCCACACCATTCTGTTCGACCTCGACGGAACGCTCATCGATTCCATCGAGCTCATCCAACGCTCCAAATCCCACGCCTTCGAATCGCGCGGGCTCCCCGCGCCCAGCGACGCCGAGTGGCTCCCGGGCATCGGCACGCCGCTCCGCGCGATGTTCACCCGCTACGCGGCGGACGACGCCGACGTGGACGCCTTCATCGGCGCCTACCGCGAATATCAGCTCGCCAACCACGACCGCCTCGTGCGCGCCTACGACGGCGCCGCCGCCACGCTCGCCGCGCTCCGCGAGCGCGGCCACGCGATCGGCATCGTCACCAGCAAGTCGGTCGAACTCTCCGAGCGCGGGCTGGCGTACGTGGGCCTCCTCCCGTTCGTGCAGACGATCGTGGGCGCCGACTCCACCGCCCGGCACAAGCCGCACCCCGAGCCGGTGCACGTGGCCCTCGATCGCCTCGGCGGCCGCGCCGACCGCGCGCTGTTCATCGGCGATTCGGTGCACGACATGCATGCCGGCAACGCCGCGGGAGTGGGCACGGTGGCCGCGCTCTGGGGCCCGTTCTCGCGCGCCGAGCTCGCCACGGCGTCGCCGCGCTTCTACCTCGACCGCCTCGCGGACCTTCCCGCGCTCGTCGCCGGGCTCGGCGCGCCCGAAACCCGCCCCGACGCTCCGGCGTAGGCCCCAAAGAGCCCCGCCGGCCGGAACCCG
>Ga0307372_10001601_pt1 | contig 39074 bp, 38 predicted proteins | sample OX1MG_FD_202533 | JGI IMG/M metagenome (GOLD analysis project Ga0307372, IMG submission 202533) | Soil microbial communities from Risofladan, Vaasa, Finland - OX-1 | ecosystem: Environmental > Terrestrial > Soil > Coastal area > Acid sulfate soil | place: Finland: Risofladan, Vaasa | collected...
GCTCACATATCCCGGAGTTGATGCACGCTTTCTGGAGGGTCCTTTTGAATTACCTTGCATTTGAATTTGATTTTTAATTCTCTATCCCAAATGTAGCAAAGCTTTCGGAGTTAATCAGCAAACCCTATTTAGGGTTTGCCTTTATTTTTTATATGTGTAAAACTGGCCTTACCTTTTGAAATAATACCGATTGCCATATTCTATAGTCCAATTTCGCTTATGCTACATTGTACTATGAATCTGTTATATCGGCATTATACCATAAGATCATTGGACTAAATTAAAAATACACTTGGTATAAAATAAAAGAGGCTGCTTCATTTGAAACAGCCCTTTTTTATTTTTTAGTTCATTTACTAAATGCAAATGTTGTCTTTACTTATAATACTGATCTATAAATATTCTTGGCCCACTACCAGTACTTACAGTATATGTAAATCTATAAATACCGTGTATAGGATCTGCCTCCAAAATGGTAGGCCCGGCAGTAAGAGTTATACCATTAGCCGGCCAATAAGCTGCCATATCACCGGCATTTAAAGTGACCGAGAAATTGCTAAGAACACCTCCAGTGTTAGTAAATGTTATAATATACCTTGCCTGGTAAAAATAACCACTGGGTACTTCCACTGTCGTTGGATCATCAGGAGCGAAAACCGTAGGTTCATCTGTAAATGATGTGGTAGGAGCACCAGTAGTGTCTGAAGCATTCCATCTGGTCCAATCCCAATTGTAAGAACCTGCTATGGGATTCCCAATAAAATGGTAATAAATAGTACCAAAGTTTCCACTGATATTTGTCTTACCTGCGTTTATAATACTTATGGGAAGCATATAATTTATAGTAGGGTTAATTTTGTCAGGATATACTATTACCGGAACCTGTGCAGAATAACTTTGACCTGCCTCTACAGTTGCAGAGGTAGGAATAGAATAACAACTGTCAGGTAAAAGAACATAGGTAAGTCCCGCGCCTGAACCATTGTAATTATCTAAAGCTGCCGTATCCACACCCAATGTAACTGTTTCGTTTGCAGGAGCTACATTAGTTGCAGCATAATTTACCCTGAAATAAGCAGTATCTGCGTCATCAGTGCCTGGAAAAAGTAAAGCCTGGCTGCCAAATTGGGCTAACCCTCCTTCAACTATGGATACAGTAGGTTGCAGGTTACTGAAATTTGTCTCTCCATCTCTGTAATTTTTGATACAGGAAGTAAAAAACAAAGAAATTGCAATTGAAAATGCTGCAAACCCGGTGAATTTATTAAAATTTTTTATTAGTTTCATTTTATTCTCATTTTTAAATTTATAGTTAAACAAGTACTGCTTTTAATAATAAAATTTTATTGATTCCAGAAAACTTTACTAGTGTGTCCGTTAATGGTTCCCTGCGCATTTACATTTACAGCATTATAATTATACTCGCTTGTGGGATATAATATCCTGGTTGGAATGGTAGGAGGATTGTCTATTAAAGGCGACACTGACTGACCCGCTGTTGCAATATCTGCCGGTAATCCTAATCTCCTGTAATCACAATAAGCTTCAAATGGGCTAACACCATTCATTGCAACCCATTTTTGTCTTATGATGCATGCCAGCCTTTGTGCGTCTGAGGTGCAGAGACTATAATTTGCCTGAACATTATTCTGAGTTTCATAAGCAGTTGCATCTGCGGCCGCATTAGGATCACCCAAAAAAGAAAATGAAGCCAGTATCCCTGAATTGCATAGAGCGCCGGCATTCGAAAACCCGCTCCATCCCCTCATAGCCGCTTCCGCCTGTAAAAAATAGCTTTCTGCAGCAGTTATAAGAAAAGCATTTTGTGACACAGATTGCAATATTCCCGGACCAACAGATGAAGCGCCATTTCCTCCTAAGCCGGCATTTCCCTCGCCGAGTTGATTGCCTACATACATAGAATTTGTATAAGTACCATTCTGAGTATTTTGTAATGTAGTATTGGGTATAAAACCAAGGCCGCCTCCTGGAGAATATATATATTTTAAACGAATGGTATCGCCGCTACTTTTCATATAATTAATGCCGTAGGAATTACCTCTATAAAAATCTGCTGAGCCTCCTGTGGTTTGCAGATTTGTAAGAGTTACAAAAAAACCCCAAACCGGATTTTGTTGACCACTGTTATTTGCGTATCCTGGATTTACTCCTGCGTCAGAAGTAAGAAAGCCCTGCCCGTTAGCGGCAATGTTTGCCAGTTCAGTAGAAAGATTAATGGGTCCACCGGTTGCATTGGATTGTCTCATTAAAATACGCAATTGAAGCGTATTTGCAAAAGCGATCCATTCTGAATTATTACCGCCAAACAGAATATCGCTCGAAGCAGTGGCTTCTCCCTGAGCCGCGGGGAGACTCATTAAAGCAACAGCAGAATCTATCTGGCTCTCAATATCGCCATAGATGACAGCTGCACTGTCGTATTTAGGAGTAATGATATTGGTTCCATGGAAAGCCTGGTTATAGGGAACATTGTTAAACATATCTACCAATCTTTGAAAAATATAGGCCTTCATTATTTTAGCTGCGCCTTCATAAAAAGGTTTGTTTTCTGCCAATGCAGTTTGCTCTATATAGTTATAATCGGAAAGGTTATGATAGTAAGCTTGCCAGGTACCATCACCTGTGCCGGTAGTCTGAAAATAAGAAGATGGATCTGTATTACTAACGGCATAACTTCCGCTAATAGCCCAATATCCCATCCAACATTGTATAGTTGGCATAAAACCTTCCACCACCTCCCGTGCAGCGGTAGTGGCCAATGCTGACGGTAACACTAATTCAGGTGTAGTATTCGTAGCAGAGTTGGGATTATTATTAATATTAAGATAGTTTTTTGAACAACCCGCCATCATTAAGACGACTGCTACTGAAATAAAATTTATTAATTGCTTTTTCATTATTTACTTTATTTTGATGGTTCCTTTTGACTTAAATGTATTGTAATAGAAAAGTTTAGAAGGTTACATTCAGATTAGCTCCCACAAATTTGGTAGGGGGCAACTGGTTAATATCTGTATTACCTGATGCATTTCCATTGGTATTGCTAAATTCAGGATCTGACCAAACATTATCCTTCGCTTTCCAGGTGATCAAATTTCTACCTGTAATGCCCACATTTATTGCATTAACGATCTTCAGATGAGTTAGCCATTTTTTAGGGAATGTATAAGATAAAGATAATTCCCTTAATTTCCAGAAATCAGCGCTGTTCACATAATTACTTCCCGCCAGGTTCCAGGTTTGAGCCCAAAATAAATTTCCGTTTTGGGTAGTGATATTGGTATTAGGAACATATTTCCCTGCGGCATTCATGTAAACAGAATTGGGGATAACCAAAGGTTGACGACCTGAAGAAGCAGAATAAGCGGAAACCCCTGTAAAATCGAGGGAGCCACCGATACCATTATATATTACTGCCCCAAATCTACCATCTGCAGTCGCATTGAGTGTAAATCCTTTATAACTGAAAGTAGTGGTTAGCCCAAATTTAGTAGGAGGAATACTTGTACCAAAAAGTCTTTGATTTGGGGAAAGAGACGGCATACCCGTAGTAGGATCAACAATTATTTTTCCCTGGGGATCACGCAACCAATCACTTGTCTTTACCTGGGCATAAGGAAGGCCTATGACTGCTGCACTCTCAAAAACATTTGCGTTAGAACTTCCATCCTGATTCGTGTAATTTGGTAAATCGACTTCAGATAAACTATACCCAAGTGATTGAAGCGTATTTTTATTATAAGCATAGTTAATTCCAAAATCCCAGCGGAAACCACTTTTTGTATTTATAACCGGAGTCAAATTCAAATCGAGTTCAATGCCTTTATTCTGCATTTCACCGGAATTAACATAGGCAGCGGTATAACCTGTAGTGGAAGAAAGAGAAATCTGTATAGTCTGATTCCTAGTATCAGTATTATATAAAGCAGCAGAAAAATTAATTCTGTTTTTAAAAAATCCCAAATCAAGCCCTACTTCACTATTGGCACTAATTTCAGGTAAAATATTGGGGTTTGCAAAAGTGGAACTAAGTGAATAACCTGCTGTAGAGGGGTATGGAAACCCCGGGCCATTATTAAATGTATTTTGCAAGGCATAAGCGCCTATACTTACCTGAGCAGTATGGCTGTAAGCTGCGCGTAATTTTCCATAACTTAAAACATTACTGTTTTTAAGAGAACTTATTGCGTCAGTAAATACGAATGCTGCATCAACATCAGGATATAAATAGGAGCGGTGAGCCGGAGCCAGCAGTGATGTCCAATCGTTTCTCAATGAACCATGTAAAAAAAGCATATCCTTGTACCCAATTGACAAATCACCAAAAACACCATATGTCCGGATTTCTGTTTCAGTTTCACCTACATTAGGAGTACCTAAGCGATTGCTGATATTGTAAAAATCGGGAATAACCAAAGTACTGGAAGACATTTGGAAGTACCTGTTTCTTGTGTCAATACCCTGAGCCCCCGCAATAAACCGAATATCAAAATTACCATAATCTTTATGCAGAGAGGCCAGGAAAGCGCTTGTCAATCTTTGGCTTAGGCTCGACCCGTCGCCTTCGCTAGGGGGAAAAGACACCACCGAAGAGGGTATGTAACCGGCTTCCTGGTATGCAGGATCATTAACAGCCCAGGATGCAAAGGTGTAACCCGCCCCCGTATATTTATTACTGTAATCGTCACGCGCAATGCCGACTTTATATTGTAGTGACAGCCAACTCAGAGGCTTAAGTGTCAAAGCTAAATTTCCTAAAAGGTCTGATTGCTTTTCATCGAGCCGGGTCTCGTCTATTTGCCACCATGGGTTACCATAATAAGCATTAAAATATCCATCCGGAGATGCAAAAGGATTAGTTTGCCAATTCTTATAATTCTTTAAATTAACACTTGCAGGCTGGTTAATAATTTCCCAATAAACCGCGCGGTTTTGAAAATAAGATCCACCTCCGGGATAGCCGCCAAATGAACCTGTTGTGCCCCAATCGAATGGAACACCAGCGCCTGCTGTAGTATTGTTATGAGTAAGTGTATAAGCAATATTATATTCAGCGCTGAAAATGCCGCTTGTCCTTGATCCGTTAATACGAAATGCATCTCTCCGGCTCACATCCTTAGGTATAATTCCCGCTGCATTTACATCCTGGAAAGATAAATAAAATTTACTTTTATCATCTCCTGCGGAATAGGATATTTCATTTTGAGTGGTTAGCCCTTTATTAAAGAATCCTGTCTTTGCACCAGGAACCGCAGAATAGGGAATAGAATCCTGTTTTTGATAAGAGGTACCATCCGGATTAAATATAGTAATCGGCAAACCCAATGGAACCATCTCTCCGTTAAAGCGCGGCCCATAGTTTTGGTTTTCAAATGCTACATAAGGAACGTATGGGTTTTCCGGGAATAATACAGTTCCTTCAAAACCTATTGGCTCACCACCATATTGACCAAAACTATTTTGAAATTTCGGAGTGTAGGCAATTGATTCTATAGTGGCCGTACTGCTTAATCTTATCTGCGGTTTACCAGCAGTTCCCGTCTTAGTGGTAACAATAATAACACCGTTTGAAGCTGCGGATCCATAAAGCGCTGATGCCGATCCTCCCTTTAAAACTACGACATTAGCGACATCATCCGGATTAATAGTAGCCAGGTAAGTCATTGGCAATTCAATACCATCTACCACCAACAATGGTTCATTATTTCCGAGAATAGATCTATCACCTCTTAAAGTAACTCGCAGATCCGGTTTAACACCGTTGTTAGTAAGGTCAACCTCCAGGCCGGAAACCTTTCCGGCCAAACCATCGCCAACATTGGTAACTTTAGCATCAGTCAATTGGCTCGCAGATATTTTCGTGGTCGCATAGCCCAAAGACCTTTGTTGCCTCTGAATACCCAAAGCAGTTGTCACAACAACGGTATTTAATTCTGAATACGTTTTTTTCATAACAGCATCTGCAGTATTACCAGTTGGCGTCACCGTTATAGAAGCATAACCGGAAGCTGTAAAATACAGTGCGCCTTCTCCTTTAACTCTGACACTAAAATGCCCATTAGCATCCGCAGTGGCCGCATTCTTTGTTCCTTTTTCTAAAATCGTAGCAAAAGGAACCGGTGCCCCGGTTTCATCTTTCACTATCCCGGTTACAACCCTGGTTTGTGAATAAGCCAACACTCCACTGAGCATTAGCATAGTAAAAAATACAAGAAATTTTCTCATGTGTATAGTTTATTTTATGATTGCAAAATATATGGTTCCTATGAAATAACCAAAAAAAATGTTAATTAATGAAATCTTCACAATAACTTGTTAAAGACAACTTTTCATCGCAATTTGCTGCTTTTATTTGGGAAAAAAATCTTATTCAACATTAAAAGATTTAAATTTTTCTAAAAAGAATAGAAATATAAGAAGGCATATTCAATAAAAAGTACTAATTATAATATTTTTTGAATAGAATTCAGAAAATGATTAAATGGAAAAAATATTTATAAAATCCCATTTTTTACCTCATTTTTCGGTTTTTATCATGAAGAAAGTAGGTTTCCTTAACAAAAAGATTTGCAAAAATTTATTGATTTTACATAAAATTAAAATGAATAAAAATCTTACTTAATCATTAAAAATGAGTATCAAAATTGATACATCAACTGCATTTTTACTTCAGATTTTACATTTCCGTTTATCATATCAAGTCCACTGCCTATAGAATTTTTTTCAGGATAAATAGTTTGGGCAAATCTTAGCCAAAGAGATAATTTTTGAGTGATACCATAATTCATGTTTACATAATAGCGATATCCTTTATCAAAAAATACAGGGATGGAGTAACTGTATAAAACATCATTTTCAAATGCATACATCCGACTTCCGTAGCCATCTGTTTCAAAAAATTCCAATCTTATGTTTCCTGAAACCGGCTTTAATATTGGTTTGTAGAGAATATCGGCAAAAGTGAGAAAACCATTTTGAGGAACCACGCCTTTCTTATCGTACCAGGATAACTCTACCCGGGAACGAAATGTAAACCGGCTATCCAATTTATAATTAAACTGGGTTCTGAATCCTTGTTTGGGCCTTCCTGTAACCCGGTTCAAATTCAAATTATCAGGATTGTAATTGATAGGTTTATTCTCCGTTTTGTAACGCATGTGCACTTCTACCTGCTTATTAGGTTTGTAACTAAGTTGAATCATATAATCACTCCCTGATGTGGGCGCATCGGTTCTGTATTTGAGCCATAGGAAATGATAAAAATCCGCATAAGCATCTATCCTAAAAAATCTGTGGGTGTAATGGTAATGCCTGAATATAACCCGCTTTCATTCGTTGGATAAGTGTTCTCGGTAAATGCATTGGAGTACAAAGATTGATAGCCTCTCGAAATATTACGGTATAAAAAACTCAAAGCTATGCGCGAATCAGTATTAATGAGTAATCCATTGATGAAGGCTTTATCTATATCTTCATCAATAGCAGCTTCGCCAAAAAAGTGAATATTTTTATAGGTGTAGCTATAATCTATACTGTAATTCCCTGCTCGATTTCCCGAAAGTGCATATTTATTATATAGGTAATCTTCTTTTTTAATGTTATGCTCAAAATTATAATGCACAGCATTAACGCCAAAGTGAATTTTTTCGGTGGTGTAAGAAATATTTCCACCAAAACTTAACTGTCCCTGTGCATTCTTCCCTACAATTTCATTAGCAGTACGATGATAGCCTGATATTCGAAGAGAAGAAACAGGGTCATCATTATTCAATGTATCCACATTAAATCCTGCGTCTATTTTTCGATAACTGAAAAAAGCATTTGTTTCCCAATATTTTTTCTGCAAAGTAATGCCAACACCTCTGTTAAAAGCAATTTCCCCTGCAGAATTATATGGTCTCAAAACTTCGGCCTGTCTTTTTACATTAATAATATCAGCTCCTTTATTAAATGCGAGGCTTTGCCATTGCGTTAATCCTTGTCCGAGGCTCACAGAAAAATCTCCAATAGCAAGTGATTTAATAATTCCCAGGTTCCTGGTAAAAAGATGTGCCGAATAAAAATCGAATCCATTTTTTTGAGCTCCTTTAAAAAATTGTTCACCGGCATCCTTTTCGGCTGTGAAACCATATTGGAATAAATTTCCAAACCTGTATTTATAACGAACTAAGATTTTTTGAGGGCTTCCGGGATAAAAGTTTTTTACTTCGCTACTATTTAAAAGATAGCCTTTTGATTTTTCGAGTATCTGTGTACCTCTTATTAATAATGTATTTTGCCCGTTTTTTATTCTTTTATTGAAGGATTGAAATACCTTGGTTTTTTGTGAAACAATGATGTAAGGTCTTATACGTCTTATCAGATCCAGATCCCATCCAGGTATTGCTTGTATTTCATAAATATTGATAAAATTTCCCAACAATTTTCTATATGAAATTAAATTGTTTATTTGTATAGGGCTTAAAAGATGCAATTGCTCAAGAATGCCGGCATCTGCATCATTTAGGTTAATGGGTTCTTTCAGGAAATGAACCATTTCCTTCGCAAAGGAATCATCTTCTGTTACCTCATCTTCGTTAGCAGAGGTTATATTTTCCAATTGGTCTTCTATCATTTCAGATGGTTCCGTTGGTTCCGGTATATCCTGCGCATAAACCTGGTTGTATCCAAAACCTAATGTGATGAATACAGCAATCTGCAAAAAGTTTTTTATGAATTTATTTTTATTCAATCTCTTTCTTTTTAAAATTGACAATCAGCATTAAACCCGGACTAAGACCGAGTTGGGGATGATAACTTGCACTGACATCAACACGAAAGTTGTCCCAACTGACGCCCCGCTCCTGCATAAGGAGAATTATTCTGCGAAGCAATACCAAAACATGCAAAAAATTGTTTGTCAAAATTATATTGCACTCCCGCATTTACATTTACCGGCAAATCTTCCTGCTTTACAATCTCAGCGCTTATTAAAAAGCTTTGGGAAGCTTCATAACCAATTCCAAATGTGTAAACAGAACTTAATTTTTCATTACCCGTTTTCGAAAGATAGCCACCCACAGGATTATAAAAATGAACGCCTGCATTTAGCTTCCCTGTAAGATGAGCAATAGCGCCTATTTCAAAATTTACGGTTGAAGAGTTTTGATAGCCGGGAATCCGGAAAGAATAATAATTAAATTTTATCCCGATGTCTAATTTTGTTCCCATACTTCTTGCATAAGCAAATCCCAATTGGGATTCATTGAAATTTTTATAACCAAAATAATCAGCCTGGAAAGCAAAATTTCCCTGCACCGTTGGTAGCGCTACTATTGATGAATACATGTTAGTATTGGCTAATAAAAATCTCCTTTCGCCATAAACACCAAATGTTGGATTTTTTATTTGCGCCAATGCAGCCTGATTGGAAGTAACGGAAAACACATCGGCATGATTCAGGCTATAAGCGCCTAAGCCTGTATATGAGGCTGCCATTGGCTTTCGCAAAGATTGAGCATCTGTGTAATCTGCTCCTGATAATAAAAGATATCAAAGATAAATTTTCTTCAAAGCAAATATTTTATGTTGGAATAAATATAAAGATAAATTTTAGTAAATCCAGTATCAGTTCTATAATGAAGAAAATATTTATTTGTAAATTTGAAACTAAATTTATTTTATGACAGAAATAGTAATAGACAAAAAAAAATATATACTGATTCCTGAAAAAAATTATCAGGAACTTCAGAAACGAGCTGCATTAAAATCCAAACCTGAAAAAACATTTACTATTGAAGAGGCTCGAACATATAGCAAAAAACTGATTAAGAAATGGGCAGACGAAAAATAATTGTAAAACAAATTGCTGCAGATAATATCGCAGCTATTTCATGGTTTATAGAGTCAAAAGGGATGATAACTTCTGCCAATAAATTTACCGATGATGTCTATGATTTTTTTATACAAATCGCTGACAATCTGGTATCCCATTCGCTTTGCAGAGATGCCAAACGGGCAATTTTGGGATACAAATGCATTTCTTTTAAGAAAAAATATACTGTTGTATTCATTGAGTCCGAAACTGAATTAATAATTTGTGAATTCATTTTATCCAAATTAATTTATTGGTAATGTGAATTTAAAGCTCCATATCAATTCTATTGAAAATTAGTTTCCCCAAACTATAATCAGAAAATAAAAAAATACCTTATTTGTTTATTTACTACTTCTTATAAGAAAATTTAATATCCAATTTACATAACAAAATCCCTCAACCTGGTTTATTTTTGCAGAATGCAATTATTAGAAGGAATGGTGGCTTCTTCAGCCATAAAAGAAGATATTAAAAATAAAATTCCAGCATTAGCATCTAATGGAAAAAAGATACCTCATCTCGCCGCAATACTTGTAGGAAATGACCCTGCAAGTGAAACTTATGTCGCTTCAAAAGTAAAAAATTGTAAAGAGATTGGCATTAAATCATCTTTATTCAGGTATGATGATTCTATTTCTGAAGAATCCCTTTTAGAAAAAATAAATGACTTAAATAAAAATGCAGATATAGATGGAATACTTGTTCAGGTTCCTTTACCAAAACATATTTCTGAAAAGAAAGTAATCCTGCAGATTTCTCCGGAAAAGGATGTAGATGGATTCCATCCGCTAAATGTTGGTAATATGGTTCTTGGTTTTCCAACATTTATTTCGGCGACACCTTATGGAATTCTTTTATTGCTTCAGCATTATAAAATATCCACCCAGGGAAAACATGTAGTAATAATAGGAAGAAGTAATAATGTAGGCACTCCGCTGAGTATTTTGTTGAGCAGAAATAACAATGAATATGGAAATGCTACTGTAACACTTTGCCATTCGCGAACAAAAAATCTGGAATTCATTTGTAAGCAGGCAGATATTTTAATTGCAGCAATAGGAAAACCAAAATTTGTAACAGCAGATATGGTTAAAGAAAATGCTATAGTGATAGATGTTGGAATTAATAGAATAAAAGACGAAACAAAGAAAAGTGGATTTGCATTAAAGGGGGATGTGGATTTTGAAAATGTAGCGTCCAAATGCAGTTTTATTACTCCTGTTCCCGGCGGGGTAGGATTGATGACGATTGCAGCTTTGCTGATGAATACTTATAAAGCGGCTACTTTGAAAATTGATTATTGAATAATGAACATTCACAATGACCTCAACATTACATAAAACTACCTCATTACCAATAATGGAAGCCTTTTACACTTTGCAGGGTGAAGGTTTTCACCAGGGCAAAGCCGCTTATTTTATAAGATTGGCCGGATGTGATGTGGGCTGTGTGTGGTGCGATGTAAAAGAAAGTTGGGATGAAAATTTATATCCATCACAAAGCATTGATGAAATAGTTTCATCGGCAAAAAAAAATCCTTCAAGGTTAGCCGTAATTACCGGAGGAGAGCCTACTTTATACAATCTCGAAGCATTAACTTCTGCATTACAAAAAGAAGGCTTTGCCACTAATATAGAAACTTCAGGCTCCTCGCCTGTAACCGGCTGTTGGGATTGGATTTGTCTTTCACCCAAAAAATTTAAACCGCCATTGCCCGAAATACTTTTAAAAGCAAATGAATTAAAAATTATTGTTTTTAATAAATCCGATTTTCTTTGGGCAGAAAAATATGCAGAAAAAGTTTCTCCCGAATGCTTGCTTTTTTTACAACCCGAATGGAGTAAATTCGAACTCGTAATGCCATGGATCATTGACTACATTAAAGAAAATCCGAAATGGCAATTGTCGCTACAAATACATAAATATATTAATGTGCCGTAGGGACAGGCTGCGACCTGTCCTGCATTGTATCATGTTAATTATCGGACACGCCGCAACCTGTCCCTACGATTAACAACCTGTTAAATAATTGCAAGAGAAATTCGTTTTACTTTTAATTAAATTGATTCCATGCAAAAAGCCCTTTTGATAACAATATTGATTTCGAGTTTTTTTCAATCCAAATCACAAAAATTTGACCCCCAGAAAGTAGATCGAAAAGTTATCAAAATTTACGAACTGGCGATCAATAAAGCACAAAATGGCGATCTGGTAGGTTCTGTAAAAATGATCAACGAAGCCTTAAAAATTGACCCTGCCTTTATAGATGGTTATTTATCACTGGCAGGCATAGACGCAGATCTAAAAGACTATTCTGCTTCCGTAAGTTATTTTGAAAAAGCATTCTCATTGGATTCTGTTTACAGCAATTATTATCTGCTCCCCTACTCCATTTCGCTTGCAGGTTGTGGACGTTTTAAGGATGCGTTACATGCGGTAAATATTTTTCTTAAAAATCCAAAGATCAACGAAAGGAGTACCAAAGCAGGAGAATTCAGAAGAAAGACGTATCAATTTGCTATTGATTACGCAAAATCTCATCCTGATACCGGTTATGTTTTTGCTCCAAAAAATCTCGGCGACAGTATCAACACTGCTGCCCTGGAATATTTTCCTTCTCTTACTATTGACGGGAAAAAATTAGTTTTTACCAGGAGGCAAAATGATAAAGAAAGTTTTTATGAAAGCGACCTTAAAAACGGAACCTGGGGGAAAGCATTTCCTCTTGTCGGAAAAATCAATTCACCCGATTATAATGTAGGGGCACAAAATATTTCCCAGGATGGAGAATGGCTCGTTTTTACGGGATGCAATTTCCCACAGGGATTTGGAAGTTGTGATCTATATATTTCCTATCTCACCAAAAACGGATGGAGCGAGCCACAAAATCTGGGAAGAAATGTAAATTCAGAATTTTGGGAATCCTGTCCTTCGCTTTCTCCTGATAAAAGAGATCTTTATTTCAGCAGCGACAGGCCGGGTGGTTATGGTGGCAGGGACATTTGGGTTTGCCACAGAGATGACAAGGGGAATTGGGGTCAACCCGAAAATCTGGGACCCAAAATCAATACCGCCGGCGATGAGAGTACCCCTTTTATTCACGCAGATAATCAAACGCTTTATTTTAATTCAAGCGGTCTCCCGGGATATAGCGAAAAGCCCGATCTTTTTGTAACAAGAAAACTTCCTGATGGGACCTGGAGTACGCCCGAAAATCTCGGATACCCCATAAATACCATAGATGATGAAGGCTCTATGATAGTAACAGCCGATGGGAAAACCGCCTATTATTCGAGCGACAGAAAAGATACCAAAGGTGGTTTGGATATTTATACTTTTGAGCTGCGAAAAGATATTCGTCCTTTGAAGACTTTATGGGCCAAAGGGAAAGTCTATGATGTGAAAACAAAAGAAGGGTTACCATCCACTGTTATTTTGACCGATGTAAACACGCGGCAGATAGTAAGTAAATTACAAACCGATGAAGATGGGAATTACCTGATCACCCTTCCCGTAGGAAAAGATTATGCATTCAATGTACATCGCAAAGGATACTTATTTTATTCAGAAAATTATGATATGAGTGGTACAGCTCCTGATTCAGTATTTACTGCTGATATTCCGATGGAACCTATTGAAGCCAATGCAAAGGTAATTTTGAAAAACGTTTTCTTTGATACTAAAAAAACGAATCTGAAACCAGAGTCAATATCAGAGCTAGATAATGTAGTAAGACTGATGAACGAAAACCCAAACATGAAAGTAAGGATAAGCGGATTTACAGATAATGTCGGCACCCCTGCAGATAATCTAAAACTTTCTACGGGCCGCGCTCTTTCTGTAGTAAATTATCTATTGTACAAAGGTGTCAGGAAAGACCGGCTTTCCTATAAAGGTTTCGGTGAAACCAATCCTATTGCCACTAATGATACTAAACAAGGGCGGGCATTGAACCGCAGAACAGAATTGAGTGTGGTAAGCAACTAAATACAAAACCATTTTTCCTTATTCCATCATTTAATCAACCCTGTAAATTAAAATAGATTTCCAGTAGAATTTTTGACGGAAAAATATACTGACATAATAAAATTTACTTGTAAACGTTTGATTCTTATTACTAACCCAATTTAAAACACTTCAATATGATAGTAAAAGAAATTGTTTGTGAGATGCTTATAGCTATTCATGTCATCCTTTTTATTCAGTCCAGAAGAGAGAAATATAACATAGAAAAATAATATTCAAAAAAGAATCATTTATTCCAGTAAATTTTATTTATTGAGGAGTCTTTTTGAAGGTTACTCATCAATTCAATTGATTTTTGGGAATTTAAATTCTCAAATTTCAATTGAATAAAAAGTCCTGCTTCACTTTTGGTAACTGTAAAATCTATAAAATTAATATTCCCCGTTTCTTCAATTTTATTTAAAATATTCTTTTTCTCAGCACCTTTACCGGTTTCTATATTCAAAGTATTTTGTTTAAATTTTTGAGTAATTCTTTTCTCTAAAGGTTGCAATGCCCAAAGAATGATTAATGCCAATACAGTAGTAGCAGCCGCAGCAAAGTACATTCCTCCTCCCGTTGCCAAACCTATGGCAGCCACAGTCCATAATCCTGAAGCAATTGTAAGCCCCCGGATTCTACCTTGGTTTAAAAATAATATAGTACCGGCTCCAATAAATCCAATACCGCTGATTACCTGTGCAGCAACTCTTGATGGATCGAGAACAACATGATCAGTGCCTAATATATCTGAAAAACCAAATGAGGATACCATCATTATTAGTGCAGAACCAAGACTAACCATCATGTGTGCGCATTCCTGCCGTCCAGTCTTTTCTTTCTCTTTCCAATCCTATTAAGCCGCCAAAAATGGAAGCCAGAAAAAGGCGGAATAATATTTCTTGCCATGAATGCATTTTCCCTATTTTGATTGATTTTTACTAAACTAAATAATTCTCTCCTTTTCAAAGGTATATTTTACTATTAAAACGAAAAGAGGTATATTTTTTTAAGTAGCCAAAAAATAAAATTATTCAGAATCACTTGCAAAATCCAATTAGTTTTTGTTTATTTGTCCCCTGTTCATTTTCCAATCCCTTTTTTGAAGAATTCAAATTATACCAACAGTATCCTGGTAGATTTTATCTCATTTAATCACAAAAAAGAATTGTAAAATGAAAAAAATTATTGTTATCATTCTGTTGGCCTTTGCATTAGGCGCTACTATTACCTCTTGTACATCTTCTAAGTTTGGTTGTAAAGCTAACTCCTACATGGTAGGCTATCATTAATAAAATGAGACATTCGGTCTTTACAAGGTTATCCAGATGATAACCTTTTTATTTGCCCACTGCTCTTGTTTTTATCCCGGGTTATTAGAAAATTGGGCACTTTAATGATTTCAGGTTCTTTGAAAGAGCTTTTATTTCATAATATTAAATGCTATAAACATTGTAATGATAAATAATGAAAAAGACCAAGTAGAAAAATAATGTCCGCAATTTTTTCGAGATTCTCTCCTCTTCCATTTTTACTTCTCATTGAAAGGAAAGAAAGTACACTGCTTACCATAAACATAAAGATTGCTACTGCGGTGAATTCATCAATTACGGTTTTACCATCCAGGTTCAATAGTTTAAGAGAGGTAAGCACGATAAAACAAATACCCAGAAGATTAGATGAAGTTGTAAGGATATGAGATGACCTGTTTTTTTATTCTTCCATTTTCGCAACATTTTGATTGTAATAATTTTTAAAAAACAATTCCGTTGCTTTGACGAAAAATTGATGCCATTCCCTTAAACCACCTATACAATATTTTGTTAAGTAATACCTTTTATAATTTCAATAGTGTCCAAAAAGTTTGTCGTGTAATGCCGATATAAGCCTTTTAGTTCAATGGAATGGGACTATTAGGAATGTATAATGGTATAAAATAATCCCGACAAGAACATTCCCTATTCACATTCAAAGTAATTTAAAAATCTCTTTTTAAAAGTAATTGGGTACCCGAGAAATTTCTTAATTTATCAAGGAAACACAGGAATTGCATTAAATAAATCCGGAGCTTTTGTAGAAAGACTAAATGGCTTTTTAGTGAAAACTTCATGAAGAAATAGCATTGGTTATTTTGCTAATATCTGTGGTTATTTTATAGATAAAATCAAGTTGCTCTTTCAAAATGGTTTCTCCAAAATTATTAGTCTTTAAATAAAAAACGGTATTTATTTGATCTTCTTCAGGGAGAAAGGACTCATTCAGTTGATGCAGGTTTTTTTCTAAAATCGAAATGGACTTATTTACCAGATTTATATATTCTTTAGGATAATATTTTTCATCATTATAAGTGGTTGCTGTAATACTGGCTATGTTTGATGAAAGCACGTTGTTTAAAACTACAAATTCGTAAATCGCTTTACGGTGGCTTTGTTTACTTTTAGGTTCGCTCAACATACGGTTCATTGCCGCAGAAAGATTTGCGGTACTAACGAGCAACTCTTTGCGTGTTAATTTATATTCCAGACTAGAAATTTTATTTCCTGTAAAAATATTTTTCAGTTTTTGCAGATAATTAATATTGGCTTTTAAAACATTTTCCATATATTTTTTTAACTGTCCCGATTCCCATTGCGGGAACAAAAAATAACTTGCTAAAAATGCCAGAGCCGACCCTATCGCAGTATCCACAAACCTCTGGCTTACTACATTAAAACTTCCTTGTCCGAGGAAATGAAAAAGAATAAGAATATACGGTGTAAGAAAAATCACCATTACCACGTAATTATGCGTTTTAAAAGTGTAAGTTCCCAACATAAAAAAAATGATGAGTACAAATAATACCGTATTGTCTTTAATAAAATAAAGCATTAAAAAACCAATAATCCCTCCACCAATTGTGCCCAGAAGTCTGTCGGAATTTTTTTTCTTTGTAAGACTAAATGACGGCTTAAGAATAATAATGATCGTCATCACTATCCAGTAGCTATGATTTCCATGAGGAAGCCATTTTGAAATGATAAAGCCGGCACTGCATGCTATCATCATTCTTATGGAATGCCTGAATATAGATGATTGAAAGGTGAGGTTATTTTTAAAAACAGATCCGTTTATTTTCTGATGGGTTACAAAACGGGAATATTCTTTTCTGCTTCTCAATTTTTCTTCTTCCGGAATTTCTTCTTTAAAATATTTAAGAATTCCATCTGTTTTTTCACCAAGATTGCGAAGGTTTACCAATATTTTTTTGAGCATGAAAGAGCTGCCAATATCAGGTAAAGTGTCTATTCTTTTCTTAATGATATTTAGTTCGCCTGTCAGGTCAAGTTCTTTTTTATAAGAATTTCCGGCCTGAATAGCTTCGCCAATATTGTTCATTTCTTTAGCAAGATTTTTGACAACGATTGACACATCATCAAGAATTCCCGTAGAAGCATATTTTTTTCTTAAAGAAGAATAATCGTACCATGAGGCCATAATATGTTCAAAGAGATCTACAGCATCTACAAAAGTAAGAACAAGCACCCGCCCGATATGTGTGGATTCTTTTAATAACGCACGGTTTTTAAATAATAATTCACGAACAGTATCTTGTTTTTCATTCACAATAATTTGTTGATCAATTAATTTGCGATAATTTTCTTCAATATCAGTATGCAGATTATACATTTCAGATTTGATCAATAAATATTTTGCAGTTTCACGAATACAATCTCCTAAAGCACGTTGGGCAGGGCGATGGGGAGAGATTTGAAAAAGCAATAATGCGATCGCCATATACCATATTCCACCAAATAAGATCAATAAACTTTCTGTAAAGACCCTGTAAAATGGCGCCACTTCCGTCATCTGAAGTACCATAATAAGCAGTGCAGCAAACCCAATAGAATTGGCCCGGTTTCCATAAACCGAAAACATAGTAAAGAAAAAGGAAGAAGCTAAAATAAAAACACCAAGCAAAAGGATATTATGGTTGAGCAATCCTGTAAGAAGCGCGCTGATAAAAATGAAAATGTTGCAATACAACATTCCGTTTCGTTTATGTACAATAGGACCGGGACCGTCGGCCACACTTACACATAACGCGCCCAAAGATAAATCCAGCCCTATTCCCATTTTACCCAAAGAAGAAAAAACAAATGCCGGAATTATAATTTCAAGTGTAATCCGGATACCATCGGCAAAGTATTGGCTGAATAAAAAATATTTTATTTTCTGCAATCTTTGCATAAATTCCTTTAATACAAAGAAAGATAAAATTCCAGTCTGGTTTTTATAAAATTTTGGCCGGTTTAAAGAAGTTTTTCAAATTCAATTAGTCAAAAGCAAAATACTGAGATATTAGTTCAACACGTTAGCTTCTTTTTCTATTGAAATAGTTTTTTGCTCTTTTATTTTTCCCCAACCACCCAATACGTTTCGCAAGTTGTGATATCCTTGTCTTTTTAGAAGTGACGCAGCAATTACGCTTCTGTACCCACTTGCGCAGTGTATATAAATATTCTGATTTTTTTCTAATTGTGCGATTTGAGCTACATCAGTCATTTCGGCAAGTGGAAGATTTACAGCATCTTTTACATGTCCTTCTGCAAACTCATTCAATTTTCGAACATCCAATACCGTAATGTGATCATCAAAAGGAATGTCCATCTCCAGTTCATCAGCTTCAATATCTATAATTAAATCCCAATTCTCACCGGCAGATTTCCAGGTATCAAAACTGCCTTTTAAATATCCTTCCACTTTCCCAAATCCAACCCGGGCAAGCCTCACAACTGTTTCTTCTTCTTTGCCATCCGGTGTAACCAGGATGATAGGCTGCTCAAAGGAAAGCAAACTTCCCGCCCACTCTGCAAATCTTCCTTCAAGCCCAATAAAAACAGAATCAGGAATAAACCCTTCTGTGAAATCCATGGCTTTCCTGGTATCCAAAATAAGGCAACCGGATTGCATCTTTTCTTTAAATTCTTTTATAGAAAGCGGGATAAGCCCTTTGGACTTCACATCGTCCAAATGGTGATACCCTTCTTTATTAATTTGGGCATTAATAGTAAAATACGCAGGCGCTTCCTCAAGATCTTCAGTTACGGATTTTATAAATTCTTCCTTTGTCTGAGGCTGAAGTGCATAATTTGTTTTTTTTTGGACGCCAATAGTACTTTGTGTTTCTGATCCGATATTTTTCCCACAACTGCTTCCTGGTCCATGAGCCGGATATACAATAACCTCATCCGGCAAAGGCATTAATTTAGTTTGAACTGAATCATACATAATGGACGCGAGTTCTTCTTTGGTTAGATTACCGCTGCTTAAATCCGGACGGCCCACGTCCCCTATAAACAAAGTATCTCCGGTAAAAATGCAATATGGCTTACCGTTTTCATCTCTTAAAAGATAGCAGGTTGATTCCAGGGTATGACCCGGAGTATGTATTGCCTCTAAAGAAATATTACCGATATAAAATATCTCGCCATCCTTTGCAAGGTGAAATGGAAATTTAGCATTAGTGCTTGGGCCATAAACTATAGTCGCACCTGTTTGTTGACGAAGGTCTATATGTCCGCTCACGAAATCCGCATGAAAATGAGTTTCAAAAATATATTTGATGCTTGCATTCCGTTCCCTCGCAATATTTAGGTAAGATCCCGTGTCTCTCATTGGGTCTATTACTACCGCTTCTCCATTACTTTCTACAAAATAGGCCGCTTCGCTTAAACAACCGGTATAGATTTGCTGTATGTACATATTTATTACTTAACTAAAAAAATATTGCCTTATTTAAGCAAAGTTCTTAAATAAGGCAATGAAAATTAAAAAATATTCTACGGTTTTTCTAAAAACTCAAAAAACATTATCCAACCAGATTTTGCACAAACCTGTTGATTTCATCAATACGTTCTTCATTAATTGTATAAAAAATAAATTTCCCCTCGCGGACCGTATTCACAATTTCAGCCTTTCTCAGTATTGCAAGATGCTGAGAAGCAACAGATTGCTCAAGTCGCAATTGCACATAAAGTTCAGTAACGGTAATCCTCTTATGTTCGTCAATTGTTTTAAGAATCAATTGGCGAAGTTTATGATTAAGCGCTCGCAAAACCAACGCTGCTTTTTTAATTTTTAAATAATCCATATTCCTGAGAGCTTCGCTTTCATTAGAATTAGTATGCTCCAGGTGAGTTGGCGGGTGATTTTGGACAGTAGTATTCATTTCGAAAATGGTTTAAGTGATATTATAAATGATTTTAAACAAGAAATTATTTCTTCTTGTACAAAGGTAAGTATTGTAAATAAAAATAGTTTGTAATGAAATACTAAAATATAATTTTTCCTTTATCTATTTTTTTCAATCGAATAAAAATCTTTCATATAAAAAGGAATAGCAGAGAAGGTATTTACAAATTCATTTTTTTGATATTTATGCCAGGAAAATTCTCCTAAAATTTTTGAAGAAATCCGGCTTTCAATGAAATTGGAAACGGGAAAATGAGGGACTAGGTTTTTAAATTTTTGACTTCCTGATCCAAAAAAATAAATATCTTTATTTTCGATTATATCCTGGAAAGTATTTTCTGTTAAAACCATTGCTGATGGCGGAATCACCTCATTTAATTGATCGTCGAAAACTGCGGTAAATACTTCCATTCTCCTGGCATCAATCATCGGGCAATACAAAGCGTTTTTATCAGATAAATTTTCAATGTTTGAAAGCGCCATAACTTCTAATGTGTTAAGTAAAATAAGAGGAATATTTAATGCAAAACACAGCCCTTTTGCACTTGCCAAACCTACCCTTATACCGGTATAAGAACCTGGGCCACCGGTAACTCCTATAGCTTTTAAATCTTTTGGCTGAATGTCAAGTTCCTGTAAAATTTGATGAACGGCAGTATGTAAAAAGGAGGCGTGTTGTTTGGAATTGGAATTTTCTTTAGTTGCTATTAAATCAGGGCCATCACATAAATTCACAATAGCGGTCTCTGTTGAGGTGTGTATGTTTAAGAGGAAGTTCATTATAGATCGATTCAAATTGTTTTATTTGATGAAAATATTTTTTCTAATGCTGGTGCGGGCAGATAACGATCATCTTTTTCAGATAACTTTTTTAATAAATGATAAATATTCTCAAGGCCAATTTTTTCTGCCCATTCAAAAGGCCCAAACGGATAGTTAGTTCCTAATTTCATGGCCATGTCTATTTCTGTTTTGCTACTCACTTCTTCGCCCAATGCAAAAAAAGCTTCATTAACTATCATACTGATAACTCTTGCCGCTACAAGTCCTGGTTCATCTTTCACAACAATAATTTTTCGGTTCAGTCCTTTGAAAATCTTTCCAAAATCTTTTTGATTACTTGAAACTATCTCCCAAATTTCTCTTTGCAAAAAACCGGGCCACGCATTGAGTCTATTTACATTGAGAGGCATTTTTAAATCAGATAAAGTTTCAATTACAGAATTGATAAACACTGGTTTATCTTCAAATTGGCTAAAATCCAATAAACGCCATGACTCGGAAAGAATAAAAAAAGCCTCATATTTATTATATTCTTCCATTTTCGGAAGTTCTAAATTAAAAATCAATTCATTATCATTATCCGCATTTATAGTTTGTATCTCATTATACTGATCTTTATTTGCCAAAATAAAAATTCTCATTTTGAATTTTTTACAAAAATAGGTTTGTTAGTTGAAGGAAAGTTTTGCAACTTTAAACTCTTTAAAAAATATTAAGCATGAACAAAACCATTATCATCTCAGAGAAAGCACCTGCACCGATAGGTCCCTATAGCCAGGCAGTAAAAGTGGGTGGTTTACTATTTTTATCAGGACAGATAGCATTAATCCCAGGCACTTCTGAATTAAAGAATGGAAATATAACTGAAGAAACTGCGCAGGTTATGGTAAATCTGAAAGCAGTTTTACAGCAAGTGGGGTTAGGTTTTAACAATGTAGTTAAAACCACCATTTTTTTAAAAGAAATGAGTTTTTTTGCAGAAGTAAATGCGGAATATGGGAAATACTTTGATAAAGATTTTCCAGCAAGAGAGACTGTAGCGGTAAAGACTTTGCCTAAAGATGTGAATGTGGAAATAAGTATGATTGCTGCAGAATGAACGATGATTTGGAAGTAGAGAAAGAGAAATGAAAAAATTAGAAAAAAGAAATTAACTTAAAAAATTGAACAGACAAATAATCATAACAGCAAAAGCACATAATTATTTATCGGATACACTTCAGCGCAAAGGCTATTCGGTTCTATTTTCAGAAAAAATAAGTTATGATGATTTGAGCGCCATCATAAGCCAGGCCGAAGGCTTGATAGTTACTACACGTATGCCTATCGACAAACCGCTAATCGACAAAGCTACACGGCTAAAATGGATAGGCAGGCTCGGTAGTGGTATGGAATTGATTGATGTGGACTATGCTGAATCCAAAGGAATAAGGTGTGTAAGCAGCCCCGAAGGAAATCGGAATGCTGTAGCAGAACATGCACTGGGACTCATTCTGAATCTTACAAATAAAATAAGTTCCAGCTATGAAGAAATAAAAGACCACAAATGGATAAGAGATGCTAATCGGGGAACAGAACTGGAAGGAAAAACGATAGGTATTATCGGATATGGAAATACAGGATCGGCACTGTCAAAATTGCTGGCCTCTTTTAACATAACAGTTTTGGCTTACGATAAATATAAATTTGGTTTTGGCAGCGGATACATAAAAGAAGCTAATTTGGAACAAGTTTGCAGATATGCCGATGTGATCAGTTTGCATGTACCTCTTACCGGGGAAACCGGGCATTTGGCAAATGAGCATTTTTTTAATGCGCTGGAAAGATCTCCATTTTTTATTTCCACCTGCAGGGGCAAGGTGACGGATTCCTTTTCTTTGATAAACGCTTTAAAAAACAAAAAAATTTCAGGTGCAGGCCTGGATGTGCTGGAAAATGAAAAATTAGAAACCTATACTAAAGAAGAAACTCATAGATTAAACTGGTTGACATCGCAACCAAATGTAATTATAACACCTCACATAGCGGGCTATTCAAAGGAGGCATTATTTAAAATGGCAAAAATCCTTTTGGAAAAATTAGGATTGGAATAATTTTCAGGATTTCTTATATTTGTGTTTATACAACGTCTTAGTAAAAATAAGGCGTTGTATTTTTTTTCATTAAAATGTAAAGCTTTTTGCAAATAAAAAAAGGATGTTATGAGCCAGATAAATTACGTAAAAAAAGAAACATTTGAAAAAATGCAAGCCGAACTCCAGCATAAGAAAGGAGTAGAAAGACCTGCTGCTTCAAGAGCTATAGCGGAGGCGCGCGAAAAAGGCGACCTGAAAGAAAATGCAGAATATGACGCAGCCAAAGAAGCACAGGGAATACTTGAAGCTAAAATAAAACAACTGGAGAGCATCATTGCTACAGCGCGCATTGTAGATGAAAACGCCATTGATACAAGCAAAGTTTCCATACTTACGAAAGTTACACTCACTAACCTTTCGACAAAAAAAGAAATTACTTATCAAATCGTTTCTGAGAAAGAAGCGAATCTTAAAGAGAAAAAGATCTCGGCTTCTTCGCCTATTGGCAATGGTTTGCTCGGGAAAAAAGTGGGAGAAACTGCCGAAATAAAAGTACCTGCAGGAGTTATGAAATTTAAGGTGGAAAAAATAACGGCGTGATATATCAGGTGTTAGATAAAAAATTTTAAATGAAATGGTATGACGATATTCAGTAAAATAATTAATGGAGAAATCCCTTCCTTTAAAATTGCAGAAAACGAAAAGTTCTATGCGTTCTTAGATATAAATCCTTTGGTAGAAGGACACACACTGGTAATTCCTAAACTGGAAGTTGATAAATTTTTAGATATGCCGGATAATTATCTCTCAGAAATTTTATTATTTGCAAAGCCAATTGCCACAGCAATTGAAAAGTCTTTTCCGTGCAACCGCTGTGGGTTAAGCGTTGTAGGGCTTGAGGTTCCGCATGCTCACTTACATCTGATACCCATTAATAATATGAATGATATTAATTTCACTCGCAAAAAATTGTCTCCCACAATGGATGAATTGAAAAAAACCCAGGAGAAAATTTTGGAGGCGTTGAAAAGTTGATTTTGAAAAGCATTTTCAAAAGTTTACCCTCCCGAAAAGAAAACAAAAAAATTAATATTCTTCCTTATTACTTTTCATTTTATTTTTTACTCTTGCTTTAAAAATCAGAATAAAGAAGACTTTCATTCTTTTGCATAAAAATTATTCACTTCCTTTGCGAAAAATCCTTATTAATTATGTGGCAAGGACTGGCAAAGGTTGTTTTAAAAAAAAGGAGCCTTTTATTGACTTTATTATTTGCGGTAACTGTTGTAATGGCTTTTTTCGCAAGTAAGATAAAAATGAGCTATGAATTCTCAAAAGCCATTCCGGTTAATAACCCAAAATACCAGGAATATCTATCATTTAAGAAAAAATTTGGAGATGATGGAAATGTAATGGTAATAGGAGTACAAACAAAGGATTTCTTTACACTAAAATATTTTAAAGCCTTTAGGAATTTGAATAATGAACTGAAAAAAGTTCCTTATGTAGTAGACGTGTTGAGTGTTTCCAATGCAGTTAATCTTTTAAAAGATACTACTACGCATAGATTAGATGCGATACCTGTTTTCCCAAATAATATAAACACACAACAACAAATAGACAGCAGCCAAAAAATATTTTATTCGCTTCCTTTTTACAAAACACTATTGTATAATCCGGCTACAGATGCATACCTGTTAGTAGTAAGGATCAATAAAAATATCCTTAATTCAAAAGGACGCACAAAAGTTATCAATAATATTTTGGACCTCACCAATAAATATACTTCTGAGACAAACATAAAAACTCACCTAAGCGGGTTACCATTAATTCGTACCGAAGTTGCAGACAGAATTGCACGGGAAATGAAATGGTTTATTATTGGCTCACTCGCACTTTCTGCTCTGATATTATTGTTGATGTTTCATTCCGTAAAAACAACTCTTTTGTCGTTGCTGGTGGTAATTATAGGAGTAATATGGAGTGTTGCTATCATGCAGCTATTCGGATTTAAGATCACATTACTTACTGCACTAATTCCACCACTGGTCGTTGTAATCGGGATTCCCAATTGTATCTATTTCTTAAATAAATACCATTCTTCTTATCAAAAAACAGGGAATAAAGAACAATCACTTATTGATATGGTGAGCAAGATGGGTGTGGTTACTTTGTTTTGCAATATCACGGCTGCCATAGGTTTAGCAGTTTTCGCTTTAACTCAGAGCGCTATTTTAAAAGAATTCGGTGAAGTCGCCGGTGTCAGTATTATGTTCATATTTGTGATTTCTTTTATTTTACTTCCTGGTGCTTTAAGCTATATGGCCGCACCTGGGAATAACCAATTAAAATATCTTGATGTAAAATTTTTTACCAGGTTACTATTAAGAATAGAGCGATGGGTTTTTAATCATAAAAGAATCGTTTATGCTTTTACGTTATTAGTAATCATATTTTCAGTTTTAGGAATGTTCAAATTAAAGACAGAAGGTTTTATCGTGGATGATTTACCAAAAACTGATAAGATTTATAGAGACCTTAAATTTTTTGAAAAGAACTTTAAGGGCGTAATGCCCCTGGAAATAGTAATTGATACTAAAAAAAGATTTGGTCTCGCCGGCGCGCGGATTTTACCGGTGTTAGTAAAAATGGATTCCCTTTCCGATTACGTAAAATCACAAAAAGAAATGAGCCGTCCTCTGTCGGTAGCTGAGGGAATCAAATTTGTAATGCAGGGGTTTTATGATGGCGACACGGCAAATTATGCGTTACCGAATTCATTTGACCTGGCTTTTATTAGCGATTATCTTCGCCCTCAAAAGGACACAGGATCAAAAAACACTCTTTCAAAACTACTTAACAGCTTTATAGATACCGCACGGGAAAGTACGCGAATGAGCATCAATATGGCTGATGTAGGAACAATTAAGCTCCCAATCATTCTTGACAGTTTGCGGAAGAGAACCAATCATCTTTTTGATACCACAAAATATAAAGTCACATTTACCGGCTCTACCATTACTTTCCTGGAAGGAAGTACCTATATTATCCACGGTTTAAAAGAAAGTTTGCTTTGGGCATTTTTATTTATTGCGCTTTGTATGTTGTATTTGTTCAGGTCTCTGCGAATATTAATTTGTTCATTAATTCCTAATATTATTCCATTAATTGTAACAGCCGGGATAATGGGATGGGTCGGTGTAAGGCTCAAACCTTCTACGGTACTCATTTTTAGCCTCGCTCTGGGAATAGCGATAGATGTCACGATCCGTTTCTTAGTCAATTACCGACAGGAACTTCCTTCCAATAATTATGATATAAGAAGTACAGTTTCCCAAACGATCAATCACACCGGATTGAGCATTATTTACACGTCTTTGGTATTGATAGCAGGATTTATTATTTTTTGTTTCAGTGGTTTCGGCGGTACACAATCTTTGGGCTGGCTCACTTCGATCACCTTGCTTACTGCTACTCTCACAAATCTTATTTTGTTACCAGTGTTACTTTTAGATTTTGCAAAAAAGAAAAAACATTTAAGTAATTAATCTAAAATAATAAATCGTTTGCCGTATATATTTAAACTAAAAAAACAATTTTGATGAAACATTTTTCAAAAAAGGAAATATAGTTTCAGGTTCTCTCTGATATTCTATTTACATCTGTGGCGAATCCTTATCTTTTGTATAAAATGCTTTTCCCTTCAAGGATTCTTGTTGTATTTTAAAATTTTGCGATCATGTAGAATAAATTCCTCATTTAATTAGATTTTAATTGTCAAATCCCCGTTGAAACTCTTTTTCTATCTATTAAAAAAAAGGGCATAAAACTTTCATGATACTTAGTCTAATAAAAAAAATTTATGAGATCAATATGGACAGGTGCTATCGGTTTCGGATTAGTAAATATTCCGGTAAAAATGTATAGCGCTACAGAATCAAGCAATCTCGATCTGGACATGCTCGATAAGAAAGATCAATCTCACATAAAGTTTATGCGGGTAAATGAAAATACGGGTAAAGAAGTAGCGTGGGAAAATATTGTAAAAGGATATAAATACCATGATGATTATGTGATTCTTAATGAAAAAGATTTTGAATTGGCAAGCGCTAAAAAAACCAAAACTATTGAAATCTCTGATTTTGTAAAAGAAGAAGAAATCAGCAGCCTCTATTATGAAACTCCTTATTATCTTGAACCGGATAAATCCGGAACAAGGCCTTATAAATTATTACTGGATGCGTTAAAGAAAACTAAGAAAGTAGGCGTCTCTACTTTTGTAATGAGAAATAAAGAAAGCCTTGCTATTTTAAGACCCGATAAAAATGTAATTGTTTTAAATAAAATAAGATTCGAGCAGGAAATAAGAAATCCCAACGATCTCGAACTTCCAAAAAATACAGAATTAAAACCTGCAGAATTAAAAATGGCTATCACTTTGATTGACCAGCTCACCGGGAAATTTGATATTTCTAAATACAAAGACACTTATAATGGTGAGCTTTTAAAATTGATAAAAGCAAAAGCAAGTGGTAAAAAAATAAAAGTTCCGGAAATGAAGGTAGTCCACAACAAAACCAAAGACCTGATGGAACAATTGAAAGCAAGCCTTGATGTAAAACGAAAAAAATCTGCATAATATGCCATTGACACTTTACAATAAAAAAAGAAATTTCAAAGAAACCGCTGAGCCTTTAGGTGAGATAAAAAAATCAATTTCGAAACTGATTTTTGTGGTACAGCGCCACAAAGCATCGCGATTGCATTACGATTTCAGATTAGAACTGGATGGTGTTTTAAAAAGCTGGGCTGTGCCCAAAGGGCCATCCATGAATCCCAAAGATAAAAGACTGGCGATGATGGTAGAAGACCATCCCTATGATTATAAAGATTTCGCAGGAGAGATTCCTGAAGGAAATTATGGCGCAGGCATCGTGGAAATTTGGGATAGTGGCACTTACGCCGATATAGAAAATTCCCAAAAAAAGGAGGCTGAAAAGAACCTGAGAACTGGTTTAAAATCCGGAGATTTTAAATTTCAATTGTTTGGCAAAAAATTAAAAGGTGAATTCGTTTTGGTGAAATTAAAAGGTAAAGAAGATAATAGCTGGCTGCTCATAAAGCACAATGACAAATACGCAGTGGATTCTGAATATAACAGTGAGACCCATACGCTAAAAAATTCGCCTATCAATAAATGGCTGAAAGAAAGCAAAAAGCCGGTTAAAAAAAAAGCCAGGTCAAAAGTTTGAGAACAACTGGTAAGGTGGATGACAAAAGCACTCAAAAAAAAATAAGCAATTTTATAAAGCCAATGCTTGCTAAAGAAACTGATAAAGCTTTTGATGATAAGAATTGGCTTTTTGAAATAAAATGGGATGGGTATCGTGCTATTTCAGAAATAAGAAAAAAAATTGTTTTACTGTATTCCCGCAATGGGCTTAATTTTCAGGATGCTTACCAGATAGTTGCAGATCAGCTAAAAAAAATAAACGCTGATGCAGTTCTGGACGGAGAAATTGTAGTTCTTGATGAAAAAGGAAGACCAGATTTTCAATTACTTCAACATTATTCAGAGAATCATGACAAGCCGATACAATATTGTGTTTTTGATTTACTGGAGCTTAATGGCCGCGATACTACCGGACTTCCTTTAGTTGACAGAAAAGAATTATTAAAAAAAATAATTCCTAAAAATGAAGTGATCAGATATTCTGATCATATTATTGAAAAGGGAAAATCTTTTTTTCATGTTTCAAAAGAAAAAGATTTGGAAGGGATCATGGCGAAAAAGATGAATTCAAAATATTATCCGGGCAAAAGATCTTCTGAATGGTTAAAAATAAAAAATCATAAAACGGCTGAAGCAATTATAGCAGGTTATACAGAACCTGAGGGCGCAAGAAAATATTTTGGTGCTTTGGTACTCGCTTCTAAAAAGGGGAATAAATTTACTTATATAGGACACACAGGTACTGGTTTTAATTATGAATCCCTGAAAGAAATGTATGAGCTGCTACAACCGCTTGTGCAAAAAGATTCCCCATTTGAGGAAAAAATAAAAACCAATTCTCAGGTAACCTGGGTAAAACCAAAATTACTTTGTGAAATAAAGTTTTCAGAAGTGACAGCAGATGGCAAATTTCGTCACCCGGTTTTTCTGCATCTTAGAAATGATAAAACCATCAATGAATTAAATATGGATAATATTAAAAAACCAAAACCTTCTTCATCCAGGAAAATTGGAGGAGACAAAAAAGAAAAAAGAACCGTTTCGAAAAAGACATCTGTCAAGGAAAAAGAGTCGTCGAAAGGTGGGGATAAAATCTACCAATTTGGTAAAACAGAGATAAAGGTTTCCAATGCTGATAAAATTTATTTTCCTGAAGAAGGGATTACAAAAGGCAATGTTGTTGACTATTACATTTCTATGGCGGATTATATTCTCCCTTATCTGAAAGGTAGGCCTGAGTCCCTTTTGAGGAATCCAAATGGAATTAATGGACAAAGTTTTTTCCAAAAAGATGCTGCCGAAAATGCACCTTCTTATGTGAAAAATAAAAAAGTTCATTCGGAATCCAATGACAAGGAAATTAATTATATCATTTGTGACAATCTTCCAACACTTGTTTACTTAAATAATTTAGGATGTATAGAAATGAATCCATGGCATTCTACCACTAAATCACTGGATAAACCCGATTACCTGATAATTGATATTGATCCTTCTGAAAAAAATACTTTTGACCAGGTGATAGAAGCAGCGCTTACAGTAAAAAAGATTTTGGATAAAGCTGGTGCCCCATCTTTTTGCAAAACATCGGGGGCGACCGGAATACACGTGTATGTGCCCACCGGAAAAAAATACACTTTTGAGCAAGTAAAAGATTTTGCATATCTCGTTTGCATGATAGCACAGGAAGAATTGAAAGATTTTACTACATTAGAAAGGAGTATTTCCAAACGCAGTAAAAAACACATTTACATGGATTATTTACAAAACCGCACTGGGCAAACAATTGCCTCAGTTTATAGCCTGCGCCCAAAGCCTGGAGCAACAGTTTCTACCCCTCTATTATGGAAAGAAGTAAAAAAAGGATTATCACCAAAAGATTTTACGATTCATAATTCTTTAAAACGCACCAAAAAAATGGGTGATATTTTTAAAGGCGTTTTAGGTAAAGGGATTGATTTAAAAAAATGCCTTGAAAAATTACAAAATAGTCAGTAACCTATTTATTTAATAATGAATATATCGCGGTGTCTTCAAATTTCCCATTAAAGAAAAGATCTTCTTTAAAATAAGCTTCTCTAACAAAACCTGCACTTTCCAAAATTTTTGCTAAGGCCGTATTTAGAGGTGTTATGCGACCTTCTATACTATGTAATTTCAATTCATTAAAACCAAACTTTATTATTTTTAAAATTGCTTCTTTTGTGAGCCCTTTTCTCCAATACTCAGGAAGCAGCATATAACCGATTTCAGCGCGATAATGCTCTTTTATTAATCGCCAAAGCCCAATGGTTCCTATTAGTTTTTTAGGTTCATCTTTCAATGCCATCGCCCAAGTAATTCCGGAATTAGTATCGAGCGAATCATTTATCATTCTTATAAGATCTTTCGCTTCATTGATTGAAATCATTCGATTTGTGCCAATATGTTTCATTACATCTTTATCTGCACGGAGTTTAAAAAGCTGTGCAGTATCGTCATCGTTTATCTTTCTTAAGATAAGCCTTTCAGTTTTAAGTTCAGGAAAAGGATTGAAGTTTACTTCAAGCATATTTTTATAATTCAATGATAAAAAATGAAGACAATAATAATATTATCGGTTTATTCAAATGTTGTTCGTGGAAAACAAATTTTTAAGATTCCCGTTTCTCAGGAAATTTTTGGTAAAGCGGATGGCTTTATTCTATCAACTTTCCAACTCTCCCATTTCCTGCCAAATAAACGGCATTTCCTTTTTTCGCCTTGCGGCAAACATTGAAACTTTCTTTACTTATATTTTCCCAATTCATTCCATTATCTTCTGAAATATCCACTCCATTTAATCCGCAAGTGATCCATGTATTTTTATATAAATATTCCACACAACTTCTGTATCCGGTTGGCGGAGTTTTTGGTGTAACCCATGTCAAACCTCCGTCCGTTGTAATCACGCAATTTTTATCTGTATCATTTTTTTTCATAAAATCTCCTCCTACAACAACCATGGTTTTACTATTTTTTACAGCTATAGAATTAGCGCCCGTACTTCCTTTTCCCTGGAGAATAGGGATATTTATTTTCTTATCGCGGATAAATATATTAGAACTTAATCCGCCTGAAACAAAAACCGCTTCCGCTTTATTTAGTTTCCTGATATTGGTACCGCTACTCGCAAAACAAGCCTCACCACTATCAGCAATAGGTTCATTTTGCAGAGGAATGCCGCGCCATGTTTTTCCTCCGTCAAAAGTTCTTCCAATAAAAAAACGATTGTTGATAGGATCGCCGATTACTATCCCACTTTGAATATTCCAGAATTCCATGGCATCCAGAAACATTCCTTTGGTATTATCTTCAAGAACCACGTTCCAGTTTTCACCACCATCTGAAGTTCTTAAAATGAAGGCAGGTTCAGCAACAGCCATGATTACAGCCGCTTTTTTATCGAATGCTTCTATATCCCTGAAATCTGATTTTTCAAAACCTTTTACTATCATCCATTTCCAGGTTTTGCCGCCATCCAAACTTTTTCCTACAGTTCCATTGCTACCGCTTACCCAAAGAATATTATTATCAACTACGCTCAGTCCACGAAAAGAAGAATGAATACTGTCTATAAGAATTTGAATTTTTTGGGCAGACAAATTTTGTGCAAAAAGAAAAATAAAAGAAAAATACAATAATTTTTTCATCGGAGAATAGATATTGTTTATAAAAAATCTATTCAAATATAAACACGAGTAGCTAAATAATTCAAATGATTTATCAAACGTAAGATGAATTGCGCTTCGCACTAAAAACAGCAATTATACGGAGAGGATTCTCCTAAGAAGGTTTTTCTTTTTGGATGTTGATTCAGAATTATTTTCGTCGCTGTCTTCGCTTTTTTTTGCAATAAACTGAGTAATCCCAAATTGCAAAGCAGTCCCTAATGCTTTTTTTACTAATCCTGCAGATTTCCCGACAACTAACTTCCTTGAAAAATAGCCTGCTCCCAGGCCAACTGCAATCTTTAAAAGATTATGTTTTAAAGGTGTGGATTCCTGCACTTCGTGGAGTGTATTTCTAAGAATATTCGCAGGCTTTAAATCTTCAAGAAGCAGATGAAAATGATCTTTCATATCTTCTTCTATCAATACTCTTTTTCTTTCCAGTCTTTTGATAGCAATAGAAAGATCCCTAGTAGTTAAAATCTCTTCAGATTTTTTTTCTGCAGTATCATAATTATTCATTCTCCGAAAATTTATCGTCCTGTGTTAAATCTAATAATTCCTTCACGACCTTATTGCTTACAGATGGTTTAACAAATTTGTTTCTGCCCGAATATAATATAAATCCGATGATAATATAAACGCCAGCCACTATAAAAAATCCGAGATATAATTTTCCCAGCCATGCACCTATTAATAAAGCAAAACCAATTGTAAAGCAAAAAAGGATCAGGGATAAAACCAGAATTAAAATAATTAAAATAATTAAATCGGATAATGCCCCTGAAGCCTTATTTATAATTTTTAATTTTAAAAGCTCTAACCTTAATTCCACATAATCTTTCAGTTTATCAAAAAATTCCTCTACACCGGTTTTATTATTATCCATTTTTATTAATTTTTTCCCTGGCAAATTTTTCAAAACATTCGAAAAATAAGTAATTCTACGAATTGATCGGGGAAGGATTTCTAACATCATTTTTCATGGCATTTGCTTTTTCCTTTGCCTGGATTACCATGTCTTTTCCCATATCTTTTCCTTCTGAAACAAGATGAGATAATTTTTCTTTTGCAGCATCATATTTATCGGAAATGGTTTCGGCAAATTCATTGTATTTACTTTTTACATTACCAGCCATATCTGATCCTTTTTCGGCTATTTTTCTTCTTGTCTCGGTTCCTTTATCGGGAGCGAATAAAATACCTAAAACAATACCTGCTGCGGCCCCTGCTAATACGCTTGCTAATACTTTTCCTGAACTCATAATTTTAATTTTTTAATTTTTAAAAATAATTGATGCAAAATACAATAAGTAAAGATAAAATACATTGCCAATAATATATAATATAAAAGAAAATCCTGTAACGCTTTAACATACTTCGTTTTATCAATTACTTACATTTACTACAGAATAAATTACAAAAATAATGAGGAAGAATTTACCCAAAATGAGGAAGAGTTTTATAGGAAATTCGGGGTGTTCTTTATTCTACAGAACCCATATGATTCTTTATCGACTTTTCATAGTTTAATATTTTGGCATAATATTTTAGTTATAAAATCATCTCCCTCGATTTATCACCGGTTCCCAAAATCCATTCTAAAATAATGAAGAACAATAAAAATCAATCCGATAAAAATAAAAAAAGATCCGCTCTTTCTCATTTTTTCACCCGATTTTCAATGGCTTTTACAAAAGCTGCAGGAAGCAGCATTAGTCAGGCAAAATGAACAAAGTAAAAAAGCAAAGACGGAAAATAAAAAAACCATATTCAGTATTAAACTCAATTTATGAATCAATTAAAATTAAAAACGCACCTGCCATTAGCAATAATAGTAACCTTTTATCTGAGTAGTTGCCGTGCAATAGGTGGTATTTTTAAGGCTGGAATATGGGTGGGAATTATTGGAGTTGTGATTATCATAGCGATTATACTTTTAATTATCTCTAAAATGAAAAAATAGGTTAAAATAGAAAAATTCCACCCAATAGTTCATTATCGTAAGTACTTTTATTAATCTTTTATTTAATGGAGCAGAGGAAATATTTATCTAAATCAGAATTATAATTCTATAAGAGGAACCTAAATAAATTACTCTCTTTTTGAACACCTGGTAACCCAAAGAATTAATGATAAAAAATTTTTTAAATAAAATATCCAACAGAACAAGACTTGGTTTTTTTGCTGCCCTCTTTCTTTTATTCCTTTCTTATATTCTTACTTATATATCTACACGAAAAGTAATTATACAGGATTATTGGATCAACCATACCAATGAAGTAATACATGGTCTTGATAATATTAACGGCTTCATCAACCAGGCTGAATCCGCTTTCAGGGGATATCTTCTTTCTAATGATAAAAAAAATTTATTGGTTTATGATCAAAGTATCCGTAAAACAGACAGTTCCTTTGACAAACTTAGACTTTTCACTAAGGATAATAAAGTCCAGCAAAAAAACTTAGACACGTTGCATTATTTAATAGATCAAAAATTTTTATGGATCGAAGATGTAATATCCCAATATTCACATACCAATAAAGCAGCACCTTTCTTTTTAAATGAAAGCGAATTGAACCTTACATCTACAAATGATATTGGAAGCGAAATAATTAAAATGAAAGCTGAGGGAAAAACCGCGTGGGTGAAAAGATCAAAAATGGCCTCTGAATATTCCGGACTTATAGACATCCTGAATATTATTTCTATCATCATTGCCGCTTTGCTTACCTTTTATTCTCTTCTTGTATATAATAAAGAAAATAAGGCTAAACAAAAAGCTTCCAAAAAAGCGGATCAATACCGGGCACAATTACAAAGCAGAGTACAACAATTGGCTGAATTAAATACAGAATTAATAGAATTAAGAAGCCAGGAAAAATATGCGGTAACAGGTAGAATAGCACGTGTAATAGCTCATGAAGTTAGAAATCCATTAACTAATATCAATCTTGCTACAGAACAATTGAAATCTGAAATGGAAGGAGCTCAAAATTCAGATATGTTATTTACTATGATTGCCCGTAATTCTGAAAGAATAAATCAATTGGTTAGCGATCTTCTTTCCAGTACCAGAGTGACAGAGCTTACTTTTTCAAAAGTTCCTATCAATCATGTTTTAGATGAAAGCCTTCAATTAGCAAAAGACAGAATAGCTTTAAACCAAATACAGGTGATAAAAAATTATGATACTGAAATTTGCCCTATCTCTATAGATGTAGATAAAGTAAAAATAGCTTTCTTGAATATTATTATAAATGCTATTGAGGCGATGGATAGAAATGGCATTTTAGAAATAACTACTTCCAAAAAAGAAAGCCGTTGCATTGTAAAAATTTCAGATAATGGAAGAGGGATGTCAAAAGAAGAAACAGCCCGGTTATTTGAGCCTTACTTTACTACAAAAGAAAAAGGAAACGGTCTTGGGCTTGCCAATACTCAAAATATAATTTTGGGACACAAAGGAAGTATTTCGGCAGAAAGCGAGCCCGGGAGAGGAACCATGTTTACTATTACTTTTATAATTTAGAAATTCCCTTCTTTTTTAATCTTATGATTTCTTTCTGACTTTTAATTTTGAAAGCTGTTGCAGTTTTTTGTAAAGTTTATTTTTCTCAGAATAAGAAGTATCATCGCCCATCAAAATTCCCCAGGGTTTCAGGCTGTCAATATGATCGCATATTATTTTTATAAATGCTACAGCAGGCACTGATAAAAATAATCCTGAAATACCGGTTAATGCACCTCCTATCACAATTCCCAATATAGAAATAAGTGCGTTTATACGTAACCGTGATGCGACAACCCGTGGCACCAGAAAATTGGTATCTATAATATGAATTCCATAAAAAATGATAATAATCCATAAAATATCACTTGTATGGTCAGATGTAGTTAAAGTAACCAATACCGTAAAAAGAGTTGCTGTAAACATCCCTATATAAGGAATGAGGTTTAATACCGCTGCCAGAACTCCAAAAAAAATAGCATACTTTATTCCAAGTATTACGAGCCCGATAGAATTAGCTGAAGCCACAATAGCCATTTCAATCAGGAGGCCTACCATATAGCTGTGAATCATTATTTTGGATTTATTGATCACGCTTTGCAAATTTTCACTATGTTCCTTTTTGAAAACATTGAACAAAAAATTTCTGATATGCAAACGGTAATAAAGAAGTAAAAAAGTGTAGATAGGCATTAAAAACAAAACAAGCAAAGTATCAGTGATAGAAAAGAATGTAGTTTTAAGATATCCCGTTCCGGTCGCTTTTAACTTATCGGCCTGTTGTGTTATATATTGATTTTGTTCAGAAAATGAAACGTCGAATTTTGTTTTTATCCATTTTTGTACAGCTATGATATGTTCATTCAAATGTTGTTTTATAGATGGCACGTCCTGTAAAAAACCTACTATCTGGCTGCTCAAAAAATAAATAATACCAGCAACCACACCAATGGCCAGTAAAATGGCAATACCAATCGAGATTACTTTATTTATCTTCTTTGATTCCAGGAAACTTACAATAGGAAGAAGAAGTACCGTCAGCAACACAGCAAATGCAAATGGAATCAAAATACTTTGGGCTATATTGATGAAAAAACATATAAAAAAAATTACCAGGAACTGGAATCCCAATTTTACATAAGTGGGAGATTGATTATTAATTAGCATGGTTACAAAGTTAAATACGCTAAAAAAACCTCATACCATTAAAAGTATGAGGTTTTATGAGCGCCAGGAAAATAAACTACAAGCCCTGGATCCATTTTATCACTTCGTCTTTTGTTTTTCCAAGCTTTTGTTGCAAACGGCCAACAAATTCATCGTCTTTTCCATCCTCACGTTTCAAATCATCATCTGTTAAATCCCCGTATGCCTGTTTCATTTTCCCTTTTACTTCGTTCCAGTTTCCTTTTAATTTTAATTTCCAGTCATCCATAGCTATTAAATGTTTAATGGTGAAAAAATAATTTTAATTTCTCTTTTTTGATTCTATCAGGATGCCCTTCTTATAACTCCAAGAATGATGGCAATGATGGCAATTACTAATAAAATATGGATAAGACCCCCTGTATAAAATCCTCCAAGGAAAGAGATAGCCCAGATTATTATTAGAATTACTGCGATTACATACAATAAGTTTCCCATTGTTTTTGATTTTTAGGTTAAAAATTGAAATGATATATAGATATATGTTTTACAAAAAAATAAATATTCCGACCTTTCTCTCTGAATTTAATAATTTTCTGACTATGATCTTCTAATCACGCCAAGAATTATGGCTATCACAGCAATTATCAGCAGTAAATGAATCAATGCGCCTGCCACATGATAAACTAAAAAAGATATTACCCAAATGATGATCAATATTACCGCGATGATGAATAAAAGGGCTCTCATTTTTTAATGTTTATAATTAAAAGATTACAAAATCCATTTTATTTATAATTACACAAAACTTTGCCAAAATATTCCCATTTTAAAAAATTAGATAATCAGTTATTAAAAATTATCAGCGTTTTTTATTTGGATTATTTAGATATGCCACCATGTGCAAGACCATTGATATATCTACCTTCCAGCCTTAGAAGTGAGGAGTATAAGAAAGCTAATATCGCTCTATTTATATGCAGAAAATTTATGAGTAAATATTAAATTAGAAAAGCTATATAAATAATTGAATCATTGGTAGAATTGTGGAATTACTTCTACAAAATGCCCATGATTTAAAAAAACATCCCGTTATCAAAATATTGGATCTGAAAGATAAAAATGCCAATTCTTTGGCAAATGATTTGTTACCTTTTGAGCTAATTTTATTTTATTATTCTTCCATTGATTTAGCAGATGAGTATCAAAAAAATATTTTCTTCCATATTTTTATATATTAAACAGGTTTTCAAAGAATTCTCTGCTGATAATATTTTAAAATACAGCGCTTCATTGGCATATTATACGGTTTTTTCAATTGCTCCATTACTCGTAATTGTAAGTGCTTTGCTGGGATTTTTTTTTGGTAAAGATGCCATGGAAGGTCAAATTTATCATCAATTAAATCATTTAGTAGGTAGCCTTGCGGCAATGCAAATTCAGGATACCATTAAAAATATTCATCTTAATGCCAGCAATTTTCTGGCAAGTATTGTTAGCGTAATCATCTTGTTAATTGGTGCTACAAGCATTTTTGGAGAAATACAGGATTCATTGAACAAAATATGGGGACTGAAAATAAAATCAAAAAAAGTATGGTGGAAATTAATTCTTACCAGACTTTTATCATTTTCCCTGATACTTAGTATTGGGGTTATCATGATAGTTTCGTTATTGCTGAATGCATTGATAAATGCTTTTGGGAAATTAATATCAGAATATCTTAAAAATTACAGCGCTTATTTTATTGAGACCACAGAAGCAGTGTTGTCTTTTTTTATTACCGGGATTTTATTTTCTCTAATTTTTAAAATCTTGCCCGATGCAAAAATCAAGTGGAAAGATGTTTTATTGGGAGGCTTTGTTACTGCTATGTTTTTTACCATTGGAAAAATGGGAATAGGATATTATCTCGGTAAAAGCAATTTATCCTCTTTGTACGGCGCTGCTGGTTCCATCATTATTTTTATGGTATGGGTTTATTATAGTGCAATTATTCTTTATATCGGCGCAGAATTTACTAAAGTGCAGGCAAAACTATATGGCGAAAACATAATTCCTAACGAATATGCTGAATGGGCGGGTGTAGAAGAAAAACAATTTCATAGCCTGAATAAAAACAAAGATTTACATTAACTTTGGACAGCCTAGTGCTTATTACTACACAAATATGAATAAAAGAATACTAATTATTGACGATGATTTTGATATGTGCGCCTTATTAAGTCGCTTTCTTGAAAAAAAAGGGTACGCTACAGAAGTGGCTCATAATGGTTCAAAAGGGATCGCTAAATTTAATGAATTCCACTTTGACATTGTACTTTGCGATTTCAGGCTTGGTGATAAAGACGGAAAGACTGTTTTATTGAAAATAAAAGAGGCTAACCCAAAAACTTTTGTTATCATCATAACGGGATATTCTGATATAAAAATTGCAGTAGATGTTATTAAGCTTGGCGCATTTGATTATATAACCAAACCGCTTATACCAGATGAGGTGGTAAATGTAATTGAAAAAGCATT
>Ga0307372_10001603_pt1 | contig 39015 bp, 37 predicted proteins | sample OX1MG_FD_202533 | JGI IMG/M metagenome (GOLD analysis project Ga0307372, IMG submission 202533) | Soil microbial communities from Risofladan, Vaasa, Finland - OX-1 | ecosystem: Environmental > Terrestrial > Soil > Coastal area > Acid sulfate soil | place: Finland: Risofladan, Vaasa | collected...
GCGCGCCGGGATGGTGGATCATTTTGGGTTCGAAGTACCAAGGGATGAGGAAGGCCCCGAATTGCTAACTCTCTCCCCCAAAACTGGGGGGGAGGGAGTACGATCGGCGCCTCAGAAACTGGGGGGAGGGAGTCCGAGCGCCGCCTCAGAATGACAAAACGGACGTCCCTAGGTCTCCTCGATCGGCTCTTTGATTATCTCCTCCTCGATCACCCGCTCTTCGGGCGGACGGATGTTGCGGAAGAAGAAGTAGTAGAGCGTGGTATTGAGACCCATCAGCACTGCCGCGATCTCCAGCGGCAGCGACAGCGCGATATGCTGCATCATCACGCCGGCGAAATAAGGGCTTATCGAGCCGGTCGCATTGACCGGGAAATTGGCCAGTCCGGCCGCACTGGCGCGCTCGTCCGGCCGCACCACGCCCATCAGGTAGGACTGGCGCACCGGCAGCCCCAGGGTGTTGAAGATGGTGCGGACGGCGAATACGACGGCCGCCAGTCCGAAGGTCGGCATCACGGCGAGCACGAACAGCAGCACCACCGAAATCGACCTGGTCCAGACCACCGTGCTGACCGCGCCCAGCCGGCGCGCCAGACGGCCGGCCATCAGGTAGGGCAGGGCAGCCGTCAGGTTGATGAAGAAGAACAGCGTGCCGAGGGTGCCGGCGCCGACGCCGTAGCGCCGATAGAACCAGTAGACCACGAATGGCCCGAGCATCCCGACCGCCAGCCCCTGGATCGAACTGGTCACCATGAAGCGCACGATCAAACGCCACGACTCGCGCGAGATCGCCAGGCCGAATGGACGCCGGGGGGCGGGCGGCTGCGGATGACGGCCGTGCGGCCGCGGCTCGGGACGGGCGGGATAGCGATGGGTCTCGCGCACCGGCACGATGACCAGCGCCATCGCGACGCCGATCACCGCGGTCGCCGCGAACAGCACCCGATAGCCTTCGATCACGGTGGTGCCGCCCAACCGATGCATCAGTTGCGGCGCATGGGCGAGCAGCGAGCCGGCTGCGCTCGCGATCACGCCGACGAACGACAGCGCGCCGAAGATCGTGGTGCGCTGATGGTCGGCGGCCTGCTCGGCGATCAGTGCCTGCTCGGCCGGGTAGTACGGTCCCCAGGCGCCGCCGCTGCCGATACCGCCGCCGCGTCCGATGGTGCCCAGCGCAGCGCCCGCCACCAGCACGATAAAGTTGCTCGAGAGCGCGAATACCACGCCGCCCCCGGCCGTCATCAGCGAAATCACGATCAACAGGGTCTTGCGGCCGAAGCGATCGGATAACACGCCGATCGCGGCGACCAGCACCGCGCTGGTCGCGGCCGAGGCCGCGAACAGGATGCCGAGATGCTCGGCGTCGTAGCCCAGGATCGACAGGTAGAGCGGCACGATGATCAGCAGGTAGCCCTGGGCGAGACTTCTCAGCGCGCGCCCCGCCAGCAGATACATCAGGTCGCGGTTGAGCCACCGCGGCCGCCACCAGCTCGGAGCCGGCTGCGGGACGGGCGATGCGTCAGCTTTCAAGTTGAGGCGTCCGAACATGTGGCAGTCGCAGGCGGCGAATGGCGAGCCTTAGTGCGCTCCACCGCCGGCTCCGGTAGGAGACCGTTTGAAGAACACGAACCACGGGATCAGCAGCGCCATCGCGATCGCCAGGATCCGGTAGACGTCGTTGTAGGCCAGCAGCAGCGCCTGCGCCTGGATCGTCGAGTAGATCATGCCGAGACCCTGCTGATGGCCGGCGGTGAGGCCCGGGATGACGTTCATGTGGATACCGCCCGGCACGGTCGGCATCCGCTTCGACATCTGCCACGCATCGAAGACCGAGAAATGCTGTACCAGGTAGCTCTGATGCACCTGCTGGCGCGCGGTCAGCAGATTACTCATCATCGAGATTCCGATCGCGGCGCCGGTATTGCGCATCATATTGTACAGACTCGCGGCGTAGCCCATCCGCTCGCGCGAGACGCACGATACCGCCGCGGCCGACAGCGTCGGCCAGCCCAGCGATCCGCAGCCGAACAACATTACCGGCCACAGGATCGATTGCATGCTGACCTGCAGATCCCACCCCGCCATCAGCCAGGTGGCGTAGGAGGCCAGCATGAAGCCGACGCCCATCAGCGGCCGGGTATCGAAGCCGTAACGCGAGAGTTGCCCGAGCATCAGCATGCACACGGCCGCGGCGAGGCCGCGCGGCAGCACCGCCAGGCCGGCCTTCCACGCTGTGTAGCCGAGCAGCTCCTGCAGGAACAGCGGATTGAGGAGATTGACGCCGTAGAAGGTCGCCACCATCACGCACACGATGGTGACCGCCAGCGTGAACTCGCGATAGCTGAAAATCCGCAGGTCGAGAATCGGCTCCGGGTAGCGCAGCTCATGCCAGATCAGCGTGACCATCGCGGCCGCCGATAAGAAGCTGAAGTAGCAGACCCACGGCGCCGAGAACCAATCGGAACGCTGTCCGCGATCGAGCACGATTTGCAGCAGCCCCAGCGCCGCCATCAGCAGCCCGATTCCGAGCCAGTCGATACGGCCCTGGCCCTTGCGCCTCAGGTACGGCGGATCATGGACGAAGATAAAGACCATGATCGCGGCCAGCGTGCCGATCGGCAGATTGATATAGAAGTTCCAGCGCCAGTTCAGATTGTCGGTGATCCAGCCGCCCAGCGTCGGCCCCAGGATCGGCGCCGTGATTAGCCCCAGCCCCCAGGTCGCCATCGCCATCGCCTGCTCGTTGGGCGGAAAGGTTTCCATCAGGATGGCCTGCGAGGAGGGAATCATGGCGGCGCCCGCGACCCCCTGGATCAGGCGGAAGATAACCATCTGGGTGAGGCTCTGGGAGATCCCGCACAGCGCCGAAGCGGCCACGAAGGCCATCACCGAAAACATGAAGTAGCGCTTGCGGCCGAAGCGCGCCGAGATCCAGCCGGTCATCGGCAGCGTGACGCCGTTGGAGACCAGGTAGCTGGTCAGCACCCAGGTGATCTCGTCGACGCTGGCGCTGAAGCTGCCCTGCATATGGGGCAGCGCGACGTTGATGATCGAGGTGTCGAGGATCTCGAGCGTCGCTCCCAGCATGACCGCGAGCGCGATCAGCCATTTATGCTTGTGCCCGGCATCGGCCGGTGAGGAAGTGGTCAGCGACGGCGCGGCCATTAGTGCGTCGAATATAGCAGACGCGGGCCCCGCGCCTGCACCGGATCGGCGAGTATCAAGCCGCAGAGATTTTCTGTTAACTGATGCGCGGGAGGGACCGCTTCATGGCTTCAGCGGCTCACGTTCAGAGCTCGATCCCGCTGGTCGATATCGCGCCATTCCTCGCTGGCGACCGGGCCGACCAGCAACGGGTGGCCGCGGCGGTCGACCAGGCCTGCCGCGACCTCGGCTTCCTGATCATCACCGGCCACGGCGTGCATCGCGAGACGCTGAGCAACGTGCAGCGCGCCTTCCGTGGATTTTTTGCCCTTCCCGAGAGCGACAAGCACCGCTACGCGGTGACCCCCGATCGCTACCGCGGCTACGTCCCCTGCGCCGCCGAGACCTTTGCCCAATCGCTCGGCCGGGAGACCCCGCCGGACTTGCGCGAGAGTTACGTGGTCGGCCCGGTCGATACGCCGAGCGACGAGTATCACCGCGGGCCGCAGGGCAGCCGTTATTTCACGCCCAATCTATGGCCCGCTGAGCCGGCCACGGTGCGCCCGGCGGCCGCGGAGTTCTATCGCGAACTGGAACGGGTCGCGGGCACGATGATGCGGATTTTCGCGCTGGGACTGGGACTGCCGGAACAGTTCTTCGCCGACAAGATCGACCGCCACATCACCATCCTCGGCGTCATGTACTATCCGCCGGTCGCGCGCCAACCTGAGGCCGGGCAGCTCAGGAGCGGCGAACATACCGATTACGGCAGCCTGACGATGGTCTACACCGACACCGACGCGGGCGGTATCGAGGTGCTGACCCCGGAGCGGCGATGGCTGCGGGTGCCCTACGTGCCCGACGCCTTTATCGTCAACCTGGGCGATCTGATGGCCGAGTGGACCAACGATCGCTGGGTCTCGACGCTCCATCGGGTCGGGCTGCCGGAGCCTCACGAGCTGCACCGGGATCGCCTGTCGGTGATCTTCTTTCATCAGCCGAACTACGACGCGGTCATCGAGTGCCTGCCGACCTGTAGCGGAGCGGGCAATCCGCCGCGCTATTCGCGCACCACCTCGGGGGCCCATCGCGAGGCCAAGATCGAGAAGCATCGCGCGGCGCAGAGCAGCGCCGCCTGAGCGCGGCACGTCGCTCAGTTCGGGACCATCGCCAGCACGCGCGCCGGACTGCCGCTGCCCTGCACGATCTTCAGCGGCGCGGCGATTACGATCGCGCCGCTGGCCGGCAGTTGATCGAGATTGCACAGACTCGCCAGGCCGTACCTGCCCGCGCCGTGCATGATCGCATGGTTGGAGAAGGGCGGATCGAAAGCGCCGGATTGGCCCGCATCGGTGCCGACGGTTTCCACTCCGACGCCTAACACCTCGCGAGCGTTGGCCAGCATCCGCGAGGTTGCGGTCTGCCAGCCCGGCGTATGCGGTCCGTCGTCGGCCATATTCAAGAACGCCGCGCCGCTCTTTTTGCTCCAGTCGGTGCGCAGCAGCACCCACGACGCTGCTGGTATCCGGCCGTGCTCGCGCTCCCATTGGAGGATATGATCCGGCGTCACCAGGAAATCGGGATTCGCCGCCGCCTCGCGCGCGAAGTCGAGCACGCAGGCCGGCCCGACGAAGCGCCGCGGCTCGATCGTGTCGCAGGCGTTGTGCGGCAGATCCTTGCCCGTCACCCAGTGAATCGGCGCGTCGAAGTGGGTGCCGGTATGCTCGCCGATCTTCAGCACGTTCGAATAGGCGTAGGGCGCGCCCGGGTCGTACTGCGAATGAACCTCAATCGACGGCAGCGGGGTTTGCGTGAACTGGGGCGGCAGCGGAATCACCGGCGTAGCAGCCGACAGCGGTTGAGTGAGATCAACGATCCTGACGCGGCCACTGGCCAGCTCGTTGAGCAGCATCGGTAGGGCCTGGGACATCGAAGGATACCTCGCGGTTTTCTATAGCGTGTCGGGCGGTCGGATTGGAAACCGCGGCTGACGGGGCGCAAGCGTCGCGCCCGGTCAATTCGCGGCTGAGAACCGCACCCGACGCGCCGAAATCGACGCCGATCCGAAAATTCCCCATTTAACCCGATTTTTTCTGACTAATCAGTAATAGATGTGTCAAAGCGTGTCATAGCTTGATGCAATTTTATGCTTTATTCCGCCGCGGCCGGGCTTTAGCGCCGACCCCATGTTGACAACTTGTCAACTTCCGTACATTGGTGCTGCGCAGACTTGATTGCGGCGCTGGCGACGGCAGGCCAGCCGGTTCTTCCGGAACGGCCACCGCAGCGAAGCTTGCGCCAAGCACAGGCATTGGCGCGGCGCCCGAGGTGCGGGCGGCGCGGCCGAGGGGGAGTTTTATGCATCGGTTAGTGAAGGTTCTGGTTAGCGCGCTCGAACTGATTTCCGATGAAAAGCACTGGGCCAAGGGAGCGGGGGCGGTGGATGGCAGCGGGGCGCCGGTCAAGACCAGCGACCGGCGCGCGGTCGCGTGGTGCGCGGTCGGCGCCCTGGAGCGTGCCGCGGGCGACGACAACGAGCTGTTCGAGAGCGCCCTGGTGTTCCTGCAAAAGGCCAGTTTACAGCTATTTAGATGCGATCCGGCGGTGATCAATGACCGCACGAATCACGGCGGGCTGGTCGAGCTGTATACCCTGGCGATTCAGCTCGCGAGCCGCGAGCGCCAATACTGGCGGGCCGGACGGACTGCCAGCTCGCGGCGGCGCGCCGCGGGCGACGGCGGCTACGCCCAGGGGCAGCTGCGGCTGGTGGCGACGCTGGCCGACGTGCGCGAGGCGATTTGATCGCGCGCGGGACCGCTGCGGCGCTGCGCGCGACGCCAAGGCCGGCGCCGGCCTCGGCATGCGCGGGAGCGCGCCGGCGCGGCCTGCCAACGGCCGCCCGGCATCGCCCGGTAGTTGACTGGTTGTCACATCGGCGCAACCATGTGCACGGTCGTGGCGAGATGGAGCGAGGCGGAGCGAGGGGGAGCGAGGCGGAGAACGATCGATGGATAGTGAGTACGACGATCTCGCCGAGCACCTGATGACGGCGCTGGTCCTGACCCTGGCGCATGATCTGGCGTTCGAAAGCCGGCGCAAGGGCGTCAGCGGACGCGACTATATCGGCGACGCGGTGGAGCTTATCCTGCAGACCCGGCCGCGAATCCTCGAACTGCTGCGCTGCCGTCGCGCGGCGTCGCGCAGCGTCGCCGGCGTGGCGAGCGACAAGCCCGGCCGCACCGGACTTCCGGAGGGTCGACTTCCGGAGGGTCGACTTCCGGAGGGTCGACTTCCGGAGGGTCACTGATGAGCCTGGCGCCCGGCGCGCGACCCGACGATGGCGCGCAACTGCAGGGTCTTCGCTGGCCGGCGGGTTTACGGCGCCGCCGCGACTATGCCGGCATCGTCGAAGTCGAGGCGGGCGGGTTCAACCCGATGAACCGCGGCCACCGGTGCGATCGCGGGAAAGGGGCTGCGATTGGAAGCCTGCGGGCCGAGGCCGAGAAAATCCTTGACCCGGATCGCCCCGCGTTCATCGGGCACGCCCGAGGTCATGCGCGACAGGACCTTGGTCAGCCGTGCCATCGGCTCGCCTTCGAGCACCAGCGCCTGCACGCGCACCTCGCCGCCGTCGACGGTTTCGAGATAGGGATAGGCAAAGGGTTCGCCGGCCCTGACGAAACCGGCGGTGAGATAGGAGACGGTGCGATCGACCGGGCCGACCACCATGTAGACCAGCGCGGCGCGCGGCTGCTGACGGTTGGCCGCCACCGCCGCGCCGCACCATACCAGGCTGCCGGCGCCCGGCGCGAGCGACCAGAAGTCGCTCATCTCGATTATCGAGGCGGGCGGCAGATGCGAGAGGTCGGGGCGCGGGCAGGTTTGCGGAAACATCTCGAGGTCGTGCATCGCGAGCCCTGCGATCATCGCCTCGTCGGGCTCGTCCTGATCTTCGTAGAGCGCGAAGAGTTCTCCGAACATGAGCTGAATTCGGGCCAGCTGCGAGCGCGACTTCTCCTTGAACTTCATGCCCACGCTGGCGCGGGCGCAGGCCAGCCGATCGCCGAAAATCCTTCGCTGATCAGGTGTGTCTAAAGCGCGAAGTTCCATTCGAAGTATCTCCCTCAGTAGGTTCGTGTGAGTTCATGGGACCAGAAGTAAGCTGCAGTAAAAGACAGTGGCGAGACGGAGGCGCACGTATACATCGCGGGTGGGGGGCGCCCGAAAATTGGCAAGACTTGACCGTTGGCGAGCGCTCGCTGACTAGCACATGCACAGCCCGGCAATTTATTTTCGTTGCTGTAACGAAAAGTCCATCGGGATTGACGGAAAGTCAAGAGAAACGTAACTGGAAGTCATTGCCCGGCGCAAGAAACTTCCCCGGGCCGGGCCGGCAGCGCGGGGGCTTGCTAGCTTTCTGTCAAGAGTATTAGACTGCCAGTCAGTTCGAGGGCGAGGGGGACCGAAACTTGGGGGCACGTAGACGCTCCATATTTGATTCCTTACTGAGCGAAATCCTGGATGCCGAGCAGGACCGGCCGGTTAGTGGACCGATCCGTCCCGAGCAGACCGCCGCCGAAATCAAAGCGCTTACGAAGCTCGACTACGCCGAGGGCTTGCGCCGCTGCCTCAACCACCAAGAGGTTGCCGAGATAGTCAGCATCGCCCGCAAACAGGTGTGGCCGCGGCTCAACGATCAGGCCATGGAGCTGCTGTCGCCGGCCGAGTTCGCCCGCCGATGGTCGCCGCTCGGGGTCGATTTCAAGACCGCCGACTGGACCTGGCCCGAAGGGCTGGCGCTGCTCGGAGTTTACCTGCGCAAGACCCGGGGCGTCCTCAAACGCCCGGTGATCTGCATCAATACCGCGCATCATCCGCTGATGGTCGGAGTCTCGTTCGACCACGAGATGGGACATCATCTGACCGCGCAGATTTTCGACTCCAAGGACGACGCTCAATTCCTCCAGTACACCGGCTACGCCGCTCATCTGAGCGACCCGGCGGAGCTGGCGGCTGACGTGATGGTAACCCTGGCCGGGTATCCGCAGCGACAAGCGCGCCGGCTGTTCGCGAGCGCCGGCAAGGAACCGGGCGCCAGGAAAGGGCAAGCCACCGCCTCTGCTCTTGAGCAGGCGGTCGCCTATATCGCGAAGCGTTACGGTCTGGATTTCAGTGCGGAATTTGCAACCGAGAAGAAGCTTCAGTGTCTGGCGGCGTTGATCCACTACACGAGGTTGAGGCAAGCCCTGCTCGACGAATACGACATATGAAACAGACCAAATCGCTCGGAAAGATGCTGAAGGAACGCCGCATCAAGCTGGGGCTGACGCAGCGCGTGCTGGCCGAACAGGTCGGTATCAAGGCCAGCCACGTGGCCTATATCGAGAGCGGACGGCGCCGGCCGTCGCTGCCGCTGATGGAACGGATGGCGACGGTGCTGGACCTCGACCGTCGCGAACTGTTCGTGCTCGCGCATCCCGAGGCCAAGGGCATGATCGACAGCGGTGCGCCGCCGTCGAGGCCGGAAGCGCCGCCCTCGACCGGCGACGCCTGGCAACAGTTTGTCAACGATCGCTCGTTGCTGGCGCGCTACAACGTTACCCAGCGCGAGTTGAAGGCGCTCAAACAGCTGAGCCTGTTAGGCTACGTGCTGACCTCGCGTGAATTCCTGGCCATCCTCAGCCTGATTCGCACCGCTCCGTAATCACCGCTTGGGGCACTCCTGCGACCGGCGCGGCGGCTCGACTGGTGGCCGCCGCTGGCGCGTAGCCCCGCTCTCGTCGCCGTAACCGCGGCGCGCTCATAAGCTTACATATCCGCGCTGTCCGACCGCCTCGCCACCCGCGCCGCCGGCCCTTTTCCCGCTCCGCAACAGCGCGCTTCGACAATCCGGCACCCGCGTCAGGAACCGCTTGGGGAGCCGATACCCGGGCTGCTCCTATGATTGTCTTTCTGTCACAACCTGATTGACTGAAAGACAACATGCTGCGAAAATTGCTCATGTGAACGGATATGAAACGCAAGCGCGGTTTGAGTGCCGTTGACGGGCGCTTGCCGGAGCGATGTAAGCGTATGGGTAATCAACTGCTGCTCAGTGAAGAGTATCTCCGTTTGATGACCGATGATGCGAGCGAGGCCGAACAGACGCAGGCCGCGCTGGCCTCGATCGTACGCGCCTCAGCCGACGCGATTATCAGCCTGTCGAGCAACGGCCGGGTGACGAGCTGGAGCCCGGGCGCCGAGCGCCTGTACGGTATCGGCGCCGTCCAGATGCTGGGTCGCGCGCCGGCGGTTTTTTTCCGCGAAGATATTTTTCTGCGCGACGGATGCCGCCGCGATCCGGTGGCGCAAGACGGTGACAGCGTGCGGCGCTACGAGGCGCGCCATTTCAGAAGCAACGGCACGGCGCTCGAGGTGGCGGTGGCGCTCTCGCCGATCCGGGATTGCGATGACGCGATGGTGGGCGTGGTCGCGGTGATAAGCGATCTCAGCGAACGCAAACGGGCCGCCCTCGAGCTGACCAGGGCGCAGGCGGCGGCGCAGGAGGCGGCGCGGCTCAAGGCGGCGATCCTCTCGAACATCAGTCACGAGATTCGCACCCCGCTCAACATCATCCTGGGCTACGCCGAGGTCATCAACGATTATTTTGCCGGCCAGGGCGATGCGAGCCAGAGCGACGCGCTCGACGCGATCATGCGTGCCGGCGACCGCCTGTGCACCACGATTCAGGAGGTGCTGGATATCTCGAAGATCGAGGCGGGGCACTTCGAGACCCGGCCGGTGCGAATCGAACTCGATCGGCTGCTGGGCAAGCAGCTCCCGGAATTGGCCGCCGCGGCGCGCCGCAAGGGGCTCGAATTCGAGTGCCTCATCGAGCGGCCCGGCGTGGCGGTGATGTTCGACGAGTACTGCCTGACGCGCGCGCTGGCGACGCTCGTCGACAACGCCATCAAGTTCACGCCGCGCGGCAAGGTGAGCGCGCGGCTCTACGTCGATAGTCACGGCAGCCTGTGCCTGGAGGTCCGTGATTCGGGAATCGGTATCGCCCCGCGCCATCTGGCACGGCTGTTCGAGCCGTTTTCGCAGGAGCAGGCCGGCTCCGATCGCGGTTTCGAGGGCATGGGACTGGGGTTGTCGTTATGCCGCCGCTACCTCGAATTGAACGGTGCGCTGGTCTCGGTCGAAAGCACCGAGGGCGCGGGCAGTGCTTTCACGATCCGGTTCCGCAGCTACGAGCAGGCGCTGCGCGTCCGTCCGGCTGCGGCCGCCAGCGCCGGGCCGACGCCGCGACGCGCCTGGCTGGCGCAGTTCTCCTACTAGGTCCGGTCGGCCGCCCATTTGCTCCCCTTCGGCCGACGATGATAAGCGTCGGATGCGGCCCGGTCGGCCCGCTTTGCAGGGGGCTCGTCGCCCGCGCGCGAAGCGTGTAAGAATCGAGTTGCAGCCGGATCGAAGGAGGAACCCATCGATGCCCACGATCACCGATCGCTCGACCAAAGGCCCGCTGCTCGACATCAGCCGCCTGGGCCATGGCACCCTCGAAAGCGTCGACCTGGCGAAAACGCGCCGCTTTTACGAAGAGGTGCTGGGCTTCGATGTCGTCCAGACCAGCCCGATCTCGCTCCTGATCCGCAAGGGCTACGACCATACCTATGCGGTGGTCGAGACTGGTCGGGAAGCGCAGCAGCAGGAGCTGCTCAATCACAATGGCCTCGAGGTCGAGGGTAACGAGGCGGTCGATCGCTGCTACGAGCAGTTGATGCAGGTCAAGGACGAGTACGGTATCCGCAAGCTCCAGCGGCCGCACAAGCAGCACGGCAACTACGCCTTCTATTTCATGGACCTCGACGGCAACTGGTGGGAAATCGTCTCGGTCGGGCCGGGCGGCTACGCTGACGCGTTTCGCGATCGCAGCTACGATCTCACCGGTCGCCACGACGTCGAGATCCCGAAATCGACCCACGTCAACGACCCCGAGGTCCGGGCCCGGCTGTCGCGCGACAACGCCTGAGCGCGCCACCCGTCGTTTGTACCTCTCGCTCCGTCCCGGTGGGTCAAGCTTCGCCGCTTCTCGGCGCTTGGCCGGTCAGCCGGCGCTGCCTCCTCCGGACACATTCGCGATACATCGAGCGGTCTCTTGCGGCCCGCTTTTTGGCAGATCGGGAGCGATTAGCTTTGGTCATCAAAGATTATCTAAGCTAAGCTTGATTGGTCCGATGATTGCTCTTATCCGGGTAGTAAATCGCTAGCCGGAGGAAAATAAATGCATTTTAGCGAGGCAATTCAGCAAGCTCGCAGGCCGCTCGAAAAATACGGCCTTATCACGGCGGGTGCGGGACTGGTGCTGGCGGTCCTGTCGCGGACTTCCGGCCTCGAAGGGCTGGGGGTGTTTATGTTGCTCGGCGGCCTAATCGCGGCGGGAGTCGGCTCGGCCGGCGCCTGGATAGATCGGCAAAAATCGGTAATGTGAGACCCGCCGGCCGATAGGCGCGAGGGCGAGGTCTTCGTCGCTGCTGCGAAAAAACCGGGATTCTTCGCTCCGCAGACTGCGCTCAGAATGACAGGAGAGCCTTGTCATTCTGAGCGCAGCGGGGAACCCCGACGATTGCCGGCGTTCACTTCAGCTCGGCGTGGTCGGCGGCGATCGGATGATCCTCGGGCACGACCTGGGTGACGAAGGCGGTCGCGCAGCCGGGGCAGCAATACTGGCGGAACACCACCTTGGCATCGATATAGCGCCAGGGCTCGGCCGAAACCTGCGGCCCGGCTTCCTCGGGCTTGCCCTCGACCATCGCGAGCCGGCGCTCATAGTCCTCGCCGCCGTGCGAAATCTCGTAGCCGCAATGGCGGCAGGCGAGCACGCGACGGCCGTCGCGCACGCTCTCGGTCAGATTGTCGTTCCATCGCACGGCGCCGTTGTGATCGTGCGCCGCTGATAAAGCGGCGCCGGTTGCCGGATGCGGCCGGCCGGCGCGGGTGCGGCGGCGATCGCGAATCGCCTCGCGCAGGCGCCCGGTCTCCTCGCGATCGATCTTCAGATCCTCGCTCAGTGCCACGCCGTAGATCGCGCGGGCGGTGGCGGGTGAGACCTTGAACTCGGCGACGTCGTTCTGCACCCGCTCGGGCTCGCGCAGTATCGGGTCGCCATAACCGCCGCCCGCCTGCCAGAACAGAAAGTAGGTATCCTTAACTCCGAGATAGGTTTCCTTCTCGGGCGGCTCGTACTCGACGTCGCCCGCGATCTCCGACAATTCCGCGGGCATCACGCCGCTGCGCATCAGCTCCTGCGCGTTCGAATCGCGGATCGTGACGTCGAGCTGGGTATTGCCGGGATAGCCGCCGTGGATGCCGACGTTCATGCTGACCGCCTTGCCCGAGCCCGACAGTATCAGGCTCATCGGCGTCTCGGTGCGCCACGGGATGACGCAGACCGATGCGCCGAGTCCGCCGCGGTAGCGGCCGGGGCCGCCGGAATCGGTCTCCTCGCGCCGCCACAGGTAGAGAAACGGCGCCATGAACTCGGCCATCTCGACGTCCGGCATCCGCCCCATCACGATCGTCATGCTGCCGCCGGTGTCGACGCCGTCGGAATCGGTGCGCGCGCCGAGTCCGCCCGCCATCGGATCCATCAGCATCGTGACGAACGGATGCTGATACTGATCGATCCCCGACAGCGCGGCCAGTGACCAGGTCCCGACGCATACCGCGATGCCGTTTTTGCGCTGCTCGGGATTGGCGTCGACCATCTTGGACAGGCACTCGACCACCGCGTTCATGGTCGCCCATGACGAGGCGACCGAGCCCTTGGAGACGCCGCCCGGGAAGATGACGTTGTTGAGCGTGCCTTCCTCGCTGACGATATCGAAGCATCGCAGCAGGCCGCCGGCGGAGTAGGGCATGTCGCCGCATAGCACCGGCAGCGTGCCCATCAGCACCGAGGCGTAGAGCGTGCTGTGGGTGCAGTGGATGATGCCCTCGGTTTGCGGGTCGGTGCCATGGAAGTCGAAGGTCAGATGGTCGCCGCGCTTGGTCATGTGGCAGGCGATCTTGTAGAGGCCGCGGTCGCCCTCGCGCGCCGATTCCTGGTAGGCGACTGCGTGCCATCCGCCGTCGGGCAGCGCGCGCAGCTTGGCGCGCACCCGCTGCTCGGTATCGTTCATCATCCGCTTCATCACCGCCTTGACGGTGTCGGCGCCGTACTTGCGGAGCAGCGTGTGGAGTCGTTCCTCGGCCAGGTTGAGCGCGCCGACCTGCGCGCGCAGATCGAGCGCGACCAGGCGTGGAATACGCGAGCGGCGCAGATAGAGATCCTCGATATCGCGCTGGATACGATGGTGGCGCACGATCTTGACCGGCGGCGTCGGCAGCGATTCCCAGAAGACGCTGGTCGCCCTGGGCGTCCAACTGCCGGGCGAGACGCCGCCGAGATCGAGCTGATGGGAAACCGCCGCGGTCCAGCCGAACAGCTTGCCCTCCCAGAACACCGGCGCGAACACCGCGACGTCGTTCTGATGCATCCCGCCGCCGACCCACGGGTCGTTGCACAGGAACATGTCGCCGTCCTCGAGGCCGGGGTTTTCGGCGCGGTTCTCGAGCGTCCACTTGGCGGCGCGATCGAGCGCGACCGCCAGTCCGACGTTGTAGGGGCCGAGTTGCGCGATATCGCCGACCTCGTCCATGATCGCGAAGTTGAAGTCGTTGGCGTCGGTCACCACGATCGAGCCGGACATGCGCTTGAGCGCCTCGCCCATCTCGAGCGTCGACATCCACAGCCGATGGCGGATGACCTCGTAGCTGAGCGGATCGACGGAATCGACCAGCTCGTCGGCGACTTCATGGAGGGCGACGAACTCGGCGGCCTTGCGGCGGATAATCGCGCCGGGATTACCTTTGTAGGCGAAAATCTCGGAGCCCGGAATGATGGTCGGCATGATCGGAAACCTCGTCAATCAGCGGCTTGGTTGGATGGATCAGAACCGCCCGCAGGCGGACCGATCGCTCCGCGCGCCGAAACTTCCAGACCATGCCCGGATAGTCAAGCGCGGGCACGATCGTGGCGGCGTCCGCCGCGGCCGAATCAACTACCGTGGTCCCGTTCAAAAGCATGGGCAACTACTGTCATAAGTGGAACCGATGATAACTGCGGGCGGCGTGCTGCGATTTTGCGTCATCGGCGCCGGCGACGCGGCGAGAGCTAGCGCGTGGCGGACTTCGGCGCTGGCGCGCGCGAAATCGGTCTCGAAGCGCGGCTCGTGCATCAGCACGTTGTCGATTACCGAGCCGCAAATCCGTCCGGCTGCGAGATCGGTCGGGTAGTGGACCCCGGCGATCACGCGGTTTTCCGCGAAGCGATCGGCGCGAGCAAAAATTGCGGCGCTCTTTTCGGGCACCATCGCGGCCAGCAGAATCGCGGTCTCATAAGCGAAGGTCGCGTGACCGCTCGGATAGGAGTTATAGCCGTTCATGTTGCCGACCAGCGGCGTGATCTCGTGATCGGCGACGTGCGGGCGCGGCCGGTCGAAATACTTCTTGGCGGGAGCGATCGCGTGCTCGCCCGCGGCGGTTACGCGCGCAAAGAAAGTCGTCATGAAGGGGAGGTTTTGGGGCTTGAATCGCGGCCCCATCACGTCGGCGAAGCGGAACACGGACAGCTGCGCGTCGGCTCGTGCGCTTTCGATTTCGGTAAGCGTGCGATGGCGCTGCGCCTCCAGCACGCATTGCAGGTCGGCCCGGCCCCGAGCCGAAGCGGGCGCGGGCGGCGGCGCCAGGATGTGGATCAGATCAACCTGGGCGGGACTCAGATGATAATCCGCCGCGGCGGAGGCTCCAGCCAGGGTCACAATCGCGATCAGCGCAGCAATCAATGCCGAAATTGATCGACTCATGTCGAACCTCCTGCAAATGACAACGCACAACTATAATTGGTCGGCGCAGCCTGCCGAGCGCAACCGGGAGTTTTTGACTGACAGCGGAGGCGATTATACTCGCCCATCGGTCAAGGAGTGACGCATGGACAAATCAGATCGTAGCGACGCGGCCGCCGGTGACCTGCGGGATTTTCTCCACCTGCTCGAACGCGAGGGCGAGCTGCGGCGGGTGAGCGCCGAGGTCGACTGGCGCTTCGAGATGGGCGCGATGAGCCGCATGGTCTGCGAGCAGGCCGGGCCGGCGCCATGGTTCGAGAACGTCAAGGACTATCCCGATCAGTCGGTCGCGGCGGTGCTGTTCGGGCCCGGGCATGCGGCGCCGCTGGCGCGGATCGCACTGACGCTCGGCCTCGACAAGCGCACGCCGACGCTCGAAGTGATCGAAGAGCTGCGCCGCCGCTTCCAGCAGCCCCGCCAACCGACGCTGGTCAGCGCCGAGCGGGCGGCGTGCAAGGAGGTCGTCCTGCAGGGCGACGATCTCAGCCTGCTCAAGTTTCCGGTGCCGTGGATCAAAGAGATCGACGGCGGCCGCTATATCGGGAGCTGGGATATCGTCATCACGCGCGACCCCGAAACCAACTGGGTCAACTGGGGCACCTATCGCTGCCAGCTCAAGGACGATCGCAGCTACGCCGTACTGCTGCTGCCGCAGGGCCAGCATGGCGGCGCGATTCTGCGCAAGTACGAACGGCGCGGCGAGCCGATGCCGATCGCGCTGGTGATCGGCGCCGAACCGGCCTGCCATCTGGCGGCCAGCGCACCGCTCGAACACGGCGTCAGCGAGCGCGAGGTTGCCGGCGGCATCCGCGGCCGCGCGATCGAGCTGGTGAAATGCGAGACCATCGATCTTGAAGTGCCGGCCAGCGCCGAGATCGTGATCGAAGGCGAAGTGATTCCGGGCGAGCGCGTCGAGGAGGGGCCGTTCGGCGAGTACACCGGCCATGCCACCGGTCAGGGCAACGCGCCGCTGGTGCGCGTCAAATGCATCACGCATCGTCGCAACCCGATCTTCACGATGGCCAACATGGGCAAGTTGCACGACGACAGCGCCTGCTGCGTCACCGTGATGAGCGCGGCGGTGGCGAAGAACCGGCTCGAGGCGCACGGCCTGCCGGTGCGCGCGATCTACTATTACATCCCGGAAATCCCGGTCATCTCGCTGACCCCGCGGCCGGGCCTGAAGAAACAGATCGTCGCGACGCTGCTCGGCGGCGAGCGGATGATCACCTCGGGTATCGTGTTCGTCGATGAGGACGTCGATCCGAGCCGGCTCGAAGACGTGTGGTGGGCGATCACGACCCGGATGCATCCCGAGAGCTACGACCTGATACGCGGCGTGCCGGTCAACTGGCTCCATCCGTGGCTGCGGCCCGAGGATCGGGCGCGGCGCGAGACCAGCCTGTGGATCATGGACGCCACCATCCCGCATGAGTGGACACCCGAGTATCGCGCGCGGCACGCGGGGCCGGCCGATTACGTGCATTCGTGGTCGGAGGGGACGCGGGCGACGGTGGCGCGGCGCTGGAAGGATTATGGCTACGGCGACATCTGACGGACCATCGATGCTGAGCGACGGTCCGTGCGACGCGCCGGTCGCGTTGATTCTGGCTCACGGAGCGGGCGCGCCGATGGACTCGCGGTTCATGAATATCGTGGCGCGGGGAATCGCCGCGGCTCCAGCGCTGGCGCAACATCTCGGGTCGCAGTAAAAGAGGCTCATCGATTATTGCGCGCGGCGCGCGCCAGGGAGAACGATTCCGATGGGCAAGGGACATCAGGACAAAGTTGCGGTGATCAGCGGCGCAGCCTCCGGGCTGGGCGAAGCGTTCGCGATGCGCCTGGCCGACGACGGCGTCAAGATCGTCGCGGTCGATCTCAAGCCGGCCGACAAGGCGCTCGCGCATGCCAAGGCGGCCGGCCGCGAGGCGCTCGGCGTACGCTGCGATATCACCGTCCCCGAACAGGTCGAAGCGCTCGCCAAGCAGGTCCAGGAGCGGTTCGGCCGCTGCGACATCCTGGTCAACAACGCCGGCATCTATCCGATGAAATACTTCGAGCAGATGAGCTTCGCCGACTGGCGACAAGTGATGGCGGTGAATCTCGACGCGATGTTCCTGCTCGCCAGTGCTTTCGTGCCCGGGATGCAACAGCGGCGATGGGGCCGGATCGTCAACCTCTCCTCGAACACTTTCGGGATGGTGGTCGAAGGACTGGTCCACTACGTGGCGAGCAAGGGCGGCGTGATCGGCTTTACGCGCGCGCTGGCCACCGAGATGGGTCCCTATGGAATCACGGTCAACGCGATTTGCCCGAGCCTGACGCGCACTCCCGGCACGCTCTCCAATCCGCTGCCCGGCGAAATCACCACGCAGCAGTTCTTCGACGCGGTCGCGAGCCTGCAGGCGATCAAGCGCGTCGAGGAGCCGGCGGACCTGGTGGGCGCGGTCTCGTTCCTGACCAGCGACGATTGCGCGTTTATCACCGGTCAGACGTTGTACGTCGATGGCGGGCTGGTGCGCGGCGCGTGAGGCGATCGATCAGTTGAGGCGCGCCATCACGCGGCCGGTTTCGCTGGTATCGTAGGCGCACAGCGCGGCGAGTTCGCGTCCCAGGCGCTGCGAATTGAGCGCCTCCATCATGGTGCGGACCGGCGCCGAGGCCATCGCGCGCTCCGGAATCACCAGGTCGTAGCGCTCCTCGCGCAGCGCCACGAAGCCGAGTCCGTAGGCCTCCGCCGCGACTCTGATCGTCACGCCGCAGTCGGCCTCGCGCGCGGCGACCGCGGCTGCGACTTCCAGATGGCCGCGCAACTCGCGGCCGTAGCCGGCGATACGGCGGGCTTCAAGGCCGAGTTCGGCCAGCGCCTCATCGAGGGCCATGCGGGCGCCGGCCCCTTGTTCGCGGTTCACGATCCTGAGACCGCGGCGCGCCAAGTCCTGCCATCCGCGGAGCTTCAGCGGATTTCCGGGCGCGGTCGCGAGTCCCAGCTCCCAGCGCGCGAAATTCACCAGCACGACTTTGCGCCCCGCGCCGAGTCGCAGCGCCGGCGAATCGTTGTAGACGCCGCTGCGCGGATCGCGCAGATGAACGCCGGCCACGTGCACGCGGCCCTGCAGCACCGCCGCCAACGCGGCCCGGCTCGAGCGCGTGAGCGCCACGATAGTTATCGGCGCGCGCTGACGCCGCAGCCAGTCCGAGAGAATCGCGACCGCCGGATCGCAGCCCGCGATCATCAGCGTCGCGTCGATCTCTTCGGACGTGCGCAGCGCCTCGACCGCGACCCGCCGCCCGCCCGCCTCGTGCAGCACGCCGGAGGCGGGTGCGATCCTGAGATCGACCGGCGGTTGATTGCGCGCCACCAGTCGTCCGCCGATCCGCGCCAGCACGACCTGGCTGCCGGCGCGGGCGGTGGCCTCGTCGACCCAGGTGGCGGCGAGCGGTCCGCTCTCGGGCGTCCCGAACAGGCGCTCGACCGTCGCGCCGAGTTCGCGCGCGATCTTCAGCGCCACCTGCACGCCCGGCTGGTAAAGTCCGGTTTCGATCGCGTTGAGCGCCTGGCGCGAGATGCCGGCGCGCTTGGCGAGCTCGCTCTGGCTGAGATCGCGGCCAATCCTGAGCTGCCTGAGATCGGGCTTATCCTCACCCATCTTTTGGCTCATTTTTTGGCTCATCGTTTGCCATAATACTTGACAATGCTACGTTACAATGGCATCAAGGCGGTCCGATGAAAAGCTCCTGCGGGAAGCTCCCTGAAATCATCTATCGCATGGTCGGCCGTACCGCGATGGCGCTCTCGATCGGGCTGCGGTGCTGATGCGGGCCTTCGGATGTTCCGGCCGCGACTTATGGGGATTGACCCTGGTCCTGCTGGCGATGGCTCTGGCAGCGGGCAGCGCTCGGGCTGCGACGCCACTGGAGGTCGCCTACGCGGGTTCGATGGGCGCGTTGATGGAGCGCGGCGTCGGCCCCGCGATCGCGCAGCGCATGGCTGCCGAGTTGCGCGGCCGGGCGCAGGGCTCGACCGGGCTCGCCCATCTGATCATCGCCGGCAGTATCCGCCCCGATGTTTTTATCGCGATCACGCCGGGACCGATGCGCACCGTTCTCAGAGCCGGCAAGGCGGCGCGCGCGATGCCGATTGCGCGCACCGAGATGGTGCTCGCGTATAGTCCCAGGAGCCGCTTCGCAACCCAGTTCGCGGCCACCGACGGCCGGCCGTGGTGGCGAATCCTCGAGCAACCGGGGCTGCGTTTCGGCCGCACGGATCCGGAGGTCGATCCGCAAGGACTCAACACCATCTTCATGCTGCAACTGGCGGAAAGCTATTATCATCAGGCGCGGTTGGCGGATAAAATCCTGGGGCCGCAGCTCAATCCGCGGCAGATTTTTCAGGAACCTGAAGTGATGGCCCGCCTGCAAGCCGGACAGCTCGACGCCAGTGCCGCCTACAAGACCCAGCCCGCCGCGATGGGTCTGCCGTTCGTCACGCTGCCGCGCGAAATCAATCTCGGCGATGCGGCGCTGGCCAACGAGTATCGCGCGGCGACCGTGAACATCAACGGCAAGCCGCGCCATCCGTCCCCGCTGGTGTTTTATGCCGCCGTGCTGCGCGATGCGCCGCAACCGAAGCTGGCTGCCCGCTTTGTCGCCTGGCTGACCAGCGCCGAGGCGCGCGAAATCATGGCGCGCTACCATTACGACGGCCCGGGCGACGCCCGGCCGCTGACCCGGTAAGCCGATGCGCTCGGTATGGCTGGGCCGCGCGGCGCTGCTGGTCTTCACGCTGGCGCTGCTCTATCCACTGGCGGGGCTGTTCGCTCCGGTCGGCGCATGGCAATGGGATGGCGGTGTTCACGGCTCGACCGCGGCCGCGGTCAGGGTGTCATTGTCGCTCACGGGGCTGGCGATGCTGATCGATATCGTGGTTGGCACGCCGGTCGCGCTCTACCTTGCGCGCCACGCCGGCCGCGATCGGATGGTGTGGGAGGCGGCCATCCTGGTCTCGATCCTGATGCCGCCGCTGGCGCTCGGAATCCTGTTGTCGCTCGCCTTCGGTCCGCAGAATTCCTTCGGCGCCTGGCTGCTGCGCCTCGGCGTCCTGACCAGCAACAGCGCGTTGGCGTTCACCGCGACCCAGGTCTACGTCAGCATCGGCTACTACATCGTGGCGGCGCGCGCGGCGCTGGCCGCAGTGCCGTTCGATCTCGAACGAATCGCCGCGCTGCTGGGACTGGACCCGTGGCAGGTCTTCCGGCGCGTTACTTTCCCGCTGGCGCGGCTTGGCCTGGCGGCCGCTTTCAGCCTGGCCTGGGTGCGGGCGCTCGGCGAGTTCGGCGCAGTGCTGGTGACGGCGTACTATCCGAGCGGGATGCCGGTGCAGATCTGGGTGAATCTGCAGGATGCGGGGATGCCGGCGGTGATGCCGCTGCTGGTGATTTTCATTCTAACTGCGCTGCCGCTGCCGTGGGTGTTTCACCTGCTGGCCCAGACCAGGTCGGCCAATGCTTGAGGCGCGCATCGTAAAGCGTCGGCGCCCGTTCGCCGTCGAGGTGGAGTTGCGGCTCGAACGCGGCGGTCGGCTGGGGTTGTTCGGCGCTTCGGGCGCGGGCAAGAGCACGGTGCTCTCATGTATCGCCGGGCTGGAGCAGCCGGACGAGGGCGAAGTGCGGTTCGGCGGCCAGCGATTATATCCGCCCAATTTGCCGCTCCATCGCCGACCGCTCGCCTACCTGACGCAGAACGATCTGCTGTTCCCGCATCTGACGGTTGGGGAGAATGTTTGCTTCGGGCTCGGCAACGGTGATCGCGAGGCGGCGCAGGCGTGGGTGGGAGAGCTTAGTGAGAGGCTCGGGCTGGCGGCGCTGTGGAACGAACGCGCGCGCGAGGTCTCCGGCGGACAGGCGCGGCGCGTGGCGCTGGCGCGGATGCTGGCGCGACGCCCGCCGCTGGTGCTGCTGGATGAACCGTTTGGCGCGCTCGATCTGCCGACCCTCAACGATCTGGCCGATGCGATCTTGCAATGGCAGCGGAAACTCGGCTTCACGATGGTGGCGGTCGACCATCGCGCGGAAATTCTCGGCCGGCTCTGCGAGCAGGGCGCGGTCATCGAATCAGGCCATATCATTCAGCAGGGTGCCTGGCCGGATCTCGTCCGATCCCCGGCGACCGAGTTGACGGCACGTCTGCTCGGCGCCTAATTCGACGCTATTCTGCATAATTCAAAGCTATTCGTTGCTAGCCTCAAGTCGCCGTAGCCAAAGCGCGCCGCCGACGTATAACAAGTTGGGGGAATTTGCTTTTTTCGGGGAGGATGAGGCTGTGCAGCACATTGGACCGTTTTTCGTGGATGAGAGCGCCGACGGAATCAACATCGGTATCCCGAGTGGCGAAGACGTGGTTCTGAGCGCCCGGGAAGCGCGCCGCATCGCCGAGGTTCTCGAATCGGCCGGCACCGTGACGATTCGCAATATACAGGTGCAAGCCGGGTTGGATGCCGAAATTCGCATCGGCCGCTACAGCCATCACCTGCAGCGGATGCTCGTAGCGCAGTTGGCGCGCGCCTTGAGATCCCAGGGCGGCAGCGCTTCCTGAGCCATCGCGCCGGGTTCTAATTTTCGCGCCGGACGCCGCATCGACGATCCGCCGGGCGCTCGCGCGAGCCGGACACGCTTGCGCCGACGCCGCTCCGCCCGCCATCGCACATCGCGATTGCGCGCCGTTGCGCTGCGTTTGACGGCGCGCGCGGTTTATCCCGATACTGTCCGGGCAACGCGACGGCCTCACCGAGGTCATTGGAGATTGCGAGATTTCGGAGCTTGGGAGATTTCTGCGATGGCGAATGAACTACTGTTGATCGGCAGCATCCCGTTCGAAACGCCGGAAGAGGTCTTTCGCAATTGGGGCAGCGCGCTCGGCCGTTACCTGCCCGCGATGCCCGACGGCGAGGTTGGCGATCGCTCGTGGTGGATCGATGGGATCGCCAACAAGGTCTTCAACGGCCATCCCCAGATCGAGACCCTCAGCCGGCCCGCTGACGATCCGGGCGGCGTCGAGCAGTGGCGGCCGCGCAATCTCGACGATCAATGGGGCTTTCGCGTCAAGCCGGGCGTCGCTGAGGTCAAGTTCGGCGATCCCGGGTGGCGTCTCGGATTTGCCAAGGACGCCGTCAATTCGTACTTCATCTTCAAGTCGCTCAAGCAGGAGGGCGCGATTCCGGCCAACCTGCGCTTCCAGGTTTCGGTCCCCTCGGTGAACAGCAATATCGAGGTGCACTTTCGCCATCCCGAGGATTACCCACGGATCAAACCCGGCTACGAGGCGGCGCTATGCGCCGAGGTCGCGAAGATTTGCGAAAAGATTCCGCCCAAGGACCTGACGATCCAGTATGACTTCGCGGCCGAGATAATCGATCTTGAGAAAGGCTTGCCGTGGGTTGAAAAGGGCGGCGTGCTCGAGCGCCACGTGCCGCAGATTCGCAATCTCTCCGCCGCGGTGCATCCCGACGCGATGCTGGGTCTCCATCTCTGCTACGGGACGCTGGGCGGCTGGCCGATGGTGATGGGGAAGGACATGGCCCCGGGCGTCAGGTTTGCTAACGCGCTGGTGGCCGAAGCGAAGCGCCGCATCGACTTCGTCCACATCCCGACGCTCGATCGGACCGAGGATGAGTTCTACGCGCCGCTCAAGGATCTCAAGGCCGGCAGTGCGCGGGTCTACCTCGGGATGATCCACAACATGGGCGATATGGCGCGTTTCAGGAAGCGGATGGAAGCGGCGAAAAGGCAGCTGGCGGATTTCGGCGTCGCGGCGCCGTGCGGCTATGGGCGTGAAAATCCGGCCAACTTGCCCGCGCGCCTGAAGGAGCATCTCGCGGCGGTCGAAATTCTGCAGCAGCTCTCGAAGGGTCACTGACCGACTAATTGATCGACCGACCGAACGAAAATTGTTCGGGACCTGAAAGGCTGCCCGAGATTGCCGAGATCGTGACGATCGGGGTCGGATTAGCGCTGGTCTTGAGCTGCGCCGGCGAAAACTCGACCAGCGTATTGTTGCCGAAGTTCGAGGCCCACAAATTGTGCTTGTGATCGAAGCCCAGTCCTACCGGAGTATTCAGGCTCCCGCCGATGATCACCGCGGGAGTCGGGCTGCCCGAGGTCTTTAGCGCGGAGTGCGGGAATTCGACTATTGTATCGGCGTACGCGTTCGCCACCCACAGATTCTGTTTGCTGTCGAATGCGAGTCCGGTGCAGCTGTCGAGGCTTCCCGACCCATCATCGGATATAATCACCGCCGGCGTCAGAGCACCGCCCTTACGCAGCCCCTTTTTGGCGAACTTCTCGATCTGGTCGCTCCCGTCGTTCGAGATCCAGAGGTTGCCGTTGGCATCGAAGGCCATATTTCGAGCGCCGTTCAGATACGGTGAAGAGATCGTCACCGCCGGCGTCAGATCGCCTCCGCTTTTGAGTTGCTTGCGCGAAAATCTGAAAATCTCGCCGGCGTTGAGGTCGCTGACCCAGAGATTGCCGCCGCGATCGAAATCGGCCAACGGGGTTGAGAACACGGACGAGGTGATGGTGACCACTGGCGCAGGGTCAGGGACGGACCCGAGCTGCTTGAGTTGTTTGGCTGAGAACTCGGTAATCGCCGGCGTAGCAGCATTTACCACCCACATATTGCCCGCCGGGTCGAATACCAGGTTCACGGGGAAGTCCAGCGCACTGCTCGAGTTGGTGAGCGCGGGAACCGGGGAACCGCTGGCGGCGCGCTGCGCCGCGGTATATTCCACGATCGTTCCATTCAACTTATTCGGGACCCATAATCCGCGCTTATCAACTTTCGGACCGGCGGCGCTCACGCTTGCGGCCTGCGCCACGAGCAAGACGCCAATGGCGATCAGGAGCCGGAGCGCCCAATCGCGAAAACCGCGAGCGATGCAATCGAGACGAGTCCGAGTGTTGATTTCGAAACGGGTGCTCATTGGTCAATTCCTTCGGAACGTGGGATTGCTCAGTCGCTCCCCAATTGCTGCCGTGTAATCCTTGAGCTGTTCGAGGCGCAATCGCTTCAGGCGGCGCGGGTGACTGTATCACGATATTTTCCCGACAACAGGGTGCCGGCGTGCGGCACGATCGCATCGAGCCCGAGGCGCTGAAGCATCTGCCAGGCCGTGCAGACCGCGGCCGAGATCACCGGCAGTCCGCATTCGCGCTCGACCAGCGGGACGGCGGCTAGCGACGGCATCTGCACGCAGGCTGACAGCACCAGCGCGTCGACATTTTTCAGCTTGAGCCGCCGGTGGATGTCGACAAGTTTCAGCGGATCCTGCGCCGCGACTTCGAGATTGTCGGCGATTTCCAGCGCTATCCAGTCGGTGACCGCGATGCCCTCGCTTTCGATATAGTCGACCACCAGCTTGGTGAGCGGCTTCATGTACGGCGCAACGATCGCGATGCGTTTCGCGCCGAGCGCCCGCAGACCGTCGATCAGCGCTCCCGCGCTGGTCACCACCGGCGCCGGCGCGCCGTTGTCGACGGTGCGTTGATGAAGCCGGCTTTCGGAGACCCGATGATAGCCGTGGCCCATGCTCATGATCGCCACCAGGCAGGCGTAGCCGAGCACGTCGACCCGCGCATCGGAGAGTTCCGTCGCGCAGCGCTCGGACTCGGCGTCCATCGCCTCGAGTTCCTGCTTGACCACGCGTCGCATCCGCATCCGGCTGGAATGAAAGGTGAAGCGCTCCGGCGCGATCGTTTCGCGCGCCCGCAGCATCGCCGGAATCTCGGTCTCCATCGTGACGTTCGAGCTCGGCACGATCTGGCCGATACGGAAGTTCAGTTTGGCCATGGTTCAAGACTCGGAACCCATCTTGCGAGCCAGGGAACTATTGCGCAAGTCGGATCGTCATTCTGAACGGAGCCTGCGCAGTGAAGAATCCCGGGACTCTTCGCCGCGCTCAGAATCACAGCATGGGCAGAGCTTCGCTAATGGACGACGCTTGCCTCCGGGGCGGCCGGCTGCGGCCGCTCCTGAAACTCGGGCATCACCTTGGTCGCGAACAGCTCAATTTCGCGCTTCATGTCGTCGCGCGACAGATAACCCTGATCGCTGAGCCACAGGAAGTACTCGGGATTGAGTGTCTCCTGGATGTCGGCGAGGCGGCGGCGCACGTCGTCAACCGTCCCCATCACGGTCATCTTGTGCTCGACCAGCGGCTCGGGGGTCGCCGGAATGTTGGGATCGACCTTGGAGTGGAAATGCTTGAAGACGAAGTACGAGCCTTCGCGCCACATGCGGCGCGCTTCCTCCTGCGACTTCGCAATATAGATGAACTGGCACGTGCCCATGCTTTCGCCCAGCTTGAGCGAGCGCCCGGCCTTGGCGGCCTCTTCCTGGTAGGCGCGGAATGATTTGAGCGTGAGGTCGGGAAACGGTTGGAAGACCATCGGCACCACGCCCTGGCGCGCGTCCCATCGGATGGTCTTCTCGCTGGCCGTGAAAGCCTGCAGCACAGGCGGGTGCGGCTTCTGATAGGGCTTGGGCACCGCGGACAGTTTGCGCAGTTGATCGCCCACCACCTCGCCGGGTGCGCCATAGCGCTTGGTCGCTTCGTGCGGCGCCCAGAAGTGGCCCTCGGCCGGAAACGGCACCTGGTAATATTTGCCCTTGAATGAAAAGGGCTCGTCCTTCCACGCCAGCTTGACGACCTCGAACAGTTCCTCGAAGACCTCGCGATTATGCTCGTCGGCTTCGGGTCCGACGAAGCCCGGCGTCACTCCATAATGCTGCCCGAGCACGTTGACCCAGCGCGGGAAGACGCCGCGCGCCAGGCCGCATACCGCGCGTCCCTTGCTCATCTGATCGGCCCAGGCGACGTCGAGCGCGAGCCGAATCGGATCCCAGGTCGGCAACACAAAGCCCAACGGTCCGATCTTGATGCGCTTGGTATTGAGCAGCAGGCGAATGAGATGCGGAGTGGGAGTCGCGCCGGCCTCGCATCCTTCGGTATAGAAATGATGCTCCGAGAAGGTCACCACGTCGAAGCCCACATCCTCGCACAGCTGCGTCATCTCGAGCATCTCATCGAGCAGTTGCTGAGTCTTGTCGGTGCGATGAGCGATCGGACGCAGGCGCTCGCGTTCTTCCGGGGTGGCCGGATAGGCGGGAATCAGATGGAGCACGAATTTCATGGATTCGACCTCCGCGCGGACAGCGCTTCTCGATGGTCCAGTAGCAACATTGCCCGCAACTCTCAAGCCGCCGATGCGGCCCCGCCGTCGCGCTTGCGGCCCGGCCCGCGCCGGTGTGAGATTGGTCGGCGCGTGCTATGGTGCCGCCTTCGGAGCGGGAGAATTGGCAGCGCTTGCGAGGTGCAGGATGAGACTGGTGATCGATCGCGTCGAGCGGGCCTTCGAGGGCCTTTCGTTCGCAGACGTGGGACCCTATGAGAAGCTGACCGGGCGGGTGTTTGCCGAGGCCGACCCGGCGCATCGGCTCAACGCCCCGGTCGTCAATCTCGACCGCGCGCCGAGGAACGCCGCCGGACGGGTCGAGTACTGGTTCGATTTCTGCCTGCTGCGGCCGGCCGATCTGCGCAAGGGGAATCGGCGGCTGCTCTATGACGTTATCAATCGCGGCGGGAAAATCGCTCTCAACGATTTCAACAGCGCGCCGCGCGCGAATAATCCCACCACCGCCGCTGACGCGGGCAACGGCTACCTGATGCGCCGCGGATACTCGATTCTGTGGAGTGCGTGGCAAGGCGAGGTAGTGGCGGGCGAAGAGCGGATGCTGGCCGGCTTCCCGGTGGCGAGCGACCACGGCGCGCCGATCGTCGGAATCAATCGCGACGAGTTTCTGTTCGAGGCGGCGGCGGGTGCGATGCGCGCGACGCTCAGCTATCCCGCGAATTCGCTCGACCAGCGCGAGGCGACGCTCACCGTCCGCCAGCGCGAGGCGGACGCGCGGGTGGCGGTGGCGGCCGATCGCTGGCGTTACGTGACGGCCAACCAGATCGAAATCACGCCGTCACCGGGTTTCGACGCCGGCGCGATCTACGAGTTCATCTATCCGGCGCGCGATCCGATCGTGATGGGCCTGGGGCTGGTGGAGATCCGCGACCTGATCGCGTTCATGCGCCACGAAGCGGCGGACGAGCAGGGCACGCCTAATCCGATTAATCTCGACGGCCGGCCGGCGGCCGATTACGCGCTGGTCTACGGGCGCTCGCAATCGGGACGCCTGCTGCGCGACTTCCTGTGGCAGGGCTTCAACCAGGACTTGCAGGGACGCAGGGTTTTCGACGGCATGTATATCGCCGCTGCCGGATCGCGCAAAAGCTTTATCAATGCCGCTTTCGGGCAAGCGCCGCGTTTTCAGCGTCAGCACGAAGACCACAGCTTTCCCGGCGATCAGTTTCCCTTCAGCTACGCGACCCTGACCGATCCAGTGAGCGGTAAGACCGACGGCATCCTGGCCCGTGCCCTTGCCACCAACACCTGTCCGAAGATCTTTCATACTGATTCAAGCAGCGAGTTCTGGCAGGGGCGGGCGTCGATGGTGGTAACCGACGGGCGTGGCGCCGATGTCGCGCTGCCCGATGAGGTCCGCCTGTTCCTGTTTTCGAGCACTCAGCACGCCGGACCCGATCCGGCCACCGCGGGCTCGCTGTGCCAGTATCCGCTGAATCCGACCAGCTACAGCCCGGCGCATCGCGCCCTGCTGGTGGCGCTCGATGAATGGGTGAGCAAAGAGGTCGCGCCGCCGGCCAGCCGCTTTCCGCGGGTCGGCGACGGGACGCTGATGGAAGCGAAAGCGGGCTTTCCGAAAATCCCCGGGCTCCGCTACGAGGGGTTGATCAACGAACTGTCCGAGATGGATTACAGCGCGCAGCCGCCGCGGCCGATTCCCGGCCGTCGCTATCTCGTGATGGTGCCCAAGGTCGACCGGGACGGTAACGAAATTGCCGGGATACGATTGCCCGATCTCGCCGCGCCGCGCGGCACGCATACTGGATGGAACCTGCGGCGCGCCGGATTCGCCGAAGGCGAGCTGGCGAATATCTTCGGTTCTTACTTTCCGTTCGCCGCCACCAAAGCTGAGCGCGAGGCCGCCGCCGATCCGCGGCCGTCGCTTGCCGAGCGCTACCCGACCGATCGCGACTATCTCGAGGCGGTCGCCCGCGCGGCGTCCGATCTGCAGAACGCAAGGTTACTGTTGGCCGAGGATGTCGAGCGATACCTGGAACGTGCGAAGCGGCCTGGCTCGGCCTGAACCGTCCTGAGGCTGGGCTGACCGGCGCGGCAACGCGCCATAGCGTCCGCGTTCGGCCTCACTACCTGCCACGTCGAAGCCATACCCATGATGCTGTTCGTTTCGCAAAACATGCTCGAGGACCTGGGGCTCGTGCTGTGCGTCGCCGCCGCGACCACCGTGTTGTTCCGGGCCATCCGCCAGCCGGTGGTGGTCGGCTACCTGGTGGCCGGGATGATCGTGGGACCGCACGTACCGATTCCGCTGCTGGCCGACAGTGGGCGGATCCATATGCTCTCCGAGTTGGGTGTGATCCTGCTGATGTTCGCGCTCGGACTCGAGTTCAGCCTGCGCAAACTGTTGCGGCTCGGTCCGACCGCCGGCTTCGTCACCGCCTTGCAGGTCGGCCTGATGATCTGGCTCGGCTTCGTCATTGGGCGGGCGCTGGGATGGAGCAAGCTGGAGAGTATCTTCACCGGCGCGCTGCTCTCGATCTCGAGCACCACTATCGTCGCCAAAGCTTACGACGAGCGGCCGCCCGAGGCCGGGGTACGAGACCTGGTTTTCAGCGTGCTGCTGGCCGAGGATCTGACCGCCGTGATGCTGCTGGCGGTCCTGACGGCGCTGGCTTCCGGAGCGGGACTCTCGACGGCCATGATGGGCCGCACAGTGGGGCGGTTGGTGCTCTTTCTGATCGGCATGGTCGGCGGCGGGATGCTAATCGTGCCGGCGGCGATGCGGCGTATCGTGCGACTTGGGCAGGCCGAGACCACGCTTATCGCCAGCATCGGCATCTGCTTCGCCTTCGCGGTCATGGCCGAGCGCGCCGGCTACTCGGTGGCGCTCGGGGCGTTTTTGGCGGGCTCGCTGGTGGCGGAGTCGGGCGCGGTCGAATCGATCGGCGATCTGGTGGTGCCGGTGCGCGACCTGTTCGCGGCGGTATTCTTCGTCTCGGTCGGGATGATGATCGAGCCGCAGCAGATCGCCGCACACTGGCTTGCGCTGGCGGTGCTGGTGGCGGCCGTGCTGGGCGGCAAGTTAGTCGGCGTCACGGTCGCTGCACTGCTCTCCGGCAGTCCGCTTAAGACCGCCGTGCAGGCCGGGATGAGCCTGATGCAGATCGGCGAATTCTCATTCATCATCGCGGGCGTAGGCATTGAGACCCACGCCACTCGCGAGTTTCTTTACACTCTGGCGGTGGCGGTCTCCGCAATCACCACCTTTACGACCCCGTTCATGATTCGCGCTTCCGCACCGTGCGCGGAGTTCCTTGCGCGCCATCTGCCGGGACGGCTGCGGTCGATGCAGACGATCTACGATGGGCTGATGGAGCGCACGCGCGGGGCGCGGTTTCCGCGGGGCTCGCTCGGACGGGCGGTCGCGATGCTGGTGACCGGCGCGGTCGCGGTGGCTGCGATCCTGATCGTGAACGAACAGGATCCGTTCGACTTGACCAGTGCGGCCGCGCGGATGCTCGGCGTCAGCTACTTCAACGCCGGTCTGATGGTCGACCTGGGCGCGCTTATCGTCTGCGTTCCGTTTGCGGCCTCGATGTTCATCGCCGCGGGCCGGTTGGCGCATGCGATGGCACGCCGGGCGATCCCGGCGGACGCTGGCGAAGCCGCGGCAACTATCGAGGCGGTCACCGGCGTGTTGCAGGCAACGCTGCTGCTGGTGGTGGTGATGCCGATGCTGGCGCTGGTGCAGCCGTTCGTAGCGCCGCTGGAAGGGATCGGTGCGCTGGTGATCGGCGTGATGCTGTTGCTGATCGTGATCTGGCGGGCGGCACGCAAGTTCCAGCGAAGCCTGGGAAAGCTCAGCACGCTGCTGAGCGGCGGGCCGTCCGTGGCCGGCGAAATCAAGCAATAGTCAATTGCGCGTGGTCGGGCGCCGGCGAAACCGACCGCATCGCGGTGTTGTCCTGCCCGCCTGAACATGCAAGCTTCTAGAGAGCTGGTTTCAATGACTATTTGTCAACGTATACTAAGAATTGGAGAGCCCTTTTAATCGGATATTCGCGATGTCACATCATGCTGCTTCCAAAGCTCTGAGCCGTTTCACCGTGCTGGATCTCACCCGCGTGCGTTCCGGACCGACCGCAGTGCGCCAGCTCGCCGACTGGGGCGCGAACGTGATTAAGATCGAGCTGCCCGAAGAGCTCGACGAGCGCGAGGGCATGGGCGGGCCGCGACACGGGTCCGATTTTCAGAACCTGCATCGCAACAAGCGCAGTATCACCCTCAATCTGAAGGCGCCGCGCGGACGCGAGCTGCTGCTGAAGATGGCGGCGAAGGCCGACGTAGTGGTCGAGAACTTCCGGCCCGGCGTCAAGCAGCGGCTCGGAATCGACTATCCCGCGTTCAAGGCGGTGAATCGCCGCATCATCCTGGCCAGCATCTCCGGCTTCGGCCAGGACGGGCCGTATCGCGATCGTCCGGGCTTCGATCAGATCGCGCAGGGGATGGGCGGTCTGATGTCGGTGACCGGCCTGCCCGGGCAGGGACCGGTGCGAGCGGGGATTCCGCTGGCGGATCTCACGGCAGGAATTTTCTGCGCTTATGGAATTCTGGTGGCGTTACTCGAGCGCGAGCAATCGGGTGAAGGACAATGGTTGCATACCTCATTGTTGCAGGCGCAAGTGTTCATGCTCGATTTCCAGGCCGCTCGCTGGCTGGTCGAGCGCGAGGTTGCCGGACAGGCAGGGAATAATCATCCGACCAGTATTCCGACCGGCGTCTTTCCGACCGCCGATGGGCATATCAATATCGCAGCGAGCGGACAGAAAATCTGGACCAAGCTGGTCGATGTCCTGGGCGCGCCGGAGCTGCTCACTCATCCCGACTATGATACCGGGGCCAAGCGTTCGGCCAATCGCGAAGCTCTCAATCGGGAACTGAGCGAGCGGCTGCGCGCCCGCACCAGCGACGAATGGGTTGAGACCCTGAACGCGGCCGGGGTGCCGTGCGGTCCAATTTATTCGATCGATCAGACCTTCAACGATCCGCAGGTAAAGCATCTGGCTATGGCCCAGGCGGTCGAATCGCGTGCGCTGGGCAGAATCGAGCTGGTCGGTCAGCCAATTACGCTGTCGCGCACGCCCAGCGCGCTGGTTGAGCCACCGCCCGAACGCGGCGAGCATATCGACGAGGTGCTTTTCGAATTCGGTCTCAACCAGAGCGAGATCGACTCACTGCGTCGCGACAAAATAGTCTGAGATTCGGCTAGATACGCCTAGTCTGGTGGTTTCAGATCGTCCGATTATCGAAGCATAATATCGATAGCCATTTACAGTGAGCGAATTCGAGGTTAATTTCGCAGTTATCCGGGTCAGACCGCGGATGAATTGAAACGGGACGGAAGCTAGTCGGTGTATATCTGCGAGCTCACAATTTATTTGCGGTGTTGTAAAGGGAAATCTCACGTGATAATGGTTATCGATTCTCAGTGACAATCACGTTCGCCGGGAGAAGGATATCGTAAGATGCCACGTACTTCACGAAATAATTTCGATTCCGCCCTTGGGCAGCTACAGAAGCAGGCCCGCGCCCTGCTCGTCGGTCTGCACAACGAAATTCGCGCGACCGAAAGCGAACTCGGCCGCTTGCGCAAGGAGGAATCGAAGCTTTCGTCCCTTGCCGGTCAGGCTCGCGATAGCGCAGCCGCCGCGACGCCCGGCCGAAGCCGAAAGGGCGGGCGGATAAATTGGACCGAGGTACTGGAGCACATGCCGAAGCAGTTCAAGGCGGCGGACGTGCGCGCTGTGCGCGGCTTGAAGGGCAAGCGCTCATCGGAGATCTTCGCCGCCATCACACGCTGGATCGACGCGGGTACCGTAAAGCGGCGCGACCGCGGAGTTTACGAACGCGTGAAAGCGTAGCGCTTTCAGAATCGTCGTGCCGGGTTGCCAGTTCGACGCGCGCGCGGTTGTGCGAAGACCATCAGGACTGCGACATCGATCCGGCGATTCGATCTGGTTAAGGGTACGGCTCGGAAACGATTCGCGATGATTCAGCGGAGCGACCCCGATGCCCTTCGCAAATGTAAACGGGATCGAACTTTACTACGAGGAGCATGGCGAAGGCCCGGCGCTGATATTCGCGCATGGCGCCGGCGGCAACCATCTGAGCTGGTGGCAGCAGGTGGTGGCGTTTGCGAAGCAGTTCAGATGCGTCACCTTTGACCATCGAGGATTCGGTTTTTCGCGCGAGACACCGCACGGCCCCGGACCGAAGGCTTTCGCTGATGACCTGCGCGGGCTGCTGGATCACCTGAAAATCGATCGCGCGGCGCTGGTGTCGCAATCCATGGGTGGATGGACGTCGTTGGGGTTTGCAGTCGCGGCCCCTGAGCGCGTCAGTGCGCTGGCGCTGTGCGATACGATGGCGGGCGTGGACGATCCCGAAGTGGTGGAGGAGATGAAGCTCCACGGCGCGCCCAAGGGCGGGCTCGCGCAGGTTTTGACTCGCGTTTACGCCGAGGACTATCCGCAGCGCGAGCCGGCCAAGGCTTTTCTCTATCGTCAGATTTCGTCACTTAATTTGCACGTCCCTCCCGACCTCGTCCCGGCCATGATGAACTTGAGGCATCGGGTCGACGCGCTACTTGAGAAGCGAGTACCGACGATGATCCTGGTCGGCGAGCAGGATGCGCTGACGACGCCGCGGTTGATGGAAGTCATCGCGCGCCGTATCCCGCATGCGCGATTCATCAAGGTCCCCGGCGCCGGGCACTCGGTCTATTTCGAGAAGCCTGAGCAGTTCAATCGCGCGCTGGCGGATTTCCTGCGCGACGCCGGCGCCGCGAACCGCTAAGATTTGTTCTTCGACCGCAGTCGCGCTCGTGGTCGAACCTGAAGAGCGCTCAGGGCACCGCCGACGGCGGCTCCCAACCTTTCATTCTGCATCGCCGCGCTGTGGCAATTTGCATTGCCGGCATCACTTTCCTCCGATAAGACGGCGCTTTTAACGAAGACCTTTCCGGGTATGGTTCCTGCTCCGTTCGAGTTGACCATGCTCGATACGGTCCTCATCGCCGCCACGCTTGTATTCTTTGCGATCGCGCTTGCCTACGTCTGGGGGTGCACAAAGTTATGACGCCCTGGGAATTGATCATGGGTTCGATAGTAGCTTTCGCACTGACTGCCTATCTCGTCTACGCCATGCTGCGCCCCGAGAAGTTCTAGGAGGCCCCGTGTTCAGCAACGCGCTGGTTCAAGTGGGATTGTTCGCAGTCCTGGTCACCGCGGCGAGCGTGCCGATGGGACTCTACATGGCGCGGGTTTTCGCGGGTGAGAAAACCTTTCTCGATCCGATACTTAAGCCGCTGGAGCGTGTCATCTATCGGCTTTGCGGCGTCTATCCCGAGCGTGAACAGAGCTGGGTCGAGTATGCAGTTGCGATGCTGGTGTTCAGCGCGATCGGGATGCTGATGCTCTACGGGCTAGAGCGCTTGCAGGGGCTGCTGCCGCTCAATCCGCAGAAGTTTGGAGGGGTGGCGCCGGCGCTCGCGTTCAACACCGCGGCCAGCTTCACTACCAATACTAATTGGCAGGCTTACGCCGGCGAGTTGACGATGAGCTATCTCACGCAAATGGCCGGCCTCGCGTTCCATAACTTTGTCTCGGCGGCGGCCGGAATCGCAGTTGCAATCGCCGTGATTCGCGGCTTCGTCCGGCGCAGCGCGCAGACGCTGGGAAACTTCTGGGTCGATTTGACCCGCACCATCCTGTGGATTTTCTTGCCGTTGTGCATCGTCGGCGCATTGGCGCTGGTCTGGCAGGGAGTGCCGGATAACCTCAGTGCTTATACCCAGGTCAAGACGATCGAGGGCGCGAGCCAGACCATCGCGCAGGGGCCGCTCGCGTCGCAGGAAATAATCAAGGAGCTGGGTACCAATGGCGGCGGTTTCATGAACGCCAACTCGTCGCATCCGTACGAGAACCCGACGCCGCTCAGCAGCCTGATCGAATTGTTCGCGATCTTCATTATCAGCGCCGGTCTCACTCACACCTTCGGTGAGATGGCGGGCAACCGGCGGCAGGGATGGGCGCTGTTCGCGACCATGGGCATCCTGTTCCTGGCCGGCGCCGGGTCGGCAATCTGGGCCGAGCAGCGAGGGAATCCGCAGTTCGCGGCGATGGGAATCAAGCAACCGGCGAGCGCCACGCAAAGTGGCGGCAACATGGAAGGCAAGGAGGTGCGGTTCGGAATCATCGATTCGGCGCTGTGGGCGACGGTCACCACCGATACCTCGTGCGGCGCCGTGAACTCGATGCTCGACAGCTATACGCCGCTCGGCGGCCTGGTGCCGCTGGTCAATATGCAGATCGGCGAGATCGTATTCGGCGGCGTCGGCTCGGGGCTCTATGGGATGCTGGTGATGGCGGTGCTGTCGGTATTCATCGCGGGCCTGATGGTGGGGCGGACGCCGGAGTACCTGGGCAAGAAGATCGAGGGGCGTGAAATGAAGCTCGCGATGCTCTTCATCCTGATCTTCCCGGCGGTGATTCTGCTGCCGGCGGGCGTCGCGGTGGTGAGCAAGGCCGGACTCGCTGGCATCACAAATCCCGGTCCGCACGGCTTTTCGCAAATCCTCTACGCTTACACGGAGGCGTCGGCGAACAACGGTTCCGCGTTCGCCGGCCTCAATGCCAACACGCTTTTCTACAACTCGACGATGGCCTTCGTGATGTTGTTCGGCCGCTTCATGATGAAGGTGCCGGTGCTGGCGCTGGCCGGCTCGCTGGTCGGCAAGAAGGCGGTGCCGCCAAGCGCCGGCACCTTTCCGACCGACGGCGCGACCTTCGTGATGCTGCTGATCGGTGTGATTCTAATCGTCGCCGCCCTGACGTTCTTCCCGGCCGATGCGCTGGGACCGATCGTCGAGCATCTGATGATGATGCGCGGCAAGCTGTTCTAGGAAAGAGTGGGGTAGATTCAATGGCCGAGCGCAAAGCGACGGCGCTGTGGGACGCCACGATCGTCAAGGGCGCGCTGCTCGACTCGTTGTACAAGTTCGACCCGCGGGTTCAGGCGAGAAACCCCGTCATGTTCGTGGTTGAGGTGACCGCGCTGGCGGTCACGATAATTCTCGGCCGTGACGTGCTCGGCGGACGCACCGCGCAGGCGACCTTCGAGCTGCAGATCGCAATCTGGCTGTGGTTTACCGTCGGCTTCGCCAATTTTGCCGAAGCGATGGCGGAGGGGCGCGGCAAGGCCCAGGCCGACAACCTGCGCCGGACCCGTATCGAGACCCAGGCCCGGCAGCTCAGGGACAACCGCGAGATCATGGTGCCGGCGACCTCGCTGCGTCGCGACGATATCGTGCTGGTGAAGGCGGGCGAGGTAATTCCCGGTGACGGCGAAGTGATCGAGGGCGTCGCGGCCGTCAACGAGGCCGCGATCACCGGCGAGTCGGCGCCGGTGATTCGGGAAAGCGGCGGGGATCGCAGCGCGGTGACCGGCGGCACCACCGTCATCTCGGACTGGATCAAGGTGCGGATCACGGCGAATCCGGGCGAAACTTTTCTCGACCGGATGATCGCGCTGGTCGAGGGCGCGCAGCGCCAGCGAACGCCGAACGAGATCGCGCTCAGCATCCTGCTCGCCGGCCTGACCATCATCTTCATGCTGGTGTGCGTGAGCCTCTACCCGTTTGCGCTCTACGGCGGCATTCGGCTGTCGATGCCGGTGTTGGTCGCGCTGCTGGTATGCCTGATACCGACCACGATCGGCGGTTTGCTGTCGGCGATCGGGATCGCCGGGATGGATCGGCTGGTGCAGCACAACGTGCTGGCGATGTCGGGGCGCGCGGTCGAGGCCGCCGGCGACGTCGACACGCTGCTGCTCGACAAGACCGGCACCATCACGCTTGGCAACCGGATGGCGACCGAGTTCATTCCCGTGCTCGACGTGCGCATTGAAGAGTTGGCCGACGCAGCGCAGCTCGCTTCGCTGGCGGACGAAACCCCGGAGGGGCGCTCGATCGTGGTGCTGGCCAAGAACGAATACAACCTGCGCGGGCGTGAGCTGGCCGAACACGACGCCCACTTTATCGCGTTCTCGGCCGTGACACGGATGAGCGGGGTCGATATCGGCGCGCGCAAGATCCGCAAGGGCGCAGCCGATCAGATTGTCAGGTTTGCGCGGGAAAGCGGCGCCGCCGTGCCGGAGGAGCTTGCGGGTATCGTCGAACGGATTTCCCGCAGCGGCGGAACCCCGCTGGTGGTCGCCGACGAGACGCGGATTTTCGGCGTGATCCATCTCAAGGACATCATCAAGGAGGGTATCCGGGAGCGCTTTGCCCGCTTGCGCGCGATGGGCATGCGGACCGTGATGATCACCGGCGACAATCCGCTGACCGCCGCGGCCATCGCGCACGAATCGGGGGTCGACGACTTTCGCGCCGAGGCGACGCCGGAGACCAAGCTGCGCCTGATCCGCGAGGAGCAGGCGCAGGGCAAGCTGGTGGCGATGATCGGCGACGGCACCAACGACGCGCCGGCGCTGGCGCAGGCCGACGTCGGCATCGCGATGAACGCCGGCACGCAGGCCGCGCGCGAAGCCGGCAACATGGTCGACCTGGATTCCAACCCGACCAAGATCATGGAGGTGGTGGAAATCGGCAAGCAGTTGCTGATCACGCGCGGCGCGCTGACCACCTTTTCGATCGCCAACGACGTCGCCAAGTACTTCGCGATTATTCCGGCGATGTTCGTGATCGGCTACCCTGAGCTGCAGTCGCTCAACATCATGCATCTGGCGACGCCGCAGAGCGCAATCCTGTCGGCGGTCATCTTCAACGCGCTGATTATTATCGCGCTGATACCGCTGGCGCTGCGCGGCGTTAAGTATCGGCCGCTCGGGGCGGCGGCAATTCTGACCCGCAATCTTCTGATCTACGGGCTGGGCGGGATGATCGTGCCGTTTGTCGGCATCAAGGCGATCGACCTGATGGTCACCGCCCTGCATCTTGCCTAGTGGGAGAAAGGCAATGACGTTTTGGACCGCGCTCAGGATGACGCTGGTGCTGACCGTACTGACCGGCATCGTCTATCCGCTTGCGATGGCCGGGTTGGCGAACCTGCTGTTTCCCTTTCAGGCGCAAGGCAGTCTGATTTCCCGCGGTGGGCGAGTGGTCGGATCGGCCCTGATTGGACAGAACTTCTCCTCGCCACGCTACTTCCATGGGCGGCCCTCGGCGGCTGGCGATAAGGGCTACGATGCTTCCGACTCGGGCGGCTCGAACCTTGGTCCGACCAACCGGGTCTTGATCGCGAGCGTCGGCCGGCGACTCAAGAAGATTGTCGAGAGGAATCCAGCGATCACGGCTGCGCAGGTGCCGGTCGATATGGTGACCGCCTCGGGCAGCGGTCTGGACCCGGAAATCAGTCCCGCAGCGGCCGATTTGCAGGTCCCGGCAGTAGCCAAAGCGCGTGGGCTCGGGGAAGATCAATTACGTGAGCTGGTGCGCAGTCATACGCGGCCGCGATGGGGTGGCGTGCTGGGCGAGCCTGGGGTCAACGTGCTCGAGCTCAACCTGGCGCTGGACGACCTCAGCGGTCAGCGTCGCGTGAGCCTTAGCGGTCAGCGTCTCGTGAGTATGAGAAGCGCCCCCTGAAGGAGACCGCGAGGCTTAGGCAGGCGCGGTGCGACTATTCGTGACAGCAAGCCAGCCCAGGAGGCGGGCCCGGCCCAACGAGCGCATGAACGGGGAGGATCGGAAAGATCCCGAGACGTTCCTCGGCCTGGTGTCGGAGGTGCACAAGGGTCGCCTCAAGATCTATCTTGGTAGCGCGGCCGGAGTAGGGAAAACCTACCGGATGCTGGAAGAGGCCCATCGATTGCGCGAGCAGGGCCACGACCTCGTACTGGGCTTCGTCGAGACCCATGGCCGGGCGGAAACCGCCGCCCGTATCGGCGATCTCGAGACGGTCCCGCTGCGAAAGCTCTCCTACCGCGGGGTAGTACTGGAGGAGATGGATGTCGACGCGATCCTGGCGCGCAAGCCCGAATATGCGATCGTCGACGAACTTGCGCATACCAATATCCCGGGCTCCCGCCACAACAAGCGCTTCCAGGACGTCGAGGCGCTGATCGCCGCCGGTCTCAACGTCATCACCGCGTTCAACATCCAGCACCTCGAGAGCCTCAATCAGATGGTGCGAAGGATAACCGGGGTCGAGATCCGGGAGACCGTTCCCGATACGTTTCTGACCCGCGCCGACCAGGTCGTGACCGTCGACATCTCGGTGGATGAGCTGCGTGAGCGGCTGCGCGAGGGCAAGATCTATCCGCCCGAGCGGGTCGAACAGGCGCTCAAGAATTTCTTCCGGCCGAGCAACCTGGCGTCGCTGCGCGAGCTGGCGCTGCGCGAGGTGGCGCTCGATCAGAGCCGCCATCGCGAGGAGCTGGAATCGCGCAAGCGCGAGGGCGGGCGGCGCACGGCCGTCACCGAGCGCGTGATGGTTTGTTTGTCGTCGAACTCGCAGGGCAGCGAGGATCTGCTGCGCAAGGCCGCGCGTACCGCGGCGCAGCTCAACGCCGACTGGTATGCGGTGCATGTCGAGACGCCGCCCGAGTCAGTGCAGAAGATCAGTACCGCGGATTTCCGAGCCCTGCTCGACAACATCAACCTGGCCGCCGACATGGGCGCCGAGGTGGTGTGGCTTAAGTCGCCCGAGGTCGTCAAGGCGCTG
>Ga0307372_10001608_pt1 | contig 38994 bp, 33 predicted proteins | sample OX1MG_FD_202533 | JGI IMG/M metagenome (GOLD analysis project Ga0307372, IMG submission 202533) | Soil microbial communities from Risofladan, Vaasa, Finland - OX-1 | ecosystem: Environmental > Terrestrial > Soil > Coastal area > Acid sulfate soil | place: Finland: Risofladan, Vaasa | collected...
CGCCGCGGTCGTCGTGATGAGCGACACCAAGGCCAAGCAGCTTGGCTTGAAGCCCCTGGCTCGAATCGTCGCGAGCGGCGTGTCGGGCCTCAATCCCGAGATCATGGGTCTGGGCCCCATCGAGGCCTGTCGCCAGGCGCTCAAGCGCGCCGGCATGACCATGGACGAGATCGACCTCGTGGAGATCAACGAAGCCTTCGCCGCCCAGGTGCTGCCCAGCGCCAAGCACCTGAACATCCCGTTGGAGAAACTCAACATCCGCGGCGGCGCGATCGCCCTCGGCCATCCCTTTGGCATGACCGGGGCGCGCATCATGACCACGCTCATCAACTCCCTCGAAGACGCCGACAAGCGTTTTGGGCTCGAGACGATGTGCGTCGGGGGCGGTCAGGGCATGGCGATGATCATCGAGCGCCTGGACTGACGTGACCACGAAGATCGACGCACTCGATCTTCCGTTTTACGCCGGGCGCGACGATCTCGAGCCCGAAGCGAACGTCGCGTCCTTGGGCGCCGTGGCGGGCGACGGATGGCTCGCGCGCTGGAGTCTCGGCTATCTCGTCACGCGCTACGACGACGTCGTGGCGCTGCTGCGCGAGCGCTCGTTGCACCAGGCCAGCCAGCTCGTGGCCGGGGCGATCGGCGGGGATACCTCGACGTTGTCCCAGTTGCGTCGCGAGAGCATCCTCTCGGCGGAGGGCGAGACCCACACGCGACTGCGGCGCCTCGTGGCCGCACCCTTTTCGCCTCGGGCCGTCGACCAGCTGCGACCCTTCATGGCGACGTACCTCGAAGAGCGCCTCGCGCGACTCGCCCCCGGCCAGGCCCGCTTCGAACTCGAGTTCGTCTCGACCTTCTCCGCGTACCCCATCGCCGTGATCTGCCATCACCTCGGCGTCGAGCGCGGCGACTGGGACCTCTTCAGTCAGTGGGCCGAGACGACGTTCCTCATCTTCTCCTCCTCGATCAAGGGCAACGAACAACGAGTGGTCGACGAGTCACGCGCCTTCACGCGATACTGCGTCGAACTCATCAACGAGCGCCGAGCGCACCCGGGTGAGGACCTACTGAGCACGTTGATCGCCGCCGAAGAGTCGGGCGATCGCCTCTCGACCGAGGAGCTCGTGAGCTTGGTGCAGGGCATCATCGCCGCGGGCACCGACACGACGCGCAACCAGTTGAGCACGATGGTGGCGCTGCTCGCGCGTGATCCCGAGCGCTGGCGCGCTCTGGGCGACGAGGACGTCGACACCGTCGTCGAGGAGTCGCTGCGCTACCTCAACCCCATCCGATTCGTGATTCGCCAGGTCGCCGAGGAGTTCATCTACCGCGACGTCGTCTTTCCCGTGGGCACGCTCGTCGCCTTCAACCTGGCGGGGGTGAACCGTGACCCGGGCCACTTCGCCGAACCCGACGCCGACGCCGACACCTTTTCCCCGTGGCGCGAAAGCGCCCGCCAGCACCTGACGTTCTCTTCGGGGATCCACCACTGCCTCGGCGCCGCGCTCGCGCGCGCCGAGCTCCAAGAGGCCCTACGCGCCCTGCGTCGACACTGGGGCGAGGTTGAACTCACCAACGAGGTCACCTGGAAGGACCAGCGACTCGCCGTGTGGGGCGCGAAGCGCGTCCCTTTGGCGGTCACGCGCCGCTAGCGCGGACCGGTCAAGCGCGCGTCGGGATCGCTCTGGTATCGCTTGAGCTCTTCGTCACTGAGCGCCACGGCCTCGTCGGGCAAGAGCACCGCGATGTTGTCCACGACCGCGTAGGCGACGCGCCGGCGCGGGTTCACGAGCACGTCGGCGCTGGCGACGTAGAGCAGAGGCTCGTGGTCCAGGGGATCGACCAGGAGCTCGATCAAGAAGTCGTCCAGGGCCATCAGCGGTTCTCCTCGATCATCGCCAGTGCTTCTTCGACACGTTTGTCCAGCTCCTCGGCCCCCGCGGCCTCGACGTTGAGACGCAACAAGGGCTCGGTGTTGGACGCTCGAAGGTTGAACCACCACGACCCGAAGTCGGCGGTGAGCCCGTCGAGGCGGTCGATCGTCACCGCGTCGCGGCTCAGCGCGGCCGCGACGCGCTCGACGGTGTCCTGGGGGGCCTCGACGCGCGTGTTGAGCTCGCCCGAATCGTGGTAACGCTCGAAGGGCGCGACCAAGGCCGACAATGGTCCGTCGAAGACGCTCAAGAGCTCGAGCACCACGAGGGCGGTGATGATCCCCGAATCGGCGCGGTAGTTGTCGCGGTAGTAGTAGTGCCCCGAATGTTCGCCGCCAAAGACGGCCCCGGTGTCGGCCATGACCTGCTTGATGTAACTGTGCCCGACGCGGGTGCGAATCGCGACGCCGCCGGACTCGGTGATGATCTCGGGCACCGACTTCGAGCAGATCAGGTTGTAGAGGATGCTCGCCCCGGGGTGACGGCGCAGCATCGACTTGGCCACGATGGCGGTCGTGGTCGAGCCGCTGATCAGCTGGGCCTTCTCGTCGATCAAAAAGACGCGGTCGGCGTCGCCGTCAAAGGCCAGCCCCACGTCGGCCCCGGTTTCGAGGACCCGACGCTGGAGGTCGACGAGGTTCTCGGGGTTCAAGGGATCGGCGGGGTGATTCGGGAACGTGCCGTCGAGCTCTTCGAAGAGCAGTTCGACGTCAAAGGGCAGCCCGGCGAAGATCCGCGGCGCCACGAAGCCGCCCATTCCGTTGGCGGTATCGGCCACGACCTTCAACGGTCGAAGCAGCGACAGGTCCACGAAGCCGTGCACGTGGGCCACCCACTCATCCATCAGGTCGCGCGTGGAAAGTCCCGCGAGCGGGCCCTGAGCCGGGTTTTCGTAGTAAACGTTGGTCGCCGCTTCGATCTCGACGAGCCCGGACTCCACGCCGATCGGCTTGGCGCTCGCCAGGGTCAATTTGACCCCGTTGTACTGGGCGGGATTGTGCGAGGCGGTGAACATCGCGCCCGGTGCGTTCAAGAAGCCTGAGGCGAAGTAGAGAAAGTCCGTCGAGGCGAGCCCGAGGTCGATGACCTCGACGCCGCGCACCCGCGCACCCTCGGCGAACGCGTGAGAGAGATCGACCCCCGAGGGGCGCATGTCGCGCGCCACGATGATCGGTCCCGCCGGGACGAAGTCCGCAAAGGCCGAGCCCAGCGCGCGAACGATGTCCTCATTGATCTGATCGGGGTAGGTACCACGAACGTCATAGGCCTTAAAGATGGCAGTCGTGTCCACGTAGATGCACTCTACTCAGGCGCGTCTTTTGCGCCGCCACAGAGCCCCGGCGAAGTAGCTCAGCCCCGCGAGGCCCGCGACGTCGCTCACGAGGTTGCCCCACGCGAGGGCGGGCGTCGATCCGTAGACCAGGGTCACGTTCTTCGCCCGAGGCACCACGACCATCAGGTTCGGACTCACCCGGTAGGGCCCACTCGCGCCCAACGCGTGCCAGCGCGGGAAGTAGGAGATCTTCACGAGCATCGGCACCCCCACCCGAGAGACATGAAAGGAGAGGGACTGACTCTGGACGTTGAGCGCGCTCACGGTTACCTTCGCCAACGTGGGCGAGGTACGCATCGAGGTGATCGACGCCGCGCGCGGCCAGTTGGCGGGGCCGCTTTCGGCCCCGTAGACGTTCTGGAGCGTGGGCCTCAGCCACCACGTGACGCTCGCGTTCAACCAGGCGACCCGCGCCGAGACGTTGGCGACCACGTTGGGCAGGTGGCGCAGTCCTTCGACGAGAGGGCTGTGGTGGATCAGATAGACGCGCCACTGCGCCCCCGGGCTCGGCCAATCCTTGGTCGTGGCCACGAGTCGCAGTTGGGGGTCGTGGTTCGCCTGGGCGATGATCGACGGCGAAAAGGCGAGGTAGTAGCGAACGCCCAGCTGTTGGAGGTGGCGCACGCCGGCGGCGACGTTGAGCCCGGGGTAGTTGAGGCCGACCTGGGGATTGCTCGGCGTGACGCTCAGCTCGGACTGGTCGAGGAAGTGATACGGCGTCGTCGCCGAGGACTCGAAAAACAGCCCCTCCATTGACGAGACGCAGTTGTTCGTCCAATAGGGCAAGAGCATCAACGCCATCGGCGTGCCGAAGCGGTTCTCGTCGGCGCTGTACTCCCACATCGCGCGCCCACACCCGTAGTGCTTCGACACGCGGCTCATCGTGTCGATGAGGTCGTGGTATTCGGGCCAGGCCGGTTTGGCCTGGTAGCCCGAGTAGTTCCACTGCGACCAACTCGTCACCTGGTTGCCCGCCGTGGAGAGGTGCAGTCGATTGGCCACGGGCACGATCAGCCCCGGGATCGTGGAGGCCAGCCCGAGCACCGCCACCGCCACGCTCGCTCGTCGGCGCCGCACCGCGCGACGAGTCGCCATCGCTTCATCATCGGAGGCGAGCAGGACGGCATCGCTCGTCTCGTCGGTGCCCGCTCCGCGACCGAGGACCTCGTCACCGAGGAAGACCTCGTCGCCCTGGTTCGCCTCGTCGACGTGCACGACGCGCTCGCCGCCGCGGTAACGCAGCGCGCGCAGGCGTCGCGCGGTGGGGCGGCGTTCAACGACGCGCCACGCCACGTAACCCACGAGCCAACCCGCGCACAGGTGAATCGTGAGGAACCAAAAGGGCACGAGCCTTTCGTTCCAGATGACGCTCTGAGGGTCGAGAACGAAGGCGGCCAGCGAAAAAACAGTGAGCGTGGCGAGCACCATGCCCAAGCGATCGAGCAAGAAGAAGGCCGCGACGATCGCGACACCCGCCATGACGATGACCCAGCGGTCACCCGCCGCCGTGCCCGAGCTGGTGAACCAGCCGAGCGTGGTGAAGATCGCGCGCGGTGACGAAACGTTGTCGTTGACGTAACCCATCGAGTTCGTGAAGGGCTGTTCGTTGACGAAGGGCAGCAGCCACCACGCCGAGAGCGCGCCCGAAAGCAGACCCGCGCCGAGGGCGAAGCGCAGTGGTCGCGCGTAGTCACCGGCCACGACGTCTCGCGTCCTCGGGTCGCCCCACCCTCGGCGCTGGAGGAGCTCGAAAATCACCAGGACGCCCACCGCCGCGATCGCGAAGAACCACGGTAAGACGTGCGAGGCGAGCGTCGCGCTGAGGGCCAGGGCGCAGATCCAGTAGCCCCGACCCGTGCGAACGCCCCGCGCGAAGAGACCAATGGTCAGCATCGAAAGCGCGAGCGAGAGCGAGAAGGCGTACTCGCCGGCCATCGTCGAATAGAGGTTCCCGCCGTCGATGGTGAAGGAGGCGTCAAAGAGGAAGGGCAGCGTCGAAAAGGCGAGGGCCAGGGGCACCGGACGCGGGGCCCGAAAGAGTCTCGCCATGGCGTAGGCGGCGACCGGCGTCAAGAGCGAACCGAGGATCGTCGTGAGCTTGACGGCCACGGCGAAGCCCACCAGGTGACTGGCCCACGCGGCCAAGAGGTCGGGCAAGACGAAGTAGTAGGTGTAGGCGGGCATACCCGCGAACCACCCGGGGTACCACGGCGTGAGATTAAAGATCGCGTGCTGGGTGCGCAGAAAGTCCGCGAGCGCGAGGTGCGAACCGGTGTCGCCACCCGTCAGGAGCGTCGAGGAGAAGACCAGGTTGGGGTGCAGCGCCCACACAACGACGTAGAGGATCGAAGCGATCAACAGCGCGTCGAGCATCCCTTCGCCACCCCACCAGCGTCGCCACCCGCTCACGAGTGCCCCGCTCGCTGCGCGACCAGCGCGACCAGCGCGGTGACGTTAAAAGAGACGTGGGTCAAGATGCTCGGCGTCAAACGCTTCGTGCGCACGACGAGGAGGGCGAGGACGACGCCGAGGGCGAAGAGACCCACAAACTGTTTCGCCTCGCCGTGCGCCGCGCCAAAGAGCGCCGCGCTCCCGATGACGGCGATGACCTGGGCGGTGCGCCTCGAGCGCGTCTCGAGCCCTTCGCTGAGCGCACGAAAGATCACCCCACGAAAGAACCACTCCTCGAAGAAGGGAGCCACGAGACCCGTCATCACGGCGATCAGTGCGAAGCTCGCGCCGCTCGAGCCATTGAAGAGGTGATGGACGGGGTGGTTGAGGTCTTTGACGTGAAACGGCCGATACGCGAGATCGACGCCCACCTGCAACAGCACTCCCAGGACCACGTAGACCACGTCACCACGGCGCAGGCGCCACTGCTCGCTGAGGGGCATGAGTCCGCCCGGTCCGTAGGCGAAGCCGATCGCTCCCGCGAAGCCAATCCAGAGCCCGACCAGCCCCAGCGCGTTGGCCCACCACGGCGGCGCCTCGAGTCGCGCGAGCGCACTCAAGCCTCCCGGGAAGTGCGCCAGTGCGGCCCCAAAGCTTTCGAGCAGGCTCGCCACCAACTGGCCGGCTAAGAATCCCATAAAACTCGCGACGAGAATCGCGACGACGCGAGGACGCGAACGGTCTAAGGCCAACTCAGCGCTCACAGTGACTCACGCTAACAACTCGCGAGTTTTGCACGGCCCGAGACTCAATGTAACCAGCGAGCCCTAGATTAGATGCGTGACTCCTACCCCTGAACCACCAAGCGGCTTTCGGCGACTGCTGCCCGGCCGTGGCCCCTTAACGCCCGAGTCGCGTAGGCGCGTACTCACGATCGCCATCGTGGCCTTCGTGCTGGGCATCTTGGTCATTCCCTCCCTCTTTTCCACGAAGAACGTCAAGACACTCTCCTACTCCGCGCTGATCAAGGACGCCCGCGCCCAGATGGTCGTCTCGGCGGTCATCAACAACGCGAACGGCGTGGTCACGGGTCAATTGAGCGACGGCACGAACTACACCGTCAACGGACCCGCGCCCGCGGTGACCGACGAGATCAATGCCCTGAAGAACTCCAACACGACGGTCAACTTCGCGAACTCCTCGTCACTGGCCTCGACGCTGCTGCCCTACGTCATCTGGATCGCCATCTTCGGTGGCTTCATGATCTTCGCGGGCCGTCAGGCGCGCGGGCAGATGAACGGCATGATGTCCGTTGGTCGATCCAAGGCCAAACAGTTCTCCGAGGACCATCCCAAAACCACGTTCGCGGACGTCGCGGGCTACTTCGGGGTCAAACAAGAGATCAACGAGGTCGTCGAGTTCTTGAAGAGTCCGCTGCGCTACCAGGCCATCGGGGCCATCATCCCCAAGGGCATCTTGCTCGTGGGCCCGCCGGGCACCGGCAAGACAATGCTCGCGCGCGCCGTCGCCGGCGAAGCGGGCGTTCCGTTCTTCTCGGTTTCGGGTTCGGACTTCATGGAGATGTTCGTGGGCGTGGGCGCGAGTCGCGTGCGCGACCTCTTCGCCACGGCTCGCAAGCAAGCCCCCGCCATTGTCTTCATCGACGAGATCGACTCCATCGGGCGAAAGCGCGGTGCGGGTCTTGGTGGTGGTCACGACGAGCGCGAACAGACGCTGAACCAGATGCTGAGCGAGATGGACGGCTTCGATCCGACCGAGGGCGTGGTCGTCATGGCCGCGACCAACCGTCCCGACGTGCTCGACCCGGCCCTGTTGCGTCCCGGGCGCTTCGACCGCCAGATCGTCGTGCCCCTGCCGGACCTCGAAGAACGTCTGCCGATCCTGCAGGTCCACTCGAAGACCAAACCCCTCGACGCGACGGTCGATCTCATGCTCGTCGCGCGCGGGACGCCCGGGATGAGTGGCGCGGACCTGGCGAACCTGGTGAACGAGGCAGCGCTGCACGCCGTACGCCGACAGTCGACGACCGTCTCGATGGAGGACTTCGAATCGGCCCGCGACCGCGTCATCATGGGACAAGAGCGTGACACGATGGTCCTCCAAGACGACGAGCGCGAGCGCATCGCCTTTCACGAAAGCGGGCACGCACTGCTCGCCTACGTGCTCGATAAGACCGACCCCCTGCACAAGATCACGATCATTCCTCGGGGCATGGCGCTCGGGGTGACGATGACCCTGCCCGAAGAAGACCGTCACATCATGTCGCGCCAGCACCTCGAGGACTCACTGTGCATGCGCATGGGCGGACGCGTGGCTGAGCTGCTCGTCTACGGCGATCTCTCCACCGGCGCGGCCGACGACCTCCAGCGAAACACCGACCTGGCGCGTCGAATGGTGCGCGAATGGGGCATGAGCAAAGAGATCGGTCCCATGGCGTGGGGTTCGAACAACCAGGTCTTCCTGGGCGAAGACCTGATGCACACGCGCGACTACTCCGACTCCACCTCCAAGATCATCGACGACGAGGTCGAGCGCATTTTGCGCGAACAAGAGTCGCGCGCGATCGAGGTCTTGACCCTGCACCGTCGGGGACTCGAGGCTCTGACGCGCTCGCTGCTCGAGCACGAAACGATCGACGGCGAGATGGCCGCTCGTCTCATCGACGAGGCCCACGGCGAGTCCGTGCACCCCGCCGGCACCAAGACCGTCAGCAACCTCAAGACGGGACCTCGCTCCCAGCCGCCCAGCGACGCCGTGCCCGCGGCGCCCGCGGCGGTCGCCGCGCCCGCCTGGCAGCCGCCGACGCTACCCGCCGTCTAGGGGCGCGACCGCCAAGATCCCCGCGGGCCTCGTGCGCAACGTCAGCCCCGCGACCAGCACGGTCTTTCGGGCGCTCACCTGGACGACCACGTTCTTCCAGGACGTGATCGTCGAAATCAATGACTTCAGCGACACCGTGATTCCCCCTCCAATGATCGTCGTGGAGTGAGGCTCCGGCGAACCTGACCCGTTGTCGAGCACGTGGATGCTCACCGGCGCGGGCAGCGCGCTGACGTTGGTGACGCGCACCGCGTCGAAGCCTTGCCCCGAGAAGTCCTCGAGGGTCAGCGTGCGCGCCGGCGCCGCGGCGCCACTCAGCTGCGTCGAGGATCCATTGCCGAGGGCGAGATTGGTGACCACGCCCTGGGACGCACTGAGCGCGAGCGCCGCGTACGCGTCGGGCGCGATCGCGGGGTTGGGGGTGATCGTGATCACGCCCGTGGCGTAGGGGGCGAGGTCGAGTTGCTGGGGCGCGGGCGCCGAGAAGTTCGCGAGTTGGACCTTGACGCTGACCGTCACGGGCGTCTGGTTGGGATTGGCGACGCGCAGTTGGGCCGTCGCGCCGTTCACGGTCGTGACGCTCGGGAACCAGGCGTGCGACGCGGGGGCCGTCGTCCCCGGCACCAGCGAGACGGTGCCCCCCGACGACTGGACGCCGGTGAGGGCGAGGGTGCCGCGCAGCACGTTCACGTACACGCCGACGTTGACGGTGTTGACGATCTGGTCTCCCAGGTTGACGACGAGCTCACCGTGGGGGCGCACGGCGAGTCCCTGGAACGGCGCGGGGGCCGAGAAACCACCGCTGCCAAAGATCGAGATGCTAAAGACCGAGGGGGTCGCCGTCGGATTTTCGATGCTCAAGAACGCCTTGGATCCCACAACGGTGTCAAAGCCCGTCGCGTACCACTTGGTGACCCCTTGGCTCAGACACGCCGTGGCGGCCTGGCCCGAGGCCGTGACGACTTCGCCCTTCACCCCCGCGCCACCCACCTGGGCCGCGACGCCGAAGTTGTGACCCGTGACGAGCGTGCTGGGCGAGATGCTTTGCTTCGAGTGCGCGGCCAGTTCGAGCGAACCCGTCCAGAAGCTATTCGCGTCGCTCGCCACACGCAGCGACACCGAGCGAGCGACGTCGGTCGTGTTCTCGAAGACGACGTGGCCGTTGGCGACACCCTGATGGTCGGTCAGTCCGGTGCAGTAGAGCGCGGTCGACTCCGCCGCGAAGTTGCCCGAGCCGTAGGAGGCCGGATTCGAGGAACGCGCCAGTGAAGACAAGACACCCGCCCCGGCGATCACGGCGGCGAGCACCAATAAAATCGGTACGCGAGTTCGACTCATTCGCGCTCCCGTGCGCGTTTGGGTCGGCGCCCGGTGAAGAGCCACTCGAGACGATGCACGAGGCCAAAGCCCAGCCACACGATGCCCCACATCCCGAGCGTGAAGAGCGCGATGAGGCCGTTGAGGGGGAACTGGTGCAAGACGAGGGTGGCACTCAAGGGAACGTTCGACACCGGCACGTGGTAGTAGGGCGTCCACGATCCGAACGTCGTGCGCGCCACGGCGCGACCGTTGACTTCGAGAGCGAAGGCACCCGCGGGCGCGAGACCCGCGACCACCGTCGAGCCCGAGTCGACGGGGCCCGAGTTGCCGGCCGCAGTGAAGACCGGACGCTCGGTCGTTGACCCCGGTGCCGTCTGCGCGGTGATCCCGTGAAAGAGCGAGTTGGAAAAGACCTCGACCGAGGAGGTCTCGAGCTCCAACGCGAGGTCACTCTGGCTGGCCAACGCGTTGATCAGCACGCGCGGCGCTTCGTGGGTGGGCACGCGCTGCACACCGGGCAGCTCGGGCGCGTCGGTGTTCATCACGACGATCGTGGAGATCCCGGCCGGAGCCAGCAGCGAACCGAGCCGCACCGTTCGCCCCTGCATCGCGGTCTTGAGCGCTTCGATGATCACGTCCGAGGTCCCCGAGTCCGGGGGGGAGAAGAGGGTGGCACCCGTGGGCAGCCCGTTCATCGACGTCGCGGCCTCGAGCCCCGGCGCGACGCTCCAACCCGCCAGCGGCAGTACGGCGGGGTCGCCAAGCCACAAGACGCGATAGCCCCCCGGAGCGCTCGGTCCGGGCGTGGCCAGCGACGAAGCGAAACTCGCGGTGGGCAGGTTGAAGCGGCCACTCGCCATGACCGCGGCGAAGGGCAACGATGCCAGCAGCAGCGTCACGAGCGCCAACGAGGCGGTCAGCTGGCGCCACCCAAAGCCGACGTCTCGTAGATCGTTCTCGATGGCGCTCACCCCGAGTCCGATCATCAGCGCGATCATGGTCACGTAGAGCGCCATCAAGACGTCGAGGTCGGGCGAAAAGTTGCCGAGCCAGTGGTGTTCGACCAACGTCTCCAGCGCCAAGGTCAGCGTCGCGATCGTGGCGACTTTGGTCGCGATGGCGCGGCGAACTCCTCGACAGAGCACTAACGAGGCCACGGCCGTGGCGGGCAACAGCCATCCCCACCACGACGTGGGGAAGGGTCCGTCCACGCCACGCGCGAGCTGAGAGAAGCTCGGCACCGACCAGGGGCCCCGAGGCAGTCCAAAGATGGACGGGGCCCGACGACCCGCGAAGATCACGTCCACGGTCATCGGTAGTAAGAAGATCGCGACGTTGACCCCCAAGGCGCCAATTAATCGCCACGAACCTCGAAAGTCGCTGTCGGGATCGGGCTCGATCCAGCGCGCGATCGCGACGCCCGCGATCATCAGCCCCACCACCACCAACGTCGCTGGCGCGAGAGCACTCATCAACGCGACCAACATGAACAGCGCCATTCGCTGGCCGGCGAGCGTCGTGCGCCAGCCCTGGTGACCGAAGGGCACGGGCTCGTCGTAGGGGCGGAGTCGAAAGCTCGCGACGTCCATCAGCTCAAAGACGCGCCTCGTCACGAAGGGCAGTCCGGCCACGACCACCAAGACGTCGACGCGGCCCTGCGCGATGGCGTTCAAGCCGACCGGCACCGCGGCGTAGGCCACCGCGGCGATCACCCGCGCACGGTTCGAGACACGGCCCCGCAGCAGCCGCGCCATGCCAATCGCGCCGAGGGGCACCGCGAAGATAAGTGCCGCTCGCGGCAAGACGCCCATGCGTCCAAAGACGAAGGTGCCCGCGAAGGCGAGAACGCCGTAGCCGGGCATGCCCGGGGTACCCGTACCCACGCCGTTGGGCGACCACGAGGCGAAGAAGTGGCGCCACGTCGACCACCACGAGTCGAGAGGCGCCAGGCGACCGACGAGCGGCAGACGCATGGCCACGAGGTTGCGCGCGCCAATCAGCCACATCATGGCCACGAGGACGACCATCGCGGCCTGGGAACGAAACGAGGTCAACAGGCGCGAGGGGCGACGACGCCAGGCGAGCGCTTCGCTCGCGGGAATCTCGTCGAACTCCTCCTCCTCGGAAAAGGCGGCGGCGAAGCCGATGCCGCTCATCTCGTCGTCGTCCGCCTCGGACGTGACCGGCTCGGCCGGCAAGATCCCGCGCGCGCGGTCGAGGCCCTCACGCAGCAAGGTCACGAAGAACTGGCGAAGTCGACTGGCCCCGTTGACCTGCAGTCTTCGCAGGTCGGCGTCGCTCAAAACACGCAGCGCGTGGATCTCTCGGCGCCGCTCGTGGATGCGCTTTCGGTGCCGAAAGACCCATCGCCACGCGCCCAGGATCGCCCCCGCGCGATCGAAGTCACGTCCCACCAACGACACGGCCAGTTCGCCCGCGTCGAGCACGGCCAGCAGGACCAACGTGATCGCGGTGTTGCGGCGATTCCAGCCCGTGGCGACCACGAAGAGTTGATGGCGACGCTGCAGATCTTGGCGCGACGAACGTCGGGTCCCGATCGCGCCGACGACACGCTCGCCCTTGGCCACGCTCTCGCGGTGGGCGACTTTGGCGAGTGGTGCGACGACGATGCGAGCGCCCGCGACCTGCGCGCGCCAGCAGAAATCGAGGTCCTCTCCGAGCAGTGGAATCAACGGATCGAAACCGCGCAGGGCGCCGAAGAGGTCCGTGCGCACGAGGGTGACCCCGCCCGGGGCGACGAAGACGTCGCGCTCCAGGTCTTGTTGACCGTGATCGATCTCGCCCGGGTCGACGCGCTCGCTCACGACGCCGAAGCGGTCGCAGGTCTGGCCCACGTGGGTGAGGATAAGGGGGTCTTCGTAGGTGACGAACTTCGGGGTCACGATGCCGGCGTTCGTGCGGTAGGCCGTCTCGACCATCAGCGAGACGGCGTTGGCCTCCAGGCGAACGTCGTCGTGGCAGAAGAGGAAGAAGGCCGATCCTTCCACCATGAGAACGCCTTCGTTGCAGGCCGATCCGAAGCCGCGATTCTCCTCCAGGATCTTCACGAAAACCTGGGGGGCGACGGCGGCCACGCGCGAAGCGACGTTCTCGCTCTCTCCGTTGGCGAGCACGAGAACGCTCAGTTCGCCATAGTCCTGGGCCACGAGCGAAGCTACCGTTGCCTCGAGTCCGGGACCGGGGCCGGTCGTTACGACAACGGCCACGACGGCGGGTGCACGAGTGTCCATCAGTCCAGCAAGGCTAGTTCCCTTGGGCTCCTCACCCGAGCCGCCAACGGGCGTGCGCGCAAGCTTTCCCTCACCAAAAATCTGTTTTAATCAGGATTTTCCAAGGATGCCACGACGTCGCGCAATGTCTGCTCGAGCGCAATTTCGCCCCGCCAGCCAGTCGCCGCGTGCACTTTCTCGGCGCTGCCGCGCGAGACGGGCACTTCGAGGGGTCGAACGAGCGAAGGATCGAGCACGAGGTTCGTTCCCGGAGCGATCAGCGACACCAAGAAGTCGGCGATCTCGGCCATTGCCACGTCGCGGCCCGAGGCCACGTGGTAGATCTCGCCGGGCGCCGCGTACTCGGCCATCAGCGCGTAGGCGCGCACGACGTCGCGCACGTCGCTCAGGTCGCGTCGCGGGCTGAGGTCGCCCACGACGATCTCACCACGCCCCTCGCGACGTGCTTCTAGGAGCCGAGAGGCAATGGCCGGAACGAAGAAATTGACGGACTGACCCGGACCCACGTGACTGAAGGGTCGTGCGATGATCACGCGCTGGTCGAAGCGGCGCCACGCCTCGCGCGCGACGTGCTCGGCCTCGACCTTGCTCGTCGCGTAGGGGCTCTGGGGCGCGACGCGAAACTCCTCGGTCAAGGGTAGGTCGACCTCGCGCACGACGCCGTAGACGTCCGAGGTGCTCACGACGATCACGGTGCTCTCTGGCACGACGTCGCGCGCCGCCTTGAGCACTCGTTGGGTGCCCACGACGTTGACCCGCGTGTACTCGGCGGCGAATTTCCACGACTCACCCACGTGGGTGAGGGCGGCGAGGTGGTAGATCACGTCGGGTCGGGTCTCTTCGAACACGGCGCGAACGCTCGCTTCGTCGGTGACGTCGCACTCACGATCAACGCCAAAGACCTCGTCGCCGTGGGCGAGCAGGTGCGCTCGAAGATGGCGACCGACGAAGCCGTCGGCGCCGGTGATGAGTGAACTCGTCACGGACGCGCCGCCAGACGGTACGCCTCGAGGTGGGCGCTCATGGTTCGCGCCCAGGTAAAGGGCGCGGCGTTCGCCACCGCGCGCTGCGCGCGCGCCCGTCGAGCGTCCTCGGGCTCCTCGAGTAGATCGGCGATGGCCTGACTCAACTCCACCTCATCACCCGCCGTCGTGAGGACCGCGCCGTCGCCCGCCACCTCGGCCATCACGCTCTCTCGCGTCGTCACCACGTTCGCGCCGCAGGCCATCGCTTCGAGCACCGGCAGACCGAACCCCTCGCCGCGCGAGGGATAGACCACCACGCGAGCTTGGCGCAGCAGTGCGGGCAGTAACTCCTCATCGACGAAACCTAACCGGCGAATCCGCGACGCGTAGGGGTGCGCACGAATCTCTTCGGCCAGGGGACCCATCCCCCACCCCGATTGGCCCGCGATCCAGAGCTCTAACTCGTCGTCGAGGGCCGCGAGCGCGCCAAAGGCCTTCACCAACACGTCGAGCCCCTTACGTGGTTCGAGCGTGCCCAGAAAGAAGAGGTACGGCTTCGACGCGCGAAGTTGAGCACCCGCCAAGAGGACGTCGTCGCCGCGGGCGTCGGGATGAAAGCGGTCGTGATCGACGCCGAGGGGCGCGACCACGACCGTCGCGCTCGGCGCCAACACGTCTCGCAATTCGCGCGCCGTGAAGTCGCTCACGCACACCAGGACCTTGGCGTGGGTCGTCGAGTAGCGGATCGCGCGCTGGAAGAAGGTCACCTTGGCGCGCTCGTGCCACTCGGGATGGGTGAAGAGCGTGAGGTCGTGGATCGTCACGACCATCGGTGTCTTCGAACCGCGCGGCATGGTGTAGTGCGGAGCGTGCCAGACGTCGACGCCGCGCGCGACCTTCGACGAGCCCAGCCGGGTCGCCTCGTAGGCCAGGCGCAGTCCGCGATGGTTGGGCACGAGCGGCGCGATCGTCGCGCGCGGCGAGCGGGCCTGCCAACGAGCGACGTCGCCTCGACGCGTCACCAAGGTCGTCTCCACGTCCAGGTCGGGTAGTCGGGCGGCCACTTCGCCGATGTAGCGTCCCGCTCCGGCGATCCGCGCCGGTACCGCTGAAACGTCGAGCGCCACTCTCACGTCCAGGCCGCCACGTGCGCTTGAGCGCAGGCGCGCCAGGAGAGCTCGCCGACCGACTCGCGTCGACGTTGCTTGGCGGGCGCGTCATCGGACTGACCGAGCGCCCTGAGAAGACCCGCCGCAATCTCCTCTTCGCTGTAGGGGTCAACGGCCACGACGCTCGCCCGACCCTCGATACTGGGGGTGGTCGAACTGGCGACGACCCGCGTGCCGAGCGAGAGCGCCTCGACGGCGGGGAGCCCCCAGCCCTCGCGCAGGGGGACGTAGGCGAAGACGCCCGCGTCGCGAACGAGGCCCTTCAAGAGAGCGCGAGGCTGAGGTCCGATCACGATCGAGTCACCCAGCTGCTCGTCCCCCCAGCCTTGAGGGCCGACAAACACTAAGGGGCCGAGCCCTTGTTCATCGGCGTGCGCGGCCCGGTGGGCGCGAATGAGCCGTTCGAGATTCTTGCGGGGTTCTCGGGTGCCGGCGTAGAGCGTGTAGGGACCATTAACACCGCACTCGCCCAGGAGTTGTGCCACCAGTGCGGCCGGCGCGGGTTCGACGCCGTCATCGACGCCCATACGCACGGGGTGAATCCGCTCGGGGTCCACGCCGTCGCTTCGCAGTCGCTGCGCCAGAGGCGGCGAAGTCACCACCAACTGCAGGTCATCGCGACCGAGCACGTAGCGCAGCCGTCGCTCGTGAAAGCGAACGCCCGCGGGGGTGGAGGCCTGGGGCTCGTCTCGCCACAACACGTCGTGCAACGCGACCGAGTTTCGAGGAGCGCCTCGATAGGGGCCGGCGAGCGACGTCGCGTGCACGACGTCAACACCAGACGCCAGGCCCATCGGCCACCGCGACCACAGCCGCGTCAACGCACGAACGCCGAGGGGACCGTGGTGGACGGGAACGCTCAGACCCTGATCGCCTCCGCCGCGCGGGGCGAGTGCCACGACGCTCCACGACTCGTCAAGTTCGCTCAGGCCGCGCAAGAGCCCGCGCACGTACGTCGCGATGCCACCGGGTTGGGGACGCCACAACTGATCAACGGAGATGGCGACGACGGGCACCGACCTAGCCTCTCACGCGTGGTGCTCGTGCACGCAACTCGCGTCGCCGCGAATGGCGCGCACTAGGCGTGCGCGCGGACGACCTCGCGGTACAGCGCGAGGTAGGCGTTGGCCGCCACCGCCGGGGCGAAATCACCCGCTCGGTCGCGCCCGGCGGCGATCATGAGCGCGCGTCGGGGGCCGCGCTCCCAGACTTCTTCCAGGGTCGCGAGCACCTCCTCGTCATCGTCAAAGAGCGCGGCCGCGCCGCTCAGCAGTTCTCGATTGATGGAGGTCGCGCGCGCCATCGTGGGCACGCCCGCCGCCAACGCGGCGATCGCGAAGGAGGGGAAGCGTGCCCCGTCTGACATGTGCAGGACGACTCGAGCGTTGTCGAGCGCCTCGCGCGCTTCGCGCCTGGTTCGAAGCGTGACGTCAAGACCGAGGGAGCGGACGCGTTGGTGGAAGTTCTCACTCGCCAAGACCACGACGTTCGCGCCGCGGCTCTGGGCGAAGCTCGCGAGTGAGGGCAGCAGCACCAGAGGGGGGTCGACCAAACCGGTCACGTTCAAGACCAGATCATGACCGGACTCGACGTCGCGCACCGTGGGAACGGCCGGCGGGACGACCGCCACTCGACTGGCGTCCACCCCGAGGACCTCTTGCACTTCGTGGCCGGCGCGTCGTGTCGAAGCGACCAGCATCGCCCCTCGTTCAACGGCGCGGCGCAGTTGACTCACGCGAAGGTAGTGATGGCCCTCGCCGCGCAGGGGGCGCAGGTCATCGACCGAGATCACGAGGGGGACGCGCTTGGTCGGTGGCGTCGCGCGACCCGCAACGTGGACGACGTCGACGTCGGGCAAGAGTGAATCAATCGCCCAACCGCGACCTGCGCGCCAGAACGGCAGCCACAGCGCGCGCAGCGTCACACGCGCCTCACCCGCTTGCGCTCGGCTCTCGCTACGAAAGCGCACCAGGTCGCAGGCTCCCGTGGCCTCGAGGGCCAGCGACAGATCGGTCATCGAGTTCCCGAGCGACTCGAGCGACCCGTCAAGGTCGAGCGCCACGCGAAGGCGATCGTCACTGGTCACGTCAACGCGATTTCTCGCACCTGGCTCGTCCACGCCGGCCACAACTCGACCGCCCACGGCCCAAAGGCGACCTCACTCGTCGCGACGACCGCGATCCCTTCGTCCACGTTCGCCAGCAAGATCGCGCCGCTTTGTCCAAAGTGGCCGAAACTCGTCGGCGTCCAGTCGCCCATCCAGTGACGCTTGTCCCCGCGAATCTCGGGTCCGAGCCCCCAAGGGCACGGTGAGAATCGACCAAAGCCCGGTACCACCCCATCGAGACCCGGGAGGTAGGGCGTGATCGCCAGGTCGCGCGTCGCCGTGGAGATCCCGTCGCCGCGCAGCCACGCGAGCGCCAGCTGACTCAAGTCCTCGGTCGAACCCCACCCGTCCGCGCACGCTCGTCCTCGAAGTTCGCTGCTCGACATGCCCAGTGGCTCGAAGACTCGCGAACGCAGCCACAGCGCCGCGTCGCCGTCGCCCACGATGCTCGCCACGGCGCGCTCAACGCCGGCGTTCGAGTAGACGCGGCGCTCGCCTGGGGGGCGCACGGGGTCACCCTCCTCGAATCCGAGGCCGCTCGAGTGCGACAACAGGTTCGCCAGTGTCGCGGAACCCGGCCCCACCGGTTCGTCGTAGCGGTGCTCTTCCCAGTCGACTTCGACGCCTACCGCGAGGGCCACGGCCAATTTGGTCACTGACGCCCACGGGCGCACCGCTTGAAGGTCACCCTCCTCGTGCACTCGCTCGCTCGCACCCTCGCGCAGTCGAAGGACCACGCAACTGGCCCCCGCGGGCCACTGAGCAAGGAGGGCCGCACGCACAGCACTCGATGATAGTGAGGCCCCCTAGTGTTTCCAGGGTGATCAGCGTACTGAGTGGCGGCGTGGGCGCCGCGCGACTCCTGCGCGCCCTGAGCGCGGTCGTCGCGCCCGAAGAGCTCACGGCCATCGTCAACGTGGCCGACGACCTCGAACTCCACGGCCTGACCATCTGCCCCGACCTCGACACCATCACCTACACCCTCGCGGGCGAGAACAACGACGTGCTGGGTTGGGGTCTCAAGGACGAAACCTGGCGGGTCATGGACGAACTGCGTCGCCTCGGCGGCGAGGCGTGGTTTCGTTTGGGCGACCGCGATCTGGCGACGCATCTGTATCGCACCCAGCGCTTGCGCGAAGGCGCCACCAAGACGAACGTCACGCGTGAACTCTGCGAGAAACTCGGCGTCGCCGTCACGCTCCTGCCCGTGAGTGACGATCCCGTCGCGACCGTCTTCGAAACCCAATTGGGAACGCTGAGCTTCCAGGAGTATTTCGTGCGCCACCACCACGACGTCGCCGTCACCGCGATTCACGTTCGAGGAGCGAGCGAGGCTCGCCTCACCGACGAGGCGCGCCGGTCCCTGGGCGAGAGCGCGCGGGTCGTCATCGCTCCGTCGAATCCGTTGATCTCCATCGACCCGATCTTGCAAGTGAGCGGCGTTCGCACCCTGCTCGCCGCTCGTCGCGAGGACGTGGTGGGGGTCTCGCCGATCATCGCCGGCGCTGCCTTGAAGGGACCGGCCGACCGGTTACTGGGCGAAATGGGTTACGACGTGTCCTGCGTCGGAGTGGCCGACTTCTACGACGATCTGGTCGGCACCTGGATCATCGACGAACGAGACGCCGAGCACGCCGACACCCTGCGCGCCCGGGGACATCGCGTACTGGTCACGACGACCATCATGGCCGAGGCGGCGAGCGCGCGGCGCCTCGCCCAGGCGGTGCTGTCGTGAGCGAGCTCACGCTGCGAGCGCTCGCCATGACGGGCGAAGTGAACGCGGGCGACGACCTGGCGGCGTTGCTGCTCGAGGCGCTCACGCGCGCCGAGCTCTCCCTCGAGCCCGGCGACGTGGTCGTCGTCACCTCCAAAGTGGTCGCGAAGTCCGAGGGACGAGTCGTGGACTTTGACGGCAGCGACGAGGCGAAGCTGCGCCTCATCGTGGACGAGTCCGTGCGCGTGCTGCGACGCAGAGGAACGTTGCGCATCACCGAGACGAAGCACGGCTTCATCAACGCCAACGCGGGGATCGATCTGTCGAACGCCCGACCCGGCACCGCCGTGCTCTTGCCCCAGGACCCTGATCGCTCGGCGCGGCGCCTGCGTGCCGAGTTGAAGCGCCGTGGCGAGGCCGAGGTCGCGATTCTGATCACCGACACGTTCGGGCGCGCTTGGCGAAACGGCGTCACCGACGTCGCCATCGGCTCGGCGGGCCTCACTGCGATCTTGGACCTGCGCGGCACGAAGGACGCGAATGGACGACTCCTCGAGGCGACCGAAATCGCGGTGGCCGACGAGGTCGCAGCGGCGGCGAATCTCGTGTTGCACAAGGCCGCGGGCACGCCCTTCGCGCTGATTCGTGGCCTGGACCCCTCGTTCCTTGGTGAGGGCTCGATCGTGGGCGACGTCGTTCGCGCGCCCCACGACGATCTCTTTCGCTAGTTCGTCAGCGTCTCGATCGCGGCGCCCAGTCCCGCGTCCAAGCCCGCGCGCAAGAGCGCGCGATCAGAGGCGAGGCTCCACGACTCGCCGGCGAGCAGATGATCGCTGACGACGAACAGCGCCGCGAGATCGACGCCGTAGGTCGCGGCAATCACGAAGAGTGCGGCGGTCTCCATGTCCACGGCCACTATCCCCTCGTCGCGGTAGCGCTCCGCCTCCTCACGCGTTTCACGAAACAGTGCGTCGATCGTCCACGCCGGCCCCTCGACGAAGGGGCGCCCCTGACGGGTCAACGTGTCGCCCAACGCTTGGCGTAGCGCCAAGGACGGGTGCGCGAAGCGCTCCGCGGCGGCGTAGTGATGCGAGACGCCCTCATCGCGCAGCGCCTTCGTGCAGAGCACGAGGTCCCCAAAGGCCACCTCGCGCGGCAGGGCCCCCGCGATGCCCAGGTTCACGAAGCGCGTCGCGCCAAAGGCGATGAGCTCTTCGAGCACGATCGCCGCCCCGGGCGCGCCGTAGCCAAAACCCTCCACGACGCCGAGCGAGACGTCGCCGTCGCGGCGCCACAGGTAGCGCCACGGCTGGGGGTACCCGCTGTGGCGAACGAAGCCTCGCTCTTTGAGGAGGGAGGTGATCATGCCCGAATAACTGATGATGATCGCGGGCGGTCGCACCAACGTTTCGTCGTCGAGGTAGCGCGCGATGACCGCTTGGGGCCTCACCAATGAATCGAAGCGATGCTTGTCCTCGTGTTGAGGAAAGCGCGATGCCACTGTCTTAGACGCCGCCGAGTCGCACGTCACCCGAAAGCTGCGAGGCCGGGGCCACGTGTTCGTTGGCCCCGACGACGCAGGTCGGGCCGAGCACGGATCCGGTGCCGATCACCGCTTCGGGACCAACAATGGAAAACCGAATGACGCACTCACTTTGCACTATCGCCCCGGGCAAGAGCACCGCGTCTTCGAGCACGACTTGGGCACCGACGACGCAGTTGTGGTCGACCACGCTGTTGGTGATCGTCGCGCTCGGATCGATCGTCGCGCTCGGGTGGCGCCACGAACCCGCGACGACGCCCGCGAAGACACGTTCGGGTCGTTCGCCTCGCAGCACGTCCACGTTGGCTTGCAGGTAGCTGTGCGGAGTACCCGCGTCGATCCAGTAGGCGTGGTCGGCCAGGGCGTAGAGCGTGCCGTGACGCGCCAGTTCGGGAAAGATCTCGCGCTCGAGGCTCACCGGCCGGGAGGGGTCGATCAGCGCCAGGGCGCTGGGTTCGAAGATGTAGGTGCCCGCGTTGATGAGATTGGTCGGCGCTTCGTCGGGCGCCGGCTTCTCGATGAAGTTCAAGACGCGTCCGTCATCGTCGGTCACCACGACACCAAAGCGTGACGGATCCAGCACCGGCGTGAGCGAAATGGTGGCCTCAGCTCCGTGGCGACGGTGAAACGCGAGCAGCGCCGAAACGTCGAGGTCACTCAGGACGTCGCCGTTCACGACGAGGAACGTGTCATCAATGCCCGCCCACTCCGCCGCGAAGCGAATCGCGCCCGCCGTGTCGAGCGGCTCTGATTCGACGGCGTAGGTCACGCGTACGCCCCCGATGACGTCGGAGGGATAGGCCGCGGTGAATCGATCGGGCAGATAGCCCAGGGAGAGCACGGCGTCGGTGACTCCGTGTTCGGCCAGGGCCGCGAGGACCGACTCGATCATGGGCACGCCCACGAGCGGCAGCATCTGCTTGGGCGTTTCGTACGTCAGCGGCCGTAACCGCGTTCCCTTACCGCCGACCAAAATGATCGACTTCAAGCTCAGCCCTTAGAGGTCGTGGTGGTGGTCGCGGTGGTCGTGGTCGTCGCGGGCGCGGTCGTGGTCGCCACGGGTGCGGTCGTCGTCGCCACGGGCGCGGTCGTGGTGGTTGAAACTTGGGCCAGGGAGACCATCTCGTTGTTGGTCGCCGGCAACGGCGCCAACGGCGTGACGCCCTTGGGCTCAAAGGCCATGGTCACTCGCAGGTACTGCGAGAACTTGATCGCCGACGGGTCGGTCGTCAGATTGGGCGTCTTTTGTCCGAAGCTCGTCCAGTAGGCGTAGACGACGCTGCCCTTTTGGTGGGGATACTTACTCGTCGCCGGGCAGGTTTGGCCGTTGACGAAGGTGGTCTTTGGATTCACCGCGCCGGTCGCGGTCGGCACGGCCAACTTGGTCGAATTAATAATCAAGTTGGGGTACTCGGCGGCGAACTGTGTCAGCGTGGCGTGACTTCCGGCTTCAATGGCAGTCTTCGGGCTGATCTGCACCACGTTCGACGCGTAGACCTTGTAGCCACCGGTGTAACTCGGATTCGGCGTCAGGTACGGCAGTCGCTCGCCACAGGCCTGGATCGAAAGTCCGGCGTACCAGGTAGTACCAATCGCCGGCTGGACCTGGGGCGCGGTGGTCGCGGTGACGGGATGTTGATACTCATAGCGCGAGAAGACCGTGAGTAAGAGCCCGAGCGCGACGATCACGATGAGCGCACCGTAGTAGTTCGACGGACGCGACTTGGCGTAGGACTTGCCCCCGCCGGACGCACCGACTCGACTTACCCATTTCCCCGAAGAGCTTTTAGCCACGGGGCAACGCTACTAAATATTGCCGAACGTCTTCGACGAGTAGGGGCGGAGGGACTCGAACCCTCACTGGAGGCGGTTTAAGCGCCCTGCCTCTGCCAATTGGGCTACGCCCCCACGGTCGTCGCGACGACGTAACGCTAACGCAACAAAGCATTTCGTCAAACTCCAAAAAAACTTACGGAGCGTAACTAGGCTGGCTCCATGTTTCTCGTGCGTCGTCGGGGCACGACTCGAACTACTCCCCTCGTAGTGCTTGCCGCAAGCTTGGTGGCCCTGTTAGCGACGCCGCTGAGTGCCGGCGCCCAGTCCATTAAGCAGACCCAGGGCCAGATCGCCACCCTGTCCGCCGAGCTCTCCCAGCAGGAAAAGACCAGCGAAATCACGGCGAACCAGTACGACGCGGACAAGGCGAACCTCGTCGTGATCGACGCCAACATCGTCAAACTCCAGGCGGAGGAGGTCGCCAAGCGCTCGTCCATCGCCACGACGTCGGCGAAACTCGTCGTCGCCACGGTACGCGCCTACGTCTTGGGGGCGGCCGACGCGCAGATCCTCTCGCTCTTCAATCAAAAAGTCACCAACTCCGACGCGCGCACGGTCTACGAGGACCAGGTCATCGGCGACCTGAATCAACTGCGCCACACCTACGAAGCCCAAAAGAAGTCGCTCGATCACACCATCACCCAAGTCGCCCAGCAACGCGTCGCGAAGATTCAACAGACCAACAACATGCAGAGCTTGTTGGCCGCCAACATCGCGCTCGAGAACCGAACGCGCGTCACCCTCCAAACCGTCACCTCGCGGCTGAAGGGCGAGATCATCAACTACGAGATCCAAGCGGGCGTCGCGGCCGCCAAGGCCCATAATCAAAATGGCGAGACCCAGGCCATCAACGCCGCCTCGGTCGTCGGCGGCCAGAGTGCGGCCAACCAAGTCATCTCCGCCATCCAAGCCGCGATCGCCGTGCCGGCGATCGCGGAGATCGCGGGCTCGAAGCAGGGTCTGGCGGCCGTGGCGTACGCCAAGAGCCAGATCGGGGTGCCCTACGTGTGGGGGGGCGAGACCCCGGGCGTGGGCTTTGACTGCTCGGGACTCGTCCAGTGGGCTTGGATTCGCGCCGGCATCACGATTCCTCGCACGACCCAGACCCAGTGGCCGGCGATGCACCACGTCATCCTCACCCAACTCCAGCCCGGTGACCTGCTCTTTTATTACAACCTCGACGGTGACCACGCCGTGGACCACGTGGTGATGTACATCGGCAGCGGTCCCTGGGGTGTCAACACCACGATTGCCGCTGCGCACTCGGGCACGACCGTCGCCCTCGCGCCCCTGTTCACGTCGGGCCTCATCGGCGCGGCGCGACCCTAACGGCCGTGGTAACGACCAGCTTCGTGATCCCCGCGTTCAACGAGGGGCCGCGGATAAAGGAGGGCTTCGCGCGCCTCGCGCCGACCCTCGATGAACTCGGCGCCGACGACGTCGAGGTGATCATCGTCGATGACGGGTCCACCGATGACACGCTGCGCGAGGCGCACGTGGCCTACGGGCACTTAACGCATCTTCGCGTGGTCAAGCACGAGAAGAACCTCGGCAAGGGCGCGGCCCTTCGACTGGGCCTCGCGCTGGCGACGGGCACCAACGTCATCACCGCCGACGCCGACATGGCGATCAACCCCCACCACAGCGCCGAGCTGCTTCGCGCCCTCGAGCGCGTCGACCTCGCGCCGGGCACCCGCGCCGTCGACGGGCACATTCGTTACGACCAGCGACTGCGCACGTTGGCCGGCGCGCTCTTTAATCGACTCGCCCGCCACTACACGGGAACGCACCTGCGCGACACGCAGTGCGGCTTCAAGGGCTTTCGTCTGGCCCCGGCGCGGCTGCTCGGGCTGATGTCGATCGTCGACGGTTTCGCCTTCGACTTAGAGGTTCTCTATCTCGCCGATCGACTGGCCCTCAGTGTCGAGCCCCAGCTCGTGACGTGGCAAGACATCCAAGGTTCGTCGGTTCGCATGGGGCGAGACTCCTGGCAGATGCTCACTGACATGCGGGCCCTTCGCCGCACGCACTACGAGAATCCCGTCGTCACCCTGGCGCCCGACGTGAACATCGCTGACGTTCTCGCCGCGGCGCGCGGCGCGCGACAGCGCGGGCTGGTGCTCGCTCGCGGCGCCCACGACGCCCTGGTCGTCTTCTCACGTCAAGGCGCACTCGGCGCCGTCGATTTTGCTCGCGCCTTCGACGCGCGACTGGGCACCGCGACGCTAAGCGACCTACGAGGACGTCACCTCGAGGCGATTTAACGCCCTAGGCCTGAACCGGCAACAGCCAGTTCGCCACCAACTCAGGGGCACGGTCCGCCCACTCCTCGGCGGTGATCGCGTAGCGCGCGTGATCCTCCCAGGCGCCGTCGATCTCGAGGTAGCGCTCGGCGATCCCTTCGAAGCGAACGCCCAACTTCTCGACCACCCGTCGAGAGGCGGCGTTGCGAGGGATGATGTTGATCTCGACACGGTGCAGACGCAGCGACTGGAACGCGTACTGCAACAGCGTGATCACCGACTCGGGCATGAGGCCCCTTCCGGCGAAGGCCTCGTCAATCCAGTAGCCGATGAAGGCCGACTGCAGCGGTCCACGCTGAATCGAAGAGAGCGTGATCTCGCCGACGAAACGCTGGTCCACGAAGATGCCAAAGCCGTAGCCCGAGCCGAGTTGACGCTCGCGCTCGCGCAGGGCGCATCGGCTCGCGAAGCTGCGCTGATCCTCGGGAAGGCTCGACGCGTGGGCCGAACGCGGCTCCCACTTGACGAGCCAATCACGACAACGAACGCGCACTTCGAGCCACCCCTCGTAGTCGTGGTCGCCCAGCGTGCGCAGCACCACTCGACGCCCGTGCAGAGTCACCGGGGAATAGACCGCGCGCGCGCTCACCGGGGTTGCCTCACCCTTCCATCGTGACAGACGTCAACCTCCACGGGCTTCGCTCTCTCGCAGCGTCGCCACGATGCCGTCCAAGATGTCGCTCTCGCTGCTCAAGAGCTCCGTGACCCCGAAGCGGTCCATCACGGCCCCCAAGACGTACAGGCCGGCGACGAGGACGTCTTCGCGACCCGCGCTCATGCCCGGGTGGGCCAGGCGTTGAGCGGGCGTCTCGCCCGCCAGTCGTTCGCGCCACGCCTCCACGACGGCCCGGTCTACTCGCTGATGGTGAACGAGCGAGCGCTCATAGACCCCGACGCCACGCTCCATCGCCACCAGCGTCGCCACCGTCCCCGCCAGCCCCACCATGCGAACGCGACCCACGACCTCCTCGAAGACCGGTTGGGCGCGAAAGGCCCGGTCCAGTTCGGCCCCGATCATCGCTTGCGTGGCCCCTTCGCGCTCCTTTGAGACCACGCCGAAGCCGAGGACCCGCTCGGCGACGCGAACGCAGCCCAACTGCATCGAGAACGAGCGCAGTTCGCCGTGGTGCTTCAAGGCGAGTTCGCTCGAACCGCCGCCGATGTCCACGATCAAGAACGGCAAGCCGCGTTCGTCGAGCTCGGCGGTGGCGCCTCGATACGAGTAGCTCGCCTCCTGCGCGCCGTCCAAGATCGACGCCGGCACCCCCACGATGGCCCCGGCGCGCGCCAAGAACTCCCCACCGTTGGCCGCGTCACGTACCGCCGACGTCGCCACCAACAGTCCTCGGCCCACCGCAGCCTCGTCCATCGCCGCGCGGTAGGCGCGTAGCACCGCGAAGGTTCGCTCCATCGCCTCCTCGCTCAAGGTGCCGTGCTCGTCGACGCCGGCACTGAGGCGCGTGATGACGGTTTGACGGGTGAGCGGCGAATCGGCGCCGTCCACGATGAACAGTCGCGTGGAGTTCGAGCCGCAGTCGATCGCGGCGAGCGCTTCAGGCACGTGCGTTCACCACGACGAGGTCGCCAACGTCGAGTCCGCTCGCGACGAGCGCCCCGACGGGGTCGTCTCCGTTCACGAGAAAGTTCGCCACGTGGGCGTGGAGGCATTTGACCCCGACGCGGGTTCCCCCGACGCCTCCGCCCGGCACGATCAGGTCACGTCGAACGACGGCGGCGTCACGACGCTGCGCGTAGCGTTCGTGGGCGGCGGCGAGGGCGGCGGGTTCGATGAGTTGCTCGAAGCGATGCACGCCGCCTTCGCTCTCGAGGCGGCTCACCGCGTCGCGAAGGACGGGGTCCACCAGCCAGTAGAGCGTGGGCATCGGCGTGCCGTCGAGGAGGTGCGGCTCGTTTTCGATGACGACCGCGCCCCCCTTCGCGCGGCGCACGACGACGGCGAATCGTCCCGCCGGTTCACGCCCGAGTAGACGAGCCACCTCGATTCGCTCCTCGGGCGAAGCGTCCAGGAGCTTCAACGCCAGAACTCGAAGGTCCGCACCAGTCGAACGAGAAAGCCGTGAGGCGAGTGGTGCGCCGTCGAGGCGCTCAAGAGCGGCTGCGCGGAACTCGGCGACACCAGAGGTTGGAAACCCGGATCGACTGACTGGGCCGTCACGCCGCCCGCCGCGCCGCCGGGCAGCACTTGGATCAGACTTTGACCCGGGTTGACGAGTTGATACTGCTCGCGAGCCAACTGCGTGGCGGCGGCCTTGGAGTCGAGCGAGTGCGCTTGCGCCGTGAGGGACTGCTCTTGTTGGCGCACCGTCGAAAGCTGCGTGAGCGTCGAATTGAGGACGCTCTGCTGGTGTAGGAGGCTCGAAAGAGGGAACCACGTGACAAGCATCGCCACTCCCGTCGCCAGCGCCAGTGGGAAGACCCAGTGGTTCGACGCTACTTTTGTCGACTTACTAGTTGTGGCCACCAAACGCCCCCGACAAAGACGAACTGCCTAAGAAGCGCGCCTGCTCTCCCAGTCGCTCTTCGATTCTCAAGAGTTGATTGTACTTCGCTACCCGGTCGGAACGTGCCGGCGCCCCCGTTTTAATCTGACCGGCGTTCAGCGCGACGGCCACGTCGGCGATCGTCGTGTCTTCGGTCTCGCCGCTGCGGTGCGAAACGACGACGCTGTAGTGATTGGAGGTCGCCAGGCGCACCGCGTCGAAGGTCTCGGTCAACGTACCGATCTGGTTCAGTTTGACGAGCATCGAGTTCGCCACACCCCGGTCGAGCCCCTTTTGGAGCAGTGTCGGATTGGTCACGAACACGTCGTCGCCGACGAGTTGCACGCGCGCGCCGAGACGATCGGTGAGCAACTTCCACCCGTCCCAGTCCTCTTCGGCCATGCCGTCTTCGATCGAGACGATCGGATAGCGCTCGCAGAGATCGGCCCAGTAGTCGACGAGTTCCCCGCTCGTCAGCACCCGACCTTCGCCCGCGAGGTGGTAGGCCCCGTCGCGGTAGAGCTCACTGGTCGCCGGGTCCAGGGCAATCGCCACGTCAATCCCTGGTCGACGACCAGTGGCCTCGATCGCCTCGACGAGCACCTTCACCGCCGCCTCGTTGTCGGGCAGGTCGGGCGCGAAGCCGCCCTCGTCGCCGACCGCGCTCGAGAGTCCGCGCTTGGTCAAGACCTGCTTGAGTGCCTGGTACGTTTCGACGCCCCACTGCAGCGCTTCGGAGAAGCTCGCCGCCCCGAGGGGCATCACCATGAACTCTTGAAAGTCGACCGAGTTCGACGCGTGCACGCCTCCGTTGACCACGTTCATCATCGGCACCGGCAATACGTGCGCGTTCACCCCACCGAGGTACTGATAGAGCGCGAGCTCGCTCTCGTTCGCCGCCGCCTTGGCGTTGGCGAGTGAGACCGCGAGTATCGCGTTCGCGCCCAGGCGAGCCTTGTTCGCCGTGGCGTCGAGGTCGATCATCGCGAAATCGACCTCGCGTTGGTCGTGCGCGTCGTAGCCCTCCAGGGCGTCGTTGATCTCGCCGTTGACGAAAGCGACCGCCCTCGTCACGCCCTTGCCGCCCCACGCCGGACCTCCGTCGCGCAGTTCAACGGCCTCGTGAATCCCCGTCGAGGCACCCGACGGTGAGGCGGCGCGTCCCACGGCGCCCGACTCGAGGTGCACCTCGGCCTCCACGGTGGGATTTCCCCGCGAGTCCAGGATCTGGCGTCCGATGACGAGTTCGATTGCGCTCACGGCGACTCCTTCGCGTACGACGTTCAAGGCTAGTCGTCGTCTTTGCGCGCACCGGCCCGCGACTCGTGCGCGCGAATCTCGTCGCGCAACGCCGTTGCCTGATGGCGCAGCACTCCTTCGAGGTCTACGCCCGCGTAGTGCGCGAGGGTGACCAACGCGACGAGCAGCTCGGCCCACGCAGCCTCGACGTGCGCGCTCGAGGCGGCGTCACTCGCGCGCGTCTCGAATAGCTGCAAAGCGCCGAGCGCTCGCTGCGCGTCGGCGCGGGTCTCTTCGCCGCTCCGGGTCGCGACGCCGACCTGGGCGGCCTTGCGTAAGAGCTTGGTGTAGAGCGAGAGGGCCGGCGACTGCCACGCGATACCGTCAGTGACGCTGTCGCGTCCCTTCTCGTCGCGCTTTAACACCTCCCAGCGCGCCGCGACCTCGTCAGCGGTCGTCACTGACGCGTCGCCAAAGACGTGCGGGTGGCGATAGATGAGTTTGGCGCACAGCGTGTCGGCGATGGAGGCGAGATCGAAGCGATCCTCTTCGCTGGCGATCTCGGCGTGAATGATGACCTGGAACAACAGGTCGCCGAGTTCCTCTTCCACGTGCGACACGCGAGCGTCGAGGTCACCCTCACCGGCCTCGGCGCGCACCATTGCCTCGAGCGCGTCGAGCGCCTCGTAGGCCTCTTCGAGAAGGTGGCGGGTCAAGGAGGCGTGGGTCTGCTCTTGGTCCCACGGACACTCGGCGCGCAGTCGTTTCGCGATCGCGACGAGCGCCGAGATCGAGCTCGAGGCGTCGGGGAGTTCACTGACCCAGAGCGAGGTGAGGTGATCGGCGCGGGTGAAGCTCGCCAACGAGCGCGCGGGCAGTCGCGCGACGTGCTGGTCGTCCAGGCCCAGGTGGTAGAGCACCGTCACCACCGTCTCGGGCGCCAGGCGATCGCTCACCACGGCGAGCACTTCGGGCGCGTAGGCCTGCAGGATCAGCAAGGGGCCCGGCCCGCGCAACGCTTCAGCGCTCGAAAGCGCGTCCACCACTCGTAGTTCGACCGCCATCGGGTCCACGCGCAGCGCCGCGCAGGCCACGTCGATCACCGACACGGCCGCTTCGATGACGACCTCGACGTCCGCGCGAGCCAGCAAGAGTTCAACCGTGCGTTCGGCCACGACCGGCGAACCCGGCACCGCGTAGAGAACGCGTCCGTGCTCTCGAGCCAGAGCGACGAGGTCCTCGACGATTCGCGCGTAGAGCACCTCGAAGGAGTCGCTGTCCTCGTACCATTCGTCGTAGCTCGGCGTGTCGGCGTAGCGCGCGGCCGCCGGATGCACGCGCGTGCGCAGTCGCGCCACCGGAGCGTTCGCCAAAAGCTCGATCGTTCGCGCGGTCATCTGCGACTCGTCGCCGGGGCCCAGACCCACGACGCGCACCTCGGGACGTTTGGTGGCGTCCACCTAGTGATAGGTAGCGGCGGTACCGCTCAGCGACGCGACGCCCAGTACCGTCGACGCTGCGGGCAGCGCGGGCGCGAACACGCGCGGGCCCGTCGTGTCAAGACCCCAACGACCCATGGCCGGGTCGACGTAGACAGCGGCTTGATACTCGAGGGATTTTTCGACGCCGTTGGCGGAGTTGGCGTTCTGGCTGCGCACGTCACTCACGACCAGGGGCTCGGCCTGGGCGAAGGAGGTGGGTGAACGCTTGGTGATCGCCACGTAGAGCGCGTAGGTGCCCTGGCTCAGCGAGAGGTAGTGCGGCGTGGTGGGAAAGACGTTGAGGCTTTGGCCGCTGACGTCAGCGCGAATGGACGAGTACGACGTGGCGGTGGGTCCGTAACAGCCGTAGGCTCCCCCCCTCTTGGCCGAGGCGGTGTCGAGGGAGAACTTGCTCGCCAGCTGAGCGACCGTCTCACCATTGCCTTGCGCGACGCCAAAGGCGCTGACCTGGGTCGGGGAGACGAGCGCGATGGAGATACACAACGTGTCGTAGTTCGACTGGTGCGACTGGAAGTAGGTCTCAAGGCTCGACGTGGTGAGCGGCACCGTGGTGTTGAGCTTGGCTTCGAGGAAGAGCGACGATGACCAGTCGCGCAGCTCGGCGTTGCGCATCTCGGGCGTCATGGCCGCGATCGCCTGGGCCGCCGTGCCCGGGCACGTGCGCGATTGGGCGCTCACCTGTTGGGTCATCTCGAGTTCGAGCGACGCCTGGGCGCTCGCCATGTCCGCCGGGGAGACGACGTGGTGCAGGGTCGTGGCGACGTACGAAGAGATCGTCATACCCTGGACCCGCGCGTCCACCCACGCCGCCGCGCCCGCGGCCGCGAGGGTATCGCCGCCCGCGCCGGCGCTCAGTCCCGAGGCGCTCAGCGCACTCAGGTAGCACTGCAGGGTGGGACTGGCGGCGATGGCGCTCAGTTCGGCGCGCATCGTCGAACCCGACACGTCGACGCTGTTCACCCGCACGCCACCCGCGCGGGCGCTCAAGCCAAAAGCGCTGACCCCGATGAGTGCGACAACGAAGAGAACGACGAGGCGGCGCACGAACTCAGCCTACCGAGTCGACCTTCGGGCTCGACGTCGCCGTGACGTCGACCAGCAGTTCATGCAGCGCTCGCGGGGTGACCTCGAAGGACTGGCGCTCAAGGCGCAGTTCGCGCGTGACCTCGTCGAAGGCCCGCGAGCCGTGGAGTCGGCGCAGTCGGGTCTGCTGGGACAACGTCAAGTTGAGCGGGGCGATCTTCACGACGGGCCTGGAACGAACGCCCACGCGCGCGGGCTGGACCACCACCGACGTGACGTCCAACGCCAGGCACGTCACGCGCAGCGCCGCCAGGTCCAACAGCCCCTCAGCCGCCCCCGGCAGTTCGCCGTAGCGGTCGATCCACTCCTCGCGCAGATCGGCCAGCTCGTCCACGGTGCGCACTCCCGCCAAGCGTCGGTAGGCCTCGAGTCGCGCGTCGTCGGCCTCGACGTAGGTCGTGGGCAGGTGGGCCTCGCCGGGCACGTCGAGGGTGATCGGGGTGACGTCGAGGACGACTTGGCCCTTGGCCTCGGCCACGGCCTCGGCGACCAACTGGACGTAGAGGTCGTAGCCGACCGCCGCGACGGGGCCCGACTGGTCGTGGCCGAGCAGGTTGCCCGCCCCGCGAATCTCGAGGTCGCGCATCGCGATCTTGAACCCACTGCCGAGTGCGGTGTTATCGCCGATCGTGCGCAGTCGTTCGTAGGCGGTCTCGGAGAGCACTTGGTCGGCGGGATGAAAGAGATAGGCGTAGGCGCGCTGTCCACTTCGCCCGACGCGACCGCGTAATTGGTGCATCTGGCCCAGTCCGAGGCGTTCGGCGCGGTCGACGATCAGCGTGTTGACCGTGGGCAGGTCGATGCCCGACTCGACGATGGTCGTGCAGACCAGGACGTCGAAACGACGCTCCCAGAAATCGATCATCACTCGCTCGAGGGTGCCCTCGTCCATCTGGCCGTGGGCGATGGCGACGCGCGCGTCGGGCACGAGTTGCGTGAGCCGGCGAGCGACCTGGTCGATGTCAGAGACCCGATTGTGGACGAAGAAGACCTGGCCCTCACGAAGCAGCTCTCGGCGGATCGCCTCGACGACGGCCGCTTCGTGGTACTCGCCCACGTGGGTGAGTATCGGGCGCCGGTCGGCCGGCGGCGTCGTGACCATCGAGAGGTCGCGGATGCCGACGAAGGCCATTTCGAGCGTGCGCGGAATCGGACTCGCGCTCAAGGTCAACACGTCAACGCCAATCGATCGGGCCTTGATCGCCTCTTTGTGCGTGACGCCGAAGCGTTGCTCCTCATCGACGACGAGCAGTCCGAGGTCCTTGAAGGTCACCGACTCCGAAAGGAGGCGGTGCGTGCCGACGACGACGTCGATCGTGCCGTCGCGAAGTCCCTCGAGCGTCGCGGCCGTCTCGGCGTCGTCGACGAAACGACTCAACATGGCCACGCGTACCGGGAAGCCGGCGAAGCGCTCGCTCAACGTGGCCATGTGCTGAGCGGTCAACAGCGTCGTGGGCGCCAGGAGTGCCGCCTGCTTGTGGTCCTGCACGGCCTTAAAGATCGCGCGCAGCGCGATCTCGGTCTTGCCAAAGCCCACGTCCGCGCAGACCAGGCGGTCCATGGGACGCGTCGACTCCATGTCGGCCTTCACCTCGGCGATCGCCTGGGCCTGGTCGGTGGTGAGCGTGTAGGGGAAGAGCTCTTCCATCTCGCGCTGCCAGTCGTTGTCGGGGCTAAAGGCGTGACCGAGCGCGACGCTACGCAGTCGATAGAGCTCCACCAGCTCCTGAGCGACCAGGTAGGCCGCCGCGCGAGCCTTGGCGCGCGTTCGCTGCCACTCGGCACCGCCCATGCGCGACAGGGCCGGCGCGTCGCCGCCGGCGTAGGGGGTCAGCGCGTCGATCTGCTCGGTCGGCCAGTAACTGCGGCCGTCCTTGAACTCGAGGATCAAGTAGTCGCGCGTCACCCCGTTGATCGCGCGCGTCGTGGTGCCCGAAAAGCGCGCGACCCCGTGCTGGCGGTGCACGACGTAACTGCCGACCGCGAGGTCGTCGAAGAAACCGTCGACGTTTCGCGTTCGAGCGCGAGTCGCTCGAGGCACGTGGCGTCGCCCCGTGAGGTCGGACTCGCTCCAGACCACGACTTCGGGATCGTCGAGGAGGAACCCCGCGGGCAGCGCGCTTTCGAGCACGCTGAGGCGCACGTCGAGCACGCGCGCGGGGTCGGTCGTGACCTCGAGGCCCTCACCGCGCAACTGATCGGCCATGCGCTCGACCGACGCGCGATTCGCGCTCAGGATGACCCCCCGGCGACCCTTCGACCACGACCGTACGTGAGCGGCCACGCGGGCGGCGTCGCCCTGGACGGGCGGCGGCGAGGACAGCGCGACGCCGCCGACCCCCGAGCCCGACCCCTCCAGCGCCACGTCGACGCGCGCGAGCGCCTCGTCGTAGGTCGCGTGCAAGAGGGTGACGTTCATCGCCGCGCGCCACGTGGCGGCCACGGTGTCGGCCAACTCTCGCTCCTCGTCGAGCAGGTCGTTCAAGCGCGCGCGCACCCGCTCGGGTTCGACCACGAGCACACTCGCGTCCACCTCGTCGAGCAAAGTGCGTCGCTCGTCGACGAAGAGGCTCATCCAGCCCTCCATGCCGTCGAAGAGGTCCCCCGAGGCGAGTCGCTCGAAGATGGGCGCGCCCCAGGGTTCGTGCTCGGCGAACTCGAGTGCGCGCTGGCGCGCGCTGGCCGAGGGGATCCATTCGCGCACCGGCGCGATTACCACGCTCTCGAGGTCGTGTCGCGAACGCTGATTCGCGACGTCAAAGACCGTGAGGCGTTCGAGCTCGTCGCCGAAGAAGTCGAGTCGCACGGGTTCGTCGAGCTGCGCCGGCCACAGGTCCACGATGCCTCCGCGCACCGCGAACTCGCCGCGGTGTTCGACCAAGTGCTCGCGGCGATAGCCCCGGCGACCGAGGTCGTCGACGAGCTCATCACGCGGTCGCTCGTCACCTTGGGCGACGAACAGCGGCTCGAGCCAGTCCGGGGCCAGGATCTGGGCGACGGCGCGCGCCGAGGCGACCACGACCTTGGGGGCGCCGGGCTGGCCAAGTCGCCATCGCACGAGGGCGCGTTGGCTCATGACCTCCACGTCCGGGCTGACGCGCTCGAGGGGATGGGTGTCCCACCCGGGCCAGAGCACGACGTCGTCCGCGCCGAGCCAAGCCGCCAGCGCTTCGCGCGTGGACTGCGCCTCGGCCGAGGTGGCCGTCACGACGATGCTCAAGGGGCGCTCGAGCACCAGCGCCGCGACGGTGACGGGCGTCGCGAAACCGCTCGCGACGAAGCTGCCCGAGGCGACGTTCGCGCGCAGCGCCACGGCGACGACCTCGAGAACTCGACGAAGGGCGGGTGCGTCGCTCACGAGTTGACCCGGCGCTGGGCCTCCTCGAAACCCTCGTCGAGCAGCACCTCGAGCGCGTCCGCGGCGGCCTCGACGTTGAGGCGAAGCGCGGCGCGCCGCGCGCCGGTGGGACGCCGTAACACGTAGTCGGCTCCCTGCTCTTTGGTGGGCGGCTTGCCGATGCCAATGCGCAGTCGGGCGAACTCTTGGCTCGCGAGGGTCTGGGCGATCGAACGCAGACCGTTGTGGCCCGCGAGTCCTCCGCCGAGTCGAAGTTGGAGGCGCCCGGGTTCGAGATCGAGCTCGTCGTGCACGATGAGGACCCGGGCGAGGTCCTCGATCGAGCAGCGCCGGATCAGTCCCGGCAGCGCGGCGCCCGCTTCGTTCATGAAGGTCGTCGGTACCGCGAGGGTACTCACGCCGTCCTTCGACGAGACCGACGCCGTCAGCGCGCGTTGGCGCTTTTCGAGCGAGAACTTCACCTGACGGCGTTCGCCGACCAGCCGTACGGCGTCGCCACCGACGTTATGGCGCGAACCCTCGTACTCGGCTCCGGGATTCGCGAGCCCGACGATCAACCAACTACTCGACGAGCCCCGACGTTCCTCTCGGGCGCGGCGAAGCGCCACGGGGCCTATTCCGTGACGGCGGCGTCAGGGCCACTCACGGCCTTGGCAACACGACCGGCGTGCGTCGCCACGACCGCGACCGAAGGTTCGGCCGCCGCGACGACACCCTCGGGCAGGACGAGATCGCTCACTCGGATGGTCTGACCCGCGCGCAGTTCAGAGATGTCGACGTTGACGAAGTTGGGAATCTGGTCGGGACGGGTACGGATTTCGAGGCTGAACATCTGCTGGTCGACCTCCCAGTCAGCGTGACGGACCTCGATCGCGTCACCCACGAGGTGCAGCGGCACTTCGGTGGCGACGGGCTTGTGGGGGTCGACGACCTGGAAGTCCACGTGCGCCACGGTGCCGCGCACGGGGTGACGCTGAATCTCTCGGGCCATGACGAGGTAGGTCTGGCCGTCGGCGTCGAGCGTGATGAGCGAGTTCAGGCCCTGGCCGCCGGTGACCGCGGCGCGGAACTCCTTGGCGTTGACCGCGACGGGCAACGGGGCGACGCCCTCGCCGTAGATAACGCCGGGGATCGAACCGGCGAGACGCAGGCGGCGCGAGTTCGACGAGCCGTGGCGACGCTCGGTCGACGCGTGCAGAGTGACTTGAGACATGAACGACTCCTCTAGAGAACAGTTGGCGGCCCGGGGGCGCAACAGGGTCTCAAGTCTAGCCAAAGAGCGCCGGGGCACCCCGCGGCGTCACAACAGGTTCTCACCGCCAAAGATGTCCGAGACCGAGGAGTCCTCGAAGATGGCCGATATCGCGTTGGCGATGATGGGGGCGATGGAAAGGATTTCGAGCTTTTCGAAGCGCCGCTCGGGCCCGAGCGGCAAGGTATCGGTCACCACGACGCGCGAAACGGGGGCGTTGAAGAGCCGCTCGACGGCCGGGGGCGAGAAGACCGCGTGGGTGGCCATGACCCAGATCTCCTCGGCGCCGTTCGCCTTCAAGAGGTCACAGGCCGCCACGATGGTTCCGGCGGTGTCGATCATGTCGTCGATCAACACGCAGTGGCGCCCGTTGACTTCACCCACGATGTGTCGCGCCTCGGCGACGTTGGCTTGGTGGTGCGGGCGGGTCTTGTGCACGAGCGCGAGCTCACAGCCCAAATGCTGGGCGTAGCGCTCGGCGACCTTCACCCGCCCGGCGTCGGGAGCCACCACCACCAGTTCACGGGGGTTGGCGTTGGCCTTGAGATAGTCCTCGAGGACCGGCGCGGCGACCAGGTGGTCAACGGGTATGTCGAAGAAGCCCTGGATCTGGCCGGAGTGAAAGTCGACCGACAAGACACGGTTCGCGCCGGCGGTCTGGAGCATGTCGGCGATGAGCTTGGCGGTGATGGGTTCACGTCCGGCCGACTTGCGGTCTTGACGGGCGTAGCCAAAGTTCGGTATCACCGCCGTGATGCTCTTGGCCGAAGCGCGCTTGGCGGCGTCGATCATGATGAGCTGTTCCATGACCGCGACGTTCACGGGCGTGGCGTGGGTCTGGATGATAAAGACGTGCGCGCCGCGAATAGAGGTGTCAAAGCGGCAGTGGATTTCGCCGTTGGCGAACTCGCGGACGTTGGCTTCGGTGAGCGTGACGCCCAGTTTTTCGGCGATGCTCTCGGCGAGGGCGGGGTGACAACGCCCCGTGACGAGAACGAGGCGACGCTTCGCGAGAGACTCCACGGCGCCAGCGTACAGGTTTCGCTCGATGTGCTTAGAGGGCGCGACGCGTGAAGGGCTCGACGAACTCGCCCGCCGCGACGCGCGCGCCGGACTCGAGCACCACGAACGAGGACACGGTGGCGTCGCGCTCGACAACCGCGTTCGATCCTTCGACCATGCCCACCTTGGCGTTCTCGCCCACCCGTACGTCACTCAGGTGCGCGTGGGGGCCGATCTGCGCGCCACGTTCGACGACGCAGTGACCCTTGAGCACGGTTCCGGGGAGCAACGAAACCTCTTCCGCCAACTCCACGTCGGCGTCGATATAGGTCTCGGCGGGGTCCCACATCGTCACCCCGCGCAGCATCCACGACTCGTTCACCCGTCGACGTAGGACCGTCTCGGCGGCGGCCAGCTGGACGCGGTCGTTGACGCCCTGGGCTTCGCTGGGGTCGTGAAGCCGCATCGACACGGTGCGGTGCCCCGCTTCGTGCAGCACGCCGATGAGGTCGCTCAAGTAGTACTCGTGCTGGGCGTTCTGCCTCCCCACTCGGCGTAGCGCCGGACCGAGCAGGCTCTGGCGCACCACCATGATCGAGGTGTTGATCTCGCTGAGGCGTCGTTCGTCGAGCGTCGCGTCGCGTTCCTCGACGATGCGTTCGACCGTGCCGTCCTTGGCGTGCACGAGGCGTCCGTAACCTCTCGGGTCATCGACCACCGCGCTCAACACGCTCAGCGCCGCCACTTCGCTTCGGTGAAAAGCGAGGAGTTCCGCGATGGTGTCACGTCGCAGCAACGGCGCGTCGCCGGGCAGGATCAAGACGTCTCCGTCACTGTCGCCAATGGCGTCATTGACCGTCGCCAGCGCCACGGAAACGGCGTGACCGGTGCCGAGCTGTTCGTGTTGTTCGACGAAGGTCAAGTCCTGGTCGCGACGAACGCGCTCGCTCAGGCTTTTCTCCACCCAGGTGGCGCCGTGACCCACGACGACCACCGTCGCGCGCACCTCGTCGAGCGCGGCGGCGTCGAGCACGTAACACACCATGGGCCGTCCACAGAGGTGGTGGAGGGGCTTGGGCCGGGCCGAACGCATCCGCGTGCCCTCGCCCGCGGCGAGCACGACGACACAAGTAGGACGACTCACCCTGACATCTCTAGCAGCCGTCTTCTACGATGCCTGGCATGGCTGACTTTGACTACGACGAGTTCGCGCTGTTCCACGAGAATCTCGCCGAATGGGACCTCGACGTGCCGGTACCCAACGTGCGGCGATTCTTCGTGGCCGTCGACGGACTGCGACAGTTGAGCGGTCTTCGCTGGGGCGACGAGGCGCCCGTGGCCGTCTTCGTACACGGCGGCGCCCAGAACGCGCACACCTTCGACACCGTCGCGCTCGCCCTGGAGCGACCGCTCCTCGCGCTGGACCTCCCCGGCCACGGTCACTCCGATCCCTCGCCCTACCCACACTCGGCAATCGCGAGTCACGCCCACGATCTGATTCGCGCGCTCGAACAGTTACTCGAGGGCCCGCTGCCCCTCATCGGGATGAGCCTGGGGGGGCTGTGCTCGATCCTGGTCGCCGCCGAGCGGCCCGATCTGGTGAGCTCGCTCACCCTGGTGGACATCACGCCCGGCGTCAACGCTGACAAGGCGCGCCACATCACCGACTTCGTCAACGGACCCAAGACCTTTGACGACTTCGAGTCGATGCTGGCGCGCACGATGGAACATAACCCGACGCGCTCGGAATCTTCGCTTCGCCGGGGCATCTTGCACAACGCGCTCCAACGCGACGACGGCACCTGGGTGTGGCGTCACCAGCAACACGCGCCCTCGCCACTGAGTGCTCCCGACGCGGGCGATCTCTGGGAGCGCCTGGGGTCGCTCGCGATGCCCGTCTCGCTCTTTCGTGCGATGGGACCCGGATCGGTCGTCGACGACGCCGACGAGGCCCAGTTGCTCAAGGTCTCCCCCGGTGCGTTGATCGTGCACGTGGCCGGATCGGGGCACTCGATCCAAGGCGACCAGCCCCTCGAAATGGCGGCCCTACTGGAGCGCCTGGTGCTGCACTAGGGGCCTGAGGCCCTCGCTGGCGGGGGAGGGCTCGAACCTCCAACCTACGGATTCAAAGTCCGTCGTTCTGCCAATTGAACTACCCGCCATCGTCAATTCGACAATCTTCATAGATTCTTAGAGAATGTCTCGTGACTCTTAATGCCAACCAGCAACACTAGAGCCTGACCGACCCGCCAGAGAAAGTGGCCGTGTGACTACAGTCGCCAACATCCCCTACATCGCGATAGTTGACGACGACGCCGCCATCCGCACGTCACTAGGTCGAGCGCTGCGC
>Ga0307372_10001613_pt1 | contig 38927 bp, 41 predicted proteins | sample OX1MG_FD_202533 | JGI IMG/M metagenome (GOLD analysis project Ga0307372, IMG submission 202533) | Soil microbial communities from Risofladan, Vaasa, Finland - OX-1 | ecosystem: Environmental > Terrestrial > Soil > Coastal area > Acid sulfate soil | place: Finland: Risofladan, Vaasa | collected...
CCTCACACCGTCCTGCAAATGCCTTGCTGTCCGCATCGTCGGATGCAGCGTCGAACATCCGCGCGTCCTCGCCGTCGCGGGTGACGCCTTCCCGCTTGAGGTATGCGACGTGTCTGGCGAGCGGCGCAGCGGTGAATCGCTTGCCCTGATGGCGGACGATGCGGGTCATGACGACAACCCGCCGCCCAGGCGATCGCGATGACAGTGACAGAGCGGCGCGGCGACCGCGTCCGAAGGTCGAACGTCCCTTGCGTCCGTCCGTGCCGCCGAAGGTCTTGCCGGTGTGGCCCGCCCTCTTCGCGGCCCGCATCACCTCGCCGACGAACGTCTTCGGACGCTTGGAGCTACGGTTGCCATGCTGAATGCGCCCCGGCCGAATCTGTAGCTCGTCGTCACGCGTGGCCATCATGGCGCTCGTGCGGAAACGGCGGCAGGGATGGCGCTTGGAGCCTTGAAATTACAGGCGAAATTGCCGAAAGCGCCAGCCTCTCTCTGGTGAAAATGACCGAAAACCCCAGCACAACCAACCATATACGCCCGGCACAGGCCGGCGCTTTTATCTTGCCGTCCGTTGGTCGGGTTCCTGATCTCCCACCTTCCAACGCTCCAAGTCCCGCCACAGCCCGCCAGCCTGCGATCACGCGCGACCCGCTTCATGGCTGCCGATTTCCATGAGAAATGCTGATGAACAAACCCGGTGATTGCGGCGCGAGCCCGGTCCAATCCTGCGCTGGACTGTCGGTCGATCGCCGGCCCGAACGGCGATCGGACAACGCCGGAGACCTCGTCGGGCTGCTCTCCGCACGCACGACGAACAGCGGCGCTTCTGTGCACGAACGCACGACCGCATTGACGACCGTGGCGTCGCCGATCGCCCCGCCGCCGATCACCGGAGCGAGGGCGGCCACGTAAGCCTGTGTCTCCGCGGGCAGCGGGCGACCGGTCGCGAGATGATCTTCGTAACGCGCCGGCCCGGCATTGTAGGCGGCCAGAAACCCGGGGGAACCATAGCGATCCAGCAGCTCGCGGAGATAGGCAGCACCGGCCAGGATGTTGTCGTGCGCATCATATGGATCGGCACCAAGGCCGTAGCGGGAACGCAGAGCAGCCCAAGCTTCGGGCATGATTTGCATCAGGCCCATGGCCCCCTTGGGCGACAGAGCTCGCACGTCGCCGAAGCTTTCGACCTGCATGACGGCGCGTATCCACGACGCCGGAATGCTGAACCGCTGCGACGCTTCGGCGATGATCGCGGCGATTGGATCGGGCGTCGTGGCGACGCTGTGCTGCTCGGTGGCGACAGGTTCGGCATGAGCGACGCCGACGACGACCAGCAGTACCGACGCGACGCTGACCCAAAGGAAGAAGCGCGCGCGGCACCGGCGCCATGGCATCGCTGCACTGCGAGCGGCGTGCGATGGGACCGGGAAGGGGAAGGAATGGAGCCGAGGTGATTGCGGCGTAATGCCTCGCCGGAAGCAGGATTGCGGCATGGTCAGTGCTCCTGGTCGGTCCAGAGTGGATCGGCCCGGCCGACGACGGCAGTGGTAGGAAGCGGGCCGAAATACCGGCCGTCGAGGGAATCCCCGGACTGCCGGTTCATGAGGAAGACATCGCCGCCGGCAACGACGCGGCAGCCGTGCCAAACGGGCAGCGGACGGCTCAGATGATCGCGGTTGAGCGCGTCGCCCATCGCGACGCCGTCGACAGTGATCGTGCGGTCCGACCGGCAGACGGTCTGGCCTGGAAGGGCAAGGACGTGCTTCAGCAGCGGTACGCCCTTCGGCAGGTAGCGGCGCTCGTCGAGAAACGTCGCGAGCGGCTCCGGCGGCATCACCACCAGCAACTCGTTGACATGCAGCGCGCCCGCAGGCTGCAGGGCGTAGAGGCCGATCGGTACACTGGCGCTGGCGTTCCAGATCAGCCTGGGCGCGGGACGAAACAGCGCCGACAGCCCGAGGCCGAGCGCCGCGATGCAGGTCGCGGCAATTCTCCCGGAGCGCGTCATGCTTCGATCCTCCGGCGCAGAAGCCAGGCGCGATGGCGGTCCGCGGTGTAATCACTCGGCGGTTCGCCGGACGTGAGCCGGTTGTGGAGTTGCCGCCAATGATCGGGACAAGCGTCAGCAGGATCGACGCCGAGTTGCTCGACGGCGTCGATGGCGTGGAGTACGCGCTCGACCTTGGGCCAGCCGGAAAGGCGGAGCAAAATCTCGCCGCCCGGCCGCACAAATGGCACGGTCGAGAAGGCTTCGCCGAGCACGACAGCACGCAGGATGTCGATCCGCGAGACGACCGTGCCGAAGTCGTTCGCCGCCCACCGGACATAGGCGAAGACGCTGCCGGGCGCGAAGCTCAAGATGCGACGCCGGCGGTCGAGTATCTGCTCGGCGACATCGTGGCCGAAGCGGATCCACTGCTCGATCCGCTTCTCGAACCAGATCAACTCGACATGCGTGAGGGTATCGGGAGCTGGCGCGGTCATGACGCGGCTCCGCCATCGGCGGGGAACTCACGGTCGAGCAATGCGCGGAGCATGTCGGCCACGGTGAGGCCGCGATGAAACGCGGCGATCTTGATCCGGCCGCGCAGCGCCGGCGTCACATCGATTGTCAGCCGCGCGGTGAACTCGGCGTTCGGTGTGCGGTTGGTTGACGGCTCGGGCGCGCGAACCCAGGATTCCGGGTCGCCGGGACGAGCCGCGAAACCGCGCTTCGGCGGCCGCTCCGTCATGGCACCAGGCCGGCCACTTCGAGGGCGAATGCGCTGATCTCGCAGGCGGCCGGGCCGACCGGGTCGAGCTCAGCGACGAGCCGGCCGGACCGCGCGACATCAGCAAAGCTCACGCGCTGGCCGATGCGCGCGGTGAGCACCGGCGGCTCGTGCTCGGCGAGCGCCGCGGCCGTCTCGCGGGCGATCACGGTGCGCGCGGCGCAGCGGTTGAGTACGAAGCGGGCGACGAGTTGCGGGCGGAAGATGCGCGCCTCGTCGATCAGCTTGAGCATCTCGCCCGATGCCCAGCCGTCGAACGGTGACGGTTGCGCGGGGATCAGTACCAGGTCCGCGGCGAGCAACGCCGAGCGCATCAGCCCGGCGATCCGCGGCGGACCGTCGATGACGATGTGGTCGGCGTCGCGGGCGAGCTCCGGCGCCTCGCGATGGAGCGTGTCGCGGGCAAGCCCGATGACACCGAACAGCCGGCGAAACCCTTCCTTCGCGCGCTGTTCGGACCAGTCGAGGGCAGAGCCTTGTGGGTCCGCGTCTATCAGCACGACGCGCTTTCCTTCCCGGGCCCATTCAGCGAGATGCAGCGCGAGCGTCGTCTTGCCGACGCCGCCCTTTTGGTTGAGGAGCGCCACGATCATTGCCGCCGCCTCGGGGTTTTCCACCGTTCGCGGTGGTCACCAGCAACAGAAGGGTTAGATTCTTGTAGGTTAGAGTCTAAGTTAGGCGGCTCGGAAGTGATTGGACTGCTTGAGGAAAACCGGGCTTCCGGTTCCTGATAGCACGTGGGTCCGGTTCCTGATGGCACGTGCCCATTGGTTCCCGAAAGCACGTGCGGTTCCACAGATTGTCCACAGGATCCTGTGGATAACTGGGCGGGCGCGAACGCCAGCAACTCGCGCCCGCCGCTCGCCCGTTCGACCGAGAGCCGGTAGCCCGGCAGGGGCTGGCGGCGCGCGATGTCGCGCAGCTCGAATGCGAAGCGCTTGAACGGCGCGAGGCTCGCCGACTTGACGTGGAGATGGCGAAAATCGAACCGCCAACCGCCACGCTGATGACCGGCGTGCTTGCGGACGAGGCGATACAGCCAGCGCTCCAGCCCGCCCGTCAGGCCGAAATAAGCAGGGTCGATGGTGAGCACCAGCGCGTCGTCGAGGACAGCACGGTAGAACCAGTCCGGGATGATGAGATCGATGCCGTCGGCGTTGCCGTGCGCATCGGCGCGCTCGGTCCATTCGTTGATCCACGAGAAGCGGTGCATGCGCCGCTCGGTGATCTGGCGGAGCGAGGTCGCCACGGTGGTCGATTGGAGCCGATCGAGCGCTGCCTTCAGTCGGTGATAATCGCGGGCGCTCGTGCCGCGGCGGGTGAAGGTGAGAATTTCTCGCGGCGTCGTTGCCATAAGGCGCGATGTCCGCAGACCGGCGTCGCGCGCTTCGACGATCTGGCTCGCGGCCCAGATCAGCACGTCGGCATCCCAGATGGTCGCCATGCCGTGCTCGGGGACCGCCTCGACGCGGATGGCGATCTCGTTCATCCGGAAATCGATCGGCGTCGTGCGATGGGTCTTGGCAAGGCTGAAGAACGGGTAGGCCATGAGGTCCTGCGCGTCTCTGGGCGCCAGATCGCCAGGGAGAGCCCTGAAGAGTTCGAGTTGCTCGCGCTCGTGGCGGGTGCGATGGCGCATAAAAGTGCCAGCCGGCGTTCAGCGACGCGCCTGGCCAGCGGGGGCCGGGATGTCAGGGCTGTGGCGCTTTGCCGGCAGCACGGTGCCGACGCCGGGGTCGGAGGTCGACGCCTTGGCGCCGCGATCTACCCAGGCCTGAAGGTCCTCGACACGATAGACGACGCGACCGCCAAGCTTCGAGTAGCGCGGCCCGGTTCCATAAATGCGGTGCTTCTCTAGGGTGCGGATGGAAAGGCCGACGAAGCGGGCGGCCTCGGGGGTGCGCAGATAGCGCTGCGGCAAACCGGCGAGAGTTGGGGACATGGGGAACCTCCGTGATCTTGTCGAAGGCCGCCGGATGAGGGCGGCTGTCGGGGATCACGGTGGCGGAGATAAGTCGTGCGGGGGGATGGTGATGTCGAAGGGTGGTGAGACCGCCACCCCTGGAGGACGTGATTGCGCCGCGGCCCAGCTCGAACCGACGAGTTCGGTGCGTACAACTGGCTACCTCGGCTAAATCGCGCGGGAAGCTGCCGTTTCCACTTAAGCCTGGCCAGGGGCGGTCAGGTTCCAAGCCGGTCATAGGCTGGCCCATAGCGCGATCTCTGGAGCGGACGGTCGGCACCGCTTGGCGTCGACCGCTTCGCGCCAATTTTGGCCGCGCGACCGCAGCACTGTTCTCGTCGAAGCGGAGGTAGTTGAAGCGATATTCCTTGGCTGTGATAGCCGGCACGTCGCCATCATCCGTCAACTATCGATGGGACTTTGCGCGTCGGGCTGTCACCGATCTTGTTCGCTGCGCGACACATGACCTGCCAGGAAGGTCGACGCACAGTTCAGTGCAGAGCGAGGCGGGGACATCCGTAACCTTTTCGCCGAATACGACGAAGGATGGAGGCTGGATAACCAGGCCTGGCTATGGCGGCGATATTCGATCGTTTGGCGGGCGACATGGCCGGCGACGGTTTTCAGATTGAGCCGCCGTTTTGCCCGAGCAATCCGTGTTGGCGCCAGGAGCTCTTGCGATGTCGTCCGATCCGAACCGATACCAGCGCATCGCGCCCTACTATGACCTGCTCGACCTGCCGTTCGAACTTGGGCGCTATCGCAAGATCAGGCCGCTACTGTTCCGTGGGTTGACCGGCCGTCTGCTGGATGCCGGAGTCGGCACGGGTCGCAACTTCCCGTATTACCCGCGCGATTCGCGCGTCCTTGGCGTCGATAACAGTCCGAGGATGTTGGCCCGGGCCGAACGTCGGCGGCGCAACTGTGTAACGCCCGTCGAGTTGCGGGAGATGGACGTGACTCGGCTCGACCTTCCGGACGCATCGTTCGATGCCGCCGTAGCCACGTTTCTGTTCTGCGTCCTGCCCGAAAGCGAGCAGACGTGCGCCTTGCGGGAACTCCGGCGAGTCGTCCGGCCGGGCGGACGGATTCGCCTGCTGGAGTATGTGCGCCCGAATGGGTTGCTTCGCCGTTGCGTGGCCAGGTTGTGGGAACCGTGGATGGCTTGGGCGTATGGGGCCGGTTACGATCGACACACCCAGGTGCACATTCCGCAGGCCCAGCTCGAACTTATTCGAACACAATACGTGGTGGACGATCTCCTTCGGCTTTACGAGCTGCGGGTCCCGGAACAATCCGGCTGGACGCCTCCATTGCAGGACATCGACGGGGTCTGATGCCAGATACATCGCATTTTCAGGCACCTCCGGCGCCGCCATCATCCCGGAAGCGCCGGCTTCTGCGGGCCCAGCGATGGCTCGCCGCACCGGCGACCGCCGCATATATCGCCGTCATCGCGCTGATCGCCCAAGAGACGGGCCTCAGCTACGTGCTGTTCCCTGAATTGGGCGCGCTCGCGCATGACGTATTGCAACGACCGCACGGCACCTGGGCACGGGCGCCCGTCATGCTGGTGCTCACGCCGGCACTGACCGCCGTGGTGGGCACGCTCTTGACCCAGCACATCGCCTATGGACCGGTGTCCGTGCTCCTGAGTGTCGGGAGTTCCATCCTGACCATTCGCCTGCTGCGCTCGCCGATCGCCCCAGCCATCTCGGCTGGCCTGCTGCCGCTGACGCTTGGGATTTCGAGCTGGCTCTACGCTCCATCGATCCTCATCGGAACCTTTCTGCTTGCCAGTATCGCCGCGATCTGGGGTCGATTTGCGCCGCCGACGGTGCCATCGGTCCGCGATCTTGCCGACGACATCACGGAACGGACGCCCGCGCACTATTCCTGGGTGCCGTTCTTCCTCGGCTTTCTCATCGTCGCGGCGTTGCTCGCAGGCCTGACCGGGTGGCGTCTGCTGCTGTTCCCGCCGCTGGTGGTGATGGGTTTCGAGATGTTCGCCCATCCAACCGTGTGTCCTTGGGCCAAACGGTCGCTCGTTCTGCCGGTGGCCTGCGCGCTGACCGCCGCGGGTGGGCTGGCGTGTGTGACCCTGCTCGGCGTCACCCCGCTCGCCGCGATCGCCAGTATCCTCATCGGAATTGCTGTGCTGCGAGTCGTCGATCTGCATGTGCCACCGGCGCTCGCGGTGGGCTTGCTGCCGTTTGTGATCGACGATCCAGGCATAACGTTCCCAGTCGCGGTCAGCTTCGGAACATTGTTGCTGACGTTGTCGTTCCTGTTGTGGCGCGCGTTGATGAAGCGGCAAGTGACCGACCCTGCGGCAGGCCGATCGGCGCGGGAGAGCAGCGATCGAAAACGTCTCCATCGTGGAATTCAGTGCGCCGCACGGAGCATGACCATCGCCAGTAAGGCGCGGGCCATATTCTAGAAGTGGCTCGGCGCCAGGTTTGAGCGGGCTATTGGAGATCTTGCTCAAGGTCGGCAGCATCCCTCACCGTCGCCCTGGCGCTCAAGTTGGATGGGCGGACACGGCACCGAGCCGTAAGAACAGAACACACAGCAGTCTCTCGCCTTGGGGCGCAGTTGGGCACCGCAGCCCTCGCATACGTAAAAGAACTGGCAGGCATCGGTCGGCATCTCCTCGACCTTGCGATGCCCACAACGCGGGCATGTAATCTCTGAGCGAAGCTCAGGATACATTGTCGGTCCGTCTAATCCGGTCATGGTGATCCCTCCAGCGGTTTGGCAGCCTGGTCTTGCGTATCCCGACCCGCTCGATCCAGCGAAGGGTCTCCTCGATTCCCTTGCGTGATCGCAAGGACGCGGCACGCGCCGAATTGCGTGCGCGAAGCCCCCCCGCCGGATCGGATCGCATAGAACGAATCCCGGCAGCGCGCCCCCTGCGCGATGACATGAGGTTTTCGATAGCTTGTCTGGGATCAGCAGCAGACAAGGTTGGGTAGCGCGTCGAGTGACGTCACGATGTGTTCCGGTCGGCCCGGGAGCCGCTCCGGTTTCTGGCCATAGCGGTTGCACCACACGACGTGCATGCCGAATGCCGAAGCTGCATAGGCATCCCAGGAATTGGAGGATTGAAACGAAACCTCCGCCGCTGCGACACCCAGACGATCGAGCGCAAGCTGATAGACACGCGGGTCTGGCTTGAAGACGCCCACTTCCTCGACGGAGATCACCGCATCGAGCAACTCGCCGAGACAATTGCCCTCGACCGCGCTTGCCAGCATCGCTGGCGAGCCGTTGGAGAGGATGGCGGTCTTCAGTCCAGCCGCCCGCAGTCGGCGCAAGGTGTCGGGCACTTCAGGAAACACGGCCAGAGTTCGATAAAGCTCCATCAGCCGCTGCCGCAGCGCGGGATCGGCCAGGCCAAGCGTTTCCAGCGCATAGTCGAGCGAATCGCCCGTGATCTGCCAGAGATTGGCGTGGCGATGCTGTAGGGACCGCAGCCACGCATATTGCAACTGTTTATCGCGCCACAGCGCCGTCAGCGCCGTGGCGTGATCGCCCAAGACGTCTCGGCACCCGGCGGCGGCCGACGCGAAATCGAATAGCGTGCCGTAAGCGTCGAAGACGCAGGCCCGAATCCCCGAAAGCGCGGTCATCACGCGGATCGCGCCGGGTCGATCGGGTCGGTCACCTCGCCTCGGGCCGGGTAGTTCTTCGCGATCACGTAGTCGAGCGCGCCCAGAATATCGGCGAAAGACGGCCGCGCGAACGGCATGGTCTGCACGGTCGCGAAATACAGCGTTCCATCGGGGCGGATCAGGAACAGTCCGGGTTCGACGAACAGGGCGGGCTCCTCAACCCCCGCGGAGGTTGCGCCGTGACCGCTTGAGACATAAAGCCCCCAGCGCCGGGCGGTATCGAGGTCGAGACCGTAGCCAACCGTCAGGGACCCCAGTTTCCACTTCTCCTTGGCGGTTGCGGCCCGCGCTGCATCATCGCTGCTGATCGCCACGACGGACACGCCACGCCGAGTGAACTCCGGCAGCTTGGCGTCGAGGTCACGCAGGTACCCGGCGCAAATTGGGCAGTGCAGACCGCGATAAACGACCACGAGCGAAAAGTGCTCCGGATGTTGATCGGCCAGGGTCCACTGGCTGCCTCCGACGCTCGGCACCGAGAGGGCTGGAACCGGCTGCCTGGGGAACAAGGGAGTGATCGTGCTGATGGTCATTCGCGGGCTCCTTTGGGTTGAAAGTCATGAGTTCAGATCGTGTTCGACATTTCGGCGACACATGGGATGGACCAGGTCTGAGCGCGCCGTGATCGCGAGCGTGCCGGGCCGTTGCGGTCACTCGCGGAGCAACGGGCCATCCGCGCCCCACGGTCATCGCTCGGCCACCCACGCGATCAAGGCCTTGGCAGGCGCTGAATCCCACGCCGCCGCGCCTGGCACGTATCCAACCACGGATCCGTGCGGATCAATCAGGTAGGTTGTCGGCAACCCGCTCAGCGGAAACAGATCATGCCAATCGCTGGCCTGGCCCAGATGCCCGAGCCGCCGATCCGGGTCGATAAGCACCGGCAGATGAGCCACGCCGTGCGCCGCGTAGAATGCCGCCACATCCGCCGTTTCCTTGGCATCCAGCGCGATCGGTAGCACGACCGCCCGATCTCCGTTCAAGCTCCCCGCCAGACGACCGAGCGACGGCAATTCTCTCACGCAGGGGGCACACCAGGTGGCCCAGAAATTGACGATCACGGTCTTGCCGGCCAGCGCGGTGAAGTCGATCAAAATGTCGCCGGCCATTCGGATCGGACGGGAGGGCACGCGCGGCGGCGGGCGTAACAGTATGAACTGGCCAGCCTCGCTGTAGAACCGCGGGGGCGAGCTATCAGCGGCGAAGACTCGCGAGACCGCCGGACTAGCAGCGCCGACGATCGCCCCTCCAAGCAGCACGCGCCGGTTCATCACGCGGTTACGCCGGTCCGGCACGTCAGCCCCCGATTTAAGCGAGCCCCGTGCATGCGCGTCAAACGCGGGCCGTGCAGGATGCCGCGCCGAACACGCAGAACCGTGAACAATACGGATGACTGAGCGTGACCGGTTTGGCAGCTTCGGCGAGGCTGGCACCGAGATCGAACGGCGGCGCATACGGCAACAAGGTGCAGGCGGCGACCCTCGGCCCTGCTTCGCCCTTGCGATGCACCACCATGCGCGAGGACTGACACATCACCGCCCGGCCGCGGCTGCGCAGCGCCTGCCAGCAGGTCTCGCTTACCTCGGGCGGAACGTCTTGATCGGTGAGTTCGGGAAACAGCAGGAGGCGTTCCGGGTGCGCCGCGTCCAACGCCAAACCTTGGTCCCGAAACAGCGCGGCGAACCCGGCGCGAAAAGCCGGCTCGCTTTCTCCGACGCTGAACCGTGCCGCGACCGTGAACGCAAAGCCTTTGCTGGCAAGCCAGGACAAGTTGGCCAATGCCGGCGCGAAGCTGCCATGCCCGCGCACCCGCTCGTGACCTTCGAGCGTGTAGTGATCGAGTGAGACGCGTAACGCGAGGCGCGGACCATGTTCCGCGTGCAGCCTTTCCAGTAGCGGCAGATGGCGCTGCATCGGACGCATCGCGTTGGTCAGCACCAGCACGCGATATCCGCGGATGAGGCCGCCTTCAATCATGCCTGGCACATCCGGATTCATGAACGGCTCGCCGCCGGTGAAACCGACTTCCCGTAGCTCCGGGTGTCGGACCGAAGCCTCGTCCATGAACCGGTCGAAATCGGCGCGTGACAGGTAGATCAGGCGGTCGTTGCGCGGCGTGCTCTCGATATAGCAGCCGGCGCAGGCGATGTTGCACAGTGTGCCGGTGTTGAACCAAAGCGTGCTCAGTTCGCCCAATGCAACGCTCGCACGCGGCTCACCGGATGTCGTGGCGAGTGGATCGCTGAAGCACCGCTCGTCCATTGACGGGACCGCCGGAGAAGCATGACGGTTCCAGATACTGGGCGGCGGCGTCAGTGCCCGCCCTGTCTGCGACTGTTCCATTGCGGGAAGAACGTCGAAGCTCGGCCAGATGCCGGTTTGCATCGTGTCGGCGTAGTCGGCGGGCAGTCCGGCGACACGCATGGCCCGCGCCGAGGCGTGGTGATCGTAATCCAGCGGCAAGGTGCGGATTTCAATGCCGTTCTCGCGCGGCGTCAGCAGGCTGAACCAGCCGCGCGGCGTGCCATCGTTTGCGGGCATGCCGATTGCGCCGCTGTTGTGCCACAGACGCGCGCCGATCCGGCGGGTGAACGGCACGCCGCAATGGCCGCCGATGACCCCGTCGGCGCCGGCCAATTCAAGTTCCATGGCGATGTCCGCCTCCGGCATCGAGGCGAAGACAAACCGGTTGATCCGACTGGGCGCTCCGTGCACCACCGCGAGGCGATAGCCGCTCAGCACCAGATCGAGGCGGCGCGGCAACGTTGCCATCCACCGCCGGTCGGCCTCGTCAACGTGGTTGGTTGCATAGGTGAACCATGCGGCCGAGAGCCGGTCGCAGGCAGAACCAGGGACGAAGCCGCAGCCGCAATCGCCTGCATCCTCGGCCAGGGATTCCTCGCAATTACCCATGACAGTGGCGATGCCGGCGTCGCGGATGAGGGCGAGGGTTTCTCGCGGATCGGCACCGTAGGCGACGACGTCGCCGGTGCAGATCATCCTATCAGCGGGAATGCCATGCGACCGTGCCTCGGCCAACAGCGCCCGTGTCGCCTGCAGGTTGCTGTAGCAGCCGCCGAATATCAGGACCGGCTGATCCGTGACGATGGTCGGTATCGCTGGTGTGCCGACCCGTGTGCAGTCAAGCACGGGACGTCACCTCGTCCGGGGCGATACGCTCAAGCGACAATCCATTCGCCTCGATCCCGCCCATCCAGCGCCACACCTGCATCGTGGCGGCACCCAGCAGCCAGAAGCCCGCAAGCAACAGCAACGCGGCGGGCATACTGTGGGCGCCGATCGTCCCGACCAGGAAAGGCGATATCATCGCCCCGATACGTCCCACCGCCACACTGGCGCCGATCCCGCTGGCGCGCAGCGAGGTCGGAAACAACTCCGAGAAGGTGGGATAGGCCGCGATCCAGCTTCCGGTCGCCAACAGATTGACCAGCGCGAAACCGAGCATCAGCACGCTGGCACCGAGATCGGTGGCGAAGGCCAGGGCGACGGTCCCGAGGGCGGTGAACAGATAGAACATCGTGACCGTGGCATAGCGGCCCCAGCGGTCGAGCAGGACCGACGCCGCGACGCCGCCGAACAACGCACCGACACTGCCCACGAGGTAGAATACCGGCAACTGTGCCGGCGCGAGATGCAGGGCGGGCAACACCACGAGCGGCAGGAAGGCGAACAGCCCGTAATAGCCGGATGCCTCGGCGAAATCGAGCAAGGCACCAAGCAGCAACCGGGCGGGATAGCGACGCAGCAGCAGCATCACCGCTACTCCTTCCCGCTGAACGCGACGATGCACCGGCGTCGGTTCCGGAACGGGGAGCTTGGTGATCCCGGCCTCGATGCCGCTGACGATAGCGCGCGCCTCGGTATCGCGTCCGACGGCTTCCAGCCAGCGCGGGCTTTCCGGCAAATGACGGCGGAACCAGGCCGAGGACAGGGCGATGAGACCACCGAAGCCGAATACCACGCGCCACCCGATGTCGGCCGGCATGGCGGAGAGCACCAGCCAGGACAGCAACGCCGCAAACAGACTGCCGATCGGCCAGAAGTTCAAAACCAAGGCGGCCGCGCGCCCTCGCGAACGGCTCGGCACGAGTTCGGCAATGGCGGCGTTGATGGCCGAGTATTCCGCGCCGACACCGATACCGGCCAACAGGCGCAGCAGCAGCAGCGCAGTGAGGTTTGGGGCAAAAGCCGCGGCCAACGTCGTGATTCCATAAAGCACGAGGCTGGCGAGAAAGATTCGCCTGCGGCCGTACCGGTCGGCCAGATAACCGAAGCCCGATGCGCCAAGCATCAATCCGGCGAACCATGCGCCGAGGATCAGCGACATCGCGTCGGAACCCAGATTGAACCGTTCCTTCAGCGCACCGAGCACGTTCCCGATCAGGGTGACCTCAAAGGCGTCCATGGCCCAGCCCATGCCGAAGAGCAGGACGATGACCGTGTGAAACCGGTTCCACGGCATGGTGGACAGGCGTTCGACGATCGGGCTTTGCTGTGATGCGGACGGCGTCGAGATGTTCATGCCGCGGGTGTTCCCTGTTGACTCGGATAGGTTTCGGATGGGGTGACGGAGCGACCGCGCCGCCAGGCGTGAAAGCGCGCCAACAATCCAAGCGCCGTTGGCGAGGCATGAGCGCGTCGCCATGCTCCGGCCACATAACGATTGGCCTCGGCATAGGTCGGATAGGCATGGACGGTGCCAAGCAGGCCCTTCAGGCCGATGCCGTGCCGCATCGCCAGGGCGAATTCGGCCAGCGTTTCGCCGGCATGGGCGCCGACGATGGTGGCGCCGAGAATGCGATCCTTGCGCGGCTTCGTCAGCACCTTCAGGAAGCCTTCGGCCGCGCCATCGACGATTGCGCGATCAAGTTCGTGCAGATCGTAGCGCACGCATTCATATGCGATGCCCTGTGCTTTCGCTTCGCGCTCGTTCAGCCCAACTCGCGCGACCTCGGGATCGGTGAAGGTCACCGCCGGCATGACCGTGTAATCCGGGCGTGAGCGGTAGAACGGTGCAAACAGACCGGTCAGCACTGCCGACTGCGCCTGATGCGCCGCGGCATGGGTGAATTGGTAGGGGCCCGCTACGTCGCCGCAAGCGAGGATGTTGGGATGAATGGTCTGAAGCCATGCGTTTGTTTGCACTGTCCGCGCCGGAGTCAATCCGATGCCGAGTTCCTCCAGCCCGTAGCCGGCTGTGCGCGCCCGGCGTCCGACCGCGACCAGGATCGCATCGAACAGTTGAGCGCTCGCGACACCATCGTGCTCGATCTGCAAAGCACGGCCGCCATCCGTGGTCTCGATGGCGACGGCCTTGGCGCGCGTGAGCACCCGCACGCCGCTCGCCGTCATCCGTTGTGCGACGAATGAGGAGACTTCGTCATCCTCGCGCATCAACAGCCGTGGCGCCTGCTGCACCAGAGTCACCTGGCTGCCGAGTTGGGCGAAGGCCTGCGCCATTTCGCAACCGATCGGGCCGCCGCCCAGCACCAACAGGCGCGGCGGCAGGGTGCGGAGCCGCCACAGGGTCTCCGAGGTGAGATATTCGGTGTCGGCAAGCCCCGGGATCTCGGGGACGATCGGCTCCGCGCCGGCGGCGATGATGATGCCGCGGGTGGTGATGCGGCTGCCGTCCACCTCCACGCACCAGGGCGAAACGATGCGCGCCCGTCCGCGCCGGACATCGACACCGAGGGCGGCGTAGCGTTCGATCGAGTCATGTGGGGCGACGGCTTGGATCATCGCCTGCACCCGCTCCATCACGGCGGCGAAATCCACCGCGAGCGGAGGCCCCGAGAGGCCGAGCGATGCGGCTCGGCGGCTGTCGGCGGCAAGGCGGGCACTGCGGATGATGGCCTTGGACGGAACGCAGCCCGTGTTCAGGCAATCACCGCCCATGCGCTCGCCTTCGACCAGCGTAACGTCGGCGCGCAATGCCGCGCCAAAATAGGCGCCGACCAGCCCGGCCGAGCCCGCGCCGATGACCACGAGATTGCGGTCAAAGCGGCGCGGGCGCGACCAGTTGCCGGTGTGAGCTGTCACGCCGGAATACGCACGATGATCTGATGGTGTGCGGTTACCCCGATCTCGCCGCGCTGCTCGCCGTGCGTTTGGTTGTCGCTGTGATAGACCAGAAGAACGGCGTTATCGTGTGTCAGGGGCCGCGGCGACAGCAGGCTGACACTCGCGCTGCCGTTGGCGTCGGCCGTGAAGCTGTTGGTCTTCCCGGTGCCGTCGGAAGGCGTGAAGCCGATGGGCTTTTGGTCGAAATGGTTTTCGAACAAGCTGTAGACGCCATTCGGTCGCAATTGAGTGAACCGGCAATCGATCTTCGCGCCATCTCCCGAGGGCGCGATGCGCGCCATGCCCTTCGCTGCGAACCAGTCGGCCAGGGTGAAGCCCAGGCTTTTGCCTTGCGCATTGAAGGCCTCCACGTCGAACGGACCGGCGACCAGGGCCGGACGGAAGCCGGCCGCATGAGGGATATTCTGCGGTCCGACAGCGGCTGATACAGATGGATCCTGGACGAAAGCGTGGGGATCAACCGGTTTCGCCAGGTGCAACTCGTTCGAGAAGAAGACCGCGTGCAGGACAAACTCGAGATCAAGGCCAGCTTGTGGCGCGGCGATCGCCCTGGTCATCGCAATCGGCGCGATCCCCATGATTGAAGCCACGACAAGTATCTGCCGCCGTGTGGTCCTCTGCATAAGCTAACTCCCTTAGTGAATTGGGTAGTGGTTTCGAGACGGGCGCCTTTGCACGCCGCCTGTTCATGCTGACCGTTTGACCCAGCGCTGAATGAGTGCATCGAGCGAGAGTGATCCGGCGCCGCGACCCATCAGAATCAACTGCATCGCCGCCCACTGGATGTGCGTTGGCCATGCCTCGGGAAAGACGAAGACCTCGATCACCAGGGTCATGCCGAACAACGCCAGCGCCGTGAATCGGGTGGCGAGCCCCAACACCAATAGCGGTGGAGTAACAAGCTCCATCGTCACGGCGAGATAGGCTGCCAGATCGGGTGGCAGAAGCGGCACCTGATAGGTTTCCCCGAACATGTAGAGCGTGGTGTCCCAGTTGGCCAAATGGGACTGCGCCGAACTCCAGAAGACCTGGGCGAGCGCAACGCGTGCTGTCAGGGCGATCAGCCAGTAGGGAATGTGGTCGAAGAGTCGGATGATTGTGCCGATTAGTTTCACGGGCCAGTTTTCAACGTTCACGGGTTTGCCTGCCGCCATACTCATCGGTTGCATCCTCGGTTTTGTTGAGAGCGGTCTTCCGGCAGGTCACAGCGGCCGAACAAACCGTGCGCAATGAGGCCGCCGAGCAGTGGTGCGGCATCTTCGGGTGGAACAAGGACAAGGGCGTCTGCGAGACATTGCCCATCGGTCACCGCGCAAGCGAAGCCGTGAGCTTTCGGCGACAGCTGCAAAAAGGTCAGCCCATTGCTGCCCCGCAGGACGGCCAACACTTCGCCCCCTACGGTGACGTCAATCGCTGCCAAACTGGATGCGCGGGTGTCGGCATCTTCGTCGAGCACAGCCTCCCAGATCGCCTTGGTGGGATACCCCAGCGTCAGCAGCGAGAGCGATGGATGCGGCGTGAATCGCAAATCGGCCTGCTGTGACTCGGGAATATCGAGGAGTGTGTCCGCGGTGACCGCTGGGACGAACGGGGCATGCAAGGCCAGGTTCACCGCCCATTCCAACCGCGCCACATCGGCAAGGTAGGCAATGCCCCGCGCAGGTTCGAACGTGGCGAGGAATGTTGGGAACGCCGAGCCATATTCGTAAAGATCGGCAGTCCGCGGCGGCGTGGCCGAAATAAAGTGCGCGGCGGCACCGGCGAAGAAATCCGCGCCTACCAGGCGCTCGACAGCAGGGAATGTCAGGCGCAGCGCCTTGGTGAGGTTGCCGACAACATTGTTGCGGTAGACGCGCACTCGAGCAGCGGCGTCGATCGGCCCACCCATCACCGTCGATGGTGGCGCGTCAGTGTCCGCCAGCAACGCCGAGCGCAGGTCGCGCTGGAGTTCAAGCAGCGAGGGCATCGCGGTCTCCACCGGCGCGGCTGATCAAAGCGCGCTGCGCCAATGCCGCCTCCGCGAGCAATACTGGCAGCGCAGGGATGTCGGCATCCCATTCGATCAGCGTTGGGCGCGGTCCGATGACACTCAGAGCCATCTCGAAGAGCGACCACACGGCCTGCGTTACGGCCCGGTCGTGCGTGTCGAGCAGCAGCGGCGCAGCATCACCACAGGCTTCACTGTGGCCACCGAGATGGAATTCGCCGATCGCGTCGGCCGGCAAGGCCCGAAGATAGTGCGCAGCATCCCAGCCGTGATTGGTCGTGCTGACGAAGATGTTGTTGACGTCGCAGATCAGGCCGCAGCCGGTCCGCGCGACCATGGCAGTGAGAAATTCTGGCTCGGGAATGGTGGAGTGCTTGAACTGCAGATACGTGGAGGGGTTTTCCATCAGGATACGCCGCCCGAGGGCGCTTTGAACCTTGTCCACGTTGCGGCAGACGACATCGAGGCTTTCTTCTGTCAGCGGCAGCGGTAGAAGGTCCGCCAGAAAGTCGTGATCGACCGCTCCCCACGCGAGATGTTCGGAGACCAGGATCGGATCGATGTGATCGGCAAGTTCAACGATACGTGCGAGATGGCGGTCATCGACGCCCTGGGCGCTGCCGAGCGACAGGCCGACGCTGTGCAACGATATCGCATAGTTGGCCCGCACTGCCTCCAGCACGGCCAGCGCGGGGCCGTTCAGATAGTTTTCACTGTGCACCTCGACCCATCCGATGGTAGGGCGGCTCTCGAGGAATGCCGCGTGATGCGGGAAGCGTAGTCCGATCCCCGCGGAATCGGGGATCGGACCGACGCCATCGCACGCGGTCAGGGGGGCGACCGCCATGATGCGCTTCTGCTCAGGCGGCCTTCAGCGCGCCGCCAGCGATCTTCTCGCAGTCGCCGGTCGGGAGCAGCACGAAGGATTTCGGATCGCGCGCGCTGGTCGCCTGGCCCGCGCAGGAGTGTGCTCCGGCGGCGCAGTCGTTCTTGGCGACAGCGTTGATGCCATAGCAAGCGACGAGATGGCCGGCCTTTGCGCGCGCCATATTGGCCTGCTGCACCTGCATCATCTGCTCTTTGGTCATCATCTGGGCAGAGGCCGGGGTGATGGTAGCCGCCGCGCCGGCGAGGCCGACTGCCGCGGCAAATACCGAGGCAGCAAACATTCTACGATCCATGTCTTTCTCTCCTTGAGCGTTGCGGCCCGGAAGCGGACCCGCAATCCCAATTGGAGGGATCGAATGGAAAGGTTACGTCCTTACGTGCAGAATGCCGTCTGGCCGGTTGTCGACAAGCATCCGGCTTACCGTTCCTGCCACCAGGCTGAACAGCGCGACCGAGCCAAGTTGCCAGACGACGACCATGATGGCGGCGTCCTCCACATGATACAGGCGAAGCGCCGCTGCACCGAGCGCGGCCGCGCCCAATGCACCGCAGAGACAGGCATGGGTGGTGCGGAACTTTCCGCTGCGGCGCAGCATGACGACGATAGCGATCGCGGGTATCAGCCCACCGATTGCAATGGCCGGAAGACACATTGCATCGGATGTAATCCGCAGACCTTCCGGTCCCTGCCGCAGGAAGATATCGAGGCACTGCTGTCCGAGAAATCCGAGCCACAATGCCATCGGTGCCATGGGCAGCCACACCTTCCATCCCGGTTGATCGGGCAAGCCGGCGCAGAGTGCCGCATAGATACCGACCAACGCCGTCAACAGCGCCGCGCCTTCTTCGATGAGAAATGCTCGATCGTCCAAACGCTCGGCAAGATCGGGCCGGAGCCCGAAGGCCCAGACGACCAGGCATGCCGCCGGGACAGAGATCAGCAGCCACCATGCGAGCCGTACCACAGGCTTGGCGATGCGCTGGACAGGCGTCAACTCCTCGGCAAGCCGTTCGACAAGGCGCTCGGTCTTCATCTCAGTGCGATCCGTTCAGCAATTTGCGGAGAGCCTGCACGCCGCGATGTGTCGCCACCTTCAGCGCCGCCACACTCATGCCGCTCACGGTCGACGCTTCCTCCAACGACATCTCCTGCAGTTTTGTCATCTCGATTGCCCGTCTCTGGCCGTCCGGCAACCGCGCGATCGCGGCCCGCAATGCATCGGCTTCCAGTCCTTTGTCCTGATCACTATCCGTCCTGAGGGCGTCAGAGGTTTCAGGTACATCGTCGATTGTGGTCTCCCGCGCACCGGCGCGGCGGGTTCTGCGCATAACATCACCGCCGCGGAACCGCATGATCCCAAAAAGGAATGGCATGAAAGGCCGGTCCGGATCGTAGAGGTGGCGCGAGTTGTGCAGCGCAAGGAGCGTTTCCTGCACCGCGTCTTCGATCGCCGCGCCATCGGCTCGTGGCCAACGTGCTCGGGCCGCCCGCCGCAGTGGCTGGATCACCGCCGTCAGCAGGGCGCCATAGAGCGCGCGATCACCCTGCTGGGCTGCCCGCATCCAGTCCCGCCAGCGTGGGTCTTCTGCTGCCATCGCTCCATTCCGTCGTTGCGGAGTTATAGGCCGTCAAGGCTGATAGGAGGAGGCGAGGAGCCCCCCAGCCGATGAACGCCAGTCCCGCGGGCCGTAGTGTAACCTTTCCGCTGGTCCGGGCGTACAGGTACCGACGAATGCACGGCCCCAGCCGGCATCCGAGACCAGTACGCTCGAGCAAAAGGGACATCGCCGATGCGCTTTCTCCGTTTCCTGCCTGCCGCCCTTCTTACCGGCTTCCTGTCACTGCATGGCGTAGCCTCGGCGCGAGCGGCAACGGTCGCTCCGTTCACCGAGCAGGCATTCAAGTCGGCGCAGGCCGACGGTCAGCCGATCCTGGTCGATATCTCTGCAACCTGGTGTCCGACCTGTGCGCAGCAGAAGCCGATCATCGACAGTCTGGCGGCCACGCCGGCGTTTGCGAATCTGATCATCCTACATGTCGATTTCGATACGCAGAAGGATGTGGTGCGGGCCATGGGGGCACGCATGCAGAGCACATTGATCGTGTTTCATGGGGCGACCCTCAAGGGGGTCTCGGTCGGTGACACTGATCCAGACTCGATCAAGGCATTGCTCGACAAGAGCCGGAGCTGACCCCGCATGGGTGCCAGCGTACTCGGGTTCGGCTTCCTGGCCGGCCTCCTGTCGATCCTATCTCCCTGTGTTTTGCCCGTGCTGCCGCTGGTATTCGCGCCAGCAGGTGCCGTCCATCGTTTTGGCACCTTGTCATTGGTCGCGGGATTGGTGACCTCCTTCGTTGTCATCGGTCTGTTCGTGGCAACGATAGGCTTCTCCATCGGGCTGGACGGCGGCGTTGTGCGCGATGTGGCGGCTGTGATGCTCGGGCTTGTCGGGATCGTGCTGTTGAGCGGCTCATTGCAGCAACGCTTTGCCATGGCGACCAGTAGCTTTGGGAATGGGGCGAGCCAGCTAATGGAGCGGTTCACGCCGTCCGGGCTCGGCGGGCAGTTTTCGATCGGCGTCCTGCTGGGAGCCGTATGGAGCCCATGCGTCGGCCCGACGCTCGGGGCAGCCTCGGTCCTCGCCGCTCAGGGACGTGATCTTGGCAGCGTGACGGCAGTCATGATCGCCTTCGGCATGGGGGCCGCGTTGCCCCTCATCCTCGTAAGCAGGCTTTCACGCCAGGCGCTGATGCGCTGGCGCAGCCGTATGATGGAGGTCGGCAAGGCCGGCAAGATGCTGCTCGGCGCCGCCTCGCTGACCGTTTCCGCGCTGATCCTCACCGGATTGGACAGAATTTTCGAGACGGCGCTGGTGGAGGCATCCCCCGCGTGGCTGACCGCGCTCACAACGCGCTTCTAGCCTCGCGGCGTGGGGCCAGCCTGCCATGACCAGGCGACTGACATTGCGAATAGGGCTTGGCCTCGCGCTGCTTGGGCTTCTGGTATTTGTCCTCGTCCGGGTTGTGCCGATCCTCTCTTTGGCCTCGGTGAGCACTCACCAGCGCGAACTGGCGGCTTACGGGACGGCGCATCCAGTCGGAATCGCGGCGATTTTCGTGGCCCTTTATGTCGCATTCGCCACTCTGCCGCTGCCGGGTGCGGAGATCCTGACGATTGCCGCCGGGGCACTGTTCGGCTTGGTAGAAGGCACCGTACTGGTGTCCTTCGCCTCGAGTATCGGCGCGACTCTGGCCTTTCTTCTGAGCCGATGGTGGCTGCGCGACATGGTGAGACGTCGCTTCGCGGCCAGGATCGTCAGGCTGTCGGCTGGCATCGAGAAGGAGGGGGCATTTTACCTCTTCGCATTGCGCCTGATCCCCGTGGTCCCATTTTTTCTCGTCAATCTGCTGATGGGTCTGACGGTCCTGCGCCCTCTTACGTTTTTTTGGGTGAGTCAGATTGGGATGCTCCCGGCTACGATTGCCTACGTGAATGCCGGTCTGCAGCTTGGGCAGATCCGGTCGGTGTCCGGAATAATCAGCCCGCCGGTGCTGCTGTCGTTCGCTGCGCTTGGCTTGCTGCCTCTGGGCGCGCGCTTTCTGGTAGGAGCCTTGCGTGGAAACGTTGGTCGCAGCAGTGGCGGCCCCTAAGGACGACCACGCCGCAAGGCATCGCCCCGTGCTTTCGGTGGTCATCCCAACGCTCAATGCGGCTCGATTTTTGCCGGACACTCTGCGTAGCGTTGCCGCGGCAAATGAGGTGATCGTCGCCGATGGCGGCAGCACGGACGAAACCCTGCACATCGCGACACAAGCAGGTGCGCAAGTGGTTTTCGCGTCGCGTGGACGCGGCACGCAACTAGCGAGTGGCATCGCCGTTGCCCGCGGCGAATGGTTGCTGTTGCTGCATGCTGACACGCGGCTCGGCGAGAATTGGCAGGCCGCCGCAGCGGCGGCCATGGCGGAGCCGACTCGCGCGGGATATTTCCAGTTTGCGTTGGACAGCACCAATCCGCGCGCTCGTCGCCTTGAAAAATGGGTTGCGTGGCGTTGCCGGACCTTCGGCCTGCCCTACGGCGATCAGGGCCTGCTGATAGCCCGGAGCTTGCTTGAGCACTATGGCGGGATCCGCTCGCTACCGCTCATGGAGGATGTCGATTTCGTTCGGCGTCTCGGTCGCGGTCGCTTGGTGCCGTTGGACGCGATTGCACTCACGTCGGCCGGCAAGTGGGAGCGGGATGGCTGGTCTCGCCGTTCCGCGCGCAACCTTATGTGCCTATGCCTCTGGTTTGTGGGTGTGCCGCCGCGCATAATCGAGAAGCTCTACCGATGAAAGACACCGTAATCGTTTGTGCCCGCGCCCCCCGGCTGGGCACAGTAAAGCGGCGTCTGGCGCAAGATATCGGAGATCGGGCCGCGCTGCGCTTTTACGTCAAAACTCTGACGAGTCTGCTGTGGGGACTCGCACGAGACAAGCGGTTCCGTACCATCGCCGCAGTCACTCCGGATCGCGCGTGGCTATCTCTACCATACTGCATCCGGCGTATCCCGCAGGGGCGCGGCGACCTGGCGGCGCGCATGCACCGAGCTTGTGGGAGGTTTCGGTGCGGGCGGGTGGTGATTATCGGCAGTGACATTCCGGACGCGACGGCGGACGACGTAGGAAATGCTTTCCGTGCCCTTGGCAATGCGCATGCGGTGTTCGGTCCCGCGGAGGACGGCGGCTACTGGCTTGTCGGCCTCGGTCCGCGACGCCCGGCGCGCCCGTTTGGCGTGGTTCGCTGGTCAAGCCCGTATGCGCTCGAGGATACGCTGGCGAATTTTTCCAATCATCGCGTCACCCGACTACGAATTCTAAGCGATGTGGACATCGCGAGTGATCTGCTCAGGCTCGCGGCTCGAAGGATGGACGTCCACTCAATTTACTGAATGCGCAGCGTGGAAGGCCGAAGGCGGCGTTATGGTCGCCGGATTACGGATCGCGTCGGTCTCGCTGCACACGCCGATGGACGACGACAACAGTGCGCGGTTGGGGTTTCGTTCGAACCGGCACTTCTTGTTCGGCTGGAGCAGCCCAATTGCTGTTGGCAGTCGATATGTCGGAGCGCATCAAGGCTCTGGGACGCCTACGATCGGCGGCGGTATGGATAGAGGAGCAAGTGGCGATAGCCTGAACGCATCATGCCGAGACCAAAGTGCACCAGGCGAATCGTGCGATCGCGTAGATCGTGGCTTTTCCATCCGCGGTCGCACACACCGACATCGCCAAACAGCGCGCATGCGATTTCGCGATAAGTCGCATCATCAAGCCGTCCATCGAGGGCGCGCAGAGCCAAGATTAGCCGGTCTCGGCGGGCCTTCGGCAACGCTGCGGGATCGGGACCAGGATTGCGGCCGGCCAAACCGCGCCAAAGGCGGATCGCGGCGTTCGCTCGGCCTTCGAAGAACTGGTCGAGCGGCAAAATGACGGCGGCACGTTCGCTGCCGGCGTCGTCGACATGGACGCGAAACACGATGCCACGATGGGCGACGAGATGTTCAGGGCCATCAGCGGCGACGCTTGAACCGAGCGGGAGCAGCGAAAGTTGGAGACTTGGGCCGGCGAGGTCAGCCGGAAGTCCCGTCAGGGCGATCACGCTTGGCAAGGCGTGCGCCGCCCATAAAACCGAGTTGGAACCGCTTGTTTCGGCGGCGCTTGCGAAATCGCACCCCCCAGCGCCGGGCGAACGCATCCGCCTCGGCTTGGTTCAGGACGCCCCGGCGGGCGGCTCGTTCGAGCTTCCTGCGATCCTGCTGGAAGTCCGAATTACGACGAAGATATTCCCAGGCGAAGCCGGGCGCGTCGAGCGACCGAAGTTCCTCATACGCACCCGGAGTCCGCCAGTCGGCGCGGCTCATCGGCGTCGTCTCCACTGGCAACTGGCCGGTCAGTCGGCCTGTAGGGATGATAAGCGCGGGGGCGGCGGCTCAGTACGCCCCGGCGCCGCAACGCGTGTTGCCGTGGCGGCAAGGAACGGGATCGCGGCTAGTGTGGCGCGCCCCCACGCAGCAGATGCCGATAGCCGTTCACGGTCATCCAGCGGGCTCGGACCAGATGTGAGTCCCAGGCCCGGCGCGCTCGATCGGGCTCGCGTGCCGGATCGATATGGAGGACGATCAGGGCAACCTCGCGCCAGTCAGCGCCTTCCGCGTCCGCATCGAGCAGACGCAGATACGTCACGAGATGCTGTTCATCATAACTCGTGAGGACGCCGGCGCTGGGAGCGGCGTCGGAAACAGGCGGGTCGAGCGGTGGCGTTTGCATGCGTCGGTCCCTAGGAAATCCGCTACCCTTCCGTTGCGTTGTGGATGCCTGCGCTCAAGCGGGGATGCGTGAACGGCGCCGTGCTGGCTGATGCGGCGCCTCGTTCAGAAGCATGACACCGCGACCGCGATCGGAGTCGACGAACAACACGCCGGCGGCCTCCAGCGCACGAAGCACTTGATCGCGTGTGCCCTCCTGCACCGGTAGGCCGCGTTCGGACTCCAGGCGTTTCAGCGCGGTCAGCGCCACCAGGGCTTTCTCTGCGAGCATTTCCTGCTTCCAATTCAGCAATGCCCGCGCGGCCCGAACCTGTCGGCCGGTGATCATCCATGATCACCTCCGACAGACGACCTGCGCGCACCAGAAATACGACTATAATAGTCGTCCTTGGCCCAATCAACGCCGCTCTGGCAACGCCCTCGGCGAACTTCAGGGTCGGGTAGCCGATGCGCGCGCCCGAGTCGCGGGCGGTCCGGCGGACCGTCAGGGTGGTCACGCTGTCACGGGACTGGGAAGGCCGATCGTATCACAAAGGCGTCAAAGCGAAAACGCACGGAGCCATAGAATCGTAGAGCCGCCAATTTGGGAAAGCGGATCGGCGGCGATCCGCAAAAGCGGCTCTACGACAGGCCGGCTGTGATGACGTGGAAGCCTCAGCGGGCGGGACTCGTGCTTGCCGTCGCATGTGGCGATCGGGTTCGTTTGACCCCAGGCATGCGAAAGCCCCGCCCGGAGGTCCGGGCGGGGCGTTGCAGCGGGATCGGCTCAGTCTCCGTTCTGCCGGCGGGCGCGCGACCAGATGAGGGTGTAGCCGTCGCCGTCCTCGTCGTCGAAGAGGTTGGCGTAGATCGGCGCGTTGAACGAGGGGTCGTCCAGCTTGACCGAGAGGTAGTCGCGGCCCTCGTTGGAGCGCTTCGACCAGGCGGCCCCGATCTCGGCGCGGCCGACATAGACACGATGGCTGGGGGCGTTGTCGTTGGCGCGGTTAGTCTCGGGAACAATGCGGACGTTCTTGGTCTGGACGCTGAGGGTGACGATCTCGCCCTGGAACTCGCTGCCGGACTTCTTGAAGGAACCGATGTTGGCCATGTCACTTCTCCTTGGCTGTTTCGAGCCCGCGACCACCGCGGCCTCGATGGCGATCTGCAGGCCGGAGGCGATCGACGACGCACCCGGTTTCGGGCCGAAGCGCAGCGGAGGATGGCGGCGGGGAGAGTTTCTTGCCTCGCGAGGAATGCCGGCTCGGCCGGCAGGGGAAGAAAGTCTCACCGACGCCGTTGCGTCTCAGGCGATCGAGGCGCAGCCGTCCTTCGGCCAGATCAAGCCATGGAGAGGCCGTGTGGTCCGGGCGTCGAACAGCATCCTTGGGAGAAGACGTGCCCAACATCGAGCGCCGCGCACAAGTGGTCCGGCGTTCCAGGCGAAGAAATGGAAATCCTGGCGTACAGAAAGGACGGCTTCTGGACCCCACCACCCGCGCGAACGACGACGCTGACGGAAGGTGTCTCTGTCGGCCTGACGACGGAGTGCAACCGCGAGCGTTTCAACGAGGGCCGCGACGTTGCAGATCGTCCGGACGAGCCGTCATCGCGCCGATAGCCAACCGAACGACCGCGAGGCGCTGGTCCTAACCCTGCGTCGTTGCCGCCGAGAGAGGCAGATGGGCCGAACCTGCTGCAACGCCCTGGCCGCCACTGGGAGGGAGGAACAGAAACATGCGCCCCCAAGCCGTGCCGCCAACAAGAATGGCGCCGACGACGGCGAATGCCTCGCGCCACGCTTCGGACGGCATGCCGATATGCGCGAGTCCGAGTGTCGCATGGTAACCGGCAATGGCGGCGGGCACGGCATAGAGCAGCCCGATCGCTGCGCGGATCAGCGGCGTACGGACTGTCGCGAAGACAATCTGTCCGATCGCCAGGGTCGCGCCGCCGGCGAGGCCTCCGACAATGAGCGCGCCGATCACGCCGGAGCCACTGTGAAAGGCAGCGAGGCCGGCCGACAACCCTGCGAAGAAGGGAAGCGCGTAGACGGCGAGCGTGAACAGCAGCCAGCAGAAGAAGCCGATGCCGAACACGCTGAGGACGATCCCGACGATGATCATGGTGGATACCTCCGTGACAAAGGGTCAATCGGTCGCGCCTTCCACCACCACCACGGCGCGCCACAGAATATAGCTGAAGGCAATGGGTGGTGGCAGCGAAAATCTGCTCTGGTCGCCGAGACCGGCGAGCCAGATTAGGAAGCGGCTTTACGGGTAGCCGGCAAAACGGCTTCACGATTCCGCGGGTTTGCGGCGTCGCGGAGGTGGGGCGGCGCTCACGCGCCGCCTGTCCCGAACTTCCAGACCGGGATGCCAAATTTCTTGGCTTTGTCAGCGAGGTTGCCCTGGATTCCGGTGCCGGGGAAGACCATGACCCCGATCGGGAGCACGTCCAGCAACTGGTCGTTGCGTTTGAACGGTGCGGCCTTGGCGTGCTTGGTCCAGTCCGGCTTGAAGGCGATTTGCGGCACCTTGCGATGGTCGGCCCACCGGGCGGCAATGCGTTCGGCGCCCTTCGGCGAACCGCCGTGCAGCAGCACCATGTCCGGATGCTTGCCGTGAACCTTGTCGAGCGCGTCCCAGATCAGGTGGTGGTCGTTGAAGTCGAGCCCACCGGTAAACGCGACCTTGGGACCGGCGGGGAGCAGCACCTCGTTGTCCGCCCGGCGTTTGGCGGCGAGGAAGTCGCGGCTGTCGATCATGGCCGAGGTCAGCGAGCGATGGTTGACCATCGATCCGGAGCGGGGCCGCCAGGCTGAGCCGGTGTGGTGCTCGAACTGCTCGGCGGCCTGGTCGCGGAAGAACTCCATGCTGTTGCGGCGTTCGATCAGCGTCATGCCCTCGGCGATGAGGCGTTCGAGTTCGACGGAGCGGATCTCCGAGCCGTCCTGCTCCTTCTGGCTGCGCCGCTGCGCCTGCTCGTTGTCGTCGAGTTCCCGTCCGATCCGGTCGGTGGCGCGGTGGAAGAGATTGACCGTTGACCAGAGCAGGTCCTCGAGGTCGGGTTCGAGGCGTGTGTCGCTCAGCGTCGAGACCAGCGCGTCGAAGATGTCGGCGACGGCTCCGCCGACGGTGTCGGCTTCGGGTAGTGGCCTTGGGTCTGCCTCGTCCTGGAAGGGGCGGTGGCCGTAGAGTTGGAGTTCGGCGAGGACGTGGTCGGTCGGAGATGAGGTGTGCGGAGGCTCGAAGTCGGTGTCGTCGCGATCGGTCGCCATGGTGAAGTCCCTTGTCGGATTGGCCGCGCCCATCGCGGCCTTCGTGGCGATCACCAGACGGCGGGCGGACCGGACCTGCACCGCCGAGCGCAGCGACAGCGGCCGAAGCGCAGCGGAGGATGGCGGAGGCCGGCTATTTTGCTTCGCGATGTAAAGGCGGGCCTTCCCGCCGACGGAAAATAGTCGGCCATCCGCCATTGCCGGGCCGGGCCGCTTGCCGTCCGATCGCCCTCTAGAAGGCCGTGGGCGCGGCCCTCTCCGACACGAGGGCGTCAGCGCGATCCGATGCGATCGGCGGCGCGCGGAGCCGGGCACATCACCCCGTCGCGGCCGTCGCCCAGTCCATGAAACGAGCCACGTCCTCCGGGGCGAGCTGGAGGCGCAATGCCGCCCGAAGTTCGGCGGTGCCGAGGTGGAGCAGGTCCTCGTTGAAGTCTCCGAGTGCCGGGGACAGCGTCAGCGCCTCGATCCCGGCCGCTGCCGCCCGGTCGTTCAGCGTCGAAACCGCGGCGTCGCCGGCCGGATCGGAATCGCGGGCGACGTAGAGCCGGCGTAGCGCCGCCGGAAACAGGATGGCGGCGAGGTGATTGGCGGACAATGCGGCGACCATGGGCACGGTCGGCATGATGCCGCGCAGCGACAGCATAGTCTCGATGCCTTCGCCGGCCGCCATCACGTCGGTCGCCACGCCAAACCGGACCCCGTGTCCGAGAAGATGGCCCATTGCCCGCCTCGGCGTGTCGATCGGCGCCTTGTCGCGGCCGTACGGGTCGAGCCAGGTGCGGTGCGCGCCGGTGATCCTGCCGTCGAGATCGGTGACTGCGGCGATCAGTGCCGGCCAGGTCTCGGTCGGTGCGTCGGCATCGGGGCGGTAGTAGCAACGCGGATGAAACCGCAGGGCGCCGCTTGCGTGCAAAGCCGTAATCCCGCGTTTGCGGAGATACGCTTCGGCGATTGTGTCCGAAATCGGCTGCGACATGGCGAAGAAACGGCGAGCGGATTCGGGCGATCCGCGAGGCGCCGGAGAGGCCTCGTGTCGGGTCGTCCACCCGACGTCGGGACGCGGCAGGCTGAGGAAGGTTCGGGCCTCGTCGAGGGCGTCGCGCAGGCGATCGAGCCCGCGATTGAGCGCGATCAGGTCGAGGAGATCACCATGTTGACCGGTGGCGGCGTCGGTCCATTTGCCGGCGGCGCCCTTGCCGCTGTCGGGTCCACTCAAGCGGACGAACAGGCTGCGACCCGGCGTGTTGGTGACGTCGCCGATCAGCCAGTAGCGGCCTTCGCGATGCCCGTTGGAGAGATAGTGGCGGCAAACCGCCTCGGCATTGCGCGCGAGACGGTAGGCCAGGTCGGCGGCATGTGACGACATGGTGGCCGCCTCACGCCGCCGGCCGATCCGCGATGCGGACGAGCGGGTAGCGTTCCATCAACGCACCGAGAATGACAGGACCATGCGCACCGGTCGGCACGAACAGACGCAGCTTCCACGAGATGATCTCCGAGATCAGGCCGGTCGCCTTCAGCCGATCGACCATGCCGTCGGTGAACCCGGTCAGCTCGACCCGGAATTCGCCCATGATCTTGGCGCGGCGAAGCTGGAGACCCTCCTGGAGTTCCAGAATTGTCCGGCCGTCAAGCAAAGCGGTCCAGGCGTCGGCCGAGGCGATCGTCGGCGTCTCAGCGTCGCCCGCCTGCGCCACCCAGGCGGGCGAGACCAGCCGGCCGATGATCCGCTCGCCGGGATCGGTCTGAAGCCGATAGACTCGCATCGAGTCATCAGGGAGCCTCTTCCAGATCGGCAGCAACAGCCCGGTGACGATGTGCAGATCGCTGTCGCTGAAAGTCGGGACCGCGGCGAGTTCCTTCTCCCAGGCGTGAGCGAAAGTGTCGCGATCGGCCTCTTTCCAATGCGTCTGCGCCATCGCGGCGAGCGGGATCGCCGTGCGCTCCATCGGGCGCAGCAGCCGCACGCGGCGTTCGACCTCGCCGTCGTCGAGCATTAGGCTCGGCGCCGGGACCTGCACGGCGGCACGCCCGGACTGGGTGTTGACCAGCAGCAGCGCGCGAGGATCGTCGGCGCGTTCGCAGGCGTCGGCGAGCGCGAGGGGATGATTGCGCTCCCGCCGGCGGATGGTGAAGATCTGCGTCTCCGCCCCGGTCTGCGGATGGACGTAGAGCGTCCTTCGGTCGCTCACGATCAGGCTTTCCGCCGTGAGCGTCTCGACGCCGGTGTCATAAGTGCCAGAGGCGATGGCGCCTTCGATCCTGGTGTGCAGCAAATCCTCGAACACGCCGAACAGCGTGTTCTGCAGGTCGATGGTCAGCGCCAGCAACCGGTTGAGGAAGGTGGTGATCGGTGGCAGGTCCTCACGCAATGTTCCGTCCTGGTCGGTCAGGCGCAGACCCGTCGCGTTCTCGAACGCCTGGAACGAGCAGCCTTCGACCTTGCCGCTGAACAACAGCACATAGAGCTGGCGCAAGGCGGCGCGGCCATAATCGGACTCGAGATTGTCGTCCGAGCGGAACAGTCCCTGCCCGCCGGTCTGGCGCTGGCCCTTGGTGATGGCGCCAAGCGTGTCGAGCCGGCGCGCGATCGTCGACAGAAAGCGCTTCTCGGCCTTCACGTCGGTGGCGATCGGCCGGAACAGCGGCGGCTGCGCCTGGTTTGTGCGGTTGCTGCGGCCCAACCCCTGGATGGCGGTGTCGGCCTTCCAGCCCGCCTCCAGCAGATAATGGACGCGCAGACGCTGGTTCCTGGCTGCGAGATCGGCGTGATAGCTGCGACCGGTGCCGCCGGCATCGGAAAACACGAGTATGCGCTTCTCGTCATCCATGAAAGCATGCGCCTCGGCGAGGTTGGCCGAGCCGGCCCGGTTCTCGACGCAGAGCCGGTCGCCCTTGCGCACGATCCGCCGCGAGCGGCCGGTGACCTCCGCGACCATCTCGGTGCCGAAGCGCTGCACGATCTGGTCGAGGGCGCCTTGTACGGGGGCGAGCGACGCAAGCCGTTCGATCAGCCGGTCGCGGCGTTCGACGGCATCGCGGCACTGCACCGGCTGGCCGTCGCGATAGACCGGCCGGGAGGAGAGATTGCCCTCGCTGTCGGTGAAGGGCTCGAAGAGCTGGGTCGGGAAGCTGTGCGCCAGATAGTCGAGGACGTACTCGCGCGGCGTGATGTCCACCTGCACGTCGCCCCATTCCTCGGTCGGAATCTCGGCGAGCCGGCGCTCCATCAGCGCCTCGCCGGTCGAGACGATCTGGATGATGGCGGCACGGCCGACGTCGAGATCGCGCGCGATGGCGCCGATCAGGGTCGGCGTCTTCATCGAGGTGATCAGATGCGAGAAGAACCGTTGCTTGGCGGATTCGAAGGCCGAGCGCGCGGCGGACTTGGCCTGGGCGTTCAACGTGCCGTGCTCGCCGGTGACGTTGGCCGCCTGCATGGCGGCGTCGAGATTGTTGTGGATGACCTGGAACGCACCGGCATAGGCGTCATAGATGCGGATCTGTTCGGGCGTGAGCGCGTGCTCGACCAGCTCGTATTCGACGCCCTCGTAGGACAGCGACCGCGCGGCATAGAGGCCGAGCGATTTGAGATCTCGGGCGAGCACTTCCATCGCCGCGACACCGCCCGCCTCGATCGCCTGCACGAACTCGGCGCGGGTGGCGAACGGAAAGTCGTCGCCGCCCCAGAGGCCGAGCCGCTGGGCGTAGGCGAGGTTATGCACGGTGGTCGCACCGGTGGCGGAGACATAGACGATGCGCGCATTCGGTAGCGCGTGTTGCAGGCGTAGTCCGGCGCGGCCCTGCTGCGAGGGCGCCTGATCGCCGCGCTCACCCTTGCCCCCGGCGGCGTTCGCCATGGCGTGGCTTTCGTCGAACACGATGACTCCATCGAAATCCGATCCCAACCAATCGACGATCTGGCGGACGCGCGAAACTCTTTCCTCGCGCGCATCAGTGCGTAGCGTGGCGTAGGTTGCAAATAGGATGCCGTGCTCCAGCCGGATCGGCGTACCCTGGCGGAAGCGGGCGAGCGGCGTGACGAGGAGCCGCTCCTGCCCGAGTGCGGACCAGTCGCGCTGCGCATCCTCAATCAGCTTGTCTGACTTGCTGATCCATACGGCGCGGCGGCGGCCCTTCAGCCAATTGTCGAGGATTATGCCGGCGACCTGGCGCCCCTTGCCGGCGCCGGTGCCGTCGCCCAGCATCCAGCCGCGTCGGAAACGCACCGCGTGCTCGGCGTCGTCTGGCGCGGCAGAGACGACATCGAAGGTCTCATCGACAATCCACGATCCGGCGAGATGGCCGGCATGCGCCTCGCCGGCATAGATCACGCTCTCAAGTTGGGCGTCCGACAGCAGACCGCCGGCGACTGCGGAAGCCGGCAGATGCGGCTGGTAAGACGGCTTCGGCGGCGCGACTGAGGCCATCGCCGCCGACTGGACCAGCCGGGTGGGATGCGCCTGAGAACCGGCAATACGGATCGACTGAAGGGCGTAACCTTCATAAAGCGCATCGGTGATGCAGCCGCCCTCGGCTGGCTTCCAGTCGACGGTCTCGTAGGCGAGTTCGATGCCGGTTGGTTCGGTGGTGGAAGCCGGAACGGAAACCCGGCGCGGAGAGCAGACGGATCGAGTGCGAGCCGGCAAGGAACGTGCGGTCGTCGCGGCAGTGCCTCGCGCGGCAATGGGCAGCCTCGGTGGAACCTGCGCGGTCACCCATGCCAGCAGGGTGGCCGCATCTCCCGCCATCCCCGGCGGAGCCGGGAAAGTGGTCGGATCGTCGGCGGGGACGTGGTCGATGACAGTCAGGCGTGTGTCGATGGTCGTGCCGTGGCGGGCATAGACGCTGCCATCGATGGCGGCGGAGAACACGACGCGGCCGCGTTGCTGCAGGTGGACGAAGCCATCCCGCCAAGCGGGATTGTCCGGGGCCAGGCTTGCGCCGGTGACCGCCACGAGCCGCCCGCCTTCGGCGAGGCGCGCCAGCGCCGAGGTGACATGGCGGAACGCCGCGTCGGCGACACGGCCCTCGACATGCGCCGCGACCGAGAACGGCGGGTTCATCAGCACCACGCTGGGCCGCGCGGTGAGGTCGAGATGGTCGTGGATTTGGGCCGCGTCATGCCGCGTGACCGGAACGCCCGAAAAGAGCCGGCCGAGCAAGGCGGCACGGGTCTCGGCCAGCTCGTTCAAGACGAGACGGCCTCCGGCGAGCTCTGCGAAGATGGCGAGAAGACCGGTGCCAGCCGAGGGCTCCAGCACGAGATCCGCAGGCGTAATCGCGGCTGCGGTGGCGGCGGAAAAGCCGAGCGCGATCGGCGTCGAAAACTGCTGAAGCGCCTGGCTCTCTTCGGAACGGCGCGTGTGCGAGGGCAGCAGGGCCGCAACCTTGGCCAGCATACCGAGCAGTGGTGCGGGCGACCCCGCGCGACCGCGCATGCCGGGTCCGAACCGGCGCAAGAACAGGACCGTCGCGGCCTCGCAAGCGTCATATCCGGTCTTCCAGTCCCAAGCACCTTCGGCATCGGAGCCGCCGAAGGCGTCGCACATGGCGGCGCGAAGCGCTGGCGTGTCGACGGCCCGGCCGTGCGCGAGGTGATCGAGGAAAGACGCGGCCGCGGCGACAAGAGCCGCCGACGCGTCGGACGAAGCGGGCATGGTGGAAGGCGCGGCCGCGAAGGCGGTCGAAGAAGCGAACATGTCCATGGAGGAAACCTCAGGAGAGCGGGAACGGGCCGAGCTGGCCGGGCGCTCTCTCTCGACCCGACCGGCTCAAACCCTTCCCGGCCGTCCTCTACCTCTCAACAATCTCCCAGAGAAAAAGGGCCCGGCGCCGCGCGCCGGACCCTTTGGTCCCGCTGGGAGAAACCACTCGCTCATCCTGGCGAACGATCGACGAGCCGGTAGGCCCGGCTCTTGATATTGGGAATGCGATAGAGATTGCATGAGCCGGGCGCGCGGAAGAGCATCGTGCGATGGCTGCACGGGTTGGCGATCACCTCCAGCCGGTCGAAGCTCCTGCCATCGGAGAAGGCGAGCGGTTCGTCGAAGATAATTGTCTGCCCGGCGCGCGGGCTTGGCTTGGCCCGCCTCGCGCGACGGGCGGCGGCGTTGGCGCGGCAGTCGGCCCGCCATCGCTGCGCGTGCTCATGGTCGGTTGGGGTCAGCAGATCGAGGATCGGCTCGGGGCAATCGCGTTCGTACGGCCCCATCGATTCCGACATATCCTTGTAGCCGAACACGTAGCCCTCCCGATCGCGCGGATTGTATTGGACCAGGCAAACGGCAGCCCAGACCTCCCGCGCGCCGGTCGCGGTGAGAACGTGTTCAACGGCGGCATAGTAGACACGCATGCCGACGAGTGCGGAACGCAGCACCTTCGAGATCGTGTCGGAACGCTCCCACGTGAACTGGGCGTCGAGATATTGGCGCGGACCGGAATGACCCTTGAGGGATTTCATGTAGAGCCAGCCCATGGCTTCCTCCTTTCGATAGCCGTGAGGGACGGAAGTGTCGGTTATCAGTCGACCGCGGCGCGCCGTTGCTCGGCGTGATGGATGGCGGCGAGCGCCGCGCGGAACTCGGCGGCGCCTCGTTCCTCCGGCAGATCGCTCCGTTCGACGACGGCGAGGCAGGCGGTGCGAATGTCGGCGCCGCTGATCATTTCGGCCGTCAATCGGGTGAGCATCGGGTCGGTCTCGATTGCCTGCCCGATCTGTTCCCTGACGGCGTCCTCGCGGATGCGGAGCAGGACATGCTCGCCGTTGCCCACGCCGCCTTCGACCTCCGCGAGGAAGTCCTCCAAAATGTCATTGGTGGACTTCCCGAGGATCGCGTCCGCCCTGATCAGCACCGCCATGCCGCCGAAACCGTCGGGGCGCATCTTCGAACAGGTGAAGGACGTGACCGCCGTGACGTAGCGCAGTGTGGCGGAGCGCCGCACGATGTCCTGGAAAATGAATTCCCAGGATGTACCGCTGAAATCGATCTCGATCTCCGTGTCGTCGGCGGATACGGCTGCCAGGCGCTCGGCGACGTAGGTTGCCGCGGTGCTGTCGATGCTCGTGGATGCTTCGAGCGCCGCCCGAAGGTCGTCGACAGAAAGTCCGATGGCGTCGCTCGGGCCGAGGGAGGCGTGAAAATACAGCGCCTCGCCATCCGGCTCAGCGTCGAAGATCAGGCTGAGCACGAGACGTTCAAGCGGCGTCATGTCTGCAATCGGGATTGGTTGCTGAATGACGGTCGGTGAGAGGTAGTTGGCCATGCCGGGTCTCCAGAAATGCGAAAGCCCGGCAAGGTGGCCGGGCTTCGAGGGATTCAGGGTAAGAAGGATGATCAGCCGGTGGCGGCGAACGGATCGACGTCGCGATGGATCGGCTGCGCCCGGCCCATCCAGGGTTCCGGGCGGATGCAGCGCACCCAGTCCGCGAAGCTGGGGATGAAGCCGAGGTCCTCACGCACATGCTGCTCGCCGATCAGCCGGACCGGCACCACACGGCCGGTCGAGATCGTGATCGCCGGGCCGAAGAAGCGCTCCAGCATGAAGATGCCTTCGGCATGATGGCGAAGCGCGCGATGCCGAAAATCAGCAGTGATGGCCTTCGACTCATCGAACCATTGATGTAGTGGCAGATAGTCCTCGGCCGCGCCGCCCCATTTCTTCACCGAGGAAAGCGCGTGGTGATAACACTGTCCCATCGTTGCCTCCTCAAAAGACGTGCTGGGAATATTCGGACTGCATGGAGCGCTCGTTGTAGTCGAGCGTGATCGTCCGTTCGGCGACGTCGAAGGTGAAGTCGCCATAGGCCCCGTCGCTATTTTCCCATCCGTCATGGGTCATCCCGAGGAAGTCAAAGACGAGCCGCTCGATGGCCTCGTGAACGGTGATCACCGTGCGTTCGGGCTCGGCCTGATCCCAGACAGCCGACGCGATCTCGACCTCACCGGATGGCAGGGCAACGAGGTCCTCGTCGGCTTTGGCTTCGACATTCTCGATCTGGCCGCTGTCGCCATAGCCGTCGAAAGCGACGACGACGATGGCGATTCCAGCGGCGGCGAGCGCGTCGAACACGGCCGTCTTGTTGACGGGCCGCAGCTCGGCGTCGCGGCGCTCATGTTCAGCGCGCTTGGTCTCCCAGTCAGGCACCGGCGCCGCGAGCGCGGGCGCGATGGAGAGTAGTTCGGTCATGGCAGCCTCCTGAATGCGATAGAGCCCGGCGCCCCTTCGGCACGCTCAGGAGGCCGGGCTCCGCGTTGGTTCGGATTGGGAAGGAGAAGCGGGGCGACCGAAGCCGCCCCGCCGGTGGGCTCATTCCGCCGCGATGGCGTGGAATTGCGGCTCGTCAGCGTCTGATGCCGCCTCGTCCTCGCCGGCGAGGAAGGCCGGCAGCGCCTCGGCCTCGGTCTCACTCTCGCCGGTTGCCTGCGTGCTGGACTCGGCGCCGTCCAGGCGGAGCGGCTCGGGCAGCCAGCCCGTGCCCTCCAGCAGCCGCTCGGCCTCCTTGGCCATGTCGGTCTTCTTGAGATGGTCGATGAGCTGCGCCGATTGCTCGCCCTTGGCTTCGCGCACCGCCTCGAGGATCCGAACCTTGGGCACCCGGCCGAGATAGTTGTCGACGGTCGGACGCCAGCCGGCCGCCTCCATGTCGAGGTTGACGGTCCGCGCCAGCAGATCGCCATGCGCCAACGCGCCTGGCCGCCGGTTCCAGGGTTCCTTGACGACGTTCACGGCGAGGGAAGCGCAGTGGGCGAACAGCGCCGCCTGGCTGTCGCCGTCGAACGCCGTCAGAGCGTCCCAGAGGTCGGCCGTGGTCTCGGGCAACTGCCTGCCCCATTGGGCGTGCCGCGCCTCGATCGCCTTGGCCGACGCGGTGTCCGCCAAGCCCGGCGCCTGGGCGCTGAAGCCCGAATGCTTCGCCGTGATCTCCAGGCAGGTGTCGGGAGCGTAGCGGTAGAAGACGTGGAGGCAGAGCGCATGCAGGACCGCCTGGAGGGCGACATGCGGATCGTTGGCCACCGCGTCTCGCAATGCCAGGGTCCGATGGGCGGTCAGCTCCGTCACCAGACGATCTGAAAGCGGACGGATCGTCTCGTCCTCCTCGGTGGCCTCCGGGTCGGAACTGGCCGGCGCACCGCCGATGGTGATGACGGCCCGCTGCACGGCGCCCTCCGTGCCGGCCACCGCCGCCTCGCCGCCGGCTTCGGTCTCGCCACCCGCGACCGGTTCAACCGGCGCCTCGTCCTCGGGCCGGACGAAGCCGCGCTCGACGCGCAATGCGCCCTCGCTGTCGATGCTGACGAAGACGCCGGCGCGAGCGATCTCGGCCGGATCGTAGCGGACGGGCCGGTCTTCGAGTGCCGCAATCGCGGTCTCGATTTCGCCGAGGCGCTGATCGACCTTGTCCGGGAGTTCGTCGGCTTCGGCATATTGCGCCTCAAGAGCGTCGTGCTCGGCCTTGAGCGCGGTAAGGCTGGCGTCCTCTTCGTCGGTGAGTTCGACAGTCTCGCCGGTCAGACGGCGCGCACCGGCGGTGTGGCCATAGGGGAAGTCGCAAGCGACCGCGATCCATTTCCAGCCTCCACCGCGCAACGTCTCAGCTTCGGCCTGAAGCTTCTCGAACACCAGCCGATCGAGCAAAACCGGGTCCTGCAACCAGCCGCCATCATCATGCTCGAAGAGGTCGCGCAGGATCATGCCGCCGGCGGCCTCATAGGCTTCGGCGCCGACGAACTGCGCACGCCGGTCCGCCGCCCGGACAGCGCCTTCGGTGAGCTGGCGGCGGATGAAGTAGGCTTCTCTGTTGTGGGAACGAGACAGTCCCTCCCAGACCTGCTCCTGGCGCGCATGGTCGTTCGTGACCGTGAAGGCCATGAGCTGCTCCAGCGTCATGCCGTCCTCGGCATAGACGTCGAGGAGCTTCCCGGAGACGGCGGCGAGGCGCAGGCGCTGCTTCACGACGGACGATGCGACGAAGAAGCGCGCCGCGATCTCCTCCTCGCCGAGACCCTTGTCGCGCAGGGACTGAAAGGCGCGGAACTGGTCGAGCGGGTGCAGGGCGACGCGCTGGACATTCTCGGCGAGCGAATCCTCGTCCGCCGAAACATCAGTGCTCGGGTCCCGCACCACGCAGGGAACGGGCACGGTCTTGGCCAGGCGCTTCTGCTTGACCAGCAGTTCGAGCGCCCGGTAGCGGCGGCCGCCGGCCGGGATCTCGAACATGCCGGTCTCCTGGCCTTCGGCGTCGAGGATCGGGCGGACGCTGAGGCCTTGCAGAAGGGTGCGCCGGGCGATGTCCTCGGCCAGCTCCTCGATCGAGACGCCGGCCTTCACGCGCCGGACGTTTCCCTGGCTCAGGACCAGCTTGTTGAAGGGGATGTCGCGCGAGGCGCTGAGGGTGATCTTCTGAACAGCGGTAGCCATGTCGGTGATCTCCACGACGGGCGCCGAGAGACTCTCTCTCGACTTCCAACCCGTCGCGAAAACCGGCGCAGCCCTCTTCCTCTTGAAGACCGCGAACGCGCAAAGCCGGAGAAGCGGAAACCCGGATGTCCGGCTTTACGTTTCAGCTGAAACCAAACGGCAAGCAGCATTGCCGTCACGCCGCCTCCCGTTCGTCGTCGGCGGAAGTCGCCGCGACCGGCGGGGGAGCGTCGGGCTGGAACGCCAGGATGTAATCCGCCGCCTTCGACGCCGCGCTGGCGGCGCGCACGATGGCGCGATTGTCTTCCCGCAGAACATCGAGCCACGAGGCGATATAGTCGGCATGACGCACGGTCGGAGTAATGCTGAGCGAGGCGCAGAGATAGGCGGCGGAAATCTCGGCGATCAGCTCCTCGAACGCATACTTCTTCGACCCAAAGGAACCGGTCAGGTCGCGGTTAAGCCGCGAGGAATGGCCGCTCGCGTGACCGATTTCATGCAGTGCTGTCCGATGCCAGTTGATCGGTTCGAAATAGGCCTGCGGCGGTGGGACTTGCACGAAGTCATGCCGCGGGTCGTAGAATGCTCGCTCGCCGCCGATCCGGAAATCCACACCGGTCGCACGGATCAGCGCCTCGGCCTCCGGCAGCACGAGGCCTGTCTCGACCGGCGGTGCGACCGCCATCATCTGGTCGGGCAGCCCTTCGCATTGCGCCGTGTTGAAGACGGTGAATCGCTTCAGGAATGGGATCGCCTGCGCTTCCTCGCCGGTCTCGGCGGCGCGCCGGCGTTCGTCATCCGGCGTGAACCGGTCGGCAAAGACGACGGTCGTGCCGCGCTCACCCTTGCGGACATGACCACCGAGACTGAGTGCCTGGCGGAAGGTCAGCCAGCTCTGGCCGGTAAAACCGTGCTCTATGACAGCGCCCCAGAGGATGAGGACGTTGATCCCGGTGTAACGCCGGTGGGTCGAGGCATTCCCGGGCATGGCGAGCGGCGCCTTCACCGCCGCAGTTCCCCACGGCTGGACCCATGGCGCGCGGCCCGCCTCCAGCTCGGCGATGATCTTGTCGGTGATTTCCTGATAGAGGCCGGCCCGGTCGTGGCCGGTGCGAGCGCGAGCGGCTGAATATGACATCACGGATCTCCGCGACGGGCGCCGCGAGCCTCTCTCGCGACCTTCAACCCGTCACGGCCGACCCGGCCATGCTCTCCCTCTAAGCCGCGGGCGCCGGCCGTACGGTGGCGGACCGGGTATCGAGCGGTCGGCCTGGGCCGGTCCGCGCCTGTGGGCGGCGATCACGCCGCCGACCGCCACCAGGCGATGCGCTCTTCGCGGGTCGCGTTCGCGAGCCGTAGCAGCAGATCGCCGTGGCATGTCGCGGGGGCGCAAAAGCACAGCAGACTCTTGCCGCGAAGCTCATCGAGCGCGCGCAGCAAGTGATGCTGGCCGCGCAGCCAGCGAGCATGCTTCGCGATGACGGCCGCACGATCGCCGTCGACGCCAATCCGGAACGGATTGCCCCACTTGCTGCCGCGCCCGATATAGAT
>Ga0307372_10001614_pt1 | contig 38924 bp, 35 predicted proteins | sample OX1MG_FD_202533 | JGI IMG/M metagenome (GOLD analysis project Ga0307372, IMG submission 202533) | Soil microbial communities from Risofladan, Vaasa, Finland - OX-1 | ecosystem: Environmental > Terrestrial > Soil > Coastal area > Acid sulfate soil | place: Finland: Risofladan, Vaasa | collected...
TCAACGCTCAAGGCGGAACGCTTCTCATCGGAGTAGCTGACGATGGCGCCATCCTTGGCCTAGAGGGTGATTATCGTTCGCTGCATGATCGAGACGGCTTTGAACTTCACTTGCGGACGGTTATTAGCAACGCAGCGGGCGAGGCGATTCACGCCTTTTTGACGGTGACTTTTCATAATATGGACGGTAAGGATATATGCCAGGTAGTCGCCCAACCGTCAGACCACCCGGTTTACGCTGAACTGGGCAATGAAACGATCTTCTACCTTCGAGTGGGTAATGCGACAAATGCGTTGCCAGTGGATCAGACTGTGAAGTATGTGGCTACGCGCTGGGGCTAAACATCGACCGACGTTGGCTGGGTGCCGCCCGGTACGCTGACGCTACCCGTCTGGGCGAGCCAGCTGACCGATGAGCTGGTCGGCTTCGTCGCGCAGGCGGCCCCGCCCGGTCCGGCCGGGCGGGAGGCTGGCCCGAGGACCTACCCTGGCTGTACGAGCAGTCCAGCGCGAGGCACTGTGATCGCCGGGGCCGGAGACGACAGGGCGGTTTCTCCGCGACTTCGCGGAGGAATACGGGCGTCCCACGCCGACCGCGAGAGAGGATCGATACCCTCAGTGCCGCCTATGTGTATGACTTGGTGACCAAGGATGAGTTCGACGAGAGGGTCGGCCACACGCTCGCGTCGCGCTTCCAGGCTGAACTGGGCGCTGATTACCGCCGACATCCCCGCCGCGCTGGCCGCAGCGCCGCCCTTGCTAAGTCCCGTGCCGGCAAAGGCCAATCTTCCCGCTCACGCGGACGTGAGACCGCACGACCGCGCGGTTGGTGCGACCCTCGTACTGACGGGCACTGATATTCATGACGGCTTTCTTCGCCCCTGGCACGCTGGCAGAATTGCTGTCGCTAGTGGCCACCGGGAGCGCATTGGTGTCCTTGTTCCTAGCCGCAGCCCAGGTACACAGCTCACGGCGCGACAAGCGCAATGGCGGCCAGCCACCGCCGCACGGCGCAATAGACACCGGCGCAGCACCGATCAGGTCCCGCAGGCCAGCCCGCCTCGACGGCGGAGTCCAGCCGACGCGGCACGAAACCACTCGCTGCGCCTCCAGCCGTCCACCTAGCCGATACTCGCCGCAGCATACTAGCCGCGCGCATAATCCGACCAAGATCAACAATGCCGCTCGCGTGCGCACTAGTCTGATAAAAGTCGGGTCGTCTTGGCGGCGGCAGTGTGTCCAAAGGTGACGTGACTTGTCACCGCAGCCGTGGCTTCATATGCCCCGCTGACGGCGGAAGTATCAGCGTCGCGACCGCGCTCGCCGAACGGCACTCATTACAGTAAGCAAACGCCGGCACCACAGCAGCGCAGCCAGCGCAAATGGGCTCGGAGCCTGCCCAAGCGGCGGGAATTGCTGCCCGACGATCATCTCGGTCATCACGTCAAGTTACTGACATCGCCAGCTGACGCACCGTACGGCTCGATTAGGGTGGAGTCTAATAATCCGAGCCTCGGAAAGTTTATCACCCGTAAGGGTGAATTAGGGCGTTTACTAAGGCAGGCGCTTGCACACGAACGTGACGCTGCCGTTGGTGAATGATGCTTCGGCTCCTGACAACTGGGCGTATCTTTCGGCGATGCCGACCGGGTCGCCACCGGCCTTGCAGTGAGCGCCGTCAGGCTCGGTGTGGATCAAGTAGGTATGGCCGCAATCGCAGGTGACGGTGAAGGCATAGAATCGGCCGCGCATCGCTTCGTCAATCAATATGGCCGGGTAGTGCGCGGCGTGCTTGCCGCAGATGGTAGGCAACTCGACCATGTCGCCGACGATCCCGCTGGGCGGGAGGTCGACCGCTGGTTTCCACGGCATCAGGCTGACGTGTGGCTCTTGGACGCGGAGGTCCCTGCCGAGCGCGAACGCCTCGTACTCGTCGTCGGCGACGGCGTCTCCTTCCGGCCGACTGACTGTGGTGACGCCGGGCCAGATCCGCGCCATCTGCTGTTTCGTGCCAACAGTCAGCCCAAGGCCGGGAGTTGTCATCCGGATTCCCTGCACGAGGAAGCGTCCTAGCACGATTGTCATCACATAACCCTGCGGGAACTCGGGCTCGCGCAGTCCGCTGATGGCGACTACCAGCGGGGTGGCCCGCACCGACCAGGCCATCGTGCCGTCGAACCTGCCCATCCAGAACTGGCTCCGCGGCAGCGGCTGCCGCTCGTCCCCGATTGCGTACAGATCGCCATACTCGGAGGCCGGGAGCCCGTATCCAGCAGCCCTGTCATCGGAGGTCGAGATGTACATCGCTGTCAGGCATGTCTTCTGCGTCCACGCCGCGACCGCTCCGAGATCAGCGCCTTCGATCCGGCCGGCTGTACCGAGTATCAGCGGCGGCAGAACTCTGCTGGCGACGTTCTCCAGCCGGCTCATCCAGCCGCTATTACATTGCTCGCAGACGTCACGGATCCGCTGCCGGTATGGAGGGCGCGTGCCGATCTCCCGGCCAATCTGGTTTAGCCACCCCGTGCCGTGCGACACAGGACTCTGATCCAGATCAATCCTCTGCAGCCACTGACCTAGCACATCCTCGCCGGTCATCGTGCCGACGCGGCCACAGAATATGCACGTTCCCGTACCCGCCAACCAGGCCACCTCCTCTGATAACCGAACCTGCCGCAAACGGCCCGCGATAGTTCGCACGTACGCTGCCGGGACTGGATGAGACGCTTACGGCGAAAAGGGTGATCCGGTGCCAGAATATGCTGCGTGTCTATCGCCGCTCATCACGTCGTGCAGCGGTCAACCTGGACTGGCTGTGGGCTGCGCTCATAGGCGTCGGCGGCTGGTACGTCCTGAAAGCCGACCAGCAGCGTGACCGCGAAGACTCCAGAACTGACCGATCACGGCAGTCAGCAATGGCGATAGCCGAAGCCGCCGGCAACTGGAGATAGCTATCGCAACCTGGCACGCCAGGCCAGCTGACCCCGGCGAGATCACGGAACTTACGAACGCTTTCAATGCGTTCTCCCGCACGGTCGCAATCCAGAGCCTCGCGCTCATTCATGGCGCGCTCCGCTCCCGTGTCCCCGTCCATCAGACCATCGTCCGCGTACTCGCCCGGATCGCCGCACAAGGCGGCACATCCGCACCACCGCTATCCAGGGAGGTGCGAAGCACGCAGACGGCTGATGACCTCGGGCAAGTCGGCTGCGGGGAGGCAGATCTTCGCCGCGAACACGATGGACTTGTCGGTGGGGTACCGGCTGGCGATCAGCTCGTACTGCCACAGGTCTGGCCCGACGCGATGGTCGGCGGGTGTGATACGGCGGGTGAGGCTGTTCGGATCGTCGAGTTCGGCTGGATCGCTGAGGGTGGCGAGCAGCAAGCCGAGGCTGCCCATGGAAACGGCCATTATGTGAAGCTGAGCCCAGCCGTCTTGCTCGCTGATGTGCAGGTTTATGCCTTTGAGCAGGCCGCCGCCGACCAGAACGTTGCGCAGCTCTCCGAGCAGTGCGGGCTCGATCGGGTCGTCGGGTGATGTATGCGTCACTTATCTGGCTCCTTCGCTCCGGCCATCGTGGGCGCCAAGCTGGTGAGGATTGTCGCGCCGTCCTCCGGACGCTCGCGAGATCATGTGGCGGCTTCTTGTCCTGTAGCTTCCACGGGGCGAACTGCCGGGTCGTCAGGCCGTGTGACCGGTGGCTGCCATGCCTGCCGCTGCTCGCGAATGACATTCTCGCGCCAATCGGGCAATCCGTTTGACTCGCCCCGTACAGCCATCGCGCGGTCCGTCTCCGTCGGTTCGGGTACCGCGACGTTTCGCGGCCAAGCTCGCTGCAATTCCTCGCGTTGTTTCTGAACGATGGCCTCAGGCCGACACCCTTGCCCAGGCACCAAGCCATCCCGCTGACCCAATTCGGCTTCTCTCGACGCCAAGACTGGGTCGATGTCCGACTCCTCGCGGTCGGAGGCAGCGGGCAGGCATGCCGAGCTTGCGGCATCTGGCTCATGACTCTCCGCAGGATCAAGACCGGGCGATGCTGGTCGCGCGGCGTTGCTTGCGCCTGGCTTATGCCGTGCGCCTTGCACCCGTGGCGCCAGGCCGGGAGCTGTCTGGCGGCGGCCGAAGTCGGGCAGTGGCCGAGGGTTGCGGAACCCGTTGCGTAGCCCGGACCGGATAGCGGCGCGGGCGGCGGCGGCACTGTGATCGGCGATATAGCCGTTCTGCTCGGCTGCGGTCATGAGGGCATCTTCTGCGCCCTCGTCGGTCCATAGCGCCGCTGCGTGCTCGGCTCCCGGCGTGGACCGGGCGGCACCGAGGGTGGACCCGACCTTGAGCGCGGCTGTGTAGATCGCGGTGTTCCGGCCCCCAGGCTGGCGAGCGGCCAGGTCCTCGGTGATCCCCGTGATTCTCGCGCGCACGTAGGAGGCTGCGGCGTCGGCTCTGCCAGGCGCAACGCGGGCGAGCGGCCGCACCACGCGAGCGTGCTCTCTGGGCGGTGTCCATGCGGAGATGTAGGCGGCGGGCAGGTCGGCTATGGCGGTGCCGGTGACGGGACCATAGCGGGCGAGCCCGTCTTCGGCCGACACCCGGGAGGGAGGTGCCATCAAGATCTGGCCGGGCACGCGCAGGTCCAGGCCTGCGGGCAGCGGGAGTCCTTGCCGACCCACGCGCGTGTTGTCCAGCCTGCCGGGGTCCGGTAGATCCGGTGCATGCCATGCGGTGTGTGGTGGCTTAGGGTCGCGGGCAGCTCGCCCAATCGCCCGGCGAGCGCGGCCATGGCCTGCCGGCCCCCGTCGTCGTTGTCCTGGTCGATGACCAGCATCCCTTCGGGGATGGCGAGCATCAGGTTCGCGGCGGCGTATTTGCCGTCGCTGGCGAACCTCTGCTCGACTTCCTCATGGGTGGAGCAAGCTAGCGGTCTCCATGAGTAGTCATGCGGTCCAGGCCCGGCGTGCACGGAGCGGGGGTGCTTGCCGGGTCGTGCGCAAGCAGTTCCGCGCGGACAGCGGCAGGCGCCGTCGGTCCCGGCCGCCCAGGCAGGCACGGGCAGCAAACCGTACCGAAGATACAGGTGGGCAGCCTCCCGTGTCGCCCGTGCGAGGCTCGCCGCCGCCTCCTGGCGCACCCACCTGGCCGCATTCCGCGCCAGCGCCCGGACCTGCGATGTCACCTCGATGCCGTGCGTGTCAGCGAACTCCACGACCTGCGGCAGCCGGTCGAACGGGAAGATGTTCGTCTTGGTGTTCGGGTTAAAATGCCGCCCGCCGATCGCCTTTGCCTCGCCGACCAGTGCCGCGTCGTAGGGAAAGGCCAGTGCGACCTTCTTGCCCTCCCCCGCGCACCGCACGTAAGAACGATCGACGCGATACCGCGTACCCTGGCCCGGCTCACCGGGCGCGGCCGTCCGTTGGCCGGTCATCTGTCCGCCCCGACGGCACGGGCGACCGCAGCGATCAGCCGGGCGCTGGCCTGACCCACGGTCGACAGCCAGTAACAGATCTCGCCGAGGACGAGGTCGAGTGCCGCAAGTTTGCTGATCGACCTACCAGTGCCGGTGTTGGCGTACCGGCGAGCGGCGGCCCAGTCGATCCGAGCTTCCCGGCCGTGACGATGCACGCGGACCAGGGCCAAACGGCCGCGGCCCAGCAGGGCGTCGTAATCGATATGCAGCTCGACGGCCGCGCGGACCTGCGGGTCGTACTCGCACGTCCAAGCCCAGAGCTGGGCTGCGGGTACGTCAGGATCGCGGCGACGGATCTCGCTCACTGAGCCTCTTCGATCTGCCTGACCGTGATCTGCATCGGCAGAACTCCGGTGGGTGCTATCCGCATCGAGATCGGGCCTTACCGGTGTCCGGTCAGCCGCGGCGCGGCCGGGAACGGGACGTTGTCCTGGCCGGGTTCGTAATGGCGGTTCAGGTCGCGGCAGCGCCTGGTTTCGTTCGCCATGACCTCGGCGGCCTGCAGCAGCGACCGGGTGAGCCAGTCGAGCTGGACGAAGACCATCTTGGGGTCGCGGTCCTGGAGGTACAGCAGGCACCAGGCTTCGTGCAGAACGTCGAGATAAGCCAGGCACAGCGGGTGCCGCCGCCAGCACGGTGCCAGCAAGTCGGCGAGGTAGCCGAAGACCGGCCGGTACACCTCTTGCACCCAGTCAGCCAGCCGGTCGGCAGCGTCCTGGCAGCGCTGGTCAGCGGGCTTCCACCACGGCGGCGGCGGGTTGACCCGGTAAGTGACGTCGTCGTCCGCCTCGGCTGGCGGTGCGGTGAGCGCGCTGAGCTGCCCGGACATGCGGCCGAGCAGGGCACTGACCTCGGTCAGGCGCTGCTCGATGTCCTCGGCGCGGCCGGTGAGCACACCGACCGCACCGCTGAGCCCATCGACCTGCTGCCGGGCTGAGGCGCAATCGTGGGTTAGCTCGTCGATCCGCCGGCGCGCTTCACTGTCAACCCGCTCGATCTTGCCAACCAGGTCGGCCAGGCGCAGAACGGCCGCGACCGTGCCATCATCGCGGGACTCGCCGTGACCCGTCATGACCACGAGCCGATCTCGTCCCACGGCCGCCGCTCCCGGCCAGCCGACCCGCCATCGCTGACCTGGTCCGAGACCGGCCAATCGGGCACGGGCGCCCCGGGCGGCTTTCGCATGCCAACAGACCCATCGGGCAGCGCATCCCAAGGCAGCGATCCGGATCCGTCAGCTGCGGCCTCGATCGCCGTGACAGGCTCCGGCAGACGGCGAGCCATCCGCCTGGCCCGCCGGTCACGCCAGATCACCGGGGGCCGGCCGATGACCGGGCTGAGCCCGTTGCGCAGGATGAACGCGTACCCGGTGCCGTCCCGCCGTACCGGAAGCTGACGGATCATGTCCTCGGTCATGACCGGGTGCCGGGTGTCGAACTCGCTGCCGCGCTCCCTCCCCGCGAAGGACCCGGACAGCCTGCTGGCCATCTCCAGCGTCTCCGGGTCACTGCATCCAGGCAGGAACACCTTCGTCCCGCACGCATCCAGAATGGTCCGCGCCCCTTCCCTGCCCCATCGGGCCCGTAGCTGCGCGACGCCGTGCACGACCGGCATGATCTGGATACCCCGGCCGCCCGCGTCGGCGAGCAGCGACGGCAACGGCAACGGGCAAGTTTGAGTAACCTCGTCGAGCGCCCATAGCATTGGCGCGTCCAGCCGAGCGCCCGGCATCTGCGCTGCTACCAAGGTGGCCTGGTGGTAGATCTCGATGACCAGGGCAGCGAACAATCCGGCGACCGGCGATGGCCGGTCATCACGGGACTCAGCGATCAGGTACAACGTGCCGCCCTCCAGCACGAAATCGCGAGGGCTGAACATCCCCGGCCCCGGCGTCACCGCCTCGCGGAGCACCGGGTCTACCATGAACCCGAGGTTCGAGGCGATCATGTACCGGATCGTGTCGGTCGTCCTGGACGCGGACGAGGTCATCTGATCACGGATCAGCGCACCCCACCGTTCGGCTTCCCCGCCCGCCCCGGACATGGACTGCAGGAAATCACGCGGCGTGCGCTGCAGCGCCCAGTAATGCACCATGTCCATCGACCCGCCCCGCAGCGCAGCGACGTGCAGCAGCGTCTGCAGCCACAACGCGGTCGCGCTGGCCCAGAACTCCTCGCCCTCCCCCTTGAACGCCGCGATCGACGACAGCGGCTGCGCCCGCCGGATCGCCGTCGCCGGATCCTCACACCCGGCGAGCATGTCCCACCGCATGGTCGACGGCACGTCCGCCAGCTGCTGCGGGTTGAACACGTACACCGGGCCGCGCGCCGCCCGGATCTGCGCGGTCAGCGCGTGCAGGTCACCGCGCGTGGTCGTCGCCACAACAGCACCCGGGTGGTGCGCGATCACGTCGGCAAGCGCGCCGGTCTTGCCCGCCCGCGGCGGCGCGACATAGATGACGTGCTCCTCGACCGGAACCCGGCACGCATGGTTGTACTGCGCCCGAGCGACCAGCACCGACGTCTGCGACGGGCAAGTGAGCCGGTCCATCAGCGAGAGCGACGGCCGGGACCGCCTGGCCCTGCGAGCCGCCGCCAGGCGACCCCACCGCAACTGCAACTCGAACACGGTCGCGTGCCCGCGGCATGGGTGCAGCCGAAGCCTGGCCCGCAGCCGCATGTCCCGCACTCTGTTTCTCGGCAGTTTCCTGGAAGGGAAAATGACCCAGGACACGATCAGCGCTACCAAGACGCCGGCCCCGAGCCCGGCCCATGCCAGCACCCCGGCATGAGCCAGCAAGCGGACCAGCACGACGCCGCCCAAGGCAGCGGCCAGCACCGCCGTCCAGGCCAGGTTCAGGTCATCATGTGTCTCGCGGTACCTAGCCATCGGCACCCTCCTCTCGCACGGGCAGGACAGAGTCAGGGGAGCCGAATTGCAGCTCACGGACGTGCCGGATCAGCTCTCGCCGGGCGGTCCCGGCGCTGTAGCCGATCTCCCGCGCCAGTACCGTGGCCAGCCTGGACACTTCGCCGAGTGGGACAGAGGTCAGGTCACGCTGCTCGCCGGCGAGGCTGACCAGCCGTTCTCGCTTGGTCGGCAGCCCGTCCCGCCGACGCCGCTGCCGGCCTGGTGCCAGTTGCGGGCCTCGTCTTGGCATGGCCGTCACGGCCGTCAGCGATCGGTCTTCCGTAGCTGCCTTGCGGCCAGGCGCGACCGGGCATTCCTCGATCACCCAGGCGCGGAATCCGCGCAGCGTGGACGGCCCGGCCAGCAGCAGCCGCAACAGCCAGAGCGCGGTGCCGCCGAGCGCCGCCAGCAGGTCAGATGCGTCGTCAAGGCCAGTGCTGTCAGCTCGCTGACGAGCGACCGCCTGGGCGCGCACGACGCCGATCAAGGTGTCGCTGGCCACGGCGTAGATGGCGGCGGGCATGATCCAGATGGCCAGATCCCGCCAGCCGTGCCCGGCCGCTAGCGCGTTCATCGCCAGCGAGATCGCAATGCACGCTGCGTTGAGCACCCGCGGGCGCAGTGCCCGCTTGCCGTGCAGCGCGAGCGCGACTCCCAGCGCGGCGAATATCAGCGCTGCTGCGTCGGGGATCCCGGCCTCGACCGCAGCGATCGCCTCCGCATGCTTGACACCCAGCACCATCACGTACTGGGCCTGCCAGCTCACGGCCGCCGCGGCGGTGGCCAGGAGTGCCAGCACAGCAGCCGCTCCCCGCAGCCACCACCCGGCTTCGCCTGGGCCACGCTTCCGCCGGGCGGCAGCGATCCTATTCGTGGTGCCAGCTCGCGGCGTCGCGACACCATCAGGGACCGTGACCTGGGATGACTCCCACTGCCTTGCGCTGCCATCAACGACTGCCAGCATCGGAGCCCCTCTCCCCCGCTGCTGGGGCAGCGAGTTGCGCTCTGATCTCATCCAGACTGGGCAGTGCCTCGTCGAGCACGTCGTTCACGACCGCCGACATACTGCGTGACCGCAGGCTTGCCGCCAGCCGCAGCCGACGGGCCACCGGCGCGGCGATCCGTGGCGTGATCTTCACTCTCGGGTTCATCAGCGCCCTCCGCGCTACTTCGGCAAGCGGCCCGGGATCCCAAGCCGCTATGCCGACTATACACCATCTATACGGTGATGCAGATCACTTCTTCGTTGTATGACTTTCGGACTCGATCTACGTCGTCCTAAGCTGGAGAACCGCACGGTGATGCAGTGCGCTACCTGGAGGGCACATGGTCAAGGGGACGGCCGAGCTGCAACGCCCGGTCCCGCTCTACATGCAGGTCGTCCGCCAGCTCCGCGCCCAGATCGCCTCCGGCGAACTCGCCGAAGGCGAGCGCATCCCCTCCCAGCGGGAGATGATGCAGCACTGGCGCATCTCCATGCAGACCGCCAGCAAGGTCATCGGCGCCCTCAAAACAGAGCGCCTGGCCATCGCCAGCGTCGGCCGGGACACAGTAGTCGCACCCGGCGCTGCCGCCCGCATCGCCGCCGCTTCGGCAGGCACAGCGCACGCAACAGCTGAGCCGCAATCATCCAGCCTCGAAACGCAAGCCACGGCGGCGATGACCGCAGCTCCGCCTGAGGTGGCAGAGATCATCGGCATCCCGGCCGGGCGACGTGCCCTGCGCCGTGAGGAGATCCGCCTCGACACCGGCACGCCAGTCATCGTTACCACGACCTGGTTTCCCGCGGCAATAGCTACCAATGCGCCTCGCCTCGCAGACAGCCAGCCACTTCCGTCGGGAACCCTGGCCTACATTGCTGAGGCCACCGGCAACCGAGCAGCAAGGGTCGCGGAAGAGCACGCCGCCATCGCCGCTGACGCCGCCATCGCAAAGATACTCGGCGTAACCACTGGCTCGCCAGTCCTGATCACGCGAAGGCGGCACCATACAGCCGCCGGCGTGCTCATTACCTATTCCGAGGCCGTAGCGCCAGCCGGGAAGTGGGACACCCGATCGTATGCGGTCACCGGCACCTGACCACCGACCGTCACAGCACGTGTCCCTCGCCAGCCATCTAACGGCAGTGAATCTCGGATAAAAGATCGGCGGATCGGCCAGTCCGGCCAGCCGCACCGCCTGATCTGACTGCCATACGAACTCGGTCGTCAGACATTTGACCTTTCCCTATCCTGCCAGCAGCGAAAGGCGTAAGAATCTGGACATCGGAATGGAGGTCGCCGATGTCCCGCTCAACCGTTATCGCAGCCTCAGCCATGGCGCTGCTCATCCTGCCCGGCTGCGGGAGTTCTGGTGGCCCAGCCGCGTACGTGGCCGCATTCGGCAACGAGGTCGATTACATCCAGTGGCAACAGTCATCGTCCGGTCACTTGCAGGGATCCATGACCGTCGACCAGATTTCCGGTACCGCGCCAGCCGAAACTCTCTCGGTCAACACAACTCCGTTCACTGGAAACATCAACGGCAGCTCAGTCAGCCTCACGTTCGGCGGCCTCTTTGGCACCACCGCCAATGTCGTGGGCGGCATCAGCGGCAGCACGCTCACCCTGCAGGTACCGCAGTCTGACGGCACGATCCAGTCGGCCAGTTTCGCGCAAGGGAACCTCACCGCATTCAACAGGGCAGTAGCGACGCTGCGGCGCCAGATCCAGACCGACAACACCCAGGCTGCACAGGCTCAAGCCCAGGCACAACAGCAGCAGGCCAATGCCCAGGCCGAGCAGACCGCCCAGAACGACGTTGCCACGCTCAGCCAGGACGCGAGCCTTTCCTCGGGCAGCAACCTGACCGGAGACCTCTCGAACTTCATGAGCGATATCCAGACAGCGCAGTCCGATCTCGCGACGGAAAAGCAAGACGCCTCAAGCGACAACAGCTATTGCGCAGCCACCCAGACGGTCGCTGGGGACGCGCAGTCGGTCGACGGCGACCTGCAATCGGTTCAGGGAGACGTCCAGTCGATGACGCCTGACATCGCGACCGTGCGGCAAGACATCGCAGCTGTCCAAAACGACCTCGCGAACCTGACCTCAAGCGGGCTCCCGGCACCCTCAGATGCCACTGCCACGATCGCCTCAGCAAGAGCGATCCTCAAGAACGCGATCGTACAGGCCAACGGGTACATCGACCAGATCAATGCCATCGACGCCCATGCATACTCGATCGCCAACGGCATGGCGACAGGCTCCTGCTCCGGCGACGGCCCGGGCAGCCCTACCTCCCCCATCCCGCACCTCACGTGACCGCCGGACCAGCAGATAAGGGAGACCCAGCCACTATGTCGGCCGAAGACGACGGGTACATCATTCAGCGAGCGCTGACGGGAGAACTGGCGGACATCGCTTCACCAGTTCGGAAGTTCTTTGATGAACGATTCACCAACGGGCTCCGGGAGGCGCAGCGACGCTACCGCGAGGCCGCACCCAGCCTGATCGTGCCACCCGCGCCGACTTCAGAGGCGAACCCGGGGACAATCGGGACTGCGGCCGACTGGCTCCTGCGTTTCCTGGTGCATCCGCATCCTGACCTGGACCTAGCGATGATGGGCTGCGCGAGCTGCGTCGCCGCCGGCATCCAGATACCGCAGGCCACCCTAGCTGAGGTTCTTCACCCACTTGGCATGAAACCACCCGACAGGCCAGCGCGAGCTGTCATGACCTTCAATGGCCCTTGCGAGGGCACGAAGGCAGAACCTGCCACGCTATACCGGGCCTGCTGGGCGCTCGCTCTTCTGAGCGAGGCTTACCGGGGCGGTCCGGATGTGGCCGCTCTCGGGCCGCTCGGCCGCTTTCGGGGGCATGCGCTTTCCGCCGACGATCTGCTCAGTCTTGCGCCGGGCGCGGGCCTCAATCAGCTGGCCAGGTTGCGGCAAGTTTTCGAAGCCACCCTGCTGCCGGCGCTTGCGCTGCGACGCGGGACGTGGGCGGTCGGGCCGACGTTCGCCGGCTCGGAGCTCATGAACGCGGACGCCGATCTCGTCGCCGCAGAGTTGCTGCTTGAGGTCAAGACCACTGCGAAGAAACCGTCGCTCGGCGTCGCGGACCTATTCCAGCTCCTCGGTTACGCGTTGCTCGACTATGACGACGCTTTCGGCATCAGCGCGATGGGGCTATTCAGCGCTAAGTACGGATATCTAGCGACTTGGGAACTTAATTCCTTCCTTCACGAGCTGTCCGATCGTCACGTCAGTCTCGCGGTGATTCGAAGTCAGTTCCGCGATCTGCTCATGCGACATTCGGCGCGGCGCCGTTAATGGAACGTCCGACTCTCCGTCAGGCATCTTTCGGCCAAAGCCTTGTCATGCAATGGTGGACCGAGCAGCGTCGCACGGGTGATCGGCGCAAGCGACGCACTGACCGTGACGACAGTAGCCAGCTGCCTCGCAGGAACAGCGAAGATCGCCGGGACAGGGATGGTAGCCACCGCAACCGTGGTGGTCGGCGGGCGGCTTGCTGTCCTCTCCGGTCGCCCAGTCGTGGGCTTGCTGGGCGCCTTCTCCCCATTGAGGCGGCGGGTACCTGCCAGGTTCAGCCGGCGGCTGGCCTTCGTGACCTTGCATGACGACCGCGTCGAGGTAGACCATCATCTCTTCCTCGATGTTGGCGACGCCGCAGCCGACGCCGCGCATGCTGATCAGGTCAACGTGGGCGTAAGGCGGTTCTGGGTGGGCCAGCGTGGCGACCGGGTCGAGGGGCATGTGCTGACGGGCGAGCGGGCTGATCGACATGTCGCTCAGGACCCAGTCGATGTAGGCAACCGTGCCGCGCAGCCAGGCGGCGTTCATCCACGATGCGGGCCATTGCCACGGCCGTTCCGCTTGCCACGGCGGCATGTCGTCCGGCAGGTCGCCGTGTTCGGCGAGTCCGTGCAGAGTCCTGTCGCGGACCTGCCGGATTTCGTCGTCGGTGCGGGCGAAGTGGAAACGGGCACCGACGTATCGGCCGCGGGCAGGGTCGAGCAGCGGGATCGCATCGGAGGCGCCGGTCAGCCAGCGCAGGATCCGGCGTGCCTGCTGCCGGTCCGGGTCGGGATCGCGGGCGTACCGCCATGGCGGCCAGCCGCATTCAGGCGGGCAGGAGTCTGTGCCGTGTCGCGCCTCCGCAGTGATCTCAGCGGCCGTCGGTGAGCTACCGGTAGCGGGTGTCCTGCTGACAGGAGCCAGCCCTTGTCCGGTGAGAACCCACTGCCACGCGGAGGCTGTCCGGCTGCCGGGCAGGCACTCGGCGAGGGACTGGGTCATTACTGCGACAACGAGGGACCGCGACCGGACAACCGTCGCAGGGAGCGTGCCGGTGACGTGGTTCACATCCATGGCCAGCACCTCCTCCTCTCTCAGTCTCCTGCTTCCCGCTCCGGGAGGCGAGCTGCCTCGGCGGCGACGGCGGGTGCGTGCGGGACGCGTGGCATCGGCTCACGGCGAACGGCCTCCCGCTGCCGTGCTTCGAGTTCGGACGTCCACGCCGCAACCGGGGTGGTGTCGGGGTCATCCAGCTCGATCTGCATGGACGTGATCCCAGCAGCCCGTTCAACCGCTGCCTTGGCCTTGCGCATGGCGACCTCGTCGAGACGGCTGCTGATCTCGCGGAGCTGCACGACGATCTCACCGAACCGGCCGGCGTGCTGCCCAAGATCAGGCCAGGCTGTCCGACTAGGTTCGGCCACGGGTCGCGTGGGCCGAACTTCTGGTTGTTCGGGCTCGACGATCGATGGTGCGACCTGGAGCGGCTCGATTGACTGGTCGGGGTACCGGCGCCGCAGCTCAGCGTCGGCCGCGACGGCACGGTCCCGGGTCGGCGCGGTCGCCCGTTCCCATGCGTCGTAAGCCACCTGGGCGTCGGCCAGCTGACCCGCGAGGTCGCCGGTCATTTCCGCCCACCGGGCCAGGACATCGGCCCGGTCAGCCAGGCGCTGCCGCGCATCGTGCGTGCTGGCGGCTTCGGCGTTCCTGCGGGCGCGGTCGGCCTCGATCTGCGTGCGGCGGATCTCCCCGCGGACCACGGTCAGGTCGTCGCCTTTGTACGGCGGCGCCCACGCCATCTCCCGCGCGAACGCCGAACGCCACGCCCACAGCTTGCCGTCGCTGTGCTCGCGCAAGCTGCCGGGCTGGTAGCCCAGCGCTTCGGCTGCGGCCTGCCACGACATGCGAGCCTCGGGGGAATGCTGGCCGGGCCGGGGGCCGATCGGTTCGTACGGATGAGTCCAGCCCCACATCTCCCGGTACGCGGCCACCTGCCCCGCCCGGTGTTCCCAGCCAGCGCGGTCCAGTGGATGCTCCGGCACCGGGCCGAGCGAAACCGCCCAGGCCGGCTGGTGCTCTGCGGCGTGCTCGCCGAGCCGGCGCTGCCGGTCGTCCATCGCTGCTGCCAGCTCTCGCGCGTACCGGTCCATCTCCGCGTCCCCGGTATCCGGCAGCTGCTCCAGCCTGGGCCGGGCTGCGACCGCGGGCATTCCGGATGTCTGCTGCCGGATTCGCCAGTCCAACACCTTCGCGACCGACTCGGCGTCTTCAACCGGCCCGGACGCGATCGCACGGCGCAACGTGGCCGGTCCGTCGAGCCCGGCGGCCTCAGCTTCGCGCAGCGAACGCCACAGCCAGGTCGCAGCCGAATCGCCAAGAACTTGGCGCGTGTGAGCATCGGTGAGCGCGTCACGAACCGCAGCTTCATGCCTGCGCTGAGCAGCCTCACGAACGACGTCTTGCCACTGGACCCCGAGTACGTCCAGGCGATCGGCGTCCGACCACTCGGCCTCGCGAGTGTCGGTGGCCGAGAGTGGCCGGCCGTCCCTGGCCAGGCACTGCCCGAGCACTTCCTCAGCCATCGCGATATTACTGACGCCCCGCTGGGCGCCAGGATGGTGCCCGGCCCGTTCACTGGCGAGCTGGTCGTATCGGGCCAGCTCGGGGGCGGGCTGGGTACCGGGCGCCGGGTCAGCGATCCGCCATCCGGTGATGACCCATGCTTCATTGCGGGCCCGGCCTCGGGTCAGGGCGACGGTGACGGCCTGGCGGTCCTCCTCGCCGGTGAAGACGGCGATTCCGGAGTCGACTGTCTGGCCTTCGGCCGCGTGGAAGGTGACCGCATACGCCAGCTGCGCGTGAGCACGGAGGTACGCCCGGCTGAGCAGGAAAGGCTCCGACCACGACTCTCGCCCGGTGGCAGCATCGCGGCCGGCGAGCCGCTCTACTTGAACCAGCATCCCGCCGACTCCCGCTTCGGTGCTGACGACCCGCAGGATGTCCCTGTTCGCCAGCGTCCTGCCAGGCCGACCAGCGTTGATCTGGCTGGCGTTCCTGCGTGCCATGATCCAGTCGCCGGATGACGCCCGCGCCCCGTCCCGCAGGCTAACGGCTGGCCCGTAGCTGACTATCCCCCAGGCGATCAGGTCGCCGCGAACCCGGCGAGCGAGTTCAGCGGCCATCAACTCGGTTCCGGCCATCAGTACGGTGTGCTGCCCGTTGAGCCGGTCGTGCAGGTAGGCACGGGCTGCGTCTTCGAGAATCTCTTCGGCGTGACCGGCGTGCAGCCGTCCGTGCTGCCGGTACTCGGCGAGCACGGTCACGTCGCCGTCGCGCAGCCGAAGCGTCGCTTCTGCCTCCCAACTGTGTCGGAACCGGCCGGCCTCGCTGAGCTGCACGCAGCCGAGGGTGCGGGCGAGCATCGTCATGCCGCCGCCGCTCTCGACGGCCTGGAGTTGCATCGGATCGCCTGTCACGACCAACTTGGCGTCGTGCAGGTTAGCGCGGCCTGCGATCGCGGCCAGGTCAGGCAGCGACATCAGGGACGCCTCATCCAGAACCAGCAACGTCCCCGGCAGCAGCTCGATCGGGCGGCCGGACCCGCGGCCCTGCTCGGTGTGGCCGAGCCACTCGGCGGTGTTGTACGCCTGCAGCGGCACGCCGTTCCTGGCGGCCTCGTCCCGGATCACGTTGCGCGCATTGCTGGACGTGGTCAGCGCGACCACCGGCCCCATCCCCGTAGCGGTCCAGATCCGGGCGACCTCTACCGCCGTCCGCGTCTTGCCGGTCCCGGGCGGCCCGACCATTACTTCCGCCCGCCGAGGCGACGTCAGCAGGAAGAACGCGGCTGCGGCCTGGCCCATCCTCAGCCCGCTCCCGGTCGCCTCGTTCATGGCCGCAGCGGTGGTGACTCCGCCTTGGAGCTGCGCCTCCAGGCGAACGCGATCGGCGCCGAGCATCCGCGCCGCCGCATCCGGATCAAGTCTCGGCGCGCCAAGCGCCTGCACCTGAGCCCGGAGCCGCTCCTCCAAGGTGAGCTGAGCCTGACTCGCATACCGTTCCGCGCCATGCGGCCGGAACACGCTCTCCCCATCGGAGCGGCGCAGGCAATCCGGGACCCGCGGCCATTGCGGAGCGGAAAGCAACGCCACCGCCTCCCCCGCCCCGCCCCTGATCACCCGGCCGGCCAGTGACTCTAGCGTCGCCCTGCTCGCCAGAGCCCCGGCCGGGAGCGCCTCACCGACGTGCCGGATCAGGTCCGCCTTGGTCCACGTGGCCATCTTGGTCTGCACGCTGAAGACAGCCTCGGTCATGACGCTGCGGGCCTGCTCAGCGGTCAGGCCACCGGAGCCGCGCGCTGGACCGGCAGGAACCCGGATCCGCAGACGCTCCTGCTCCCGCGCTCGGTGCCGCTCCTGCTGACTCGCGCGCTCCGCTCCGGCGCTGGCCTCCGCCCGGCCGATGTCCCGCCTAGTCCTGCGCTGAGCCTGATCCTCGCGTTGCTCCTGAGCCTCCCATGCGCGCAGGAGCAACGCAGGATCAGCTGAGACCGCCTCCGATCCCCGCAGGGTCACGAAACCGGCGAACTGCTCCATGCGCGTTAGCTCCAGGTCATCCGGAGCGCGGCCGTGCTGGTGCGCGAACTCCGAAGCGATGCTCCGCGCCAGCTGGCGCACCGCATCGGGTAGTCCGGGCCGCTCCGGCACCACGGTTTCGGGATAGCCAGATGCCGCAACCCAGTGCGTGGCTCGCTGCGCCTGGCGAGCTGCGTCAGCCACGGCATCCGGGATCGCGGCGAGGTCACCCACGTCCCGCTCGCGGGCCTGGGCCTCCCACGCGCGCAGCCTCTCCCGCAGGTCCAGCGGCTCGCCGGGCTTGGGCGGCCGGGTCCGCAGCGCGATGTCGTGCTGGATGCGGAACATCTGGCGAGCGTCAGGCCGTCGGCCGTGCTCGAGTTCTCGCTCGTCTGCGATCCGCCGCGCCTGTTCGACGATGGTCTGGCGGCGGGAGGAGAAGGCGTCCATCAGTTCCTGGCTGATCCCGGCGATCTCCCGGCCGTGCCCGTCGCGGCGCTGTACCCAGGCCACGCCGAAGGTGTGAGTCAGCGCCATCTCTGTTACGGCCGCTGCCACCGCGGCCGCCGCTCCCTGGAATCGGTACAGCGCTTTGGAGTCAAGCTTGCGCCACTGGCCGTCTCGTTCAGTGACCACCTTGGCGAGCACCAGGTTATGCACGTGCAGCTGCGGATCACCGGTGCGGGAGGTGTGCTGGCGGAACGATCCGATGACCCAGTGCCGTGCGTGCTCCCATTTGCCAAGCTCGGCCATTGTTTCCGCTCCGGTTCCCCGGTGGTACCCGGTCCGGGTCAGCCCGGCCTCGTCCTGCAGGTACTCCAGCGCCGCCGCGTTACCCTGCATGATCGCCTCCCACACCCGGGCAGCCTGGCGGTCATAGTGGCTCGCCTCGGCGGCGTTGCCCGCCTGTCGTGCCTGCTCGGCCCTGGCGAGCAATCCGCCGTGGAACAGCGTGATCGACTTCGACACCGACACCGTGATATCCCAGAACGGAACCGCGTGCCTGGCCCGCGCCCGAGCCAGCGTGCGCAGTTCCGCCCTCCGCGCCTCACTAGCGTGCGGCTCCGCAGCCACCAGCTCGCGGTAAATGTCCCTGTCGGACGCGAACCGCTGCGGTGCCCGGCCGAGCCGGGTCTTTCCCGACAGGTCACGCGGGTCCGTGTGCTCCCCGAACAACGGCTCGAACACCGCCCGGTCGATCACCTGCCCGTCAGCGAAACCCAGCACCCTGAGACCCCGCCCAGTCCACCGCCCCGGCGGCTCCCCTCCCTTGTCAGCAGGCGCCAGGTAGTAATCCAGCGGCGACACGGCTGCCGCATCTCCGGTGCCGATCTCCCGCCACGGATACGACGGGTCAAACCCCGGATTGATCTTCAGGACTACAGCCACAGGCAGCCGGCCTCTCCCGCCGCGCGAAGCGCGGCGCTCACAACCAAGATCATTCGTTAATGCCACGGTGTGACGGTGATCTGCATCACAACTAGGCTAGCAGGTAATCCGGGAGCGGGCGCTGCGTCATCCTCGCGCGACGCCAAAGTTGATCGTGAGCGCTTTGAGCCGATTGTCGTCGGCGGATCCTGCCAGACGAATGAGCCGACCCCATGCCACCGACGAGCAGCACGAGCGCCGGTTCATAACCGAGTGCTGCCGCTGCGACCACCGCAGGAACAGGCGGGCAGCTGGCCCGACAGGCACGTCTGCCGGACCTGCCTGAACCGCGCGTCCGATCATCCGCCGGGACGGTGCGCCCGTTGACGTCACCCCGCCGGGATGTCATCCACGGGTCTCGATCATTGCTCTTCGGGTATGTCGGCACCGTGGTCATGCTTATTGCATCCCTGGCTGTGCGGCCGCCTGTTCTAGATTGCCTCAGCGTCAGCTGGGCAGTAGCTAGTTCGCGTCTTGTGCTTTCCGGGTCCAGTAGTCAAGGTTCCGGCGGGCGCTCAGGGTGAACGCGTGCTCCGGGCCGGAGACCCGCTCCCGGACGGGGAGGAGTTCCGCGAGCAGATCCCGGGCCTGCGCTGGGTCTCCGGCTTCCCCCGTCCAGCGGGCGAGGCCCTGGCGGTCCGCCAAGACGTTCGGGTGCTCCGGGCCGAAGACCCGCTCCATGTCCAGGAGCAGCTCAGCGTTCAGGTCCCGGGCCCGCATTGGGTCGCCAGCCTGCCCAGTCCACCAGGCGAGGTGGGAGCGGGCCCGCAGGGTTTCCGGGTGCTCGGCGCCCTGGACCCGCGCGCAGACAGTGAGCAGCTCCGCGAACAAGCCCCTCGCCCGCGCCGGGTCTCCGGCCTCCCCGGTCCAACGGGCGAGGCTTAGCCGATCAGACAGGGTGAACGGGTGCTCCGGTCCGGAGATCAGCTCGCGGATCGGCAGCAGCTGCGCGTACAGGTCCCTGGCCCGCGCCGGGTCTCCGGCCTCCCCGGTCCAACGGGCGAGGCTTTCGCGCTCGACCAGAACGTCGGGGTGCCCGGGGCCCTGGATCCGCTCGCGGACCGGCAGCAGCTCCGCGAACAGGTCCCTGGCCCGCGCCGGGTCTCCGGCCTCCCCGGTCCAACGGGCGAGATTGGCGCGGGCGTCCAGGGTGCCGGGGTGTCCGGGGCCCTGGATCCGCTCTCGGACAGGCAGCAACTCCGCGAACAGGTCCCGGGCCGCCGCTCGGTCCCGCGACGTCCCGGTCCAGTATGCGAGGTGATGGCGGGCGGTCAGGGTGTCCGGGTGCTCCGGGCCGCAGGTGCTTTCGCGGGCCAGAGTGATCTTCTGCCACAGGTCCCGGGCTGCCTGGTAGCTGCCGCTGGATCCCAGGTAATCAGCGACACGCGCGATGCCGGTGGTGCCGTCGGCGAGGACGGCCTGGGCGTGCGGCAGCAGCGCGGCGCATGCCGGCCAGGTTACGGGAAGTGCCGGGTCAGCGGGGATCGCGGCCTCGATCAGCGCCGCTGCGGCCCGCTGCCACGACCGGGCTCGCTCCGCGCCGGCCTGGTCGAGAGTAATGGCCTGGACCAGCCGGTGCACCAGCACCAATTGGTTCCCGGCCGGGGTGATCAGCGAGTAGCGACGGAGCGCCGTCGCCGCGTCACCAGCTGCCACTTGGTCACCGAGCAGCGGTCCCAGCACGACAGCCACCTCCGGGTCCAGTCCGGCCAGGGCCTCGCGGCCCGCGAGCAGCAGGCCGAGAGGGACCGGCTCCGGGGCAAGGCAGGCCAGCAGCCGCAGCAGGCCCGCCGCAGCCGGGGCGTCCTCCTGCAGCCGGGAAAGCGCCAGCGCCAGGGTTGCAGTGACGCTGGCTGGGTGAGCGGAAACCTCACCGCGACTGAGCAGGCCAGCCCGGCGCTGACGGAACAGGCGCAGATACCCGGCCAGGGAAACGCCCAGGATCTGGCCGGTGGCATCGATGAAGGCCGCGGCCTGCTCCAGCGCCAGCGGTAGCCCGCCCAGCTCGCCGGCGAGCTCCCTGGCTGCCGTATAGTCCGGGTCCGCCGTCCGGTTCACCAGGAAACCCGCAGCGACATCAGCCGAGAGGACCGGCACGTCGAGGACCTGACCGGCCCGCCAGTGCGCGTTCTGGCTGGTGATCAGCACCCGGCCCCGCCCGGCCGGAGGCAGGAACCGCCGCACCGACGCCTCATCGATGGCGTTGTCGAACACCAGCAGCCACTGACCCGGGCAGGCGGCAAGCACCGCGTGCACCGAGGCAACGGGATCACGCGGGTCGGCGACATCCCGTTCAGCCAGCTGCGCTGCCAGCTCCGCCAGCTCCGCGGCCAGCACCGCCAGGTCCCCGGCCGCGACCTGCCACGCCACGCCGACCTCGGCCAGGTGCCGGTGCGCGTACTCGACGGCGACGCTGGTCTTGCCCACCCCGCCCAGCCCGCACAGCACCACCGTCCGCGGCTGATCCCCGCCGGTCAGCAGCGAATCCAGGCGGCCCAGCAGGGCCTCGCGGCCTGCCAGCACGTCCGGTCGCGGCGGCAGCCGCACCGGCAACCTCGCCACACGCGGCCGGGACGCGGCCTGATACGTGCCGATCGCGGTGCTGCCGTGGTCGGCAATCAGCGCGCCGCGCCCGGCCGGCCCGGCGATGCCAGACCCGGCTAGCCGCCCGCCGGACCCGGCACCGGAGGGCCCGGCAACGTCACGTCCCCCTGAATCACCCCGGCTGCGACACTGCCGTGATCCGCCGTCACCTGCACGTCCCGGCCAGCCGCGACCGAGCCCTCAGCTGCGGTCACCGGCCTGATCTCCTCGACCAGCGCGGCCAGCTCCGCCTCAGCATCCGGGTGATCCTCCAACAGGTCCTTGAACCGCACCGCCCACTCACGCGACAGGCGAGCCCGTATGTCCTCAAGCTCGCCAGGCACGGCAGCCTCAAGCTGACGCCGGGTCGCGTCGAGCTTCCGCTCGGACCCCGCGGCTGTTCGGCCGCAGCCGAACAGCCGGGCGATCTTCTGTCGCACGTCCTCCCACGCATCAGTCACCGCAGCAGCCACCAGCGTATTGCCCGCCAGTGCAGCCAGAGCTGCAACGTCCATTCACGGATCCTTTCGCCAGACGATCCAACAATCGCATACACGGCAACACCGCGCGATAGCCAGATCAACGGGTCGGCCAGCCACGAACGGCTGCGGACCGGCTGGGCCCCGCCTCGATCTGCACGCCCGCCACGCACGCCAGGTCGCAGACGGACGGCAATGAGCTACCCACCTCTGCGACCATTCGGCATGCGGAATCCGCCAGAGACAACTGCTGGCGCCGGGAGCCGGATCTGCCGCGACCGCCGTGGCATGGCGCTGGCGTTAAGCTCGGCTTATGGCACGTCCCGCATCCAAGGTGCTCATCCTGGCCGCAGATGACTTCGAGGACTCCGAGCTGCTCTACCCGCTGTACCGGCTCGCTGAGGAGGAGATCACAGTCGTCGTGGCCGGCCTGGACGAGCGGCCGGTGCGGGGAAAGAAAGGTCACGGCCCGGTCCCGGTCGACACCACCGTCGAACAGGTCGTCGAACCGGATTTCGACGCGCTGGTCATCCCCGGCGGTTACGCGCCGGACAAGCTGCGCCGCTCCGATGCCGTGCTCGCGCTGGTCCGGGCATTCGACGCGGCGGGCAAGCCGATCGCGTTCATCTGCCACGCCGGGTGGGTTCCGATCTCGGCCAAGATCCTCAAGGGCCGCCGGGCCACGAGCGTCGCCGCGATCCGCGACGACATGATCAACGCCGGAGCTGACTGGGTCGACGAGGCGACCGTGGTCGACGGCAACCTCATCTCTGCCCGGACTCCTGCTGACCTCGGTCCCTGGATGAAGGCCCTGCTGTCAGCCCTGGATGAACCCGGCCGCTGACGGTCACCGCGGGGAACCAGCGCCCGGCAGGCCGGGCACCGGGCCACGCCACGCGGGATCGCCGCGCATCTAATTGCCGTCGTCCGTGCACCGGGACCTGCTCGGCCAGTGCCCGGACCGGCGCGGAATCCGCCCACTGCTCCACCGAGTGCCGGAACTCCCGCAGTCGCCACTGCTCACCGTCGACTTCTCACCACCCCAAGACGATCGGCACAAGCCGATGATCAACAGCCCGAGGTAGAGCTAGTCGCCCAGTTCGGGCTCACCGATATGAGCGGAATCTACATCCCAGCGAATGTCACGTGTAGCCGCCGCACGACCGATTGCCGTGAAGATCACGCTAAGCGCTTCGGCCTCGCGGCTGCCGGCCGGAAAGGCGGACGCGGCGGCGGCGGATGCTTCCAACAATGCCATCTGCGCCTGGCCCCGGTCACCGCTTTCGGCGGCGAGCACGGCCAGCGTTTGCGCTGTCGAGCACGTCGTGCAGCGCGGGAAGGCCGGTTAACTCCTCGCTAGCTCCTGGCGTCATCGGCCGGCTTCCCAGTCCGCGTCGAGGGATTCCCATTCGGCGTCCCAGGCGGCGATGGTGGCGGCGAGCCTCGGGCACTTCCCGGCGTGGCCGCGTTCGTCTTCGGCAGGGCCGTTGCTGAGCCCGTGGTCGCTGATCAGCTTGTCGCACGAGCCGCAGGTCCAGGTGACGGAGTGGCCGTAGCGGCGGGAGGTTTCGGTGTCGGGGTGCCCGGCGGCATAGGTGAACGCAGCCTCGGCGACGGGCTCGCCCGCCTGATGGGCGTCGCCTCCGGGGACCAGGCCGAGCGCGGTGCCGATGTCCTGCCAGGAGTGCCCCGCTTCGCGGGCGACACGGACGTAACCGGCGGCGTGCTCGCGGGCAGCGATCTCGAGCCGCCGGCTCACGGCGAGCCCTGCGAGCGGCTCGATGTCGGGCACGGTGGCGTGCGACCCGCGGAACGCTGGCCGGGTGATGATCTGGGCTCCGGCAGCGCTGGCGAGGTCGAGCATGGCCTGGCGTGTCAGGTTACGAGCGACCCGGCGCATCTCGCCTGGATCGTGCGGGGTCGTCATGCGATCTCCCTGGTCCTCCGCTGCTTGATCTTGCACGGATCGAAATCGGCGGCGATGCCAGTGCCGGTAGCGGGGCGGTACCGGCACCAGGGCCGGTAGCCGGGGTTGTCGAGCTTTTCTTCGTCCAGGCCCGCGGCGGCCGGCCAATCGTGGCGTTTGGCCTGGGTGCGCGCCCGCGCGGCTGCCGCCCGCTCAGCTGCGGTGCGCTCGGGCGGTGTCTTGTCCCACCAGGCATCCCAGAGCTGACAGGCAAGAAGGTGGACAACGACGGCGACGGTCTTGGAGTCTCCGCGGATCAGGCGCTGAACGAGGTCTGGAGCCACGCCCAGTGCCCGCGCGATCCTGGTGGCGTCGTGGCCCATCGCCATGAGCGAGCGCATCCGCCAAGCGGTACCGTTGGCGTCCATCCGTGCGGCCCGGAACCTGGCCGCGGTGTCCTGGGCAGGTCCGGCGTTCATCTGACACCTGCGCGCGAGCTGCCCAGTCATGACTGCCTGCCCAGGCATCCGGTGAGGATCTCCGCGCCAACCCACGCATCCGGGGACTCGGAGCCGGCCAGCGCTGCCGCTCGTTCGCTGAGCAGCACGAGCAGGTTCTGTGGCAGCAGGGTGTTCTCGCTGGTGATGACCAGTCTCAGCAGTGCCCGCGCGAGATAGCACGGTTCCGCCAGCACGTCGGTGGCCATCACCTGGTCCCCGTCCAGGACGCAGCTCAGCAGCAAGTCACAAGCAGTGGCGGTCTCGAAGGCCGCGCAAGGCCACATGGCAGCGACCGCCTCTGCTAGGGCCGTGAACTCGTCGTAGGGCAGCGCCCACGCCGGGCAGGTCCCGTCCATCGCCTGGGTGACGACGGTGACCGCGACACCCGCACGGTGGGCGAATTCCTCCTGGTTCTCACCGTACGTGTTCATCACGGCCTGCAGGAGTGCGGCCGAGAGCGCTGCTACTCGGTGCGCGCCCGGATCGTCCGGGACGGGCTGCGCTGGGCTGGTGGCGTGGCGCTCGTTCGCGGTAATCACGCCGACCTCCGGTTGCTGGAGATCGCGTCCGCGCGATCAGCCCGGCGGGTTGCTTTTTGCATGAGGCGTGTTGGGTGTAACGGGACTCCGCCCGGTTGGCAGACGCGCAGGCCGATGAGCCTGCGGACGCTTCGGGCGATGAGGGTGGGTGCCTGGTGGGGTAGCTCGCCGTGGCGGTCTTCGCCCCGAACGCTGACCACCACCGCGATGAGAACGACCGTTACGGCGGTCGCCATGACGGCCGCGGCGGCGAATGCGATGACAATCATCTTGGTCTCCGTTGCGAGTTGCGTATTTCTTTGGCGCACTCATCAAACGCCCGAAAAGGACTAGCGAAGGGGTCTGCGGACTAGGCCCGTGCTAGTCCGGTTGGTAGTCCGCCTGGCGGCCTGGCTGACCGGTTGCTTAGGCTCGTGCGTATTAGCTGATCTGGCTGAACATGAAGGAAGCAACAGGCGATGACGAGCACGGGGCAGCGGCTGAGGGCCTTAAGGGAAGAACGCGGCTGGACCCAGCAGGACGTGGCTGACCAGGTCTCGCGGATGGCGTGGCTGCGCCGCCACGAGCGGGTGGGCGTCAACGCCGACATGGTCTCCAAGTGGGAGCGGGACAAGAAGCGGCCGACTCCGCTGTACCGGGAGATGCTGGGCCTAGTGTTCGAAACGGACGCTCACGGCCTCGGATTCGGCGGGCCTGCCGCGGCCGACAGTGACGGGCGCGGCGAGGTTGACGGCAATTCGCTGATCGAGATGCTCGGTGGCGCCGCGTCGCTGCTCGACCAGCTCGGTGCCGCCGGGTCGATCTTGCAGCCGAGGATGTTCGACGTATGGAAGGACGAGGTCATGCAGCGCCGTGCCTTGCTGAAGCTGATGGGTCTCGCGACGACCGCTGGTGTCGTGCCGGCGCTGGACCGGGAGCTGACCCGGTCGGCCAAGGTCACCCCGGACGACGTCCAGGATCTGGATCATCTGGCCGACCGGTACCAGGCGCTGTACCACTCGACAGCGCCTGCGGTGCTGATGACACCGGTCGTGGCGCACCTGGAGACGTTGCGGGACTTCCTGCGCCAGGGCGCTCCGGCAACGTTGCGCCGAAGGTTGTTCGCGAACAGGGCTCGGGTGGCGACGCTGGCCGGGCGGCTGGCGTTCTTCGACCTGAAGGACTCGCTCGCCGCCCGCGGGTACTACAACCTGGCGTTGGAGTCGGCGCGGGAGGCCGGGGACCATCTGCAGGCCGCGGCGGCGCTGGGGCATGTGGCGTTCATCCCGGCGGGCGACTGCTGCTACAGCGCGGCCCTTGACTACCTGCGCGCCGCCAGCCATCAGACCGGGAAGCATCCGGACGGCCGGGTGGCGTCGTGGTTGTCGGCCGTGGAGTCGGAGATCCGGGCCAACGCCGGGACGCACGCCGAGGCGCTCGGGGCGATTGACCGGGCACGAGAGAAGCTGGCGAATCCGGGGCTGATCGCGGATTTGCCGTGGTTCGACTATTACGACTCGACCCGCCTGTCGGGCTTCGCGGGGTACGCGCTGCTGCGCGACGGACAGTTCGAGGCGTCGAAGGCCTCGCTGACCGACGCGGCCGGGCATCTGCCTCGGACGGCGGTCAAGCAGAAGGCCGTGTTCCTCGCCGATATCGCCACGGTAGAACTGGCAGACGGTGACCTGGACCAGGCATGTGCGAGCGCGGGCGAGGCCGCCGATTCGCTGCGCCGGGCCGGGTATGCCGTGGGCTTGGATCGGCTGCGGGAGTTCCGGCGCTCGGTGGAACGCTGGGCTGACTCGACGCCGGTGCGGGCGCTGGACGAGCAACTCGCGGTGCTGTGACTATTTGAAGAAAAGGGCTGGGTTCGTGACGATTCGCGCGGTGTGGTTCGACGTCGGCGAGACGCTGATCGATGAGAGCCGTGAGTACGGGACCTGGGCGGACTGGCTAGGGGTGCCCAGGCATACGTTCTCGGCGATGTTCGGAGCCGTCATTGCGCGGGGCGGGGACTACCGGGAGGTGTTCCAGCATTTCCGGCCCGGGTTTGACCTGGAGAAGGAACGGCAGGCTCGGCTGGATGCGGGCATCGGGGAGTATCTGAACGGGCATGATCTGTACCCGGATGCGCGGCCGTGCCTGGCCGCGTTGCAGGCCGCCGGGTACTTCGTCGGAGTGGCGGGCAACCAGAGTGCGCGGGCAGGGCGGTTCCTGCAGGAGCTGAACTTGCCGTGCGATGTGCTGGCGACGTCGGACGAGTGGGGCGTGGCCAAGCCGGATGTGGCGTTCTTCGACAAACTCGCTGCGGTGTCCGGGCATGACCGGCACGAAATCGCCTACGTAGGTGACCGGCTCGACAACGACATCGCACCAGCCGCGCGCGCTGGGCTGATCACGGTGTGGGTGCGGCGTGGACCGTGGGGCTACGTACTGCGGCCAAGAGAACTGATGATCGCCGGCTCACTACCCGAGGATGCACCATCCCTGACGGTCGCAACGCTGAGCGATCTCATTACGGACCTGAACGTCGGGCGGATCGCCGACACGAGCAAGCGCGTCTGACGCCAGCAAAGGGCTTGGCATGCCCGGGCCTGGCAAGGCTTGTCGACAGTTCACTCCGTGGGTCAGGTATGACAGTGACTGGTTCGGCTCCCCGACGGGATTCAGGAGCAGGGTCGGCTGGCGGGCTGCTGAGGGCCTTCCAGGCCGGGCCATGGGCCGGGGAAGGTTGCCGCAGGGGGTGCGGGGCCGGTCATGCCAGGGTCCAGGCCCCGGCGTGGCGGGTCAGGCCGGCGTTGACCAGGGTCCGCAGGTTCAGCCCGGCGCACCGGTTGTGCAGCCAGGCGTTGTTGCTGATAGTGCCGATGTACCTGAGCCTGACCCGGCGACCGTTCTGGGTGGCGGTCCAGGCGATGACCCGCTCGATGATCGAGCGGGTCGGGTAGGCCTGCTTGAACCGCGGGGTTCTGGCCTGGGCGCGGGCTTGGCGGAGCAGGCCCTCGTGCGGGTGGATGGTCATCGACCGCCCGCCTTTGGCGGTGGTGCAGCGCGCACGCAGGGGCAGCCGCCGCACGCGGCGCCGAAGGTGACGGACCGGTTCTTGCTCATCGGCCGGGTGACGCCGTTCGGGCAGGTGACGGTGCCCTGCTCTGCGAGCTGACCATCACCAGCCCCGGAACGCTGACCTGGGAATACCGCAGCTACACCGGATCCCGCGCCGACCCTGCCTGCATCGCTAGGCTCGCCCTCGACATCCTCGACCCGCACCCAGTCAGCCACGACATGGAAGTCCTACGGCGGGACGACCTCACCCTTAAAGGAATCGCCGGCCGGGCGCTCGGCGATCACGGCATGACCGTCACCTTCCACGTCCTGGACATCGACGACTATTTCTACGACACCTACGCCGAGATCCGCGGCCACCAACCCAGACCGGCCAGAAAGAGGAACAGTCCGAATCAACGACGAGGGAGCCTGTGGTGGGAATGCCCTATCCACCACTCGGGCACCACGACGGGCATCACTCTGGCCGACATCGCCGCCACCATCACCCGCGCACGGCACATCCCCTGCCACGTATGAGCCACGCGCTCAGCCTCCGTACGCAGGCCGCACAGCGACACCCCACACCGTCCGGGAATAGCGCGCTCCGGCTGGGCGCGGTCTAGCCGCCTGACCAAAACCCAAGGACCAACAGTCAAGGTCAAACCCAGGGAGTCACGACGGACCCGGCGCCAGCGGAGATGACCTCGCCGCAACCCGGTTGACGGTTCATATGTATGACTTGCCACTGCGGTCATCAGCAGCAACCTGAAACGGGCCGGTCTGCTCACGTAGCGATGACTGCCGATCCTGCGCGGACACCCGGTCCCGACAATCCATTGTCCATCACGATCAGTAGTCGGTGGCTACTCGATGCCGCTCTCATACGACTCCGGCGTGCATGGCGATCCGTTTCGGCTAGGCGCCTAACCGGCCATAACAACTCGTGAGCGCCCGAATTCTACAAGAGGGTGGTATTCAGCGCAGAGGTGCTCCTGGGAGCTTAGTGATCAGCGGATCTGAGATTACAGTTGGTCGAAGATCGTAGCGCCCGGCTGTGATGCGGTTTCTGAGGTGTCCATGAGGGTAGGCTGGTCCTGGCTGCGGTCACGGCGTCTCCGTTCCTCAGCGGCCGCGTCTCGACTCTCCTGAATTTCACCGATCTCGTAGATCAGATCGCTTGCATCTGCGGTTACACCCCAGCGATCAGCGAGCTCATCTAGTATTCTCAGCCCATCAAGAGGGATATCAAGGTCGATGTCTTCGTCGTCCTCGGCCTGATAAATCAGGTCGCGGAATTCATCGATTGCGTTATCTAGAAATTCCTCAAGCCGCTCCTCCAGGTCGTCGCGATATTCCTGAGTTGTCTCGACAAGGTCTAGGGTGTCGCGCAGCAGTGACCAGCCCTCGGCATCGTTAGGATGGTCCAGTTCTGCTAGTACCTTCACGTTGATCTCTGTGCGCCGCCATTGCCACATCCGGAACGCGTCGGATTGCAGTGCGCTAAGCGCTCGGATCAGCTCGGCGTGAGGTATTTTAAGCATCGAACTAAGAAATTGCGGCGCGATCTTGTCCGCCAAATCTGCCTTGGACCGCTTGCCCGCTCTGATGTAGATGGCGGCTAGCACTTCGAGGCGCATTCCAAAGTTCGCAAACGCATTCGAGTCCCGGAACCAGGTCCGGCGATCCAGGGCGATTGGCGTTGAGGTAAGGTTGCGCTCAGCGCACGCGACGAGCGCCGTTGAATAGTCGGGAATCGCTGGAAGTCGCCGCGAACGCGTCGGGCCGGTGACGCCTTGAAGTGTCGCCAGCCATATGACTTGTTCGAAGCCGGATGCCGACGTTAGCACAGCGTCCAAGTAATCAGGGTAGCGATGAAGCAGCGCGATGAGCGCGTCGGTCACTCCGGGATGAAGACCGCTGACTACTGACTGCCTGGCTGAGGCGGTTTCCCTGGTCACAGTGAGAAGGTCGCCATCCAAGACTGCGAGCGCGGTGTCCACGGCGAGCTGCGTCGCCTCGCGCCCGGCGGCATCGGCGAAGCCCGAGACTGCCCGTCGTAGATCAGCTAGGCGCACTGGATCTGACCCAAGCGACAACCGCGTGATAAGGATGTCGCGTTGGAGCTGGTTCAGCTGGTACAACAGAACGTGCTCCCATAGCTGGGCAGGGTTGTCCAGCGCTCTCTGAAGGAGCGCAGGGACGTCAGCCTGCTGATCGACCGTCGTGCGGGTCGGTGAGGTGCCGGGCTCCTTAGTAGCCAAGCTCCCGGGCACCGCAGCCGATCCGGAGGGTGACTGCCGGTCCGGGCGGAGCCCGAGGTCGCGAGCTGCCGCCGCTATGGCGGCCTCGATGAGGCGAGGATTGTAGTTCCGGTGCCTGATGAGCTCCATGTACCTCCTTGGGCCGTCCGAAGCGGCGGCAGCGGCCGGGCGAAGGGGAGAGTAATACAGTTGGTTGTATAGGATATGAGCGCGTTCGGATGATGATAGCTCTTCAACCTTGATGGTGAGCTTCATGATGCTGAACGCCTCGTCGCTTAGTTTTTCGTATGTTTGCTGCGCTTGCCTGAGAATGTATTCGCGGGTCGTGAGCACGAAAACTTTATCTGGATCACTTTCTATAAGGTGTATGAGCCGAACAAGTGCGGCATCATCGCCTTTCGCGAGTTTCGCGTCCAAGGCGAAGACGCCGAGAAAGTCATCGAAGAAGAGGATCTGCCTGATCCCGGGGAGGAGTTGAGTCTCTAGCTCGCGGACATCGGATATGGCGACCACAGGGCGCCAGCCCTCCGATAGATACAGCAGAAGCAAGATCCTCGCCGTGGTGGTCTTCCCCACACCCGGGGCTCCCGCGAGGACGCAGACCCCGAACCGCTGGAGCATTCGATGGGCTTGTGTAACCACCGAGGTCTGAACAAGCCTTGACTTCAGTCGCTGAAGCTCCGCTTGAAGAACGCTCGAACGTATATGCTCAACCTGATTCAGAAAAGCCTGCAACGCACTTCCGCTCGCGAGCCACAGCTTCATATTGGCGCGAACAACATCGGGGTGACGCCGAAGCAGCGCATCGATATCATCGCGCCCAAAGATGTCCGCCTCCGATAGCCGCTCGGAGAAGATCACGACTATCTCTTTCTTGTTCGCCCGAGTCAAGCGGGTGGAAGTAACAAGGACGTACCGGTACGCCTCGCTGACAATCTCCCTCGACGCCTCAGCTCTAAGATAGCCCCGCAGCTGCGCTATGACCGCTCCAGGCATATGCTTACACTGCACAACGAGTTCCGCGCTGGGTGGCAGGGTCAGCGGCTCGGAAGTCGGCCCGAGAACCCGAAGATCCACACCACCGTCACGCCCTCTGGGGAAGAACTCCACGCGGACCCCCCACTCGGCGCCGAGCAACTCAGCTATGACCTGTTCAAAGTCGTAGTCCGAGAGTTCTGCGAAGTCTTGCACTGACTCCTCCATCATCAAGCCGCAATGCCCGCCTCGATAAGACGGCGGCGAGGTATTACGCGACGCAAGTGTGCTGGGTGGTCCCAGGTTCGCGCCCGTGAGGCAGCGCGCTATTACTGGGGATCTACTCGTCTAGCCTCTGGATTATCTTTCCCTTGAAGGCAATGTACTGATGGGGCACCCCGCGGAGCATGGCTTGAACGCTCATCTCAGGCTCGCTAGTGGCGAAGATTATTTGCTGGCCGAATGAGGCTGCGTTTCCGGCACGCTCGAAGAGCGCCGTGAAGCTCAGGGGGTCGGTGCTCTGCTGGCGTGGCTCGTCGAAGACGAGGAGCTGCGCATGCCGGTTGTCGACGCGGCGGGCCACCTCCAGCAACCCCATCCGGTGTGCCCAAATAGTCCGGATCATGTCGCTCGCTGACAGGTCGAATCCGAGGTCGAATCCCTCGTATGTCGGCAGGTATGTGTCCTCGGAGATGCTCAGCTCTCCGATCGGCACGCTGGTGAACCCATACTCGCGGAGTTGGTCGAGGAAGCTCGCCTGCAGGGCATTGATCTTGTCGCGGTCCGTCTGCGGCGTGCCTTGTTCTCGGAGACGCCTCTGGTCATCCAGCAGGCCGGACCAGGTCTGAGCCATCTGCGCCAGCGCCGTGGCCAAGCTTGCCAGCCGTCCGGACACAGCTCTCAGCACCTCGATTCGGTCCCGGAGGTGCACTCGGCGCTCGATGTCATCGATGGATGGGGTGCCTCTGGCCGAGACCAGCGTTTCCCGCTGCGCCCTCACGGCTTGCTGCAACGAGTGAACCCGCTCATCGAACGCCACCAACTGCTGCCGCTTGGCGACGATCGCAGCATCCAGATCGATCCGCATGGCGCGGAACAGGTCGATCTGTTCCTTCAGCAGAGCGATGTTCCTCTCGATCGGCATCGGAACGATCGCTGCGGCCGGGTCCAAGAGAGTCGACGGCAGCTCCTGGTGGCACGTCGGGCAGTCCGGCGGCATCACAGCGCTGACCGGTGCGCCCATTCCCCGCAGGGTCTCCGCGTCCTGGCTGCGCCGGACGTCATCCTGCAGGGATGTGATCCGGCTGCCTAGGCTCCGGACTTGGTCCTCCTCGATCGCCGCCTCTCGATGGAGGGCGTCCACCAGGCCTGATACCTCGTGCAACTCCCGCAGGCTTGCCTGCAGTTCCGCACTGACCTTAGGCACCGCGTCCTCGGCTCGGGGTACGACCCGCCTGTTGAGATCGTCCAGCACCGCGGTGAGCCGATCGATCTCGGTGGACAGCGGTTGCCACTCGTCCGAGGATTCCGTACTCGGCAGCCAGAGGGTAAGGCGCGGCGCCGATGCCCAGTTCGGTACTGGATTCTCGGGCACTCCCCGCACCGCGACCCCGTATTGTTCGGCACCGAGGCGGAACGCCATCACTGCATCCGTCCACTGCCGCCGGAGCACCACGATCTTCTCCTGAAGGAGTTGCCTCTGGGCAGCGAGGTCGCCGCCGGAGAGGGCGAGCACGAACTCGACATTGCGGCGGCCCACGTCCCGAATGCGCAGGTAGGTGGGCGTCTGAGCCTGTATCCCCGCCCATCCGTGCTTCTGTTCCACGAAGAACAGGGGGAAGATCGTTTCCAGGTACAGCGGCGACAAGGTGCCGTCGTACCGTGGCACCTCGGGCAGCACCCACCCGACGAACTCCGCGAGCCAGTGGTGGAATCCGGCCTCTCGCTGTGCGGCTCCCGGGCGACGGACGAAGTAGGCCCTCTCCCGTGCGAGCGGTGGGGGTGACGACAACATAGGAGCGTCCCAGACCGTGACCAACTGGGTGTCTATGTCGCCGTGTTTCGCGTACCTCCTTACCGTCGCGATCTGTCCCGCCTCATTCTCGAACTCCAGCATGACGTAGCTCTCCAAAACGCCAAGCTCGCGACCGTCCTCCTCGTCGGTCAGGGAGGACGTCGCCACGTGCGGCAGCGGGATCGCCCGGCTCGCGCTCAGCATCCCCTCCAGCCCGAGCGCGTAGATGATGCCTTGCAGGCATGTCGACTTGCCGCTCGAATTGTCCGCCCTCAGAACGACGAGCCCGGGCTCGAACGGCAGCCTCACACCGAACGACCCGGCCGACGTCATCGCGCGCAATTCGAACTGCCGCAATCGCAGCCTCATGACATCCGCCTCTTCGCCAGAGCACTACGGATTGCCGTTTGGGAGAGCGACCTGGGCAACTCTGCCAGCAGCTCTCGTTCGGACGTGAACAGCCGCTCCTCGGACTCGACTCGGTCCGCGATGGACTCGCCCAGCTCGGTCAAGGCCAGCCGACCCTGAGGAGTGGTCGCGACCAGCCCCAGACCGAGGGCACGATCGATTGCTCGGTCGAAGGCCGGCTCGAACTGCAACACGGGAGACCGCGAAGCCAACCGACCGTCCAACGCTGCCAGCAGCGCCTTCCGCGACCCGGCGCTAAGCACGGCAGAGTTCAGGACGTGCAACTGCTCACGGCTGGCTACCTGCCCACGGCAACGGCGCACCATCATTAGGAGTAGGGGGATCCGCCATTCCGGGCGGATGTCGGGCGGCACCGATGTGGGCCGCCGATGGAACGTGAAGCCCGCTCGATCCCCTCGGCCCTGCCTGAGGGCCTCGTCACTCGTCATGGCGTCCCGGTCCGGAAGTCCAATGGGCACTCGGCCAGCCAATCCGCCGCAGTGCCCCAGGCAATGTCGGTCGCATCGCCGTCTGTGAGGAAGATCAGGTTCTCCCGGAGCGTCTTCCCGTAGCCTTGTGCCGTGTGCTGAAGCAGCTCACGGGGATCGAGATTGCTCAGAAGGCACTCCATCTCCAGCACACCCTCGCGGCTGGCCCGCAGCTCCTGAACGCACTCCCAACCGGCCGCATGGTGCCCGCGGACCTCGACCAGCTTGTTGTCCGCCATAAGTTTCCGCCTGAGCAGGCCCATCCGGAGCGTCACCCGCTCTGCCGCCGTCAGGCCCGGCAGCCTGGACAGCTTCCCGTCGATGGTCGCGATGAGCTCCGGGTTGGACACGACGTAACTTTGAACCGCAGTCTCGGGTACCGGCAGCGGATCTAGCTGGAGCTTGTGGAGCCCGAGGTTCAGCAGCTCCTGCCGCTCGACGGCGTAGTCCTCCTCCGTGTGGATGACGATGTCGAAGTCGGGTGCACAGTGCTGTAGACCCTTCGCGCGGACGTCTGCGGCCTTGGTCTTGGCATGCTGATTCAGTCGCCGACTGTTATGCACCGGTGTCATGAACACGTAGGTCCTGATGACCACGCCGCCGAGAATCGCCATCAGGTCGGCCTCGTTGTCGATCAGTTTGCTGATGTCAGCGGTCAGCTTGTCGCGCTGCCTCTCGTATCGATCCTTGATGGGAAGCGGGCCGTCCGGCGCGTAGCACTGATACGCGCAGCCGTCATGGGAGAACCCCTCGATACCGAGGTCGCCCTGGTCCGATGACGGGACGCGCTCGAATTGACCGGGCACCTTGTATCGCATCCGCAGAAGCTGGAGACAGTGATCCTCCCAACCATCACCGTCCCAGTCCAGCGTGGTCTGCGGCACCGTCGGCTCCCTACCGCCGACATCCCAGCAGAAGTGCCCGACGTGGGGGAGGCGTGCCATCCGTCCGTTGGGGAGGGAATGAGCCTGACGTCCCAGGTGCATGCCACACCGGGTGCGCCTTAGACATGCCGTTCGATGCTGTCGAACGGCAGTTCGCACGAGCCGGATCGTAACAGTGACCACCGTCATCGTCAGAAACGACAAGATCGCCGCCGCCTGTCGTCCGGGACAGCGTTGTTCTGACGTCGACATGGCCCTGGCTGCAGCCGATATCACTGTGTCCGCTCATTCCACCCATTAGTCTTTCATGCTCAGCGAGCGACGAGAACCTTTTGCTTTGTCTCGAAATCATCATCTGCACTCGCAGCCAGCCCGGCTCAGCTCGCCGGCATCCTGCGCGGGCACTGGTTAATCGAGGACAGCCTGCACTGGGTCCGCGATATGACATTCCGTGAGGATTCCTCCCAGGTCCGCACCCGCAACGGCCCCCGCATCATGGCCCGCCTCCTTGTTGACCTGGCCATCACCATCTTGCGCCTGACCTGACACGCCAGCATCGCTGCCGCCCTGCGCCACCACGCCCAGCGACCCGCCCTGCAAACGATCATGCACAGCTAGTGACGACTTAGCCGATGCCTGTCTGCCTGCCTGCCTGCCCTGACACAAGTCTGCCTGCCTGCCCTGACACAAGGTAGCTCGGCTAAAACGCGGCTGGACCAGCAATGACGCGAACGGTCGTTATAGATCCTTCCTTTAGCCGCAACACCGTCTCGCCTGTTTCTTTCCCTGCATCTGCGCACCCTTGGGGGCCACAGAATATGACACAGGATGTTCCACCGTTCTGCGCACTCGTGAATAGGATGCATGATCGCTGACCGTGGAGGCAATCCGGCCACGGCTGATGTCGACGGCCCGGCTACTACGAGTGGCGTCCGGCATAGGTCACTGCGGCGGTCCGGAACATGGCGCTGACTTGCCTTGGGCTCGGGACTGACTGGGCCGGGACCACGGGTCCGATGGTGACGGTGAAGTTCGGGCTGTGATGGGCTGCCGCGTGCCGTGCGGCGAACCCAGGCACGTGCAGCAACACGATCGACCGGGACGGGCACTGCGGGCTGCTGCTGGGCACGACGACTGGCGGGGTGCGGCCGAGCACGGGATAGTGGCCGAGATAGGCCAGCTCCCGGTCGCGTTCCGCGGTCAGCGGCCAGCCCACGATGAGAAGCAGTCGCCACCGGGCGGACACTTCGGCGGCGTCGGCTTCGACTTCGCTCAGCGCGGCTTCCAGCCGCTGGCACCAGCGGCGCGCCACCGTCTCGCGCACGGACCGGTACTCCGCGTGCGCCCAGGCGGCCGGAGAGCAGAACTCGTCACCAGGACACGTCGGCGTCGGCGGTAGCAGTGCCACATCGCGGACCTGCGCCGTACCGTAGAGCTGCTCGACCGCATCAGCCAGCGCGGTTCGCGCCGCAGCTGGGTCAGCGTCCAGGGCGAGGATGTCGATCCAGGCCCGGCTCCCTGCACCCCAGCCCCGGGCCGGCACAGGCTCCTTCCACCATTTCGGCCGGGCCGAGATCGCATCGATGAGCTCGTTTTCGGTGACGGTGTCTTGCTGAGCGGCCACGACGGCGGCAGCGGCGGCGGCGTGCGCGCGCAGCGCCGGCGGCCCGGCCGCCAGCCGGGCGTTTGCCTGGGCGGCATCGGCTCGGTCCCACAGCTCTTGCCAGGCGAGGGTCGCAGCGCGGCGCGCTCGCTCCCAGTCCGGGTGGCCATCGAGAGCGCCGAGCATTGTCAGCACTTTCTCGTCGGAGAACGGCGTGCGCGCGGCCCACCGGGCGCACGCCTGCCAGTCTGCCGACGGTGCGGCTGCCTCCAGCGCCTGCGTCCACGCGCCGGCCGCCACGACATGACGGGCGACCTCCAGATAAACGCCAGCCCGGCCGTGCAGACGGATCTGGGCAGCGCATGCCCGGCACAGGTCGAGCCCGGCCAGCAGCGGTGCCTGGCGGCGGGTGAGCTCGCGGCCCAGGGCTGCCGCGCGGCGCATTCGCGGGCAACCCGCGGCCGGCGTGCCGCGCGAGACCGGATGCCATTTGCCGGCCGGGCTGATCCGCGCCACGTCGAGCCTGACCGCCGCTAGCGGCCCGCCGGGCAGGCCCGCCTCGTCCATTTGCTGCGCGGTGGGCAGCCAGCCCGCACGCACATCGAAAGACGGACCCGCCGGCAGTGCGCCGCGCGTGATGGTGCTCACAGGTTGCCCCGCAGATCGCCGACCGCAGTCAGGCTGACCCTGGCCGCCACGGTTAACGGCGCGACGCCGGCCAGGACGGAGAACGGCACCGCGAAGATGCCGGGCCGGTCTTTGGCTCGCGCCTGCGGCAGGCCACCTTTGCGGCTTCGCCGCGTCCCGGTTTCTCGCATCGGATACCTCCTGCTATGTCAGTGGCTTTTGCTCATCGCATTCGCTGAGACAGCAAGGCGCTGTCGACCGCGGCCTGGACCTGGGCGATCAGCTCCCGTAAGTCCGGGCTGAGCTGCCGCACCGCCGCGTCCAGGTGGCCGCGCCCGCCCGGAGGTCCGAAGGGCAGCACCCTGGATCCCAGTCCGCATGCCACCGCCAGCCCTGCCAGCACCACATCAGACGTGCCCGGCTGCCGGACCGGGTCGAGCACCGCCCGCACCCGGATCAGCGGTGCGAACGCGCAATCCGGGTCCGCCGGCACCCACCGGTCCGCGCGCCACGGCCATTGGCCCGGCTCCCGCACCAGGTACCCGGCTCCGGACAGCCGGACCGCGACAGCTTGAACCGCGGCCTGGGACAAGAACGCCAGCCACTGGCGCACGTCGTGCCGGTCGCGCTCGCGCAGCAGCAAACCGAGGACGTTGCACGCCAGCTCGTCCTTCGGCAGTGTCCGGTCAGCCGCTATCACATGCGGGACGACCCGGATCCGGCCCGCTAGTACCAGCTCGGCCAGCAACCCGCCTGCCAGCCCCAGTCCCAGCGCCCGCGGCTGCAAGAACGGCCGCCCGGTCACGTCATGGTGCGCCAGCAAGTACAGGCCGTCAGCCAGTAACCCAGTCCCGGCCAGCTGGATCATGACCCGGCCGATCCGCCCGGCGCATGATCCTGTGCTGCCGTGCCGGTGCGGTGTCCGGGCCGCGAATCGGCATGTCGCGGACCTGCGCGGCTATGCGGCGTCATGGGGACCTGCCGGGTTGGTCCATAGAAGCTCGAAGTAGACGCAGCGGCCGTACTCGTCGCCGCGCTGCCCCCAGCGGTGCGCGAGGTAGGCGACGATCTCCAGCCCCCGGCCATCCTCGGAGCAACTGTCAAACGACCGCGGGGCAGGCGCGCACAGTGAGCCGTCGTCGCGAACCTCGATCCGCAGCGAGCCCGGCCGGTGGTAGATGGTGACTTCGAACGTGCCGCCGTTTCCTGAGTGGGAGTGCTGCACGGCGTTGGTGCACAGCTCCGAACACAACAAGACCGCCTCGTCGAGCTGCGGGCAGCCGACGAGGATGTCCCTGACGAACGCGCGGGCGCAGGCGACCTGGTCGTGACGTCCGGCGAACCTGCGCCGGACCGGCTGAGTCACTGCCCATTCCCGGCCCGTTCGATCAGCGCGAGGTAGACGAAGTTCGCGGTGATCGCGTCGCGGCAAGCGGCCTGCAGCAGCGCCTGGGCAAGGTCCTCGCCGTTATCCTCGGCCAGCCATCTGGCCGCCGCGTCGATGACAGCGATTCCCTGAACGGGGGTGATGCTCAGTTCGCGGTCGCGCAGGACCGTCACCGCGGCGAGCCGTTGCGCGGCTGTCGGTGACTGTGGCTGGTTGCGCGGACAACGCCGGGCGTCGGCGTCACCGAGCGCGGCCGCTCCGTTCTCCAGCGTCCAGGCCAGGACTCGCTCGGTCACCTCGGCCGACCGCAACGTCGCGAACACCATGCAGACGCGGCACCAGTCGTCCAATATGTGCGCGAGGATGTGTGCCCGGGCCGGGGTCATCCGCAGCAGGACGGCCGGGACCTGATGGTCGGTGACCGGGTCCGCGACCGTGCTGCCGTCGGCTTCGACGATCTGCCCGTTCTCTAGCTCCGCCCGGAACAGGGGGTCCGGGTGGGGCTGGGTAGGGTTCGCCATGGGTCTTCGCCCTTCCTTGTAAGGGTGAGGATCAAGGCCCGGGCTGGTG
>Ga0307372_10001617_pt1 | contig 38899 bp, 33 predicted proteins | sample OX1MG_FD_202533 | JGI IMG/M metagenome (GOLD analysis project Ga0307372, IMG submission 202533) | Soil microbial communities from Risofladan, Vaasa, Finland - OX-1 | ecosystem: Environmental > Terrestrial > Soil > Coastal area > Acid sulfate soil | place: Finland: Risofladan, Vaasa | collected...
AAACGGCGCCACGGGCGAGGGCGCCCGGCCCTCCATTCCACTCAGCAGGGTCTCCCGTCGGGCGTCGTTCCCAGGCCGTCAGCGCTTACTCCAATGGGGCGAAGGCGGCCTGGAAAGGCCGCCCCACAAATGAAACGTCGCCCCGCTACCCCCAGCGCTTCTGCAACTCGCCGATGAGGGAGACTGCGGCGAAGCCCATGTAAACGGCCGAAGCGCCGAGCATCATGACGATCGATCCCGGCCCAGGCCGAGCCGAGCGCGGCAAGTAGCGCAGATTGATGTACAAGGTCAACGGCACATAGACGGCCATTGCGAAACCGCCCATATAGCCCGCCTGCAACAGCACGCCGAGTTCCTGCTCTTCCGATTGGAAGTGATCGAGCGCGAAGGTGATCCCGCAGCCTGCAGCCATCCAACCAAGCGCAATCAGCATGTACCACCAGTTCAGCGGGCGCTTTTGGGCGACTTTGACGTTCGTGTAAACGATATCGGAGATCGATCGCGCCACGCCGTCGACCAGCGCCAACTGCGTGCTGAAGAGCGTCGCCACGCCGACCAGCAGAAAGATCGTGCGGCCGATCTTGCCCCACGCCACGCCCCAGCGGCCGAAAGCTTCGCCGAGTATCAGTGACTGGTCCCAAATCAACGTGCCCTTGGCGGGCACGATGCCTTGCGGGCGGAGCACCGCCAGCGCGCCGAAGATGAACAACAACAGCGTGAAGCTGTTCAGGAACCAGAAGAACAGCGCCTGGTCTTTCCGAACGCAGCGCATCCAGATGGCAAAGCGGCTGCGATTATCGCTCGTCTCGGGATAACGAAAGCCCGTGGCGGGAATCGACTCGGCGCGGCCGCGGAGCGGGTTTTGCATATCCGGAATCAGCGCGCCCATGCCCAGGTTCTTGTCTCGCAGATAAAAGCTGTAAAACAGGTTCGACGTGCCGCCTGCGCCGGCGAACACGAGCCAGGTGAACAGATCGCGCGCCGACACGCCTTCGGCACGATAGCCGAAGTTCACCGCGCCTCGGCCCAGTTCCTTCCAGGTGTCGGCCGTACCGACGGCGACCGCCACGAGGATCAGGCCGACCGTAACGATCACGATCAACACTTCAATGGTCTTTTCCACCGAGTGGTAGATCATCTTCGGGCCGAACAGCAACGCCGCGGCGGCGCCGAAGGTAATCATTGTCCAGCACGAGTGCGAGCCCCAGAACGTTCCCGCGCCGAAGTCGGGGCCGACGAGCAGCGCCTTGAGCGCGCTGCCCGAGGCCATGGCCCAGCCCGGCGCCAGCCAGCCAAGCACGTTGAACAAGATGAACAGCGGTGCAAAACCGCGCCAAACTCGCGCGTAACCCGTGTAAACCGTCTCGCCGGTGGCGATGGTCCAGCGGCCGATCTCGAAATTGACCCACATCTGCAGGAACACGCCGAGCATGGCGGCCCAGACCATCCCCGCCCCGTACTGGGCGACCGTCAACGGCCAAACGATGATCTCGCCCGCACCGATCGAAAGACCGACCAACACCGCGCCGGGGCCGGCCAATTTCCAAAACGACGACGGCGGTTCAGGCAGATCGGCCGACTTGAAATCGGCCAGAGGTTCGAGAATTGGGCTCATCTGGGAACTTCAGCGATGCGAAATCTCTTGATCGCGCAGCCGCTGTTCCCAATAGCTGAATTGCGGATCGCCGAAGCAAAAGGCGAACACCGCATCGGGCAAGCCGTGCCCTTCGCGCTTGTGCGACGGAACGCGCACGACCACTGCACCGTCGCTGCGGCGTTCGAGTTTCCAGCGGTTGGCATCCATCGTTTGGCCTGGATACATCATAGGGGCTCGAAACCGGAGTGTTCTTCGATTGGCGCTTGCTGGGTTTACGATGTAGAAGCGGCATCCCTGCCGCTTTGCGTACGCGGCAGGATGCCGCGTCTACGTTTACGGCAGAGACTTCTCGCCCTGAATATAGCACGCACCCCACGCGGCTACGCAGGGTATTTTCCCTCATCCAGGCGCTAAATTCCAGGCCGAATTTCATTTCTGTCGGGGGGGCTGGCGCCAAACCCCTCTAACTCCAACAGCCGCAGCTTCATACGCACGCCTTCGCCCGCTGAATAGCCGCCCGGCTTGCCGCTCGACGCCACGACCCGGTGGCAAGGCACGACCAGCGGCGTGCGGTTGGTTCGCATCACACTTCCAACCGCTCGGGCCGCTCGCGGAAAGCCTGCCGCCTGCGCCAATTCGCCATAGGTCAGCATGCGGCCGTAACTGATCCGCCGGCACTTTTGCACGACGCGGCGTTGAAATTCGGTCTGCGAACCGGGATCGAGTTTCACGTCCCGGAAGTCGTCCCGCGCGCCGACGGCATAGGCTTGCAGTCTCTCGCTCAGTTCCGAACTCTCCTGGCCGATCGTCGCGCCTGCGGCGAGCCGTTGCTCAAGCGCCGCCAGCGCCTTTTCGGGCGACGCCAGTCCGAAAGAGAGCTGAATCAGCGTTGGTCCCCGAGTTTGCACGGCCATCCACCCGAGCGCCGAAGGAAATACGGCGAGGCGATCGGCGTCCTCGTCCATCGCGTCGACTCCTTTCAGCGGCCCGGCGTCGCCGCGCCGGAATTCAGGAAATTGCGGGCCACGTCTTCAACAGCAAGCGGCCCATGGATTTAGTGATTCGTCCAGCTTTTGACAGTATCTGCCGCGGCATTCTATACTGCAAGCTACGCGCTTCCGAGGCACGCAAGGCGGCTGCCGCGAGGCGCAGTCCGGCAAGGCGCCGGCGGACTCACATGGCACACGATGGCCAGAAGGGACAATTCGAGCGATGAACGGCTACCAAGCTTTGTGCGACGATTTCTACGTTAACATGAACCTTAGCACGGAGATGGAGCTGCCGAACAATCGCGAAACGGTGCTGCATTACTTCGAACGGATTCAGAAGAAATACCCCACGATGCGCAACTTCTACTGCCGCGAAAAAGGGGATTTTGTCCTGGAGGAAGACAAGGACCGGGGGCAATACCGCTGGGCGACCATCGAAAACCGCCGCGTTTGTTCGGGGCATGTGAATCCTGAAGCAATCGAAGACGCACTCGATCAGCATCGCTTGGCTCTGGAACTGGCGCCTTATATGCTCTCGGTCAGCCCTTTGGACTGCGAGGCGCTCGATCTCTTGTTCGGGTTCGACTTTACGTATCGCGGCAACCACAACCAATTGGTCGCCGAGGCGCTGGGGGTCAGCCCCGCCATGGAGCGGATGCTCGACCTGCCGGGCGGCACGGTGATCAATTACGAGCCTTCGCTCACGCTGGCGCTCGACGAGGACTGTCGCACGCAATGCCGGCTGAGCATCGAGACCCGAACGAACGCCTACCAGGTACGGACGGGCGATTACCCCGAAGAGCAGCTCAGCGTCTATCTGACCGGGCGGCAGTACGGCAGCCTGGGGCCCGACACGACGTATGTCTCGGCGCTGGAGAACCTGACGCGAATCTGCCACGAAATGGTCGATAACTACGTGATTGAAAACGTGTTGCGCCCGCTGGCCCGAACGATTGCGATGAAGTAGTCCATGCCGATCACCTACAGCCAGTTCGCCCGCGGCGTTCGCGTCGAGACCGCTTTCAACGTGTTGGCCGTGGCCAAGCGGCTGAAAGCCCAAGGCAAAGAGATCATCGAACTGGAAATCGGCGATAGCCCGTTTCCTTCGACCGCCTCGGCCAAAGCGGCCGGCCTGGCGGCCATTCGCGACGATGTGTCGCACTACTGCCCTTCGATCGGCATCAACGAACTGCGCGAAGCGGCGGCCGCTTACGTCCAGACGGAGCATGGCATTCAGGCGACTGCCGCGAATGTGGTCGTCGGTCCAGGCGCGAAAGTCTTCGAGCTGCTGTTTTGCGAAGCGTTTTTGAATCCCGGCGACGGGGTCCTAGTCTTTAGTCCGCATTTTCCCACGTATTTGCCCAATATTGCGCGTCGCGGCGCCCGGGCCTGGCTGGCCGACCTGAAGCAGTCGCACGACTTTCGCCCCGATCTGGCCGACGTCGAACACTTTTTGAATCAGGATCCGCATCCCAAGGCGATCTTTCTCAACAGCCCGCACAATCCGACGGGCGGAGTCGCCGCCGAAGAAGACCTCGCCCGGCTGGCCGACCTGCTCCGCGGTCGCGACATCGCCGTGTTCAGCGACGAGCCGTACGACCAGATGGTGTGGCGCGGCCGGCACCATTCGATTTTGGCCCAACCGGGCATGTTCGAGCAGGCGGTGGCGGCCTATACGTTCAGCAAGTCGTATAGCATGAGCGGCTGGCGCGTCGGTTTCGCCGTTAGCAGTCCGGCCACGACGGAGCTATTCGGAACGCTGTTGAACACGTCGCTGTCGTGCGTGGCGCCGCTGGCCCAACTGGCCGCCGCGGCGGCGCTCAAGTCCGACCGCGAAGAGCGCGACCGCACCATGCGATTGTTCTATCGCAAGGTGGACTTGATGGCCGCGGGCTTGAACCGCATCGAAGGGCTCCGCTGTCTCGAACCAAGTGCGACGTTCTATCTGTTTCCCAACGTGGCGCCGATCTGCAACCGCTTGAAAATCACCTCGCACGGCTTGGCGATGTATCTGCTGGAAGCCGCCGACGACGACTTGGGCGTCGCGTGTCTGGGAGGCGAGTCGTTTGGCGAAGCAGGCGCCGGGTTCTTGCGCTTCAGTTGCGCCGAGCCCGACGAACGGCTGGAACAGGCGCTGGCCTTTCTGCCCGCGGCCTTTTCCCGCGAGGAGCGCGCCGCCAAGTTTCTGGCCGATCGGCCCCAATACCGGTTGCAACGATCGTATCCGGTATAGCAACGGCGCCCGCCGTGATGCACAGAAGGGCCGGGCGCCCTTGCGCGGAACGGGTTTCATGGAGTTCCGGGCGCCCTCGCCCGAAATGGGTTTCATGGAGGTCCGGGCGCCCTCGCCCGAAATGGACCGGCTTCATGGAGGTCCGGGCGCCCTCGCCCGAAATGGGCGATGCGCCGGGCGAGGGCGCCTGGACCTCCATCGTCTCGCGCCGGGCGAGGGCGCCCGGACCTCCCTAGCCGGCGCCGGGCGAGGGCGCCCGGCCCTCCATCGTCTCGCGCCGGGCGAGGGCGCCCGGACCTCCATCGTCTTGCAAAGGCAGCCGGCCCTCCAAAACGCTGGCGTGAAGCCGGAGAAAAATCGGCGTGCGGCCCTGCTCTCGGCGCCGTTTGGCATAGACTACCAACAGGGGCAGGTGTTTCCCCCCTTGCCAAGGCGCCACGCCATGCGAGAAGCCGAACGCAGGCCGTCCTATGTCGATCCCGCCGTGCAAGGCGCGTTTTTGACGCGCGCCGTGATCTATTGGCTGGCCTGCGTGACGTGCCTGGCCATGATGCTGCTCACGACCGGCATGCTGTCCGATCCCGCCCGCACGTTGGACCCTTACGTGGGCAGCTACTGGTTTCGCTTGCTGCCGGCGCTGGTGATCGCGCTGGTGCTGTTGCCGGCGATGGCCTTCGACATGGCTCGCCTAGCCAATCGTCTGGCCTCGCCGCTGGTTCGGCTTCGCAAAGTCATGCGCGGCGCGGCTCAAGGCCAGCCGATGGCGCCGATTCGCCTGCGCGAGGGCGATTTCTGGGCCGATTTCGCCGAGGATCTCAATCTGGTGCTCGCCCGCTTGCAGGAGATCGAAGCTTCTCATGCAGCCCGCCCCGATTGCGGCTCGGCCGATCGGAAACTCGTCGACGCGATGCACGGGTAGCGAGCCCGCCAGGCGGCCGCTTGATCCCGCGCGATGGACTCGGTCTGCGTGCAATGCTCACTAACGCGGATCAGGCCGAGGCGTTAGAATGCCTGCATGTCGCTCGAAGAAGCCGCGGAACCGGAGACTGAGATCGCCATTCCCGCGGCGCCGCTGCACGATCCCTACGCCGTGTTGCGATTGCCGAATTTTCGGCTGTACCTGATCGGCAATGCCCTGGCGGTCTTCGGCATGCAGATGCAGACGGTGGCCGTCGGCTGGGACATTTACAAGCGCACCCACGAACCGTTCGATCTCGGGCTGGTCGGGCTGATGCAGTTTCTGCCGATCGGCGTGCTGACCTTGCCCGCCGGACGCGTCGCCGATCTGCTCAACCGCAAGCGGATCATCATGGCCTCGATGCTTGGGCTGGGGTGCTGTTCGCTGGGGCTGTCGTGGATTTCAGCGCACCAGGGAGCGGTGTTTTGGATGTACGTCTGCCTGCTGGCCAGCGGCGTGGCGCGGGCCTTTCTGCAGCCAGCCAAGTCGTCGTTCTTGCCGCAGATCGTACCTCGCGGGCACTTCGCGACCGCTGTCACCTGGAACATGGGCGCGTTTCACCTGGCCGCCGTGGTGGGCCCGGCCGCCGGCGGATTCATGATCGCCTGGCTCGGGCGGGCCACGGAGGTCTATCTGCTCGACGCCGCATCGGCGCTCGTGTTTCTCGCCCTGCTCACGCTGGTCGCCAGCCCGCCGCACGTCGCTTCGGTCGAAGCGCTCGGTTGGCGGTCGTTTTCCGCCGGGGCGGAATTCGTCTGGGGCAACAAAGTGATCCTCGGCGCCATGACGCTCGACATGTTCGCCGTGCTGTTGGGCGGCGCCGTAGCCATGCTGCCGGTCTACGCCGAAGACATTCTCCACGTCGGCGCCACGGGGCTGGGCTGGATGCAGGCCGCGCCGGCCATCGGGGCTTTGCTGACCTCGTTCGTCCTGGCCCATCGGCCGCCGATCGAGCGGGCCGGCCCGACCATGCTCTGGACCGTCGCTGGCTTCGGCGCGGCCACGATCGTGTTCGGCTGGTCTCGCTGGTATTACCTTTCGCTGGCGATGCTGTTTCTCGCCGGGGCCTTCGATACGGTCAGCGTCGTGATCCGCCACACGCTCGTGCAATTGCTCACGCCCGATGAAATGCGAGGCCGCGTTTCCGCGATCAACGGGATGTTCATCGGCGCCTCGAACGAGCTGGGCCGCTTCGAGTCGGGACTGGCCGCCAAATTGTTCGGCAGCGCCGTGTTTTCGGTCGTCTCCGGCGGCATTGGTACGCTGGCCGTCGTCGCTCTCGTGGCAAAGCTCTGGCCGCAACTCACCCGCTACGGCCGGCTGGACGGAAAAGAGCAATAGGGGGCCATAGGCCAAAGCTCTTCCCTTGCCGAGCCCCGCCATCGCCCGCCGTCTTTTTGAGCTAGAGTTGTTTAGTGGCATCGTCTGCCAGCTTAGGTAAATAGCACCAGAACAAACGAAAGGGAGCATTCCGTGTCAGATCGATCAAGGCGACTCCTCGCACGTTTGCTTTCGGAATTCTACGCGTTCTTTGGTTTGGCGACGTTGGCCGGATACATTTTGTCGCGTTTCGCGGTGGCCTTCGATTAGCAAGGGGAAGCGGCCGCAATTCGCGGTCGTCGGCAGGCCCGCACTTCATTATCAGGGATTTAAAGTCATGCCTTCGGGCGTCCCTATCCGCACGGCTCAACTGCCGCCGCAGTTGTTGCCGGTCCGCAAAGCTCCCCAGCCGCGGAAACTCGTCCGCCGTTGAGTCGTACGAGACATCGGCTTCTCCGGCCTCGGGCGAGATCCAGGTAATCGAATGACGCCCGGCGACGGCGGCTCCGCGCCGCTTAGCCCGGATTATTCATCAGCCCAGCTATTACTTGACAAAGCGCTCCATACAAACCCGAAGCGCCAGCGAGGTAAGTGCGTTGCTCCGCCTCGCTTGCGCTTCGGGTTGGTGTGGGCTGATGAATAATCCGGGTTAGAGCAAGGGGCTGACCAGTCGGCCAACGTCCTGGGCCAGGCGCTTCGGAAACGAACGCCGCAGCCAGGCCGGCAGATCGAACGGCAGGCAGTGTTCGAGATACGAGTACTGCAATCGTCGCAGTTCGGCGGTGAATTCGCGATCGTAGACGGCCAGCGTGATTTCGAAGTTCAGGTGCTGGCTGCGCGGGTCGAGATTCAGCGAGCCGAACAGGCTCAACTCGCCGTCGGCCGTCACGCTCTTGGTGTGCAAGAGTCCGCCGCGATATTCGTTGATTCGCACGCCGGCCAGCGCCAGGTCGCCGCGCTGGGCGGCGGAAGCCAGCCGCACCAGCTTCGAATCGACCCGTGCAGGCACGATCAAGATAACGTCGACGCCGCGCCAGGCCGCCGAGGCCAGGGCCGTAAGCAGCAATTCGTCGGGCACGAAGTAGGGCGTGGTCAACACCAGCTCGCGCCGCGCCGCATAGATCGTCGCCAACAATAGGTTTTCGATCGCCTGGCTGCGCTCCGCCGGACCCGAGGGCAAAACCTGCACCGCCGACGAGTTCTGCTGGCGTTGCGGCACGGCGGGTTCGTCGACGTTTTTGCGAACCAGCTTTTCGCCGGTCTCGAGTTCCCAGTCTTCCTCGATTACCAGGCCAAGCGACTGCACCGCCGGCCCCTCGATGCGGGCCATCGCGTCGACCCATTCGCCCACGCCGGCCGTTTGCTTGAAAAACCGCGGGTCGACCAGGTTCATGCTGCCCGCGTAGCCGACGCGGCCGTCGATCACGGCGATTTTGCGGTGCAGTCGCAGATCGAAGCGGACGAAGAGCATGCGGATGATGCCGGCCCGCAGCGCCGCGCGGAGCTCGACGCCGCCTTCGCGCAATTCTTTGAACTTGCGGCTGCGTAAGAACGGGCGGCTGCCGACGGCGTCGAGCAGCACGCGGCACTCGACTCCCCGCTGGGCCGCGCGCAGCACGGCGTCGGCCAGTTCGTCGGCCAGGCCGCCGTTCTCCCAAATGTAGAATTCGAGATACACGCTGCGCTCTGCCTTTTCGACATCGTCGATGAGCGCACGGAAGGCCGCCTCGGCGTTTTCCAAGAGCGACAGCGCGTTGCCCGCTAGCGGCGGATTGCCCAGCAGCGCCGTGGCCAGCCGCGCTAGCGGCTCGCACTCTGCGCCGCGCTGCGACCAATCGATCTGGTCTTGGCAGTGAAGCGCTTCGCTTTGCGGTCGCCGCGCCTGGCGGATCGCCGCGGCGCGTCGCTCGCGCTTGCGGCCCAATCGCAACTCCCCGAACAGCAGGTAAAAGAACGCCCCGCCATACGGAAAGACCAAGATCACCGTCAGCCAGGCCAGAGAAACGCCCACGGGCAGCCGCCGCAAAATCACACGCAACGAAAGGCCGATGCGGAGCAGCCAGTCGGCGATGAGAAACGCCAGCGTGAGCCAGGGACCTTGTTCCATGAACGACCGCGTGAAAGCAAGCGTCGGCGAATGGGGAAAGCCATGAGGGCTCGCCGCGTCGAGGGCGGCATGCGAGAGCTTACGCAGATCGCTAAAGATCAGCAAGGCGACGCGATGCCTTTGCTTTTTCGGCGCCGCTGCCGCAATCGCGCAAGCGAATGATTGAGCGGCAGGAGCCGAATATTAGGCAAGCCGGCCGTTGGGAAAACACAGGCTGCCCTTGACGCTCGGCGCCGGAACGCATATCGTCTCGGCCCGCTTCACTTTTTCAGAGGCTTGTAGGCAATTGCGGGCGAGCGATATTCTGTCGCTTGCCGACGCGGGAAGGGATGCCCGACGATGAAATGGCTGCTGATTCTGACGGGGCTCTTGGCCGCCGTGTGTTGCCAGGGATGCCGGCAAGGCGGCCTGTTCGGCCAACCGCCTTACGGCTACTACGGCAGCTACCCCGTGGCCACACCGCCGGTAGCGTATCCAAGCTACACGGCGAATCCGTGCGCCTGCCAGTAGGGCCGCTCGCTGGCCTGCGGCGGCGGCGCCCTCATTCCGGCGCAACTTCGACGTAAACCTTCAATGCCGATTTGTCGTCGACCAACAGCCGAATCGCCTCCGCAAAACGATCAAGTCCCTGAACGGGATTGGTGAGGATTCGCTGGATCACGCCCGGATAGGTCACTTCGCCCAATGCCAGGTCTTTAATCCCCATCTCGAAATGTTCGCGGTTGGCGTTCACCGAGCCCAAGAGCAATTTGTTGCCCAGCACCCAGTCGAGGTTGACCTGGTCGGCAGGCACTTCGATGTGCTGCCGGCCGGCGGTGATGCTCGTCCAAACCAGCACGCCATTGTGCCCGAGCACTTGCATGGCGCCGAAGGCCAGCGCGCTGGAGCCGGTGCAATCGACGATCAAATCGGCTTTGCCGACCTCGGCGGCCAGATCCTTCAGCGAGCGCTCCTCGGTGCTGACATAGTGCGCCCCCAAGCCCGAAACGATCTCGGCCTTCAGGTTTGGCGCCGCAGAGCGAGCCAAGGTAAAGACTTGCAGCCCGCGCAGCCGCAGAACCAACGTACACAACAACCCGATTTGTCCGGCGCCCAGCACGTAGGCCGTTCGCGGCCGCCAGACTTTCAGCCGGCGCTGGACTTCGAACGCCTGTTGGATGGCCTTGGCCGCGCAGCTCATCGGCTCGGCCAGCACGTGCAAGTGCTTCAGTCCTACCGGCATTTTGACGATAAATTCGGCGTCTTCGACGTAATACTCGGTGAGAAAGCCGTGCAACAGGTTGATGCCGCGCTCGTAGTAGACCTCCTCGCTGGTCATATCCGAGGTCCCGATCTGGTCGTAAATCGAGCCGCCGGGCCGGCGGACCGTGGCCGTGACGAAATCGCCCGGCTTGACGTGCCGCACGTTCAGCCCGACTTCGACGACCACGCCGAACGACTCGTGACCGAGCACCAGGAAGTCGTAACCGGGCGGGGCATTCCCGTATTTGGCTTCGTTGATCTCCTTGTCGGTCGCGTCGACGCCCACTTTCAGCACGCGGACCAGCACCCCGCGACCGCCAGGGATGTCCTCCAACTTGGGTTTGGGCAACTCGGCCAAGTGCGCGCTGTTGGGCGTTCCGGGGCGGACGGCAATGGCTTTCATTCGGGGCGTTCTCGCTTTACGATGATCTGGGAACAGGGCGGTCTTTCGACGGGCGATCCCTTGAATGGACGCCAGAGGCGGCGAGCGGCTCGGAGCACGACCAGGCAGGCAATGTATGCCTCGCCCGGCGTCTCTTCAAGGGCCGGACTCGCTTCGGAGAAGTGAACGCAACACATGGCGACAGCAATCGAGGCGCCTCCTTGCCGAGCGCGCCGCCGCTCGGCGAATTCGCAGCCTCGCGATCGACAACGTCGAGATTTGCGAGCGATCTTGGCCGAAGGGGCTTCGTTCAGCGTGATGGTCGGCATCGGCGAGACCTATTTGCCGGCCTTCGTCTTGGCCGCCGGCTTGGGCCAGTTGGCCGCCGGGCTGATTACCACTGCGCCGCTGTTGGCCGGCGGCATCCTGCAACTCATTTCGCCCTGGGCGATCCGCCGCTTGGGTTCGCACCGGCGCTGGGTCGTGCTGTGTACGTTCTGCCAGGCGCTCAGCTTTCTGCCGCTGGCGGCGGCGGCCTGGTCGAACTCGGTTTCCTTGCCGCTCGTGTTCCTGATGGCTTCCGTCTACTGGGGCGCAGGCTTCGCAGCCGGTCCGGCCTGGAATACGTGGGTCGGCTCGCTCGTGCCAACCTCGGTTCGCGCTTCGTATTTCGCCCGTCGCACGAAGTTCAGCCAGGCGGGCGTGATGATCGGTTTCGTGGCCGGCGGCTTCGCCTTGCAAGCCGGCGCCGCTTGGCAGAGCGTGATTTCGGTGTTTGCCGGCTTGTTTCTCACGGCGGCCGCCTGCCGCTTGCTGTCGACCGCGTTCCTCGCCAGTCAAAGCGAACCCATCCCGCCCAGCGCCGAACATCGCCAGGTCCCGATCGGCGAATTCCTCCGTCGGCTCCGCAACGGCGCCGACGGTTCGCTGTTGCTCTATTTGTTGTCGGTGCAAGGCGCCGCCCAAATCGCGGGGCCGTACTTCACGCCTTACATGCTGAAGCAGTTGCACTTTTCCTACGCCGAATACGTCGTACTGATCGGCGTTTCCTTCGCGGCCAAGGTCGTGTCTTTGCCGGCCTTGGGGCGCTTCGCCCGGCGCGTGGGCGCCAAGCAATTGCTGTGGCTGGGCGGGATCGGGATCGTGCCGGTTTCGGGCATGTGGCTATTCTCGAACAATTTCGGCTACTTGCTGTTCGTCCAAATCCTGGCCGGCGCCACCTGGGCGGCCTATGAATTGGCCATGTTTCTGTTGTTCTTCGAGTCGATCCCCGAATTCGAACGCACCAGCCTGTTGACCACCTACAACTTCGGCCACGCGTTGGCGACGGTAGTGGGTTCGCTCGTTGGCGGCGCCGTGCTGGCGGCGCTGGGCAAGACGCCCGGCGCCTATCTGACGATCTTCTGCTTGTCATCGGTCGCTCGACTCGCCACGATAGGTTTATTGAGCCGCGTGCCGGCGACGAGCGGTCAGCCGATCGTGCTGGGACGGCGAATTCTCGGAATTCGTCCGGCCCTGGGTTCGCTCGACCGACCGATTCTGGTCGAGCCCGCGGCAGAACCCGAGACGAGCCAGGTCCCGGCCGCCGCGCTCGAACTGAGCGAGAGACCGCCGCGGCCTCACTTGGCCTTGGAATTAGGAGCCTTTTCCGAACGTCAACCTTGTCCGGCGGAAGCCGCCTCTTGAACCGGGCGGCCCGCAGCAAGACGGTTCGCCATGAGTAAATCCAAAGGGCCCAAGACGAGGCCATCCGAGCGAACCGCTTCGCGCGAGGCGTCGAAACCGCGCGCCAAGCGAGCGCGACCGATGCTCGTCCGCCGCGGCTTGGCGGTATCGCCCGGCGTGGCGATCGGCAAGGCGCACTGCATTCAAGACTATTTCGTCGGCCCCGACGCCGAACCGCTCGACGACGCCGAGGCGATCAGCGAACTGGCCCGCTACGATCAAGCGCGGGAAAAAACCGCCGAAGATTTGCGGCTGCTGCACCAAAAGGTCCGGGCTCAGGTAGGCGACCGCGCAGCGGCGATCTTTCAAGTCCACGAGTCGATCTTGCGCGACTCGGCTTTCACGGCGAAGGTCCGCTCCTGGATCGTCGAGTCGCGGCAGTCGGCGCAGGCCGCGCTGCGGCGATTGCTCGACGAGTACACTGCGCTGTTCGCCCGCACGACCGACGAGTATCTGAAGGAACGGCTGGCCGACGTACGCGACGTCATCTTGCGGCTTGCCCAGCATCTAACGGAATCGAGCGCTCCGGCGCCCGCCCCAGCCGCCGCAGACGACGCCCCGGTGATTCTCGTGGCCAACGAACTCGTGCCTTCGCACGTCGTCACGCTGGGCCGGCGCGAAGTGGCGGGCATCGTAACGCAAGCCGGCGGGCGAACCAGCCATGCCGCGATCCTGGCCCGCAGCCGCGGCATTCCGGCCGTGTCGGGCGCGGCGGGCATTCTCCACGAAGTGCTGCCGGGCGACGTAGTGGTGGTCGACGGCCGCGAGGGGCACGTGTTCGTGAATCCCGACGTCGAAACGCAGCGTGCTTACCGCCGCTTGCAGCGGGATTTCGTCGATTTGAAAGATCATCTGGCCGAAAATCGCAATCAACCCGCCGTCTCGGCCGACGGCGAAGAGGTGGAATTGCTGGCCAATATCAGCAACCTGGCCGACGCCCGCACGGCCGCGGCGATGGGCGCCGGAGGCGTGGGATTGTACCGCACCGAGTATCTGTTCCTCACGCACGCCGACGTGCCCGACGAGGAGGAGCAGGTCAAGAACTACCGGGCCGTGATCGCCGCCAGCCCCGCGCATCGCGTCACCTTTCGCACGCTCGACGTGGGCGGCGACAAGAAAATGCGCTACCTCGGCGTGGAACACGAAGCCAACCCGTTCATGGGTTGGCGTTCGATCCGCCTTTCGTTCGAGCATCCGTCGTTTTTCATCACGCAGATTCGCGCGGTGCTGCGCGCCGCGGCCCCCGGCCGGGGCGGCAAGAAAAAAGTGCGGCTGATGTTTCCGATGATCACCACTTACGACGAAATGCGCAAAGTCCGCACGCTGGTCAAGAAGGCCGAAAGGCAATTGATCGCCGCAGGGCTGCCTTTCGGCGAGGTTCCCATCGGGCTGATGCTCGAGGTGCCGGCCGCCGCCGTCGCCCTCGACACGCTGCTGGAAGAGGCCGACTTCGTCTCGATCGGCTCCAATGACCTGGTGCAGTACCTGATGGCGGCCGACCGCGATAACCCCAAAGTCAGCCATCTTTGCCAACCGCTCGGCCCGGCGGTGATCGAAGTGCTGCACCAGGCGGTTTCTGCCTGCCGCGCCGCCGGAAAACCGGTGACTTTGTGCGGCGAAATGGCTGCGGCGCCGCGGGCGTTCCTACTGCTGTTCGGCATGGGCTTGCGCAGTTTCAGCATGAGCCCCGCCTTCATCCCGATCATGAAAGAGCTGACCGCCCATCTGACGCGCGAGCAAACCGCCGAAATCTTCTCGCACGTGTTGAAGCTGAACACCACCGCTCAGATCCTCAGCTACCTGGGGCGCCAATTGGCTGAGATCGCCCCGAATCTGACGATCGTCGATTCATCGACGTAGTTAGTGTCTCGTCAAGACTGAGTTGACGGCGGGGTGGCTGATGGCAGGGCGAAGCGATGTCCCAGCGACCTGGGGCTTCGCCAAGGCTCAGTCGCCAGCCACCCCAATCGGCACTTTGCCCGACGATTCATCTTGCAGCGCAAGGGCCGCGTAGGGATAATCCGCCGCGATTCTTCGCCTGTGCTCCAAGTTCGATTCGAAAATGGCGCCCGCTGGCTCCCCTACATGCCGATTGGCAACAACAGCAACTTCCTGGTGGACGCCGTTCACTTCAACTGATGAGGACCCTGCGGGCCGCGACGATCGCCCTCAAGACCGCGAATCGCCTTCGGTTCGCACTCGAAACCATGGGGCAGCGGAGGCCACTCGTTTTTGGCGCCTGCCTCGCGTTGCAAATCCTGGTCGCTGGCGGCTATTGGCTGGCTTTCGATTTACCGCGGGCCCGCGAGTTCCACCGGTATTGGGCATCCATCGATCGGCTTGTCCCATTGATCGAAGCCGATCCGAACGCCGTGGTGACAGCGGATCTCCCAGGCGATTTACACTTGATGCTGGAAGTGGCGCTCGATCGACCTGTACTCCGCCGGGGAGAAACCCGCCCAAAGCCGGGCGCGGCCGAAGCCGACTGGCTGATCTCACTCGATAATCGCGATGAACTGCCCAGGGGCTTGTCTGGCCCAAATCTGCGAGGGCGCCGACTTCGTCGCATCGCCGACGCACCCTCGTTGACGTCGGCCGAAAGGTAGACGCGGACACAGCCCATAGAGCTTCGCCAGCGGACACTGGGTCCCGAGAAAGGCCACCGCCACCGCCTCCGCTTCGGCGTAGTCCGCAAGACGGTGCTGCTTGCCGCGGAAATCTTGCAACACGAAATCGTCGACGCCGGCGACAGCCGGCGTAGGCATCCCGGCGCGCCCGCATGCTTTCCGCCCGTCGGCGGTTTACAATGCTCGTGCCGTTGATCGACCCCCGCGTGCGGAGCCGTATGATGCTCGAACGAATCTCGCTGGTCTCGCTGTTTTTATGGGCCTATTGCGGAACGAGTTTCGCCGCCGAACTGCCGCCCAAGCAAGAGCCGCTGGTGCGCGTCGTCGATTCGAATGTCGGCGACAAGGATCCTTGGCGGCTGATCGCACCCTACTTTTCGCCGCCCAAGGAGTGGCAAAATAAGCTGGGCGATTATCGCTCGCCTTTGGTGCGCAATGACGGAACGCTCGTGCGAACCGCCGAGGAATGGCAAACTCGCCGCGCCGAGATCCTGGCCGACTGGCAAAAGCTGCTGGGGGCCTGGCCGCCCTTAATCACCGAACCGACCGTCGAAGTGCTCGAAACGACGCACCGCGAGAACTTTCAGCAACTTCGCGTCCGCTTTCGCTGGACGCCCAACGAACTCACGACTGGCTACCTGTTGATTCCCGACGGCGACGGGCCGCGGCCGGCCGTGGTGACGGTCTACTACGAGCCGGAAACGGCGATCGGCCTGGGGCAGCCGCAGCGCGATTTCGCCCTCCAGTTCGCGCGCCGCGGCTTCGTGACGCTTTCGATCGGCACGACCGAAGCGACGGCCGCGAAGACGTACGCCTTGTATTATCCCGACATCGATCACGCCCAGGTGCAGCCGCTGTCGATGCTGGCGTATGCCGCGGCCAACGCCTGGTACGTGCTGGCGGCCCGGCCGGAGGTCGACGCCAAGCGGATCGGCATCGTAGGGCATTCGTTCGGCGGCAAATGGGCGATGTTCGCGTCGTGCTTGTTTGACAAGTACGCTTGCGCGGCCTGGTCCGATCCGGGAATCGTGTTCGACGACGAGCGCGGCAGCGTCAATTACTGGGAGCCGTGGTACCTGGGTTATCACCCTCGGCCCTGGCGTCCGCGCGGTCTGATTACGGCCGACAACCCGGCGCGGGGCCTTTATCCGCAGTTGCGGGCAACCGGCCGTGATTTGCACGAGTTGCACGCACTGATGGCGCCGCGTCCGTTTTTGGTTTCCGGCGGTTCGGAGGATTCGCCCGCCCGCTGGGCCGCGCTCAATCAGGCGATCGCGGTCAATCGGCTGCTGGATTATTCCGACCGAGTGGCCATGACCAACCGCCCGGAACACGCTCCGAACGAAGCGTCGAACGCCGTGCTCTACGCGTTTTTCGAGCACTTTTTGCAGACAAAGCCGCAAGATCGTCGTTAGCGGCGCGTCGAAAGGCGAGCGCGGCGACTTATTGAGGCAGGACGCCGACCACGGACTGGTAAGCGCTGCGCACCGCGGTTTCCAGATCGGCCAGCGAACACGGCTTGACGAGATAATCGAAGGCGCCGCCGTCGCGAGCTTGCGTGACAGCCTGCTTGTCTCCGTGTCCGCTGAGCAGTATCACGCGCAATTCGGGCTGGCATTCCTTCAGACGCAGCATCAACTCCAGGCCGTCCTCGCCCGGCAACGAGCGATCGAGGATCGCCACGTCAAACTTCTGTTCCTGCACGGCTTGCATCGCCGACTGGGGATTCGTCGCGCCAGTAGTCTGCATTCCGCGGCGCACAAACCGCCGTACGAGGATCTCCAAGAACTCCTCGTCGTCGTCCACGAGCAACAGCGAACAGGCGTGGTCCATAAGACTCTGCTTAAGCGCACTCGACAAAGTAAGGCGACTCGGGGCGCCGCCGGGCGTTTTCAGCGTGATCTGGGTTTGGCAGGCGCCGCGAGACCTCTTCACGATGAATCGGCACGCTGGCAGGCGCCTCACAACCTAGTTTGACGACATTCCCCTGGATTTCCAAGATCGTAACCTCGATATTCGGCCCGATCATCAGCCGCTGGCCCGCTTTTCGACTGAGCACGAATGCCTCTTCAAGTCTGAGTTGATAGGTGAGGGAGGGTGGCTGGCGGCAGAGCGAAGCGATGCCCCAGCGAACTGGGGCTTCGCCTAGGCTCAGCCGCCAGCCACCCGACTGTCAAAATGGCTTCGAAGAGGCACGAGCATCTCAACACTCCCTTGCAGCCCAAGATGATTGAACGGTCGGCGCCCCTCATCGGTCGCCTGAGCAAACGACCTAACGATTGCGCGTCAAAACTACCACCTCGATCCGATCGACGAGTTCTTCAACGCCCTCCAAATGGGCGACCAGGGCCTGCGCCGTCTGTCGCATGTAATAAGAAGAAACGCGGCCGAACAGAGTCAGCGCGCCCTGGCGATAACTGCACCGCAATTGGCGGTGCGAGGGATAGGAGCTGTTTTGCAGCCTGCGCTCGGCCGCCTCCGCAACCGACATGCTGCTGGCGCCCGCAGGAAGGCGTTGCGACGACGGCCGGGACGCTTTGATGGCAGAAATCACGGGTGACTCCAGTAAGGTCAGCAGGATCGGCGCAACACGACTCCGCAGCAAGTCGGAGAGGCCGTAAGCACGCGACAAAGGGGGTCGACTCGATAATCGACCTGCGTGGGCGGCGAGAGACGATCAAAGCGACCGCTCGGTGCTGGCATCGTGCAAACCGGAGTCGCTCATTTGTCGGCGACGCACCCAAATCACGAGTAAGTCGCACGCCTGACGATCATAGGACTTGCCTGGAGACGAGTCAAGAACCAACCGTGTGAGAATATCGTTAAGTTCTTGCGTCAAAAGCACATTGGGTCGCTGGGGGGCGCTGGACTCTCGTCTGGCCAAAAGGGAGGGCCTGGCGCGGCCGCTTGATGGACGTCGAGTCGAGACGGTGATGCGCGCCCCCCTCGCGCCCGAAAACGCCGCGTTTCTCCATCTCCAAAATGCGTGTATGATTATCTTGTGCGGACGGCTCGCGACGGATCGCCCTGCGGAACGACTGAATCAGGCTCGCAAGCCCGTTTTCCGACGCGGCTGGCGGGCTGTTTGGGTATCGTAGAATTGAGTTTTGCCCGGTCACGCTCCCCGAAACCGGTCACGCTTCCCGAAAGACGAACGTTATGCCCTGGGATAAAGTCTATCGGCTCTACTCGGAGCTGCAGCAGTATGTCGGCTGGACGGAAGACGATGCGCGGCGCGTGGGCGCCATTTCGGTTTTGATCGAACCGCACGTGGCGGCGTTGATCGACGATTTTTACGCAGAAATCGATCGCCATCCCCAGGCCCGCAAGGTCATCACCGGAGGCGCCGAGCAAATCGCCCGGCTCAAGCAAACGCTGCGCGGTTGGCTGCACGATCTGGTTTCGGGCCGCTACGACCAGGATTATGTCTCGCGCCGTTGGCGAGTCGGCTTTCGGCACGTGGAAATCGGCCTTGCGCAGGTGTTCACCAACGCCGCGCTTTCGCGATTGCGGCGCGGGTTGCTGCAAACGCTGGACGGCGTCTGGAACGGCGACTTTGCCGAGTTGCTGGCGACCCGCCAGTCGCTCAACTTGCTCCTCGATCTCGACTTGGCGATCATCGAGAACGCCTACCAGACCGAATTCCGCTTGCGGCAGCAGCGCAGCGACCGGCTGGCGACGATCGGGCAAGTCGCCGGCGGCGTGGCCCACGAGCTGCGCAACCCGTTGAACGTCGTGCAGACTTCGATTTACTATCTCATGCACACGCCGACGCCCAATCCCGAAAAGGTGCGGCAGCACTTGGAACGGATCGAGCGCCAGATCGGCCTGGCCGACCGGGTCATCGCGGCGCTCTCGGATTTCGCCCGGCTGCCGGTTCCCGAACTAAAGCCGGTTTCGGCGCCGGAAACCATGAAGGAGGTCCTGGAGTTGAATCCGCTCCCGGAACAGATCGCCGTGGCCCTCGACTTTCCCGCGGACCTGCCGCCCATGTTGGGCGACGCGCGGCAATTGCAGATCGTGTTCAGCAACTTGATCCGTAACGCGCGCGACGCCATGCTTCCCAAAGGCGGCTCGCTCACGATCACCGCCGAGCCGATGGACGGCGAGGTGGCGGTCATGATCGCCGACACCGGCGTCGGCATCCCTCCGGAAAGCCTGGAGCGAATCATGGAGCCGCTCTATTCGACCAAGGCCCGCGGCATCGGCCTGGGCCTGGCGATCACGCGATCGATTATCGACAAGCACGGCGGGCGGCTGCAAGTCGCCAGCGAGCAGGGCGTCGGCAGCCGGTTTACGGTGAGCCTGCCGTCCGCGGGCGGCGCCAAGTGAGCCTGGCTGCGAACGTTTTACGAACGTGTGAAGGAGATGAGAGACGATGACCAAAGAAGCGCCGCGACTGCTGGTGGTCGACGACGAGGTCGATACTTGCGCCAACCTGTCCGATATTTTGACCGATCTCGGCTACCGCGTCGACGTGGCCTATGACGGTCTCAGCGCGTTGGAACTCGTCCAGCAAAACGCGTACGACGTGGCGCTTTTGGACCTGAAGATGCCGGGCATGGACGGGTTGGAACTGTATCGCCGCATCAAGCAAGTGCAGGCCGGCACGGTGGCTATCGTGGTCACGGCCTACGCCAGCAGCAACACGGCGAACGAGGCGCTGGCCGCAGGCGCCTGGAAAATCCTTCCGAAGCCCGTCGACCTGTCAAAGCTGTTGGCGCTGGTCGGCGAGGCCGTCGGCCAGCCGATCGTGCTGATCGTCGACGACGATCACGACCTGTGCCAGTCGCTGTGGGACCTGTTCCGCGAGCGAGGGTATCGCGTCTGCCTGGCACACGATCCGCCGGACGCCGCCGAGCGGCTCAAGCAGCGCGCACACGACGTGGTGATGATCGACATGAAGCTGCCCCAGGGCAGCGGCGCCGACGTGTTCCGCCTGGTGCGGCGGGCGAATCCGCAGGCCAGAACCGTGCTGATCACGGGGCTCCGCGGCGAGATGGAGCAACTGGTCGAGCAGACGCTGGCCGAGGGCGCCGACGCCGCTTGCTACAAGCCGTTCGATGTGCCTGCACTCCTGGAAACATTGGAAAACTTGACGAAGCATGAGTGATCTCACGCGCGCGACCGTGTTGGTCGTGGAGGACGACGAAGACACGCGCGACAATCTCTGCGACATTCTCGAGTTGGACGGCTACCGCGTCGATGCCGTGGGCACGATGGCCGAGGCGTTGGCGCCTCGCGACTGGTCGAGCGTCGTGCTGGCGATCCTCGATCGCCGGCTGCCCGACGGCAGCGCCGAAGAATTGCTGCCGCGGCTCAAGCGGTTCGCTCCCGACGTCGAGGTGATTGTGGCCACGGGTTACGCCGACCTGGACGGAGCAATCGCGGCCTTGCGCCACGGCGCGGCCGATTACATCGTCAAGCCGATCAATCCCGCCGCATTGCGAGCGAGCCTGCAGCGGACCGCCGAGCGGCGCCAACTGGCTCAGGCCAAAGCTCGTAGCGAAGCCGCCTTTCGCGCGCTGGTCGAAGCGGCCCCCACGCTGACGATCATCTTGCGGCTCGACGGCGCCATTTTGTACATGAATCCGTTTGCCGAGCGTCTGACCGGCTTCTCCGAGAGCGAAGTGTTGGGCCGCGGCTTCGATGCCGTTTTCGAGGACGGGGAGGTTCGGCGGCAATTGATCGAGGATACGGCCGCCGGCAAATCCTCGACCGGTCCCGTACGCGAATTCAAGGACAAGCTGCGCTGCAAGAACGGGTTGCACCGTACCATCGTCTGGAACGCGGAACTGCTCCCTGATTTCGACGGCCAATCGGCCGTGCTGGCCATCGGGCACGACGTTACCGAACTGTATGAAGCGCAGAAAAAGTCGCTGCAAGCGGAGCGTCTGGCGGCCATCGGCCAGATGATGACCGGCTTGACGCACGAGAGCCGCAACGCTCTGCAGCGCAGCAAAGCCTGCCTGGAAATGCTGGCTCTCGAGGTGGAAGACCGTCCTGCCGCGCTCGATCTCGTGCGCCGCATCGAAAACGCTCAGGAGCGTCTGCACCATCTTTACGAAGAAGTGCGCAGTTACGCCGCCCCCTTCAATTTGAAGCGAGAGGCGTGCGACCTGCGCGCCCTGTGGTGCGAAACCTGGTCGCACGTTCTACAGCTAAGCTCTGACAAGCACGTCGAGTTTTCCGAAGAAATCGATTGCAGCGACCTGAACTGCTGCGTCGACGCCTTTGCGATCGAGCAGGTGTTTCGCAATATCCTGGAGAACGCCCTCAGCGCGGTCCCCGCCGACGGCCGGATTGTCGTAGAGTGCAAAGAGGCCGAAGTCGCCGGCCGGCCGGCGCTGCGCATCGCTTTTCGCGACAACGGGCCGGGGCTGAGCGCCGAGCAGCAGCAGCGGATTTTCGATCCCTTCTTCACCACCAAAACGAAGGGCACGGGACTTGGCATGGCAATTGCAAAACGGATCATTCAATCCCACGGCGGCCTGATTGAAGCGGGCGGTCATTCCGGCCCCGGAGCGGAGATCGTCGTCACCTTGCCTCGAGGGATTCCATGAGCGCGCCGTTGCGGATCGCCGTAGCCGATGATGAGGCCGACATGCGAGACTGGTTCGAGCGCATCCTGCCCACGCTCGGACACCAGGTCGTTTCGGTGGCGGAAAGCGGGAAAGAACTGGTCGAGCATTGCCGCTCGCTGAAACCCGATCTGATCATCACCGACATCAAAATGCCGGACATGGACGGCATCGACGCCTCGCAGGAGATTTGCTCCGAACGTCCTTTGCCCGTAATCCTGGTTTCAGCGTATCACGATCCCGAGCTGATCCGCCGGGCGGAAGCCAACCACGTTTTGGCCTACCTGGTCAAACCGATCGGCAAAGCCGCCCTGGAACCCGCAATCGGGCTGGCCATGCGCCGTTTCGAGGAACTGCAGGCCCTGCGCAAAGAGGCCGCCGATCTGCGGCAAACGCTGGCCGATCGCCGGATCATCGAGCAGGCCAAAGGCGTGCTGATGAAGATCACGGCCATCGACGAGCGGGCTGCCTTCCGCCGCCTGCAAGAGCTGGCCGCCGACAAGAATCAGAAGCTCGTCATCGCCGCCCAATCAGTTCTGGCGCTTGAGAAAACGCTTCGTCCGGCGGCCGAAAACTGAGCGATTCTGGCACAGCCGCTCAACAATGTCTCAAATCCGCACATCCGGCAGGAAGTTTGCGAAAGCCGCCCGTGCGCAAAGCCGCCGTTTCTTTCTATCCTTGGCGATGCCGGTTTTGTTGGTCTCGCTCGGCACGCTGGGCTATTACTTGATCGAAGGCTGGTCGGCGTTCGACTCGCTTTACATGACGGTCACCACGTTGACGACGGTCGGCTTTCAAGAAGTCCATCCGCTGTCGCCCGCAGGCCGAGTCTTTACGATGTGGTTGTTGCTGGGCGGCGTGTTTACCTTGTTTTACGCCGCGACCAGCGTGATCGGCTTCGTCGTCGGCGGCCAGGTGCAAGAACTGCTGGGAAGTCGTCGCATGGAACGAACTTTGGCCGAAATGAACTCTCACCTGATCGTTTGCGGCTACGGCCGGATGGGGCGGCTCGTCTGCCTCGAGTTCTCCGAGCAAGCGCTGCACTTCGTGGTGATCGACAAGCACGCTGAGGCATTGGAACGATTCGAGTCGCCGCATGGCGTCGCGGTCCACGGCGATGCGGCCAGCGATGAAATCCTCGAACAGGCGGGAATCCGCCGCGCTCGCGCACTGATTAGCGTGGTCGGGTCCGACGCCGACAACTTGTACATCACCATGAGCGCTCGCTTGCTCAACGACCGGCTGTTCATTGTTTCACGCGCCGAAGACGAACGCTCGGAGCAGAAGCTGTTGCGCGCCGGGGCCAACCGGGTCGTTTCTCCCTATGTGATCGGCGGCACGCGCGTCGCCCAGGCCGTGCTGCGTCCGGCGGTGGTCGATTTTCTCGAACTGGCGACGCGGACCGAACACCTGGAACTGAACATCGAGGAAACGAAGCTGGCCGCCGACTCCGAACTCGTCGGCGCCACGCTCGAAGCCAGCCTGCTGAGGCGCGAGCACGGCCTGATCGTGGTGGCCATCAAGAAGCCGTCGGGCGAGATGGTGTTCAATCCGCCGGCCAGCACACGGCTCGAGGCGGGCGACATCCTGATCATGCTTGGAGGGCGTCCCGACCTCGACCAAGTCGCCGCCCTGGCCGCGGGGCCTTAGACCCAAATATCCGAGGTCGAATCGCCGCCGGGGAAGCGCATCTCGTGAGCCCTTGCCGGCCCGCCGGGCTCTTGGCCGAAATCGACGAAAAAGTCCTCGTTGATTTGCATGCCGCCGCGATCGACGTCGCAATCGATCTGCAACAGATAAGAGCCTTGCTTGGCCAGTTGCGGATAAAACTGGTTATCCCACGAACTGTACAGCGAATTGGTCACATACAGCCGCTTGCCGTCCAGGCTCAGTTGCAACATCTGGGGACCGCCCGTTATCTCGCGCCCCTTCCATTGCGACGGCTTGCCGATCACGCCGCCCAGCCAAAGTTGGCCCGTCAGCTTCGGCTTGGCTGGATTGCTGACGTCGTATTGCCGCAAGTCGCCGTGCAGCCAATTGGAAAAGTACAAGAAGCGGTCGTCGAGCGAGAGCACCAGGTCGGTAATCAGCCCCGGTACGGGGAACGGCCAGCCTTCCGTCTCGATCGGTTCGACCTGAATGATCTTGTCGGCTTGCCACTTCTCTCCCGACTTATGGTAATGCCACATGCTGCTCGACAGCGCCGCGCCGACGAAGCCGTGAGCGCTGGCCGGGTCGTGGTGAAAGCGAACCTCGAGCGGGATCCGTCCCTCGGCGCCCAGATCGATCGACTGCACGAGCTTGTGCTGCGACCAGTCCCAGAAGTGCAGTTGGCTGCCGTACTTGCCGGCCTTGACGTCGTCGAGCTTGAAGCCGCCGCGGAATGTATTGGGCGCCGCCCACTCGCTGCTCAGCATCACGTTGTGCCGCGGCTGATACCAGAAGTCGTAATTGAACTTCACGCCGGAATTCGGCGATTCCCAGCGGCCCGCGATGTTGAATTCTTCGTCCAGCAGCAAGAAACCGCCGGGGGCGTTCCCTTGAGCGTCGCCCAGCATCGAAAGCATGACCTGGCCCGAAGGCAGGCAGTGGACCGTGTGCGGAGCGCTCAGGTTCGTCTGAGCCGCAATCTGTTCCGGCTCGATGACCTTGTGAAGTTTCGGCGCGGCGGGCGTGGCGGCGTCGAGGATGTGAATCCGGCCGGAGAGCAAGCCGGGCAGCACGAGATATCGTCGCTGCCTCTCGGGGTCGCCATGGCAACTGCTGCACGCGTTCCAGCCGAAGTGGTGCAGTTCGTCGCCGACGTGGGGCATGACCGTGCGATGCACGATCTTGGAGTACCTCGGCGAGTCGGGATCGACGTCGATCGTCGCCAGATAGTCGGGCTTTTTGGTTTCCGTGCCGACGTACAGCGCCGTGGCATACAGCAGCGTTTCGCGCGGCGATTGCATGGCTTCCGCGGGCGAGGCATACGTGGCCCCGCAGCAAGCCGGTTTCGCCCCCGCTTTGCCGGTTTTTTCGTCGGCGCGCGTTTCGCCAGCCATTCCGAGTACGCCGGGAATTACCCCAGGCGTCATTGCCGCCGCAGCAGCGGAGAGAAAGTCGCGTCGTCGCATGTCGAGAACCTCCCGATGAATCTACGGAAAAAGGCCGTCCTACTACGAACGCCGCTCCGCCCGCGGCAAATCGTTGTAGATCCAAAATCCGCCCTCTTCGACCGACTTGCGGTCATTCAACACTTTGAGCGTCCGCTGATCTTCGGCGCCCAACAAAATCGCTCCAGCCAGTGCGGCCCAGATCACGCTTTGCATCGCGACCTCCTGACGGATGAATTCGGCGAAAAACGACGTGCGCTCGGCGACGGACCAATCAGCAGGCCGCGCCCAGGCAGCGCATTATAGCGAAGCGGCCGCCTCCATTTGACAATTCGGCGCGGGACTGCGGGCGGCGAGTCCCCGCTTCAGCGCCGCGCTCCGCCGAGGCGAATGATGGCGATCGAGCGGGGAAGGAGTTATGCTTGCGATCGTAGGCTACCCTGACGAGCTTTAAACCGCCTGATGCACGGTGAGGAATCCCCCATGAAAGCCTGTTTTCCCTGCTCGCAGGTCTTCCTCGCCGCACTCGCTTTGGTTTTCGCAACCGGCGCCACTCATGCTGTAGCTGGTTCCGACGCCAAGCCCAATATCATCATCGTGATGCCGGATGACGTCGGCTACGGCGATTATGCGTGTCTCGGCAGCCCGATCGTAAAGACCCCGGCGGCCGACGCGTTCTGGCGCGAGAGCGTGCGGTTCACGCATTTCCACGTCAGCCCCACCTGCGCGCCCACCCGCTCGGCGTTGATGACCGGCCGGCACGAATTCGAAAACGGCGTGACGCACACCATTCTCGAACGCGAGCGCCTGACGCTCGAAGCGACCACCCTGGCCCAGATGCTGAAGTCGGCCGGCTACGTCACGGGCATTTTCGGCAAGTGGCACCTGGGCGACGAGGCCGAGTATCAGCCCGGCCGCCGCGGTTTCGACGAGGTCTACATTCACGGCGGGGGCGGCATCGGGCAGACGTATTCGGGAAGCTGCGGGGACGCGCCGGGCAACACGAACATCAACCCCGCCTTGCTGCACAATGGCAAGTTCGAAAAGACCGAAGGCTACTGCACCGATTTATTCTTCGCCCAAGCGATCAAGTGGATGGACGCCCAGCGCGCCGCCGGGCGGCCGTTCTTTACGTATTTGCCCCTCAACGCCGCGCACGGCCCGCACGTGCTGCCCAAGCCGTATTACGAACATTACCTGGGCCAGGTCCCCGACGAGACGGCCAAGTTCTACGGCATGGTCGAAAACCTCGACGCGAATTTCGGCGCCTTGCTCAAAAAGCTGAAGGAGTGGGGCCTCGAAGAAAACACGCTGGTCATCTTTCTGACCGATAACGGCGGCACGTCGGGCGTGAAGACGTTCAACGCCGGCATGCGCGGCGCCAAGGGAACGCCGTATCAGGGAGGCACGCGCGTGCCTTCGTTCTGGCGCTGGCCGGCGGCCTTTTCGGGCGGCGTCGATTGCAACGCCCTGTGTGCGCACATCGACATCTTTCCGACGCTGGCCGAAATCGCCGGCGCCAGGCTGAATGACGACGTGAAACGCCAGGTGGAAGGACGCAGTTTGCTGCCGCTGCTCAAGAACCCGCAGGCCGACTGGCCCGACCGGACGCTCGTGACGCACGTCGGACGCTGGGCGCCGGGCAAAACGGCCGAGGCCAAATACGCCAACTGTTCGATTCAGAACAGCCGCTACACGCTGGTCGACAACCGCGAGCTTTACGAGCTTGAAGTCGATCCCGGCGAGACCAAGAACGTGATCGACCAGCACCCCGAGGTCATCGCCGAGTTGCGCGCGGCCTATGATCGTTGGTGGGACGAGGTGCAGCCGCTGCTAGTGAACGAAGACGCCCGAGGCCCGCGGATCAATCCCTTCAAGGAGTTGTACTGGAAGCAGTTCGGCGGCGGCCCCGACGAGGCGATGCTAGAGCAGATGGACCCGAAAGGCAAATTCGACGGCCGATACTTCGGCGGGGCGCGCTAACGGCGAGCGGGGGGCGTGAGCCCCCCGGTGACGCCAGCGAGCTTGTTGCAACCGTGACCCGGAGGCTAACGCCTCCGGCTCGCCGGCGAGATTCGGCTCGCCGCTGGAAAAAACGCCGCCGGGCGCGGCTCACCTGCAATATTTCGCCGCCCAAGTGCGTTTAGTTAGGGTGAGGCCATGAGCGACGCCGACCGCACCAACGACGAACGCGAGCAATTGACCGTCTGGGTTCGCCGGCACGGGCGAGCGGTGCTCGGCTACCTGTCAGGAATCGTGCGCAACCGCGCGGCGGCCGCGGACCTGCTGCAGGACGTTTTCTGTCGCGCGTGGCAGGCCCGCGACCGTTATCGCGATGCCGGCTGCGAGCGAGCCTACTTGCTGCGGATCGCCGACCGGCTGGCGTGCGATCACGCGCGACGCCGCAAACGGGAGACGCCGCTCGCCGGCGAACAGACGGAGTTGGCCGAGCGTCCGGGGCGAGAGAATCCGCCCTGGGAACGCATGGCCCGAGCCGAAACGCGGCAACTGCTGGCCTCGGCGCTCGACGCCTTGAGCGAGCCGCAACGGCGCACGCTCTTGTTGCGGTATTACGGCAACCTCGATTTCCAGCAAATTGCCCAGTTGCTCGGCAGCCCCTTGAATACCGTCTTGAGTCACAATCGCCGCGGCCTGGCGGCCTTGCGGCAACTGCTTGCGGAGAAAAGCGAATGACGCTGGAGCCAAGGGGCAACCGCGACGACCTGGTGCATGCCTCGGCGTTTGGCGACGAATCGGCCGCGTCGGACGAAGCTTGGACGGCGCTCGCACAATTGCTCGACGCCGCACAGCCGGATTTCGACGCGGCGCTCGACGACGAGGCGGCATGGATCGGCGGCGTGCGGCGGCGGGTCGCGCAGCGGCGGAAACAAGCAAAAAGACGGGTTTTGGCGGCTGCCGCGGCATTGTTGGCTTGCTGCGGCGCCGGTTGGATCGCGGCAAGCCGCATGCCGCAGAGGGCGGCGGCGCCCGAGCCGCCCGACGCGGCGCCAGCGGCCTTCGCCGTCACCGCCGCTTGGGACGACGACGAATTGGACCTGGAGTTGGCCTGGACGCTGCGCCACGCGGCGACCATCGAGTCGCAGTGGCGACGCCCGGCCGACCGCCTGGCCTTCGTGCGCCAGCAGATGGACGAGCTGCAAGCCGAGTTCGACGGCGACTCGCTGTAAGCGGCAATTCGTTGCGGGCAACGAGGCGTTTTGTTACGACAGTTGTACGAAAATCAGGAGTTGAATCGATGTGGCGTGCAAGAACCGGACTGAAGGCGGCGGCGATCATTTTGGCCCTGGGCCTCGCGGCGCAAGCCGACGAGCCTGATCCCCAAGCCGAGGCCAAGCAACAGACCGCCGAGCGCGAGCGGCGAACAGATCGCGAGGCGGCCGAGCGCGAGCGGCGCGGGGATGCAGAAGCCGGCGAGCGCGAACGACAGCCCGACCGCGAAGCCGGCGAGCGCCAGCGGCGTCGCGACGAAGCGGCGCCGCGCGACGAAGGACGCCGAGGACCGCCCGATCGACCGCGCGGTCCCATCGGTCGCAAGGAAATGATGGAAGGCATGATGGGCGGACCAGGAATGCGGCCGATAGGAATGCGGCCGATGCCCGGCATGGGAGGAATGATGGGGGGCGGGGGCATGGGAGGAATGTCGGGCATGATGATGGGGATGGGCATGCCGCCCGACGACCTACGTCTGCGCGAAAGCGATCCGGAAATGTTCGAGTTGGAGCAAAACGACCGCCGGCTCGATCGCGAGAGTCACGAATTAGCCGAGCAATATCGCAGAACGCCCGAAGGTCCTGCCCGCGAAGAACTTCGCGGCAAACTGCAAGAAGTGGTCGCGCGGCACTTCAAGACGCGGCAGGAGCGGCGCGAACTGGAAGTCAAGCGGCTCGAAGCCCAACTCGAACGCCTGCGCGGCGCCCTCGAACGACGTTCCAAGGACGCCGACGCCATCATCGACCGCCGCATGTCGCAAATGCTCGGCGACGAAGATTTTGGGTTTTGACTTCGACTCGCCGGTTAGTCGCCGTCGAGAGCATGCTCGTTCATTGCGACCGAGCTGTCTTGGACTTCCTGAGGCATTTGCCTCAGGATCTGGTCGCGGAGTTCTCGCACCGAAATCGTAATCATGGCCGATTGGCGGCAGATGCGATCGGCGCGATCGGCGGCTGCTTGAGATTCCCGGACCAGCTTATGGGCTTCTTGCAAGGCGCGAGTTTGAGCAAAGGTCAGCCAGGCAACCAAGCCGAGCATCACGGTCATCGCAATGTTTTGCCAACTCGCGGAAGATTTGCCAAGAATCATCGATTTGACAGGCATGAGGCGACTCCTAGAACGTGAGAGAAATGAGCCTCGCCTCTCGCTCCGAAAAACAATTTATCAAACTCCATAGTTTACATCAACAAACAATTCCCGCTTGGGAACGATCCGACGCAGCTCGAGTCGCTACGCCAGGATTTGCGTGATCACCTGCCCGTAGTCGACTTCGAGCCGCTTGCGGCCCGGAATGTCGAGCCGGTGCGGGTCGAGTCCCAACAGGTGCAAGACGGTGGCGTGGATGTCAGTGACATAATGGGCGTCGCCGGCGACGTGGAACCCCAGTTCATCGGTGGCGCCGTGTATGACGCCCCGCTTGATGCCGGCCCCGGCCAGCCAGACGGTAAAGCCGTGCGGGTGGTGGTCGCGGCCGGTCTTGGCCGCGCCTTGAATCTCCATGCCGGGCGTGCGACCGAACTCGGTGCAGAACACGACCAGCGTGTCGTCCCACATTCCGCGACGCTTCAGGTCCTTGAGCAACGCGGCCACCGGCTGGTCGATTTCGCCGCACAGCTTCGAGTGCCGCTTTTGCAGTTCGGTATGAGAGTCCCAGGCGCCGTACTTCGACAAGTAGACCAGCGAGAACCGCACGCCGCGCTCTGCCAGCCGCCGGGCCGCCAGCAGCCGGCGCCCCGAGGGTTCGGTGGCCGGCGCGCCGATGCCGTACAATCGCAACGTCTCTGCCGTTTCATCGCTGAACCGCAAGGCCTCGGGCGCCGCCATCTGCATGCGAAAGGCGAGCTCGTAGCTGCGTATGCGGGCGGCCAATTGTTCGTCTTCGGGATACTCGATCGCGCTTAAGCGATTCAGCCGGCCGATGGTTTCGAATTCGTTGCGCTGCTCGTCGGCCAGCACGTTCTTGGGCCGCCGGCCATAGGGCAACGGGTTTTCGGGATCGAGCGAAAGGTGGATGCCCGCGTATTGCGGCCCGAGATAATCGCCCGCGAAGTTCTCCCGCACGCGCGGGTCGACAAAGTCGCCCAGCACGGCGAACTGCGGCAGGTTTTCGTTCAGACTCCCCAACCCATAGCTGACCCAGGCGCCGAGCGAAGGTTGCTTGTCGTCGAGGCGGTGGCGACCGTGATGGAACTGCTGTTCGGCCGCGTGGTCGTTGTCGGTAGTGTACATCGAGCGGACGAAGGCGATGTCGTCCACGCACTCGGAAAGGTGTGGCAGCCAATCGGAAACCTCGATGCCCAACTCGCCGCGCTTCTGGTAGCCGACTTGCAGCGGAAAGACGGTCGGGTAGGTCACCCGCTTCATGCCCACGACCGACCGCGAACGCTCTTCGTAATATGGGCTAAGAAACGGATTGGGAAAGGGCGTTTCCTCGTAGGTCTTGCCGGCATACTTGTTAAGCGCCGGCTTCGGGTCGAACGTTTCCAAATGGCTATAGCCGCCCGAGAGAAAAATCCAAATCACGTTCTTGGCCTTCGGCGCAATATGCGGCCGGCCGTTGGGCGGCGCCGCGGCGGCTTCCGCGGCGCGGACGAGCGGGTCGCGGCTGAGCATGGCGCCCAAGGCCAGGCCCGTGGCGCCGAAGCCCACGTCGGCCAGAAACGTACGCCGGGCAATTCGCCCGCAGGGCGGCAGGCTTGGCTTGAACATCGTAATTCTCCCTCGGGCAAAGCTCGGCGGACCGTGATGATTATCGGACCGTGATGAAATCGTGATGGCTATAGAGCACGTGGACCAGGCTCTCTTTGGCCCGCAGCGCGAGATCGGCCGCGGGCCGGCTGGCATCGACGAGATCGGCCGTTCCGCCTCCCGGCGGCGTCGCTCGATAAACTTCCATTTGCCGCCGCAGCAAATTCAGAGCCTCCTGCCGCTCTTCGACGCTCGGCAGCCGCGTGAGCAACTGTTCGAAAGCGGCGTCGACGAAAGCGGCGTCGCGCTGGCTCTCGTCAGCCGAGTGCGCGACAGCCTCCTTCCACAATTGTCGCGCCAAAACCCGGCTGGGCTCGAGCGTCAATTCGGCGTTCACCAGCGCCAGCGCCTGTTGCGGCACGACCGTTTGCCGGCGTCGGTAACACTCCGCCGGGTTGGCGGCATCGAACATCTCCAGCAATTCCTCGCGGGCTTCGCCGTGGTGGCTGATATACAGGCTCCGTCGCCGCGTCGCAGCAGCCTGAGCGTGCTCGATTTCCTGCCCGCCTAAGACGAGATCCAACTGGCCCGCGGCAGACAACACCGAGTCGCGGACCGCTTCCGCCTCGAGCTGCCGCCGCGGAAAATGCCACAGCCAGCGATTTTCGCGGTCCGCTTGCCCGTTCGCCGTGGCCAGCCGGGCGGCGGACGACATGCGGTACGCGCTACTGGTCACGATCAGCCAGTGCAAACGCTTCATCCTCCAGCCGCCGTCCATCAACTCCACGGCCAGCCAGTCGAGCAATTCCGGGTGCGAGGGCAGTTTGCCGTTGCGGCCGAATTCAAACACCGTGGGCACGAGCGGCTGGCCAAAATGCCGCATCCAGAGATGGTTGACGGCCACGCGAGCGGTGAGCGGATTGTTGCGATCGATGATCGCCATGGCCAACGCCGTCCGCCGGCCGGTGCTCTCGGCTGGATAGACGGGCGAGAGCAAGGCGAATTCTTCCGAAGCTTGTCTGGCAGCCTGAGTCGCGGCCGCGACGGCCTGGCGAGCGGCATCAAGCTTCTTTTGGGCCGCTGCCCGCTCCGCGTCCGTGCCCGCCTTGGCCTCGATGGCCGCAAAGCCTTGCAGCGCCGCTTGTTCCTCGGCGGCAGCTTTAGCGTGCGCGGCGGCGCGCTCGGCCTGCGAAGCTTCAGTCGCCAACTGTTTGGCGTCGGCGGCTTGCGTAAAGCGAGCATGGCCGGCGGCGATGCGAGCTTCCAGCGAAGCCCATTCCAGCTTCGCCGCCTGCAAATTCGCCTCGCTCGCCGAGACCGCCAATCGCACGGCGTCGAAACGGTTTTGCGCCAAAGTCAGTTGCCGCTCGGCTTCCGACATCGCGTCGGCGGAAATCCCACGAGAGCCGACCAGCGAAATCGCCGGCGATACGCAATAAGCGGTCGCCAACCAGCCTTGGCGCCCGACGACGTCCTGGTTCGCCGGGCAATCGGGCTCTTCGAAATCGACCCGCAGCACCGGCGATTCGCCGGGATGCGCAAACACGATCTCGTCGAAGGCGACCGCCGTGCCGGGCCGCGCGTCGATAAAGACGCCTTGCTGCGGGCGGCCTCGCGGATTCCAGCCGTGCAGCGCCGCCGAGGCCGAATCGACCAGCACCTGGCCGTCGGACAATCGTTTGACCGTGATCGCCAGTTGGTCGCGTGCCGCGTCGATGATGCCCGTGACCTGAAAGTGATTTTCTCCGGCGGCCAGGTCGTAACGTCCGATCTCAACCACGTCAAACGTGCCGGGCTTGTAGCTCACAATCTTCCCCTGTTCGAAGCCTACGTAGGCGCCGGTGGCGCCGGTCGAAATATCGAGCCCGAGTTGAAAATTGGCGTGGCCGTCGGCCCACAGCTTGATCTGAAATGAAACCGTCGAACCGTCGCGAACCGCGCCGACCGCCGAGACTGGGTTGGCCAACGCGCGGCGACCCTGGCGGGCGTCGAGAAACAGCGATTGCTTGCCCGCCAGCGCTTGTGAAGTTTTCTCGCCGCCAGCCGCAGCCTCATTCGCCGCCAACCGCTCTTTGGCCGCCTGCAATTCTGCTTCCAGCGGCGCCGCCGATGCTGCAAATGCAGCCCGCGCTTCAGCGAGCTTGCGCTCGGCCTCGGCAACCGCCGCCTGACGCTTGGCCCGTTCCTCTGCTTGAATAAACGGCTTCGAACCCGGATACGCCGCCACGGGCGGCAGCGTCACCAGCGAGACCGGCGGTTGCTCGACGCCGAGCACGGCCGGCGCCTTCGGCTCGACCGGCGGGCGGCCTTCGATCTTGTTGCGCTCGTCGCCGCCGGAGTACATGAACGTCTCGGCGTCGAGCTTTTCGTCGAACACGCGGATCATGCCGCCGGGGATCGGCCCGTAGGCTTTCCCGTAGATGTACTTCTGAAACGGCCCAGGGTCGGGCGACCTGGCCACACGATCTTGCCGCAATTCCAAAGGCTCGAAGAACGCCCGGAATTGAAAGTACTCCTGCTGCGAGATCGGGTCGTATTTATGGTCGTGGCAATGGGCGCAGTTCAACGTCAGGCCCAAGAACGCCTTGGCGGTGTGCTCGACGTTGTCCTTCATCCATTGGTTGTAGTTCCACTTGAAGAAATTGCGCACCAGGTATCCGGTGGCCACGATGGCCTCGTCGTCCTCCGGCGCTACTTCATCGGCGGCCAGCATCTCCAGCACCATCCGGTCGTATCCGCGGTCCTCGTTGAGCGACCGCACGATCCAGTCGCGCCAGCGCCAGATCATCGGATAGCTGTTCATCACGTCGGGCACGGTGCGGCGCCCGTACCAATCGGAATAACGCCAGACGTCCATCCAATGCCGGCCCCACCGTTCGCCATGTTGCGGACTGGCCAACAAGCGGTCGACCGCTTGTTCATACGCGTCGGGCGAGTCGTCGGCCAAAAAGCGGTGCAACTCGTCGCGCGTCGGCGGCAAGCCGATCAGATCGAGATACGCACGGCGCAAGAGCGTCGGCCGATCGGCCTCGGGGCTGGGCGTCAAATTGCGCCGCTCGTGCTCCGCTGCAATGAAGGCATCGATCGGATTGCGCACCCACGCCGGATCGACCGTAGCCGGCACAGCAGGCCGAACGGGCCGCCGGAAGGCCCAATGCTCGCGCGGGTCGGCCTCGGGACGATCGTCGCTGGGCGCTGCGGCGCCGGCGGCGATCCATGCGCGGAGCTTGGCAATTTCTTCCGCCGCAAGCGGTCGCCCTTCAGCGGGCATGAGCTTGGCGTCGTCGTGCGAGGCGATCCGCTCGACGAGCAAACTGCCTTCCGGGTCGCCGGGCGAGACAGCCGGGCCGCTGTCGCCTCCTGCGAGCAGGCCCGCCACGCTATCGACGCGCAGCCCGGCCTCTTGCTTCAAGGCGCCGTGGCAGGCATAGCAGCGAGATTTCAGCGTCGTCTTGACGTCGCGAACGTAGTCGGCCGTATCTTCGGCCCACGCGGACCGCGGGCTGCCAACCAACAGCAAGCAGCCCAGAACCGAAATTGCGACGGATTTCAACACCGCGCCTCCTGCGAGCCCGCAAGCAATGGATCGTGGTTTTCCGCCTGCCGCGCATTGTATACGAAGCCGTCCGGATTGCCGAACAATTCTTGCCAGCGCGGGCCCGCAGCCTTCATGGCCCCGGAGATTGAACCGCCGCCAGATGCGGCGATGCTGTTCGATGTGGCCTCGAAAGACGGCCAATGTAAGCAGGAGCGGTCGGCGTCAACTTGACGCCGCATTGCAAGCCGACTTCAACTTTCTGCCGTCGTCGGATCGATCATCGTCCGCACTTCGGAAATCTTGTTGGCCGGAAAGCCGCCTTGCTTGGCGTGTTCTTCGATTAGTTCCTTGTTGGGGGCGATGTAGACGCAATAAATCTTGTCGTCGGTCACGTAGCTTTCGACCCACTGGATCTGCGGGCCGAGCTTGTTGAGCACGGCGCAGGAAGTTTGCGACGCGACGCGCAACTGGTCGGGGGTCAACCGGCCGGCGCCGGGCATCTCGCGTTCGATCACGTACTTGGGCATGGCGGCGTCTCCTTGAAAAAGCTATAATGAAAACATGACCATTGAACAATTCCGCGCCACTTTGCACAAACGACCGTTCCAGCCATTTACGATCCGAATGGCGGACGGCCGCGCGTTCGAGGCGCGCCACCCGGACTTCATTGCACAATCTCCTTCGGGACGAATTGTAAGCGTCTTTCAGCCTGACGATTGTTGCAGCTTGCTCGATTTGCTGCTCATGACGGAACTTGAACTTCTCCCCGCCAGCGGCAACTCCGTCCAGTAAGGCCCGCTCGCTAAGGCTGCCGCTCGGCGCTCAGTTCGTCTTGCCACTCTTTCAAGAGCGTCAGCGCGGCCAGCGGCGTCAGGCCGTTGATGTCGAGTTGCCGGAATTTGTCCAGGAGCGGATGCTCGGCAGGGCCGAACAGCGTGAGCTGCAAATCGCCGTCCCGCCGCGAAACTCGCTTCTTGGCCAGCTTCGACGTGCCGCGCTCGTCGAGGTGGTCCTGTTCGAGCCGCGAGAGGATCTGCTTGGCCCGTTCGAGCACTTCGCGCGGCACGCCGGCCAGTCGGGCGACGTGGATGCCATAGCTCTTGTCGGCGGCGCCTTCGATGATCTTGTGCAGAAACACCACGTCGTCCTGCCACTCGCGCACGGCGACGTTCAGGTTTTTCACCCGCGACAGCGACGAGGCCAGGTCGGTCAGTTCGTGGTAGTGCGTGGCGAACAGCGTGCGGCAGCCGAGGCGGTCGTGCAGATATTCGACCACGGCCCAGGCCAGCGAGACGCCGTCGTAAGTGCTCGTGCCGCGGCCAATCTCGTCCAGAATCACCAGGCTGCGCTCGGTGGCCGTGTTGAGGATTCGGGCGGTTTCGGTCATTTCGACCATGAACGTGCTTTGCCCTCGGGCCAGCTCGTCGCTGGCGCCAACGCGGGCGAAGATGCGGTCGGCCACGCCGATCGTCGCCTCGCGCGCCGGCACGAACGAGCCGATCTGCGCCATGAGCGTGATCAAAGCCGTCTGCCGGATGTAGGTGCTCTTGCCCGCCATGTTCGGCCCGGTGATCAACAGCAAGAGGCCCTCTTCGGGCCCCGCCGAAGTATCGTTGGGCACGAACGAGCCGTCGGCCAGCCGCTGGTCGAGCACCGGATGGCGGCCGTCGACGATCCTCAATTCCGGCGTTTCGACGATCCGCGGCCGGCAGTAGCCGCGGTCGCGGGCTAACTCGGCCAGCGACGCCAGCACGTCGATCTGGGCCAACGCTTGCGCCGTGCCGCGCAGCCGCCGGGCGCCCGCGGCCACGAGATCGCGCAGTTCGAGAATCAACTCGTGCTCCAGGTCCTTGGCCTTTTCGTCGGCCGTGAGCACTTTCTCTTCGTATTCTTTCAACTCGGGCGTGATGTAGCGCTCCGCGTTTTTCACCGTCTGCTTGCGGATGTAATGCTCGGGCGCCTTGTCGCGATGCGCGTGCGTGATCTCCAGGTAATAGCCGAAGACGTTGTTGAAGCCGACCTTGAGGTTGGCAATGCCGGTCCGCTGCGCCTCCTCGGCCTGGTACTTGGCGATCCATTGCTTGCCGCCGGTCGTCAGCTCGCGCAGGGCGTCAAGCTCGGCGCTGAAGCCGGGTCGGATAAAGCCCCCTTCGCGGCTGACGAGCGGGCACTCGTCTTCGAGCGCCGTATCGAGCCGCCCGCGAATGTCGGGGCACAAGTCCAACTCGCTCTCCAGCCGATTGAGCAACTCGCTGGAACGAGCAGTCAGCTTGGCCTTGAGCGCCGGCAGCGTTCGTAGCGTGCGGCCTAAGAAGCTCAGATCGCGAGGGCTGGCCCGGCCGGTCGTCACGCGGGCGAGCAAGCGCTCGACGTCGTACACTCGTTTGAGCTGTTCGCGCAGCTCTTCGGTCAGCCGCATGTCGGCCACAAGTTCGTCGACGGCGTCGAGTCGCTCGTTGATGGCCGGCAAATCGGTGAGCGGGTTGGCCACCCAGTCGCCCAAGAGCCGCGAACCCATCGCAGTCGTCGTACGGTCGAGCACGTCGACGAGCGACCCTTCGCGCCGCCCCTCGCGCAACGTCTTGGTGATTTCCAAGCTTCGCCGCGTCGCTTCGTCGATTTCCAACGTTTGGCCCGCGCGATAGGCGATCAACCGGTCGATATGCCCGAGCGATGTCTTTTGGGTTTCCGTCAAGTATTCGAGCACGGCGCCCGCCGCGCGCACGGCCTGCACGTCGTCGGCTTCGAAGCCGAATCCTTCCAGCGTTTGCGTGCCGAAGTGTTTGGCCAAGGCTTCGCGGGCCGCGTTGTGCGAGAAGACCCAGCCTGGGCGGCGCGTGAGCGCCACGCGCTCGTCGAAACGCACTTCAGGTTGATCGGCCTCTTCGGCCAACAAGCACTCGACCGGCGCGATTCGCGCCAGTTCGTCGGCCAGACGCGCGGGCGGAAACTGCGCGGCGAGAAAGCGGCCGGTCGAGAGATCGACCCAGGCCACGCCGATCTGCGGACCAGAGACCAGCGCGGCGAGAAAGTTGCTCTCGTGTGGATCGAGCAACGCGTCGTCGGTCACGGTGCCGGGCGTGACGACGCGCGTCACCTCGCGGCGCACCAGCCCCTTAGCCTGCCGCGGGTCTTCGACTTGCTCGCATATCGCCGCGCGATGCCCGGCGGCGATCAGCTTGCCCAGATAGCTTTCCAATTGATGGTGCGGAAAGCCGGCCATCGGAATCGGGTTTTCGCCCTTGTCGCGGCTGGTGAGGGCCAGATTGAGCACGCGGGCGACGAGTTTGGCGTCGTCGTGGAACGTCTCGTAAAAATCGCCCATGCGGAACAGCAGCACGGCGTCGGGGCAGGCCGCCTTGGCGTCGAAATACTGCTGCATCATCGGCGTCGCCGCAGGGCGCGCGGCGCCGACGCCGTTTGATGCCGAGGCAGTTGACTTTGCTGCAATTGGGTTCGTACCGGCGGCCATCGGAAGCAAATTCTAGACGTTGAGCTGCGAAAAGCGTGGTCAACCTGACCGCCGCATGCTAGCAAAAGCGAGCCCCTCTCGAAAGGAGAGGCGCGCTGGGGTGGGCGTTCTGAAGAGGGGCTAACTTTTTGAAAGGGGATAGGGGGATGCGGAGGAGATTAGGGGATGAAGACAGGAGGCACTAATAGACTATTCCTTTTCATCCCCCCCGATCTCCTCCGCATCCCCCTATCCCCTTGAAAAATCCCCGCATCACAAGCGGCGCCGATTAGCGCCGCGTCTGCGGGAAGTATTTCGAGCCGCTACTGGATAAACTCCTCGACCTCTTCGCCGGCGTTGACGGTAATCTCGCCGGCGTCTTCCAAACGGCGAACGACGTCGACGATTTGCTGCTGCACTTGTTCGACGGCCGAGAGCCGCACCGGGCCCAGATACTCCATCTCTTCGCGCAGCAGTTCCGAGGCCCGAACCGACATGTTGCCCAGAATCTTCTGCTTGAGCTCCTCGCTGGCGCCTTTGAGGGCCATGGCCAACTGCGAGCTTTCCACGTTCTTGAGCAGGGTTTGCACGTCCTTGTTCGAGAATTTGACGATGTCTTCGAACACGAACATCAGCCGGCGGATTTCTTCGACCAAGTCGGGGTCTTCCTGGGCCAGGTTCTCCAGCAGGCTGCGCTCGGTGGCCCGGTCGGTGACGTTGAGGATTTCCGCCACGCTCTCCACGCCGCCAGCGTTCTCGAACTGCTGGCTCATCACGCTCGACATGCGGTGCTCGAGCCCTTTTTCCACCTCATAAATCACTTCGGGGTTGGTTTGCCCCATCGTGGCGATCCGCCGCACCACGGCCAATTGACGATCGCTGGGCAAGCCGCTGATGATGCTGGCCGCCTGCGACGCCTGCAAGTGCGAGATGATCAAGGCGATCGTCTGCGGATGCTCGTCCATGATGAAGGTCAGCAGGTTCTGGCTGTCGACCTTTTGCAGGAAGCCGAACGGCATGGCCTCGATCTGCTGCCGCACGTTTTCGATCGTCGCCGAGGCGTTTTTGCCCAACGCCTTCTCGACCAGACTCTTGGCCAGATCGAGCCCGCCGGCGCCGGCGCCGATCGAGTCGG